>LNFM01009851.1_pt1 | contig 17905 bp, 23 predicted proteins | sample 596031 | NCBI WGS metagenome assembly LNFM01 (sample SAMN04254537, study PRJNA301005) | activated carbon metagenome | isolation source: dual media filters at the Ann Arbor, Michigan drinking water treatment plant | place: USA: Ann Arbor | reverse complement strand
CGACCGATACGGCATCGATTGGCGAACTGTCATTCTCGGTCAAGGTGGCAGGCGCATTGGTGGTGTTCGGCACCTACGTCGTTCTGGATGAAGCAGTTTACGATTCGATGTTCGGGACGGTTGCGCTTGCGACAGCGACCAACATCACGGCGGCGGCAGGAATTGCGGTGTCGGCTATCGGGGCGGGCGTCATCACGGCGGCGAGCATTGCGGCGGATGCGATCACGGATGCGAAGGTTGCGGCGGATGTGACCATCGCCAGCGTTACCGGCGCTGTCGGGTCGGTGACAGGCGCGGTAGGCTCAGTGACCGGCAACGTGGGCGGCAATGTCACTGGCTCGGTTGGTAGCGTGGTTGGCGCAGTCGGCAGTGTAACCGGCGCGGTTGGTTCGGTGACTGGAAATGTGGGCGGGAATGTGGTTGGCAGCGTCGCCAGCGTAACGGGCGCGGTCGGTAGCGTCACTGGCCTGACGGCATCCGATGTTGCTGCGATCAAAGCCAAGACAGATAGCCTGACCTTCACCGTGGCCGGGCAAGCGGATGTGAACGTGCAATCGGTCAATGACGTTCTATTGCAAGGGGATGGCACTGCCGGAAATAGCTGGAGACCTGTGTAATGGCAGCAATCGGTTCCGTATGGGGAGCTGGGACGTGGACTGATGACATTTGGGCCGATGGCACTTGGGGCGATGCCGAAGTCCCGCCCGTGGCAACCGATACGCCATCAGGCGGGTTCGCGGACTACGGCACCCTTGGCGAACGCCGACGCAAGAAAAAGTATCCCGAGGCAATCGAGGAAATTCTTGAGCAGGTAGCCGAGCGCCAGGTTGAAACGCTGGAAGCCGATGCGCAGAAGCAAAAGCGCGAGTTGCAGCAGGCGATGCGGCTGCGTGGCCTGAAATTCGAGACCAAATACCTCGAAGATTTGGCCGACAAGCGCGAAGCCATGATCGTCGCGGAAATCGCCAAGCAGCAGGGATATATTGCAGCGCACAATTTAAATGCTGCCGAAGCAATCCGATTTATCGAGGAATTGGACACCCGCGCAACCATCGAAGCATTACGGGAAGCGTTGGCCTACTTGACAAAACACTGAAAGTGAGCGCAAACTAACCTATCCGTTACGCTTGCGGCTCAAGCGGTGACATAGGAAACGCGCATGTCAGAAGAATCAGCAGTAGTTGCTGCACCCGAAATTGCGCCTGTAGCAGCACCGGACGCAACGGCAGTTGTAGCCCCAGCCGAGAGCGGCGAACCCGCTCAAAACCCCGCAGATCAGGCACCTGCGAAGACGGAACCGGCACCCGGCGAAGGCAAAAATCGCTTTCAAAGAAAGCTGGATAACGAACGACGCAACAGGTTTCAGGCCGAGGCGCGACTCGAAGAAGCGACGCGCAGATTGCAGGAAATCGAGGCACGGCAGACCGCCCCGCAAACATCGCCAGGGCAGCCGAAGCTCGAAGACTTCGCAGATATCGAGTCATACGCCAAGGCTTATGCAGAGCACGAGAAAAAAGTAGCGTTTCAAGAAATTGGAGCGCGGCATCAGCAGCAGACGGCAGCGCAACAACGCCAAGCGTTGATTGCGGGTTGGGAAGAAAAGGCATCGGCATCCCCTCATGAAGATTTTGATGAGGTTGTCGGTGACTTGAAACCAACTTCGCCAGGATTGGCAGCGATCATGGAAGCCGACAACGGCGCCGAAATCGCTTACTACCTGGGGAAAAACCCGGCTGAAGCACAGAAGATAGCCGCGCTCAGTCCGATTGCACAGATTCGAGCAATTGGGCGTCTTGAAGCAAAACTTGCTGCTGAACCCGTTGCGCCATCTCCGACTTCAAAGGCGCCTGCTCCAATTACGCCACTGACCGGGACTGGTTCCGGGAGTGGCGGTAAGCCCGATCCCAAAAACTATGAAGCATGGGCGAAGGCAAGAAACAAGGAGCTTGGGCGCTGATCCTTAAAGGGGTAGCGCAGTGGCAAATTCGATCCTCACCATTGACGAAATCACGAACGAGTGTCTTCGTCTGGCGCATGAGAAAGCGTCATTTCTCGGAACGATCGATCGACAGTTCGACTCGTCTTTCGGTCAATCGGGCAACAAGATCGGGGATACTCTCCGCATCCGCCTGCCGGCCCAATACACCCGGCGCCAAGGCTCCCGCGTCATGGACGTGCAGGACGCCGAAGAACAGAAGGTCAACCTCGTTGCTGCAACCCAGGACGGCGTGGACATGCGCTTCAACTCGCGTGAACTGGCGCTCGACCTGACCAACTTCAGCAAGCAGCACTTGGCCCCGGCAATGGCAACCCTCGTGTCCGGCATCGAATCCGATGTCCTGCAAGGCTGCTCGAAACTGGTCGCCAATGTCGCCGGCACTGCTGGTTCGCCGCCGACTGATCTGGTGGCGATCGGTGCGGCTCGCGCCAAACTGAACCAAGGTCTTGCCCCGAAAGACGGCAATCGCTTCGTGCAGATGGATTCGGTCACGATGGGCGGGCTGGTCAACGGTCTCAAGGGTCTTTTCCAAGACTCCGCGCAGATCAAGGAACAGTACCGCGAAGGCATGATCGGTCGCACCGGCATGGCTGACTTCTACGAGAACGAGCGTGTTTGGTCGATGACCAACGGTTCCGACGTGACTTCGGTGACGCTGGATACCTACACCATCGTTCAAGGCGACGAAGCCATTACCGTGACCGGCTTTGCAACGCCGACTGCGGGCATGGTGTTCACCATTGCCGACCTGTACGACTGTCACCCGGAAACCAAGGCGGCGTACTCGCACCTGAAGCAGTTCACCATCCTGGCCGGTTCGACCGCGACCAACCTGCTGATTTCGCCAACCATCTACATCACCGGGGCGCGCAAGAACGTGGCAACCTCGACTGGTGCGGATATCACCCCGGCCAGCTACACCACAAAAGCACTGGTGTTCGTGGGTGCGGCTTCGACCAGCTACGTGCAAAACCTGATGTACCACAAGGAAGCCTTCACCTTCGCCACCGGCGCACTGCCGATGATGAAGGGCGATTGCGCTGTTCGTACCTTCGACGGCATCAGCCTGCGCGTATGGTCTGACGACGACATCCGCAACGACGAACGCCTTACGAGAATTGATATACTTTATGGCTTCCAGGCGATCAGGCCACAGTGGGCGTGCCGTATTACGAGCTAAAACTCTTAATTAAGGCATTGCGCCCGTAGACAAAGCATCCTATAATCATGCGTGTTTTCATGAAGATGGGGTGCTCAAATGGTAAAGTGCGGATTTGTAGGTTGTGGAAAGGTGGCGGTATGCAAAGGGTTGTGCCGGGCGCATTACGCGCAACAAAAGGCTGGCAAGCCCCTGAAACCGCTTCAGGTGCAGTACCACGGTTATTCCGAGAGCAAGCGATTCTTGATGCGCGTAAAGGCTGGGAAGCCAAGCGAGTGTTGGGAGTGGACGGGCTCAAGGAAGTGGAGCGGCCCACGAAACGAGAAGTGGCACGGCCAATGGCGAAATGCAGCGGGGGGCATAGAACTAGCGCACCGCGCGGCATGGCGCTTAATGGTTGGGCCAATACCGGAAGGCGTGTTTGTGCTTCACAAGTGCGACAACCCGGTGTGTGTGAACCCGGCTCACATGTTTTTGGGAAGTCAGTCCGACAACCTCAAGGATATGTGGGCGAAAGGGCGAGCAAACCCCGGAATGTCGCGCGGCGAGAAGCACGGCATGTCAAAACTTACTGCGGAAGCGGTGAGGGAGATTCGGTCTTCCCCGTTGAATGGTGTCGAGATGGCGAAGAAGTTCAGCGTCGCACCAACTACGATCTACGACGTTCGCAATCGCAAAATCTGGAATCACATTTGAGAAGGAAATTGAAATGACGCAACCAACGGAATTTGAGCAAGTCTCGTACAACTCGCCTGATGGCGCGCAGTTTGGCAAGGCAACCTCTGACAAGATTGGTTTTCTTGCCGCAACGCCGGTCTCGCAACGAGCATCCTCTGTTCAGGCCACGACCAACATTGCAACCTCGACGGCGTTCGGGGCGACGCAACTGGCGACGGTGCAGGAAATCATGAACACGCTTGCCGCGTTGGGCCTCTGGAAAGGCTCGGCATAATGACCAAGGGACGGGTTGCCTTGTGTACCCCGTCCCTGGCGGGGCCGATGGATGTCAACATCAAGGCAGTTACTGCCAGCCTGCCGCTGATCAAGGCGGCGGGTTGGGAGTCTGCTCAGTACTACCATGAACTAGGTAACGCCTACATATCGCAGGCACGCTCCAAGATGCTTGGGCAGGCGATGCGCGAACATGCAGACGTGATTGTGTTCATCGACTACGACCTATCGTGGCGACCGCAGGACTTGCTGACGCTGATCGAAACGCCCGGTGAAGTGGTTGCCGGAACGTATCGCTACAAGCATGAAACCGTGGAATTCATGGTTGCCGTCGCGGTGGATGAGAACAAAAACCTGTACTACAGCGAGGACGGTTGCGTGATGGCTGACCGTGTTTGCGCCGGGTTTCTGAAGGTGACGCGGGGCGCGGTTGAGCGCTTCGAGAAAGCCTATCCGTGGCTGGTGTATCACACGGGCAAGGAAAAATACGTTGACCTGTTCAATCACGGCGCGCACAACGATCAATGGTGGGGCGAGGACTACGCATTCTGCCGGAACTGGCGTGCGCTTGGTGGGCAGGTGTGGGTAGTGCCCGACCTGACGATCACGCATCACACCAAGGATGCAGCGTACACCGGGAATTTTGCAGAGAGCATCGAAAGGACGCAGCGTGGTCATTTACTTGCAGCATGACAAGCACGGAAGGATGCCGGTCTACAGCCAGAACGAGGCGGATGTTCACGCCAAAAATGGTTGGTACAAGATCGACATCAACGCCAAGCCGGAAACCGAAGAATCCACCGAAGTAGTCGCACCACGCCGAGGCCGTCCGCCTAAAGAGAGGTAGCCATGTCCACCCCTAGCACGATGATATTGCGCAGTCTGGTGCTGATTGGGGAGAAGACTCTCGGCGGCACCCTGACTTCGGCAGAGGAAACGGCATACCTCGCCGCGCTCAACACGATGATGGAGTCATGGAGCCTTGAGCGGCTGCTGGTCTATCAGATCCTCGACGAGACTTTCTCGCTGACTGCGGGCGATGGTTCCTACACCATCGGCAGCGGTGCGGACTTCAACACGGTCAGGCCGAACAAGATCGACGGCGCGCTGATCCGTGACGCCAACAACTCGGATTCTCCTGTTGATATTGTCGATGCCGATGAGTGGCGCACGATTCAGCAGAAGACTTCGACCGGCAGCACGTACCCCTGCTATCTCTACTACAACCCGGTATATCCGAATGGGGTTATCAACCTCTACCCGGAACCGCAGGCGGGGCTTTCGCTGGTCATCAGTACGTGGAAGCAATTGCAGACATTTGCGCTGATTAGTACCACGGTATCGCTGCCGCCTGGATACGAGCGCGCCATCGTCTACAACTTTGCTATTGAGGTTGCGGGCGGATTCATCGAGCCGGCGCCTTCGGTGGTCAAGATTGCGCGCGAATCGAAAGCCGCAATCAAGCGAATCAACATCCCAAAACTCACGATGTCGCTGCCGGCAATGCCGGGGGTGCGTCATGGTGGCGGGAACATCTTTACGGGGCCGTGATGCGAATCGTTCTGCTGTGCCTGATCCTGGTTGGCTGCGGTGGCAACATCGGCGGCAAGTGGATCGTAATTGACTGCGGGGAAATCACGGAAGTCAATTGCGTGGAGTGGCCCCGTGCCAGTTAAACGCATTCCGTTGATCGGATCACTGACAAACCGGGATAACGACCCGGCGACGTATTCCGCCTACGACCAACGGTTTGTGAATTGCTTTCCGCAAATTATGCGAAATGCTGTTACAGGTAGCGGGGCTGCAAAATTGCACAAGCGGCAAGGGTTTGGTAGCGCGACTACTGGGCCAGCAAACAGCGTTAGTGGCGTGATTGTTTGGTCGGGGGCAAGCAATCAAGTGCCGACATTTTGTTTTTTGAGTGGCAACAATTTATCGGTGTATGACGTGTTTGATATAACGATTGGCGGCGGCGTTATCGCAAACATTCGGTCGGTTTCAACAGGGCCGTGTGCGGTGCTGTCGGAGACGTTGATTTCGGGTACGCCCTACATTGTAGTGATGGCGCGCAAATCCACAGATGACGCTTATCACGCTTGGTTTGCAAGTGAATACGGCACTTGGACTGAAATAGTCGATGCGGATTTTGTCCCGAATATCAATCTTGGCACTGTTACCGGGGCAATTTCTGGTCTCACATTAACGACAACAGTTAGTTCTACCGGTATAAATCTTCCTGTTGGAACAGTAATCGGGGGGAATGGAGTTACCTACGGAACCAAGATTACCGCAATCGGAACTGCGGTTGCTGGCGTGGGGACGTATACCGTTAGCATTTCTAATGCCGTGTCATCTGGAACTATCTATGCCTACAGCAATTGGTTAGTGGGCAATATGGTTCACCTCGACGGTTATGCTTTTGTGATGGACAAGAACGCGAACATCTGGAATAGCGATCTGAATACTCTTTCCTCGTGGACTTCTACGGGGTTCATAAACGCGTCAAGTTATCCAGATGGCGGTGTTGGGTTGGCGCGATCAAAGGATTACATCGTTGCGTTTCAAATCGGCAGCATCGATTTTTATCGCAATGCAGGTAACGCCACAGGATCTCCGTTGAGCAGGGTGCAGGGAGCATCTGTGCGGTTAGGGGCAGCAATCACGAAAAACTATGCCACTAAAACGGAAACCATCAAGAGCGTAAATGACGATGTGTTTTTTATTGGTAACGCCGTGGATAGTGGAACCAGGGGGGTTTACAAGATAACGGGGGCGCAAGTTTCAAAAGTATCAAACTCGCATATTGATAAAGTTTTGAATGCAGCGGGATTCGATTTCAATTATGGGTTTGCGGGGGTGTGCCAATTTTCAGGGATGCAGCATTTGGTGCTTACGTCAAACGATTCTGCAATTGATTCATTTGCATATTGCATTGAGACTGGTGTTTGGTGGATTTTTGCAATAGCTAATGCGTCACTCAGCGCTGTTGCCGGTTTCAGTGGGATTACTTACGCGACGTTAGCGGGATCAACAACAATAATTAAAGCGCAACCAGGCGCAACATATTCGGATACGACCGGTGCCCTCACTGCTGTTGTTCAAACACAGTCGATTGATCATGGAACGCGAAAGCGCAAGTTTTACAAATCAATAGACATGGTTGGGGACAAGCGTGCCGTTTCTGGAAACACGGCGATCAGTTATTCGGATGACGATTACGTAACTTTTTCGACTGCTCGCAATGTTGATATGTCTACCATCCGGCCGAGACTTACGCGGTTAGGGTCCGGTCAGCGCAGAGCATGGAAGTTCACGGATGCGGTAAACGACGCATGGAGTGTTGAAGCCATTGACGTTGAATATGAGGTTGCTGCGACATGAACGTTGATGAATTTGTTAACGATGGCGGTTTTGCTGCACGCGACTTGCGCGGCATCGACCGTTGGGAATCGTTCACGCCGGTATTCGGTTCGCTGACCGTAGTAGGCGCAACGAGTTACACCGGGCGCTTGCGCATCGTTGGCAAATCGGTTGAGGGGCAAGTGACATTCTCGGCAGCAACCTCGATTGCGAGTGTTGCGGGCACTGACTACCTGACGTTGCCGATAACAGCGGGCGGTCTTGCAGGCTTCGGTGTGATGACCAACGACACAACCAATATCGCGGTAGGCCTGTGCCACCTTGATGTAGCGACATCCCGGCTGTATCTGCCGACGCAGGCGGCGAGTGGGAACGTATTCAACCTGTACTTTACCTACGAGATTTGACCATGGGCGCACCAAGTTTTTCACAGATTCAATCAGCGGGCGCGAAATTCGGGTTGTCCGACGCTGAACTTCAAAAAGGACTGGACGGTTTTAGTAGATGGCACCAAAACAAATTTGGTACTGGATTCAATAGCACAAGCTCAGAAGCCGCCATTGTCAACGGTGCTGTGCAGAACGCACTAAACGCGCGGACGGATGGCAACATCTATACGAATCCGGCGTTCCTTGACTATTTGCAGGGCGCGGGGCCGTTGAACGGGGCGCTTAACTATTCAGCATCGCCTGAACGGATTGCCGCGCACCGTGAAGATGCTATTACTGGATTGGTGAATGGGCAGTTCGGTCAAGAAATAGGCAAGAAATTGCGCGGCGAAGATCGCGGATTTTTCGGCGACTACCGTGTGCATTCTATGTACGATTGGAGCGCTGACGATATTCGACGGCTCGCGGCATTGGCGGTTGACACATCGCCGCAGCAAGTGGCAGACCAAGTGAACGGTTATTTATCTGGAATCGACAATGCCGGAGCCGATTCGGCGTGGTGGGGGCCGCAAGCAGTCATTCAAAATTTTGCTACGCAGTTAGGCAAAACGCCTGATAAGTATATTGACGCTAATACGTTGGCGGCGCAACAAAAGCAGATTGGCGACAATTGGCAGCAAAATGAAATTCGTGTCGGGCAAGAGGAAGACGCAAGCCAAGCCACGTTGATGAGCGTGCTTGGTGCGGCGGGCGCCGGACTTGGCTTAGCGGGTGCGTTTAGTGGGTTGGGCGCTGGTGCGGGTGCTTTGGGCGAGGGCGCGCTTGCTTCAACCCTGGCTGCAGAGGGTAGCTCCGGCTTGCTTGGCGCTGGATTGGGATCGGGGGCGGCAGGTGGCGCGGGACTTGGATCACTTGGTTTGGAATCAGCATTAAGCGGCGCAGGAACCTTCGAGGCGGGGCTAGGAAGCACGCTAGGCGGGAATGCTGGCTTGGGTATCTCCGGGTCGCTCGGTTCGTCTGCGGGCGGCGTATTGGGCGGCGCAGGGTCATTTGCCGACATAGCGGCGGGCGGTGCGCTTGGCGGCATTGGCGGTGCGGCTGGCATCGGCGCATTGCCAAGCATCGCGGCAGAGGGTGCGGCTATTGGCGGTGTAGGTTCGTCCGGCGCCGCGTCGGATGTGGTCGCCAGCGGAACGGGCGGCGGATCAAGCGGGGGTGAAATGGGCGATTGGGACTTTCTTGATTTGCTCGACGGTGGCAATTCGACCGTGGATGCAGGCGCGGGCGATTGGGACTTTCTCAACGACCTGACCGGGGGAAGCGGCACGAATCCCTATGGTGGTGATTTGGGTTTGCCTAACGGCACCCTGCCCGATGGCAGCGTTGATGTGGGCGCATCGTGGCAGAACCAGTTGCAGGCGGCTTTGAGCGGTGTGCCAAACCTGCCGCCCGGTGTATCGACCGCGCTCAAGTCGCTTTTCGGTGGTGGCAGTGCTGCGGGCAGCAATAGCCTGCTTGGACTTCTCGGCAAGGGTCTCGGCGGCGTGCTGGACTACACGGCATCGTCGAAAGCGGCCGACAACGCGAAGGAAATTGCTGATCGCACATGGGGCGCCGGCCAGCAGTACCGGGACAACGCAAGCCGTGCCATGACGCCGGGATTCGACCTGAACAGCATACCTGGATACTCGGGCGCACTTAGTACAGGTATGGATGCATTCAATCGCTCGCTTAGTGCGAAAAACGGCAATCCGTGGGGTCAAGGCGGCGCGGCGGGTGAGGCTATCTCTTGGGCCGGGAAAACGATTGGTCTCCCTGCGTGGCAGAACTACTTCAACAGCAACAGCAACGCGGGCGGGTTGTCGAACCTGGCGACGCAATCGACCACTGCTGGGCTGAACGCGGGCGCTGCGGATCAGGCCACGTATGGAAGTCTCGGGCAGACCGCGCGCAACATCTTCGACCCGCAGCCGAACTACCAGAAACAGTATCTTGACTTGCTCGGCAAGCAATACGGATTGGCGTAAGGGGGCATCATGGGCGCGTTTTGGGATGCGTGGAACAAACAGGGCGCGGCGAACAATGCCGGTGCGATGGCTGGCATGCAGCAGGCGCAGGGGCTTGCCGCGCTGATGAAGCAGGGGCATCAGATGCAGCAGCAGCAACGTCTGCAAGGGATGCTTGCCGACCCGAATCTATCGCCGGAACAAAAGCGCGCGGGCCTGATGGGACTGATGACCGATCCCGGCCAAGTGGCGAACATGTTTCACCAGCAGGCGACGGAGAAGGCGACGAACGACCTACGCACTGCGCAACTGACCACGCAGCAACGCATTCGCAAGGCGGCGGCAGAGCAACGGGTAGCGGGTGCAGCAGAGTCTTTGCAAGGCTTGCTGTCGCCTGACGTGTCGCAGCGCGACGGTATGCAACGCACGCCGTTTGTTGGCTCCGAAGCGGAGTTGGTCAAATACATGCAGACGAATCCTGGCGTCTATTCGCGCGTTGACCCGATGCAGGTACGCGGGTTGCAGGCGGTGATTGATCCACGTGAAACGATGAAGGGGATTTTGGCACCGCCGAAACAGGATCAAGGCCGGTTGATGAATGTGTCACCGGGCGGAACGATATTTGATCCGACAACGCGGCAACCCGTATTCAACGCGCCGTTTGCGCCAAGAGCGGAACGTGAAACGCCGCTTACGCCAATCCAAGACCCGAACAACCCCGGCAAATTCATTTGGGGACCGAAGGTGCAGGGGCAGGAAGCGCCGCGCCCTGCTGCGGATTTGCGTATCGACGCCGGGGCCAAGACGCTCGCGCGGCAATACTTCAACGACTTCGAGAAGGATGCGACGGTTAAGCGCTTCAAGGAAATAACGCCAGCGGCAGAGGCGCTTGTACCTTACATGGAATCGATGTCAAAACCCGGCGCGGTATCGAACAACGTTGCTGACTTGAATCTGACCAAACTGTATTTGGGCGTCACGCGCCAGAAGGGCGAGAACCTGACGAACATGGACAAGAAGGGACTTGCCGCGCTCGCGCCGGTCGGAACGCGCATCGGTCAAAGCCTGTCCAATTTCTTTGCCGGTAAAGACCTGTCCGATGAAGTGCGCAAGGATATGTGGAAGACCGTTGCGGGCCACATGGCGGAACTCAACAATGCGCGCTTGTTACGCAAAGCGGAATTCACGCGGCGCGCACAGCAAAACGGCATCGACCCTGCCTTGATATTCGGCGCAAACGAGGATTGACATGGCAACGGATTGGGCAAAGATCGCTGAATCGGTAGGGGTTGCATCGCCTGATGCGCCGGTAACGACGCGCGGCGGTTACATCGGCAACGAAGGCAAAGCCGGGTTTGCTGACGCGATCGGCGGTGTTGCTGACGTTGGCCCGCGCTTGTGGAATCTCGGCAAGGCGGCAATCGGTATCAGTCGCATGCCCGAAGTCATGGGCGCGGTCACTGGCCGGCCATCGTCCGAATTCATGCCCGAAGTGGACATGAACCAGGCCAACTATTTCAGCAACATGCTCAAGAAGGCAATGGGCGTGCAGGAGGGCATGAAAGCGCCTGACGATCTGACCCGCTACATGGGGGGCGCTGTGCGCGGTGGCGTGGGTGGAGCATTGGGCGGCGGTGTTGGCCCTGCGGCACTCAAGGGCTTGCTTGTAGGTGGCGCGGCGGGCCTGGGAGCAGAAGGCGGCGGCGATACTGCGGAAGCGCTTGGTGGGCCGCGTGCGCTTGGACAGATTATTGGCGGTCTTGGGGCGGGTGTAGGTGCGGCATCATCGGGCGGGATATTGGGCGCAACGACTCGCATCCCGACTGTGATGGATCAGATGCAGCAGCGGGCGCGCGATCCGGCAGCGGTAGAACAGGCGGCAAAGTCTGCGGGCGGCATCGTGAATTCGCGCATGAAGGCGGCGGTGCAGGGAACGCCAAGCGCAGCACAGAACATTGATGAAGCGCTGGACTTGCGGGCGCGTATTCCCGGCTTTCAGCCTTCGGTGGCGGAGATGTCGCAGGCACCGGCAGCGCTGGAGTTGCAGAAGAACTATGCCCGTTCGTCGCCTCGCGCGCTGAATGAGGAAGTTGCGCGGGTGCAAGCCTCTGAGCAGGCATTGCGTGATTACTACTTGAAAAATGCGCCCGTAAAGGGTGTTGGCGAAGAACTCGTTAGAGATTCGCTTAACAAGGTGGTGGGCGGTGAAACTGCCGATCAGATAGCGGCAGCACAGAAGGTTGCCGGACAATTGCCGAAGCCGGATCTTGTTGCGCTTGGTTCGCGGGCATCGAAGATAGCCGAAGCGGAACGGGCGGCAGCACGGCCTGGCATTGCGGCCGCATATGGCAAAGCCTACGATCTGGCGCCGGATGCCGCCATTCCTGCGCAACCGATCTTGGCGAAGATCGAGGACACGCTCGGCATGCCTTTGTCGCAGATCAAGCCGGAGACTGCGCCAAACACTTTCAACGCGATCAAACGGTTTTTGGGCGCGGGCGATGATGCGGCCCCTCGCGGGATGCAGGCGGAGATGAATGCGCTGAGTAACGGGCCAAAAGCGCCGACTGTGCAGGCTATGACGCTGGAAGAAGCGCATACCTTGCGTAAGGCTGTGAGTGCCGATGCATCGCTTGCCGCGCGCTCGCAAGACCCGCTGGCGGCTACGCGACTGCGCAACATCGTTGGCGTGAAAAGCGCGATTGACGATACGATTGAAGGCAGTCCGATTGCGCAAGCGGCAAAGGATGCGCTGAAAGCGGCCGATACGAAGTACAAGACCGAATTCGTTCCGAGGTTCAGCGAGGGCACGAACCGCCTGATGTTTAAGGATGGCGTGAACAACGAACCTCGCATCATTGCGGACAAATTCGTTGATGCGTACTTCAAGCCTGATCAACAGGGAGGCGGTACTCGCGCTGAAAACTTCAAGCAGCTATTCGGCAACACGCAGGCCCGCGAACTGGCGCAAGAAGGAATTCTGGACAAGTTCCGCACTGCCGCAGTCAATGCCGAAACCGGCATGCTTGACGCGGGCAAGGCGGCATCGTTCATCCGCTCGCACGAGAGGACGCTGGACACGTTCAAGAAAAACGGCGTGAACGCGGTCGATGACATCAAGCGATTCGCGCAAGAAGCGGTGAGGCAAGAAGGCGCAATGCGCAAGATGGATGCTTTGGCGGGCAAACTCAATTTCAACTATACGGACGATCTTGTAAATAAAGCAATTCAAGATCGTTATGTGATGGAAAACGTCAAGATGCGCCTGACGCCGGAAACCCGCGACACGTTCACGCGCCTGGTGATGGATAAAGCAATGGACGCGGGCAACGGCAAAGGCGTGCTGGACTTCCTCGAAACCAACAAAGAGACTGTTGGCAGGCTGTTGCCAAAGCAACATAAGGACGCATTGACCGACATCGCTAAAGGCATGATGTTGATTGAACAGTCGCCTATCAAGGGGCTTGCGCAAACCGGGACAGACCCGCTCAAGAACGCTACAGGTGTATCGATGGCGACGGTATGGAGCCAATGGCGCGCAACGACTGGCGGGCGGCAAGGGGCGGCTACGGCTGGCTTTAACCTGGCTGCGCCGGTCTTTACGCGCCTGAGTCAAACCAAGTTTGATGATGTGATGAAAACCGCGCTGCACGACCCGAAAACAGCGGAAGCCTTGAGCGCGATGCTGAAATCAACCTCGCAGCCACAGGCGACGAATTGGGCGATGCGCGTGCTGGAAGGGGTCAAGAACGCAGGTTCTACGGCATGGCGCTCGAAGGGCGCTATCGGTGAAGTGGCGCTAGGACTGTCGAACTACCCGGCAAACCTCAAGCGCACCATCCCTGCGATCAATACATCGCTGCAAGGCGAGCAAGATGGAATTCGCTGAACTCCTGAAAGTGTACGGCCCGATGGCGATCGGATGGGTGATCGCCGGATACTTGGGCCAGTTCATACTGAAGCGCTACGATGCAGACATTGATGCCAAAACCAAACTTGCCCTTGCCCTGCAATCCCTCGCAGAATCCATCAAGGGGCGGCGCGATGATTAAGCGCATCTGGTGGGCGATCAAGGTTGGCCTATTCCCGCACTTGGAACGCAGCAAGGAAAAGGCGCAAGTGCTGAACAATCAGCGTCGCAGCAAACGCGCTATGACGCGGGCAGACAGCATGCTGGACACAGCAATTCTTGATTTGACCAACGCCATCGAAAGAAAAGAAAAATGACGCTGACTGATGCCGCTCTTTCCGCGTTCTACCCGGTCATCACGATCATGGGCTTGCTGATTGTGTTGAGGTTTTTCCCGCTCTTGCGGTACGTGGAGACCAACACAAAGCCCTTGATATGCTCGGTGCTAGTGGTGGTGATTGGTGTGATGTGGGAACAAATCCTGTACGGCTACGGTCGATTCACCGGGCACTACATCACCATCGCGACAGACCCGCACTTGGTCGGGATTGGAAAGATTCTTTACATGGCCGGATTCGCCTACATGCACTATGCATTTTGGTTGCTATCTCCGGTCAAGCCTCGACTGTGGGCAAGTCTCGTATTCGCGTTCTCGGCTTGGGCGGTGATAACGGCAACACTGATCTTGTGAGTACCTGGCTATTCCTGCTGGCAGTAGCGGCGCTGATTCTCTCGCCCTCAAACCCGGTAGGGCTGCTGCTGCTGTTCATCCTTGCGTGCCTGCGGGTGTGGAGGACGAGTGAGAGTGAAACTATTGATCATCCTGGCGGCGATTGCGATTTGCAAGGTGATTGCGGGCCTATTCTCGGGAGTGGCGATTTGACATGACAGCCGACGAACTTCACGAAGCGGTCAAATGCACCGTACACGACGCCGAACGATGGGCCGAACCGCTCACCGCTGCGATGGAAGAATTCTCGATCACAACCCCGGCCAGGCAAGCGGCATTCCTCGCGCAGATCGCTCACGAAACCGGGTGCTTTCGGTGGATACGCGAGATTTGGGGGCCGACGCCAGCGCAATCCAGATATGAACCGCCGGGGCCGAAATCGGTAGACTTGGGAAACACGCAACCCGGCGACGGCAAGCGCTTCATGGGGCGCGGGCTTATCCAGGTGACCGGGCGCGCCAACTACATGCGAGCAGCGGCAAGACTCGGGATTGACTGCGTGGAGCATCCTGAGTTGCTGGAAGAACCAATCAACGCAGCGCGATCGGCGGGCGACTTCTGGGAATCGCGCGGCCTGAACGAGTTGGCCGATACCGGATCATTCGAGAAGATCACCAAAAAAATAAATGGTGGACTTACAGGTTATATAGATAGGTGCTTGGCGTGGGACAGAGCAAAGCGCGCGTTAGGCGCTTGACCGACGATGCGCATTCTTTACCATCGACACATACGATTGAGACACGCCAAATTGGCTGGCAATGACACGTTGCTTTACGCCGTCATCGATCGCTTTGCGAAACTCAAGGAATTTTTCGTCTGTCAACTTTTTCAATGGATTGAATCGTGCGCGACCTTTGTTATGCATATCACGCACGTTATCTTGGTAACTGCCGAGCCAAAGATGTGCCGGGTTAATGCATAAGGGGGTATCGCAAGAATGACAAACACACATTCCTTCGGGTATCGCTCCTTTGTAAACCATGTACGCAGCGCGATGCGCAAGGTAGGTTTTGCGTCGATACTCCAACTGTCCGTAAGTGCCGTTGTTCTGACCCGTATAGATAATGCAGCCGTCAGAATGAACGACCCGACGGATGTCAAGACGAGACTTCAAAGATTCAAGAAGTGGTGGGATTTTCGAGAAACTTACCGCAGCACAAGCACGGCCACAAAATTTAGTGCGTTTGATGTTCGCCGGAGAAGTATGCAGAGAAAATGCACGGGAACATTGCTGACAAGTCAGATTTGCGGTAGCCATGTGATGTTTGATTACATGACTCACGAAAGGTTCCATGGATTCGCGTGGGATCACGCTAAGCAGGCTATGGGAGTGGCGTGAACGCGCTCCTGACCCTGATACCCGGCCCGTACAAGTGGATAGCCCTGGCGCTGCTTGTGGTGGCTGTATGGGGCCACGGATGGCTCAAAGGGGCGGGACATGAGCAAGCCAAGTTCGCAGCGTTTGAAGCGGAAGTCGCAGCAGAGGGCCGCGCGGCGCAGAAATTGGCTGCGGATAGAATTGCTAGAGAAATCGCCCGAAAGGATGCCTCTGATGCCAGTTACCAAAAAGCTCTTACCCTTGCTGGTAATGACCTTAAGCGCCTGCGCGACGCCCGTCCCATTGGCGATATCCTGCCCGCCGCCCCCGCCAGTTCCGGAAGTCCTGATCGCGCCTGTTTCGACCGAACCGAGCTTGAGCGAGCGCTACGAAGCCTTGATGCAGGCGTTTCGGGACTCGCTCAAGAGGGCGATCAGATAGCATTGCGGCTTAAGCTGGCGGTGGAGTGGGCGCGCTAGGCAAGCGAGCGGCGTCGATCGCGGCGTTCAATTCATCATTGCTTTGGAACGCCATGCCCATAAGGATGTATCGATCGGTAAGCAGCCACCGATACCGCTCGGCATCCTCCCTCAGCGCCAGCGCCTCTTTCTCCGCTGCGTTGCAAGTGTCGCCAAGTTGCTTGATGAACGTGGCATCGCTGGCGATCGTGGCTTGTGCGGCGGCTAGTTCGCGCTCAAGCGTGGCGATGCGCGCAACCAATTCACTGCGCGTCGGTTCAACATACTCAATTGCAAAGCCCATCATTCCTCCCTCAAGTGCGGCACTCCGCAATCGTCCAAGTTCACCGGGCCTTTCGCGCGGTCGCCAAGACGCTCTTGCAGCTTTTCGCGTTGGCACTGTTCACGCATGGCGATCGCACCGGCTTGGTAGGCCATCCAAGGGCCGGGAGGAATGCGTACCGCGTCCGGGAATGTTTTCATAAACCATGCTTCAAATTCCTCTCGCATCATCATCCTTTCGGCGGGTTAGGGAGTGGCATCCAGTGGGTAATATTCCAGTCGCCGCTGTAACCTTCCGCACCACCGCCAAGCCTTCCATCATAGTAAAACCACAGCTTCGCAAAGGCACATCCTTTGAAATGTCTGTCGTCTATCCACACAAGCACGCGCTTTTCATCCTTCGGCGCCGTCTCAATCGGTTGCCATTCCATGCTCATCCTTTCGGTATTGGCGGCAGGCCATCGGTAAACGCCTGCGGGAATGCTTCGCGGATATCAATACATGCTTCGTCGCATCCGTCATAAAGGTGCGCGGAGTGCTCAAGCACAATCTCCCGGCACCGCTTCACCGCAGCATGCTTTTCCGCCAATGCTGCGGTAATCGGCACAAACTTCTCGCCGCAGTGCGCGCACGACCACATGCCAGCCGGTTCGTGCGTTTCGACCAATATCCAAGTTTTAATGCGCTCGTGTGTGCAGGTCATGACGCTTTTGTCGATTTCAATAGGTGGCGGAGTGAGTTGGTGGCCAACGCTCTCCAGCAGATTTAACAAATTTTTCGGCCGACAAGTGAGGGGCCTATTTCACGTTCGGCGTCGTGTCACTCATGCCAGCCTCTTTCCGCTGCTCGTTGCACGCAAGGTCCAAGATCACGCGAAATTGCGCGTGAGTCAGCACTCCGCGCGCCTGTGTCATGAAATGCCACTGAATGCTGTTCCTAGACTCCGTTGGCAACAGGCGCTCCTTGTATTCGCGCCGCGTGACTGCTAGCCGAGAGATTAGCCTCCGAATGCGGAGCTTATGGTCTCCCTCAGGCATGCATTCCAACTCGCGTCGTAACTGCTCCATCCGCAGCCCCAAATTCACGTATTGCTCCTTCGGCGTCAGGCGCTGCTCCCCGTGCATCATTTCATCTATGTGCAGCGTGCTAACGCGGCGTTGGTCCGCTTCGCTTGTCGCCTTGTACATCAATTCCTTTCCGGCCGAACCCGGCCATCAACAGGGACGGCCTACCGGCCGCCCGTTATGTTTGCGTTCGGCTTCTCAAATCCGTGCGTGCACCAGCAATAGGTGGCGCGGCCGGGCTGAATCTCCGGCATGCCTGCGAGCACTACGGGCGCTATC
>LNFM01007073.1_pt1 | contig 17908 bp, 16 predicted proteins | sample 596031 | NCBI WGS metagenome assembly LNFM01 (sample SAMN04254537, study PRJNA301005) | activated carbon metagenome | isolation source: dual media filters at the Ann Arbor, Michigan drinking water treatment plant | place: USA: Ann Arbor | reverse complement strand
GAGCTCCGCCGCACCCACCCGGTGGCGCGGGGAACCCGGGGGCGGGGACGTGAACGGCGCCCCGTCGAACACGCCGCCGGCGGCGGCGAGGCCGTCGCCGCCCACAAGCACCGGCCCCCCGAGCGCACGGAGGGCCCCCGCCAGGTCGGCGGCGGCGATGGCGACGGGGGCGATGACCTCGTCGAGGCCGCCGTCGCGCACGCGGTACGCGGCGGCGAACAGCTCGCGGCGGCGGGCGTCGAGCACCGGGGCCACCAGGGTCCCCGCCGGCGCACCGTCGGCGATGCCGAGCGCGAGCGCCTCGAGCGACGACGCCCCCGTCACCGGCACCCGGAGCGCCTGTCCCAGCCCGAGGGCCGTCGCCAGGCCGATGCGCAGGCCGGTGAACCCGCCGGGGCCCACCCCCACCACGATCCCGTCGATGTCCGCCACCCGCAGGCCGCATGCCGCGAGGAGCCCGTGGGTCGCCTCGAGCACACGCCGGCCGGAGCCGGGCTCGGACGCCAGCCACAGCTCGGCGATGGGGTCCTCACCCCGAACGAGCGCCAGGCTCGGACTCGCTGTGGAGGTGTCGAGCGCGAATGTCGGCAAGCTGGCGGCCGAGAAGCTCCAGATCGTGGGCGTCCCGGGCGTCCAACAGTACCAGCCTCCGATCGCCACCCCCGTGGCGCAGCTCGATCTGCAACCGCGGCTCCGGCAGGGCGGCGAGGATGGTGTCGGGCCACTCCACGAACGCGATCGCGTCGCCGGCGACGGCGGCGCCGAGCAGCTCGGCCTCCTCCGCGTCGGGGCCGTCCAGGCGGTAGGCGTCCATGTGCGCCACCTCCGTCGCCCGCCCCCGGTACCGCTGGGCGACCGTGAACGTGGGGCTCGTGACGGGGCCCTCCACGCCGAGGGCGCGCGCCACCGCCCGCACCAGCGTCGTCTTGCCGGCGCCGAGCTCCCCGCGCAGCAGCACCAGGTCGCCGGGGCGCAGGAGCCCGGCGAGCAGGCCGCCGAGGGCCTCCGTCGCCGCGGGGCCGTCGCTCTCCCAGGTCAGGGGGACGGTCAGAACAACCCCAGCTGCTCGTCGGCGGGCGGCGGCACCGCCGGCGGTGGCGGCGGTGGGGCGGCGGACGGGACGGCGACCGCCGTGGGGACGGCCGGCCCGGCCGCCGCCGACACCGGGGCCGCGTCACCGAGCAGCTCCGGGATGCGGGCGAAGTCGGCCTCGAGGGTGGAGAGCATCGCCCGGGTGTACAGCGCCGCCGCCGGGTGGAACAACGGGTACAGCAGCAGCCGGTGACCGCCGACCTCGATCGGCAGCTCGTGGCCGTGCACCCGGCTGATGCCGTCGGGCCGCCCCGACAGCAGCTTCGTCGCGAAGTTGCCGAGCGTGCAGACCATCCGCGGCCGGATGAGCGACACCTGGCGGAACAGGTGGGGTTCGCACGACTGGATCTCGGCGGGGGCGGGGTCGCGGTTGCCGGGTGGCCGGCACTTCAGGACGTTCGCGACGAACACCCGGTCACGGGTGAGGCCGATGCCCTCCAGCAGCGTCGTGAGCAGCTGCCCGGACTGCCCGACGAAGGGGACGCCCTGCACGTCCTCGTGGTAGCCGGGGGCCTCCCCCACAAACATCAGCTCCGCGTCGAGGGCGCCGCTGCCCACCACCACCTGCGTGCGCGTCCGGTGCAACGCGCAGCGGACGCAGGGCGCGACCTCCCGGTCGTGGTAGCTCTGCAGCGCGGCGACGCGGTCGGCGGGCTCCGGCATCGCGGTCAGGCTAACGCGCCGCCCGGCCGGACCCGGGGCCGCTTGTCCCGCCGCGCGGGACGGCGGTACACTCCGTCGGCCGTCAGCGCACCGCCTGGCATCCCGTATCGACGGGAGCTGGAGCACGAGGCGCCGGGGTTGGGTGTCCCGCCGTGGGCGGGGTCGTCCGCGTGTCCCGGTGCCGGTGGCGACGGACCCCGCATGTCGTCATACCGACCTCCCGCCACCCCTCCCCCGCGCTCCCCGGACGTCGTCCGGACGGTCGCCGGGTTGCGCGAGGCCGTCGCGGAGCTGCGCGCCGCGGGCCGGCGGATCGCGGTGGTCCCCACCATGGGGGCCTTCCACGAGGGGCACCTGGAGCTGATGCGGATCGCGGGGCGCGACGGTCACGCCGTCGTGGTCACCCTCTTCGTCAACCCGACGCAGTTCGCCCCGACCGAGGACCTCTCGACCTACCCGCGTGACGAGGCCCGTGACCTGGAGCTCGCGGGGGGCGCCGGCGTCGACCTCGTCTTCGCCCCCGGGGCCGGTGAGATCTACCCCGAGGGGTTCGGGACCGCGATCACCGTCGCCGGGCCGAGCGCCGGGTTCGAGGGTGCGGCGCGGCCCGAGCACTTCGGCGGCGTCGCCACCGTCGTCGCCAAGCTCCTGCTGGCCGTCCGGCCCGACCGTGCCGTCTTCGGCCGCAAGGACGCGCAGCAGGTCGCCGTCGTCACGCGCCTGATGGCCGACCTCCACCTCCACGACGTCGAGCTCGTCGTCGGGCCGATCGTACGCGAGGCCGACGGCCTCGCGATGAGCAGCCGCAACGCCTACCTCGGCCCGGAGGACCGCGCCGCCGCGACCGCCCTCCGTCGCGGCCTCGACGCGGCCGAGGCCCTCGCCGCGGGGGGCGAGCGTGACGCCGCCGTCCTCGCGGCCGCCGCCGCCGACGTCATCTCCGCCGAGCCCCGGTGCGACCTCGAGTACGCCGCCGTGGTCGACCCCGGCACCTTCCGTCCCCTCACCCGACTGGAGGGCCCCGCCCTCCTCTGCGTCTGCGCCCGGGTCGGTCCCGCGCGCCTCATCGACAACACACCGCTCCCAACCCACTCCCGGAGGGCTGACGTGCCGCGCTCGCGCACCATGCTCAAGAGCAAGATCCACCGTGCCACCGTGACCGACGCCGACCTCAACTACGTGGGGAGCATCACCGTCGACACCGACCTGCTCGAGGCGGCGGACATCCGCCCGTACGAGCACGTCTGCGTGCTGAACATCAACACCGGCGCGCGGTTCGAGACCTATGCGATCGAGGGCCCCGCGGGTGGCGGCGACATCTGCCTCAACGGGGCCGCCGCACGGCTCGCGCAGCCCGGCGACCTCGTGATCGTGCTGACCTACGCCCAGTACGAGGAGTCGGAGCTCGAGGGCTACGAGCCCGTCGTCGTCCACGTGGACGCGTCGAACCGGCAGGTCGACGTGACCTCGCCGGGCACCGTCCCCGTCATGTGGGAGGAGCGGTGACCACCTACCTCGACACCGGCGCCCAAGGGCCGGTGTCCACGGGCCTCGCCGCCGACGCCATCCGCGCCCGCAAGGGCGGGCCGCGCCTGGTGATGCTGACGGCCTACGACTACCCGACGGCGCGCGCCCTCGACGACGCCGGCCTCGACATCCTGCTGGTGGGCGACAGCCTCGGCGAGGTCGAGCTCGGCTACGACACCACCCGCGCGGTGTCGCTGGAGATGATGGCCCACCACGTCCGCGCCGTCCGCAACGGCGCGACCCGCACCCACGTGTGCGCGGACCTGACGGCGGGTAGCTACCGCACCCCCGGGGAGGCCGTCGCGAGCGCCCGGCACCTCGTGGAGGCGGGCGCCGACTCGGTGAAGCTGGAGGGCGGCCTCGTCCCCCAGGTCGCCGCGATCATCGCCGCCGGCATACCGGTCATGGGTCACGTGGGGCTGCTCCCCCAGACGGCCGCCGTCTACCGGCGTGAGGGGACGACCCCGGACGAGGCCGAGCGGATCGCCGCCGAGGCCCGCGCCCTGGACGCCGCCGGCTGCTTCGCGATCGTCATCGAGGCCGTCCCGGCGGACCTCGCGACCCGCATCACCGTCGAGGTCGCCGCTCCGACGATCGGCATCGCCGCCGGCCAGGAGTGCGACGGCCAGGTCCTCGTCGTCACCGACCTCGTCGGGGCCCTGCCGAACATCCCCCGGTTCGTGAAGCCGAAGGCCGACGTCTTCGGGATCGTCGCCGGGGCCGCCCGGGAGTTCGCGACCGAGGTCCGCGGAGCGCGGGAGGACGCCGCCCGGGAGGCCGTGTGAGCCGCCGGATGGGCGTGGAGGAGCGCCGCGGGTTCCTCTCGGAGGGCACCCGCACCGGGAAGCTGGCGACGGTGCGCGCCGACGGCCGCCCGCACGTCGCGGCCGTCTGGTTCGTGCTCGACGGCGACGACGTCGTGTTCATGACGGGCGCGGGGACGATCAAGGGCCGCAACCTCCGCCGCGACCCCCGCGCCAGCATCTACGTCGACGTCGAGGAGCCACCCTTCGCGTACGTCCGCGTCGACGGTGAGGTCGAGATCGACGAGGACCCGGCGACGATGCTCGGGTGGTCCACGCGGATCGCGTACCGCTACATGGGTCCGGAGCTGGCCGAGCAGTACGGGCGGCGCAACGCGGTGCCGGGCGAGCTGCTTGTGCGCCTGCGCCCCACCCACGTCGCCACTGAGGCCGGGGTCGCCGACTGACGCCCTAGGCCGTCAGAAGACGATGGTGAGGGTGGCGGTGACGCCGATGTCGCCGCCCTGGCCCGTCACGGCGATGCCGAACCGCGGACCGGAGTGCTTGGCGGCGACGGCCGAGACGGCGGACACGGCGTCCTTCACCGGCGCCATGTGGCGCTTCGCGCGGTCGAACGAGCCCGCCCCGCCGGCGCGGGCCTCCCCCGCCGCCTCCCGGACGCCCCTCTCGGCGGCGGAGAACACCCCGGGCAGCGCCGACAACACGGGGACCATCGCGTCCTCACCCGGGAACTGCAGCGCGATCTCCCACGGCACGTCGCCCCCGGCCTGCTCCGGCGGGCTGACCTTCGCCTCGAAGACGACCCCGGGCGCCCGCGTCGTGAGCTTCACCGAGCGGTCCCATCCGCCGGTGACCTCGACGGGGTGCTCCCCGTCACGGCCGCCCTGCCGCGCGCCGACCCCCGCGGTCACCCCGGAGACGCCGACGGTGACGCTGCCGCCGGCGCCCATGCCGAACCGGACGCCCTCCGTCAGGGGACCGAGGGCGTTCCGGGCCATCGCGGCGATCTCGTCGAGCGCCCCCTTCCGGTCGACGGGGTCGCGGTGGACGGCGATGTCGAGCGGACGGAAGAACGCCCGCAGCAGGCCCTCGAGGTCGGCCGGCACCAGGCGGCGGGCGTCCGGCACCCCGGTCATCACCATGTCCACCAGCTCGGCCATCGAGACGCCGGAGCGGATCGCGCCCTCGAACCGGGCGCGCTGCTCGGTGAGGTGCGCCCGCACGCGGGCGCGGACGTCCTCCTGCTGGCGCTCGACGTAGTCGGCGGGCAGCCGCAGGTCCGGCGGTTTCGGGACGGTGGGGCTGAAACCCCATCCGGCGGCGTCGTGCGCCACCAGCGCCGCCATCGCGCGGTTCCCGACGAGCGGCGGGAGCCCGAGGAGCGGTGACCGCTCCCCGGGCTCGTCGACGCGTCCGCTACGCGGAGCTGCCGGCCGCGATCTTCCGGAGGTCGAGCGCCTCATCGAGGACAGACTCCTCCACTCCGTGCTCGCGCGCCACCTCGCGGAGGGGACGCCCGGAGGCCGTGGCCTCCTTCACGATCGCCGCGCCCTTGTCGTACCCGATGTGCGGGTTGAGGGCGGTGGCGACCTGCAGGTTGCCCTCGGCCAGCTCCGTGAGGCGCGGCAGGTTGGGCTCGATGCCCGCGATGCAGCGGTCCGCGAACAGGCGCGAGGTGGTGGTGAGCAGGTGGATCGAGCCCAGCAGGTTGCGCGCCAGCAGCGGGATGCGCACGTTGAGCTCGAAGTTGCCCTGCATGCCGCCGATCGTGATGGCGGTGTCGTTGCCGATGACCTGGGCCGCGACCTGCAGGACGACCTCGGGGATCACCGGGTTGACCTTGCCCGGCATGATCGACGAGCCCTTCTGCAGCTCGGGCAGGAAGATCTCGGCGAGGCCGGCGCGCGGGCCGCTTCCGAGGATCGCGATGTCGTTCGCGATCTTCGTGAGGGAGACGGCGACGACCTTCAGGGCGCCGGAGACCTCGACGAGGCCGTCGCGGGCGCCCTGCGCCTCGAAGCCGTCGGCGGGGGCGGCGATGGGGAGGCCCGTCTCCTCGACGAGCCGTGCGCGGACCCGCTCCGCGAACTCGGGGTGGGTGTTGAGGCCCGTGCCGGCGGCGGTGCCGCCGAGCGGGATCTGCCCGAGGCGGCTCGTGGCGTCCGAGACGCGGGCGTGACCCTGGCGGATCTGCGCCGCGTAGCCGGCGAACTCCTGGCCGAGCGTCACCGGGACGGCGTCCATGAGGTGGGTGCGGCCGGTCTTGACGATGTCCTTCCACTCCTCGGCCTTCCCGGCGAGGGTGTCGCCGAGGTGCTCGAGGGCGGGGAGCAGGCGGTCGACGACCTCCTGAAGGGCCGCCGCGTGGACGGCCGACGGGAAGACGTCGTTGGAGCTCTGCCCCATGTTGACGTGGTCGTTCGGGTGGACGGGGTCGCCCGCGAGGTTCGCGATGACCTCGTTGGCGTTCATGTTCGACGAGGTGCCCGAGCCCGTCTGGAAGACGTCGACCGGGAACTGGTCGTCGTGGTCGCCGGCGGCAACGGCGTCCGCGGCGGCGGAGATGCGCTCCGCGAGGCCCGTGTCGAGCAGGCCGAGGTCGCCGTTGACGCGCGCGGCGGCACCCTTGATGCGGCCCAGCCAGTGCACCACCGGGAGCGGCACCTGCTCACCCGATACCGGGAAGTTCTCGACCGCCTTGCGGGTTTCCCCGCCCCAGAGCTCCGCCACGTGTCCCCCTCGATCGGTTTGCGTCCGACCGCCGATCCTACAGCGGCGCCGGCGCCCCGACGGCGCCGAGCGCCCGCAGCATCTCCATGGCGGCGCGGGTGCCGAGCTCGAGGTGCGCGACCCGGAGGTGCTCGTCGACGGCGTGGATGCCGTCGTCGGGCAGGCCGAAGCCGGTCAGGATCGTCGGGACCCCCCGGGCGGCGAGCACGGCGACGACCGGCAGGGTCCCCCCGAGTCGGACGGGCGCCGGACGCCGGCCGACGGCCCGCTCGATGCCGTCCGCCGCCGCCACGAGGACGGGGTGGCCGGGGTCGAGCGCCGCGGGGAGGGCGACGCCGAGGTCCTCGATCTCGACCTCCGCGCCGGCGGGGGCGGCGGAGCGCAGCAGGTCGTCGAGCACCGCGGCGAGCGCGTGGGCGTCCTGGCCGGGCGCGAGGCGCAACGACAGGGTGGCCGTCGCGGTCGCCGGGATGTTGGTCTTCACCGCCGTGGGCTCCCCGCACGCGAGGCCGTGGACGTCGAGCGACGGCGAGGCGAGCGTGCGCATGTGGAAGCCGTCGGCGGCGCCGGGGTCGGCGGGCCGAAGGCCGGCGTCGGCGAGGGCGTCGCCACCCGGCGGCAGCTCCGCCCACGCGGCGACCTCGGAGGGGCCGGCGGGGGCGACCCCGGCGTAGAGGGCGTCGGGCAGGCGGCCCTCGCGGGGTGTCACGGCGGCGAGCATCCCGAGCAGGGCGTGGGCGGCGTTCATGGCGGCGCCGCCGAACAGGCCGCTGTGGGCGTCGGCCGGCGCCCCGCGCACACGGACGCGGCGGTAGACCATGCCGCGCACGCCGGTGCAGATCGCGGGCCGTCCCGGGGCGATCATGGGGCTGTCGAAGATGATCGTGGCGAGGGCCGGCTCGGCGTCGGCGGCGAGGTGGTCGAGCGCCGAGGTGCCGCCGCTCTCCTCCTCCCCCTCCACGACGAACGCGGCGCGCACCGGCAGCTCGCCGGCCGCGGCGAGGCGCTGCACCGCCGCGACGAGCATGAAGAGGTTGCCCTTGTCGTCGCTGGCGCCGCGCGCGTAGAGGTCGCCGTCGCGGACGGTGGGCTCGAACGGCGGCGACGTCCACTCCGCGGCGTCGCCGGGTGGCTGGACGTCGTAGTGGCCGTAGAGGATCACGCGGGGCGCGTCGGGGTGACCGGGGCCGGCGGGCACCTCCCCCACCACGAGCGGGTGGCCGCCGGTGGCGCGGACCTCGGCGGTCCCGCCGGCGCGGCGGATCTCCTCGGCGACCAGGTCGGCGGCCCGCGCCATGTCGGGGCCGTGGGCGGGGTCGGCGCTGATGCTGGGGACACGCAGGAGCGCGTCGAGGCGGGCCATCTCGTCGGCGGTCACGCGGCGAGTCTAGACCCGGCCGCCGCATGTACCGTCACGGCGTGGACGGGCCCGTGATCGAGACGCCGCGACTGATCCTGCGACCCCCGCGCCGGGAGGACTTCGACGCGTGGGCGGAGTCGATGTCCGACGCGGAGACGGCGCGCTTCATCGGGGGCGTCCAGGCGCGGGCGGAGGCGTGGCGGGGGTTCCTGACCGTCGCGGGCGCCTGGGCGATCCAGGGTTTCGCGATGTTCTCCGCCATCGAGCGGGACACGGGCGAGTGGGTGGGGCGCCTCGGGCCGTGGTACCCGGAGGGCTGGCCGGGCACCGAGGTGGGCTGGGGCATCCGGCGTGACCGCTGGGGGCGCGGCTACGCGACCGAGGGGGCGATCGCGGCCCTCGACTGGACGTTCGCGACGCTCGGCTGGACCGAGGTCATCCACTGCATCGACGAGGAGAACACCGCGTCGGCGCGGGTGGCGGAGCGCCTGGGGTCGCGACGGCTGCGCACGGCCCGTCTCCCCCCGCCGTACGAGGGCAGCGAGGTCGTCGTGTGGGGGCAGACGGCCGAGGAGTGGCGCGCCCGCCGGTCCGCCGGGGGCTGACGCCCCGAGGGTCAGGCCGGGGCGCCGGCGGTGAACGCGGCGAGCCGGGCGCCCTCCTCCTCGAGGTCCCTCCGGTCGGCGGTGGCGAGCCGTCCCAACGGGGACAGGGTGACGCGGCCGTCGTCGAGGCGCCACGTCCCTGCGACGGTGCCGCCGACGAGGAAGGTCGGGAACGAGAACGGCGTCCGGCTCGAGAAGATCCGCGGGCGGTGCTCGTCGGTGAGGACGCCCGCGCGGCGGGCGTGGACGAGGAGCACGGCGTCCCAGGTGGGCAGCAGCCGTGCGGGGGCGGGGGTGCCGGCGTCCGGCAGCGGCGCGCGGGGGAGGTCGAGCAGCAGGCGGCCGGCCTCGTCACGGAACCGCCGGAGCCGCATGGCGTCGAGTGCCGGGGTGATCGCGCCGATCGTGAGGCCCGCCCAGACGGCGATGTCCGCCGGCGCCGCCGGCCCGAACGCCGCGAGGTGGCGACGGACGACGTGGGCGACGGCGGCGCCGACGTCGTCGTCGTCTCCGGGCGGACCGACCCATGTCGCGGCGTCACCGTGGAGGTCGGCGCGGCGGCGCTCCCACGTCCCCGACGGCGGGACGCGGACCATGTCGACCCAGAAGCCGACGCCCTGGGCGCGGTCGCGGCCGAGGAGGTCGTCCATCTCGCGCCGGGTGACGGGTCCCTCGGCGAGCCGGACGCGCAGCAGCTCCGCCGCCGCGCGCATCGCGGCCTCGTCGATCCCGGGGTTGCTCCGCAACCAGATCGTCCGCATCCGGGCGCGCGCCGCGACCACGAAGGGCCAGTGGTCGCCGCGGGAGAGGACGTGGATGGTGCCGCGGAGGGACGTCGCCTGGACCAGCGTCCGGCGCACGAGCGCCCGGGTGACGCGGTCGAGGGTCACGCCCTCCGCCCGGCTCCAGATGCCGATGTAGATCGAGGGGGCGTACTGCGCCTGGATCCCCGCGACGCGCTCCACGGTCACCGGGAGCGACGCCGGCGACCGGTGGAGGAGGTGCTGACGTGCCAGGACGGCGCGGTTCAGCTCCCGGGCGGTGAGGGTCCTCTCCGTCATCCCCCGGGACCCTGACGGGCCGCGACGCCGCCATGCAAGCCGCACGGGGATCGAGGCGTCCCCGGGGGCCGGTGTCGATTGGCGCATCGTGTCGACGCCAATCGGCGCACCGTCGGGGCGGGGGCCCGGATCCGCCTCGTGATGGGCTTCTCGGGCATGCGGCCCGCCCGGGGTCGGGCGGCGCTAGGAGGCGTGCCGGGGGCTCCCGGCGATGCGGTTGCGGCGGGTCGGGATCCAGCGGAGAGCCGGTCGTGGGACGTGGACGCCGGCATCGGTGGCGGCGGCCTCGCGGGCGCTGCGGGCGAGGCGGGCGTTCGCGGCGGCGGAGAGGCGGCGGGTCTCGGTGTCGCGTGCGATGGCGCGGTGGAGGTGGTGGTTCGGGTGCATCGGGGGGTCTCCTCGTCGTCCGATCTGATGGGACGACGGTACGACCGGGCCGGGGGCGCGCTCATCGGTGACACGTGCCTAACGGTCGCCGCTCCGGTGCCCATCCTGTCCGTCGGCACCACCTACGGCCGCCGCCGCCTCGGCGCGGCTGCCGACGTCCAGTGCGCGCAGGACGGCGGCGACGTGGTGGTCGACCGTCCGCTCCGAGATGACCAGGCGGGCGGCGATCTGGCGGTTCGTCAACCCCTCCGCCACCAGGCCGAGCACCTCGCGCTGCCGGGCCGTCAACCCCGCCGCGCCCCCCGCCCCCGCGCCCGTCGGCGCGGGCCGGGGGACGCGGAGGCCGCGATCGCGCATCCGTGCCCGCAGCACCGCGGCCGAGCGTGCGGCGCCGAGACGGTCGAACGTCTCGAGGGCCCGGCGCAGGTCGTCCTCGTCCTCGGACTCCGCCCGGACGTCGGCGGCGGCGTAGGGGCAGCCGAGGGCCTCCCACACCTCCGCGGCCGCCCGTGGCTCCCCCGCCAGCGACAGGGTCCACGGGCCGGTCGCCCCCTCCGGCACCTCCGGCGCCCCCCCGGTGCGCCGCAACCAGAAGGCCGCCTCCCCGATGAAGACCGGGTCCGACGTCGGCGTCGCCGCCGCGACGGCCGCCTCCGCCAGCCGGCGGGCGCCCGCGACGTCCCCCGCCAGCCATGCCGCCTCCGCGCGTGCCACCCCGGCGGGGACGAGCCGCTGCGCCTCGTCGGCCGCGACGGCGAACCGCCAGGCGAGGTCGAGGGGCTCCGCCGCCCGCGGATCCCCCCGGCGCGACAGCACCCGGGCCTGGGCGAGCAGCGCGGGGTGCGACGACGTCGTGCCGTGGGCCCGGCGGACCGCCAGCGACGACTCCGCGTCGCGTTCGGCGGCGGTCCAGTCGCCGAGGTCGAGGTGCGCCCACGCCCGCATCCCCAGCAGGTACCGCTCGTGTGACCGGAGGTCGAAGCGGTCGGCGACCTCAAGGCCCCGGGCGATCGCGTCGAGGCCCTCCGCGTAGCGGTGGCGGGCGACCAGGTTCCACGACAGGTTCACGAGCGCCCGCGCCGCGTGGTCGTGGAAGCCGCGTCGCAGCGCGAGGGCGGCGGCCTCCTCCAGCATGTCCTCCCCGCCCTCCGCCCCCGTCGAGCACCGGGCGGTGCCGACGTTGGTGAGGGCGTGGGTCATCACCTCGTCGTCCGCCAGCTCCCGGGCGATCGCGATGGCCCGCTCCCCCCACGCGATCGCCTCGGCGCTGCTCCACCTCAGCATGTGGAGCTGGGCGAGGGTGCTGTAGGCCATCCCGAGCTCGTGGTCGCGGGCCAGCGGCTCCAGCAGGGCCACGGCCCGGCCGGCCGCGTCCTCGGCCTCCCGACGGCGTCCCTCCAGCCACAGGAGCCGCGCGTTCCAGCGCTCGCCGACGCCCTCGCCCCGGCGGTCGCCGAGCTCCCGGCGGATCGCGAGCGCCTCGGCGAGGGCGACCAGGGCGTCGCCGCTCTCGCCGCGGGTGTAGTCCTCGACCGCGACGGCCTGGAGGAGGTCCGCCCGCCCCGCCGCGTCGAGGGCTCCCCCGGCCGCCACCGCCGCCCGGAGGTGGTCGGCGGCGACGCCGTGGGCGCCGGCGGCGGCGGCCGCCCGCGCGGCGGCGGGGGCGTGGCGCAGCACGGCGTCGTCGTCGCCGGCCCGCCGGGCGTGGTGCACGAGCCGCGCGGGCGGCACCCCCGGCCGGGCGGCGAGGGCGTCCAGCACCCTCCGGTGGAGGGCCGCCGCCCGCAGCGGCGTCAGCTCCGCCTCGATCCCCGACCGCGCGATCTCGTGGCGGAAGCTCACGCCGTCCCCGCCGAGCTCCAGCATCCCCGCCGCGACGCACGCGTCGAGGTCCTCCTCCCGCGCCCCGAGCGCCCCGGTGAGGAGCCACACCTCCGCCCGGCCCGGCACCACCGAGACGAGGTCGAGGGCCTCCCGGGCTTCCGGCGCGAGGCGCGCCGCCCGCGCGAGCACCGCACCGCGGACCGTCGACGGCACCCCGCCCCCCGCCGCGAGCACCTCCGTGACGAAGAACGGGTTGCCGCGCGTCAGCGCGTGGAGGTCCCCCGCCGGATGACCGGCCTCCGCGGCGAGGGCGTCGACGGCTTCCGCCGACAGCGGCGCGAGCGCGACGTGGCGGACGACGTCCGGCGGCACCGCCGCGAGCGCCGCCCCGAGAGCGGGCCCCACCTCGTCGCGGCGCACCGTCACGACCAGGGCGCCCGTCGTCGCGCCGATGCGCCGGCCGAGCACCGCCAGCAGGTCGATCGTCGCCTCATCCGCCCAGTGGGCGTCCTCGACCACCATCACCCGTGGGAGCGGGCCGGCGGTGAGCTCCGCGAGCGCCGCCTCCATCACGTCCTCACGGGGCGCGTCCTCGGCGAGGGCGGCGCCCATCGCGCCGCCCGAGGTGCGGGCCATGTCCCGGAACGGCCCGAGGGGGCGCGGGGTGAGGAGGGGGTCGCAGGAGCCGGCGAGCACGACGGCGTCGCCGCCGACGCGGCGCACCACCTCGTCCACGAGGCGGGTCTTCCCGATCCCCGCCTCCCCTCCCACCACAATCACGCGCCCCCGGCCACCACGCGCCTCCGACAGGGCCGCCGCCACCTCCGCGAGGGCGGCCTCGCGCTCGAGCAACCTCACCGGACCGCGGCGGCCGCCACCGCCTGGGCCCGGCTCCCGACCCCCAGCTTGCGCAGCACCGCCGCCACGTGGTGGTCGACGGTCCGCTCCGAGATCACGAGCCTCCCGGCGATCTGGGCGTTCGTCAGCCCCTCCGCCAGGAGGGCGAGGATCTCGCGCTGGCGGGGCGTCAGCCCGTCGGGGTCGCTGCGGGTGCCGGGACGCGGCCCGGCCGGCACGACGTGCCCGGCGTCCCGCAGCCGGGAGCGGACGCGGGCTGCCGGCAGGGTCGCGCCGAGGCGGTCGAACGTCTCCAGGGCGCGGCGCAGGTCATCCTCGTCGTCGGAGTCGGTGAGGGCGTCCGCGGCCTCGTACGGGCATCCGAGGATCTCCCACGCCGCGGCGGCCCCGCGGGCGTCGCCCCGGATCGAGAGGAGTTGCGGCTCCTCCGCCCCGGTGGGGTCGCGGTCGAGCTGCCCCGCCCTCCACGCCCAGAGGAGGCTCTCCCCCACCATCCGGGGCAGGGCCGTGACGGCGAGCGCGTCGACGGCCGCCGCCGCGTACCGCCGGAGGCCCTCGGCGTCGTCGTGGAGCCATGCCCGCTCGGCGCAGGCGATCGCGGCCGGCTGGATGCGCTGGGCCTCCGCGGCGGTCGTCGCGCGTCGCCACGCGGTGTCGAGCAGCGCGTCGCCCTCGGGGTCACCCCGACGCACCAGGAGCCGGCCGAGCGCGACCATCCCCGGGTGCGCGCTGATCGCCGGCTCGGCGGCGTCGATGGCGACGACCGCGCGGCCGTCCTCCTCCGCACCCGTCCAGTCACCCTGCTCCAGGCGCGCCCACGCCCGCATGCCGAGCAGGTACTGGTCATAGGCGCGCAGGTCGTTGGAGCGCGCGAAGGCGAGCCCGCGTTCCACCTGCCGCGCGCCCTCGGCGTAGCGCCGGTGAAGGAGGTCGCCCCACGCGAGGTTGACGATGGCGCGGACGGCGTTGTCGTGGTCGCCGTCGGCGGCCGCGATCGCGGCCGCCTCCTCCAGCATCTCCCGCCCGCCGGGATCGCCCCCCTCGACCCGGGCGGTACCGACGTTCGTGAGGCCGTGCGCCAGTGCCTCACGGTCGCCGAGCTCGCGTGCCAGGGCGATCGCGCGCTCGCCCCACACCACGGCGTCGGCGTTGCGCCACGCCAGCATGAGGAGCTGCGAGAGCGTGCTGTACGCCATCGCCAGGCCACTGCCCGGCCCGAGGGGCTCCAGCAGCGCGATGGCCCGCCCCGCGGCCGCCTCGGATTCCTCGCGGCGGCCGGCCCACCACAGCAGCCGCGACAGCCACCGCTCGTCCTCGCCCGCCTCCGCCGTCTGGCCGAGGGCGGTGCGGATCGCCAGCGCCTCACGCCGGGCGGCGAGCGCCTCCTCCGGCGCCCCGGACAGGTACGTCTCGAACGACAGCCCCTCCAGCAGCTCCGCCCTCCGCTCGTCGGGTGTCCCGTCGGACATCTCGAGGGCCACCCGCAGGTGCGCGGCGGCCTGGATGTGGGCCCCGGAGGCCGCCGCGAGGCGGGCGGCGTCGGGCGCGGCGGCCACCACGGCGTCGCGGTCGCCGGCGCGGCGGGCGTGGTGCACGAGGCGGGCCGGGTCGATCCGCGCGCGGGCACGCAGCGCGTCGAGCACACGGGCGTCGAGGTCCCGGCGGCGCATCGGCGTCAGTTCGTCCTCGACGCTCGACCGGGCGATCTCGTGGCGGAACCGCAGCGCCGCGCCGTCGACCTCGAGCATCCCGGCGGCGACGCACTCGTCGACGTGGGCCGCCGCCACGCCGCCGAGGACGTCGTCGACGAGCCACGTCTCCGCGCGACCCGGCACCACACCGACCACGTCGAGCACGGCACGGGCCGGGTCCGACAGGCGGTGGGCGCGGGCGAGCACCGCGTCGCGCACCGACCCGGGGATCGCGACGTCCCCGGAGGCCAGCACCTCGGTCACGAAGAACGGGTTGCCGCCGGTCAGCTCGTGGAGGTCGGCGGCGTCGCGTCCCGCCCGGCGGGCCAGCTCCGCGACGGACGTGGCCTGCAGCGGCGCCAGGTCGACGCGCCGCACCACGGCGCCCGGCATCTGCCCCGTCGTCGCGCGGACGCGGCCGTCGGAGGGGTCGGGGCGCAACGTCACCACGAGGGTCCCGGTGGTGCCGCCGATGCGGCGGCCGAGCACCGCGAGCAGGTCGAGCGTGGCTTCGTCCGCCCAGTGGGCGTCCTCCACCACCAGCACGCGGGGCGGGGTGGCGGACAGCTCGCCGAGCAGGGCGGTGACGACCCCCTCGCGGGCGGCGGGGTCGCGGAACGCGTCGGCCAGCGCCCCGCCCGCCTGCCGGGCGATGTCGTGGAAGGGCCCGAGGGCGCGGGGGGTCAGCAGGGGGTCGCAGGCGCCGGTGAGGACCCGGCGGGTCCCCCCGAGCGCGTCGATCGCGGCGGCGACGAGGGCCGTCTTGCCGAGACCGGCCTCGCCGGCGACCACCACCACGCGCCCGGCACCGGAGGCGGCGTCGTCGAGCGCCGCGGAGATGGCGGCGAGCGCGCCGTGGCGCTCCAGCAGGTCCATGGCGCGATCGTAGGACAGCGGGGCGGGCGGCGGGAGCCCCGGACGGCGCGGGAGCGGCCGGTCAGCCACCCCCCTCGCGACGTGCCCGCAGGATGAGGGCCGCCTTCGGGCACATCTCGACGGCGCGCCGCGCCTCGTCGAGCAGGTCCCGGGGCACCGCGGCGGTGTCGACCACCGGGTAACCCCAGCGGTCGATGCCGATCATCTCGGGCAGGAGCTCGTGGCAGGCCCCGTGGCCGTCGCACGCGATCGGGTCGAGGCGGAGGTGTCGCGTCGTCATCGCCACTCCGTCGGCGGGGCGGGCACCGGCAGCAGGGGCCGCCGGTCGGTCGCCGAGCACTCACCGCGCAGGTGCCGCTCGACCTCGCGGGGGAAGGCGGCGATTGCGCTCCGCGCGAGGCGGGCGGCGCCGTCGGGGTGCGCGCACGCCCCGCGCCGCTCGATCTCGCCGGGCAGGTCGCGCATGTCCCGCAGCGCCGCGGCGGCGTCGTGTACGCCCGCCAGCGCGTGGGCGGCCCCGGCGAGGGCGCGCAGTCCGTGGACGCACGGCCCGCACTGGCCGGCGGTCTCACCCGCCAGGTAGGTCGCGACGCGGGCGGTCTCGGCGAGGGGGCAGCGGTCGGCGGGGAGCACGACGATGGTGCCGGCGCCCACGGATCCGCCGGCGGGTCCGAGGCCCGCCCGGCTCACCGGCAGCGCCAGGGGGTCGGGCGCGTCGAGCCACGTGCCGAAGTAGCCGCCGACCAGCACGCCCCCGACACCGGCGACGGGGCCGCCGGCCCGCGCGACGACGTCGGCGAGCGGTGTTCCGAGGGCGATCTCGTGGACCCCCGGTGCGTGCACGCCGCCGGAGACGGTCACGAGCATCGACCCCGGCTCGGCGTCGGTGCCGACCTCGCGGAACCAGCGGGCCCCGTGGCGGGCGATCAGGGCGATGTGCGCGAGGGTCTCGGCGTTCTGCACGAGCGTCGGCCGGCCGCCGACCCCGCGCTCGGAGGGGCGCGGGGGCGTGAGGGTCGGGCGGGCGGGGCCGCCGTTCAGCCAGTTCACGAGGGCGCTCTCCTCGCCCATCACGAAGCGCTCGGGCGCGGCGGCGCACGACAGCCGCACACGCCGCGACCCGCCGGCCCGGCGCGCGACCGCCTCCTCCGCGGCGGCCCGGGCCTCCCCCGCGCCCCGCGACACCACGAGGATCGCCTCGCGCGCGCCGACCGCGGCCGCCGCGGCGAGCATGCCGTCGATGACGAGGTCGGGGTCGTGGCGCAGCAGCGTCACGTCCTTGAGGCTGACGGGCTCCCCCTCGGTGGCGTTGGCGACCACCACGGCGCGGCCACGCGCGCCGGCGACCGCCGCGAGCTTCAGGTGGGTGGGGAACCCGCCTCCACCGCGGCCGCGCAGTGCCGCCTGCTCGACCTCGTCGATGAGCCAGGCCCCGCCGTCGGGGGCGGCCCCCCGGGTGCGGGGGTCGGCGAGCAGGCGCAGGGGCGACGGGCGGACGGCGGCGCGCGGTGACGCGGGGATGCGGTGTGTGGCGGTCGTCGTCACGGACGTCCTCGGGTCGGGGGCGGGGAGGTGGTGGGGGTGCCGGCGGGTTCGACGAGGGTCCGCCAGGCCGTGGCGCCGGCGATGACGGTGACGCAGGCGACGGCCACGACCCGCATCCACCCGGTGGCCGTGTCGCTGCCGATGGCGAGCGCGTGGAGGAACGCGGCGGGCCACAGGGCGTAGGCCGACCAGTGCACCGCACGCCAGGCGGTGCGGTTCATGCGGGTGCGCAGGGCGCCCGTCACGGCGAGGGCGATGACCAGGTCGAGGGCGAGCGTCCCGAGGCCGAGGGCGAGCGCCTGGTCCTGCCCGGCGAACGGCACGACGACGTCGACCAGCCGGACGGCGGCGTACGGGTCGACGACGGCGCTCGCGACGTGCAGGGTCAGGAAGACGACCGACATCAGCGCGAGGCTGCGGTGCAGGGCGAGGGTCGCGAACCGTGGCAGCGCGCCGAGGCGGGCGCCACCGACCGTGGCGACGCCGAGCGCCATCACCCCGGTGAGGAGGATGAGCGCGACCACGCCGCTGCCGCGCATGAGGTACCAGACCGGGCTCCCGCCGTCGAAGGCGCTCACGCGACCGGCTCCGGCCACCCGGCGACGCGCACGACGCGGCCGTCGGGGCGCACCAGCCGGGCGGGGAGCCCGGCGGCGGCCAGGGTGTCGACGGCCTCCTCGCCCCCCACGATCGCGGCGGTGCTCCAGACGTTGGCGTCGGCGCAGGAGCGGGCCGCGACGCTCACCGTCCGCCACACCACCTCGGCGGGGGTTCCGCGGCGGGGGTCGACGATGTGGTGGCGGGGGTCGGCGGGGCCGCCCCAGCGGCGGACGGTGGTGCTCGAGGTGGCGATGCCACCCTCGGTGACGGCGATCGCCTCGCCGGGTGGATCGTCGTCCGGGCCGTCCCGGTGGTCGTCGGTGGC
>LNFM01007072.1_pt1 | contig 17913 bp, 13 predicted proteins | sample 596031 | NCBI WGS metagenome assembly LNFM01 (sample SAMN04254537, study PRJNA301005) | activated carbon metagenome | isolation source: dual media filters at the Ann Arbor, Michigan drinking water treatment plant | place: USA: Ann Arbor | reverse complement strand
TTCTTCACTCGCAAGGATATAAAATCACGGGATCTGACCAAAACGTTTATCCTCCGATGTCGACTCAACTTGAGTCTTTGGGAATTAAGATTCTTTCTGGCTACAAACGCGAAAACCTGACACGAAATCCCGTAGGGACTCCGAACCTTGTTATCGTCGGAAACGTTATTTCTAGAAACTTCGAGGAAGCAGAAGCACTTCTCGAGAGCGATATTCCCTTCACAAGTCTTCCCCAGGCGATGGGTCAGATTGTCATCGGTCGTCGCCACTCGGTGGTCGTCGCCGGAACTCACGGCAAGACTACGACCACGGCGCTAAATTCGTATGTGGCCGAATCCCTAGGGCTCCATCCTGGATTCATGGTCGGTGGAATTCCAAAAAACTTTGGGCAAAGTTACCGATTTGGTTCGGGCGATTGGTTCATTATCGAGGGCGACGAATACGATACGGCCTTCTTCGATAAGGTCCCAAAATTCATTCACTATCGGCCGCGATCAGTGATTCTAAATTCGGTTGAATTTGACCACGCGGATATCTATAGGGATCTCGATCACGTTAAAGAAGCTTTTCTTATGTTGATCGATCTGATTCCTGAGGGTGGACTTCTCATAGCTTGCGAGGATGAAGAGACAATCCGCGATCTTTTATCTCGTCGAAAAGAAAGTTTAGCGAAAAGAAATGTCAAAGTTGTAACTTTTGGTCTCACGCGCGGTGATCATCGAGCTGAGAATTTGGAAGCCGTTCCTGTCAAAGGGCTCGGTTCAAAAGAACAAGCTTTGCGCCTTGGAACACGTTTTTCCTACCGCGGTCAGAAAATCGACATCCCGATGATCGGCTCTTACAACGTAAAGAACGCTCTAGCGACGATAGCGCTATGGACGGAACTGGGGCACCCAGCGTCCGAGATTGCTCCACGCCTTCTTGGCTTTGAAGGTGTAAAACGCCGTCAAGAAGTTCTGGGAACTCCCGGTGGCGTCACGGTGATCGAGGATTTCGCGCACCACCCGACGGCCGTTCGAGAAACGATCCGCACTGTTCAAATGCAGTATCCGAAGTCCCACGTTTTTTCGATTTTTGAAGCGCGCTCGGCGACATCGCGCCGAAATGTTTTTCAAGACGAGTACGCAGCAGCTTTCATCGATGCAGGAACTCAAAGTCTTTTGCTGCCTCCACCCTTTAATCTTGCCGGCTTAAAAGAGGCCGATCGTTTTTCAACCGACGTACTCTTAAAACGACTGCATGATTCCAAAGTCGACGCGGTTCTTTTTGATGGAGTTGATTCCATCGTAAAAAATGTCATCTCCCGTGCAAAACCCGGAGATGTCGTTCTCGTCATGTCCAATGGTGGCTTTGACGGAATCTATCAGAAGCTTCTGTCGAGCTTAGAAAGTGTTCGCTAAAAAGTTCGACAACACGGCGCCAACTTTTTCCTTTTTGAAGAAGCTTACGGGACGGAACAAATCCTTGAGCTTCTAGCTGGTTCAAAGTGACGTAGTCTCTTACGGTTCTAAAGTGCCTTCCCCAATAAACACGCTTCGAGTAGGGACGTGCATCCCAAAATCCACGCTCCACTACGGCATCTCGGCCAGTATTCCCTCCCTTCCCTCCCTTCCCTCCCTTAACCCCCTTCCCTCGACCCACGGTCACCTTCCTTTGATCGGCGATTCTTCGGAATCCGACAGCTCTTGCGATCCCACCAGCGAGGCCCGAAATAAACCCCTTCCACTTGAGTGGCCGAGTCACTCTCAAATGAATGTGAATGTGGTTCCCAACATTGGCGAACTTATAGATCGTAACTCCGTGACGTTCCGACATCCCGCGAATGAGCCGTTGAATCTTTGCTTCGTTCTTTAGAAGACTCATTCGGCCTCGCGCGAGCGAACTACGCATCACCACGTGCATAGATTGGTACGACACCACGGGACGCCGTACTCGAACACTTCGGGTCGTTCGCTTTCCGGGATTAAAAACTTCAGGAGTAAGTTGGCGTTTGATTTTTTTCATGAGCCACACGCTCAGCAAATTCGAAACTGCGGTCCTTAGAAACGTAGCGAATCCTCACCAAAATCCGGGATCCTTAAGTCCGATTTACGAACCCTGTTGTTGGTCCGAGTCGCAGCCGTGACCGTGGGTCAGAAGATGGCTAGGTGTCGTGTGACCGTGGGTCAAAGTTGAAGTGGTGACCGTGGGTCACTGGAGGGCGGTTTTTACTAAGGTGTGCAGGGCTGGTCGGAGCTGGAGGAAGCGTGTGTTCTTTCGAGTTGGGTGGACTCGATTCGATAAAATAGTGACCAATAAGTCGGATTTTGGATCGTACCACAGCGATGTTCCGGTAAAACCTGTGTGACCGATACTCGAAAGTGAAAACTTCGGTCCACACGATGCGCTCCCTTTCGTTGGCATCATAAAACCCAAGGCCCAGTCGCCTTTTGACCTTGAAACGGCGCGGTCCAAAAATTTTCGTCCCGATAATGGCAATTTTGATTTCATCCCGAGGTGAAGTTTTCTCAACTCAAGTCCGTAACGGCTCAAATCTCCGATGGGGCCGAAAAGACCAGCATGAGGCGCTATCCCCTTTAGACTCGACGTATTCTCATCGTGCACTTCACTTTTTAGACCCCGCTTACGCCACGTCGAATCGAATTCGGTGGGCGCAGTTTCCGAAACGCGGTCCTTATTCCAGATGAGACCGGGCCGAGCAGCTCCGTCTCGCTTCAAATCATTTTTTGAAAGTGCATTATAGAAAGTAGATTTAAGACCAAGTCGCTCCTGAATTCTGGCGTACTGCTCTGGAAATCCCATGAGACTTGAGCGTCTCAAAATTTCGCCGAGTAAAAAGAAATCCAAATCCGAATAGATCGCAGAACCTCGCTGCGCCTTCGAGATTTCTCCACTCCTCGCCCGTTTCCTCACGTCCCGAACGACCAAATCAAAGAGCAGCGTCCACGCCTCTTCATGAGTTCCAGGAGATTTTAAAGATACCTGCTTGTAAAATGGCTTCCACCACGTCATTCCCGCCGAGTGGCAGAGAAGGTCTCTGATCGTCAATCGGCCAAGCGGTGACCGTGGGTCCATGAGAGAGGGGGATGGGAGGAGTTCAGGGAGCCAGTTAACGACGGGGTCTTTTAAGGAGAGGTGACCTTCGTCGACTTCGATCATGGTGCTTGAGACTGACATCACGATTTTTGTCAGCGAGGCCCAATCATAGATCTCCGACGTTTCACCGCAAGCGACGTCGATTCGAAGTTTTCCGCTCTCCCACGCCTGCAGTCGAAATCCCGGGGCTGCATCTTGCCACTGTGATCCATCTTTTGGATGAGTCCAATTGTCCAAAAGATTCAGAAACGACTTTTCGACCGGTCGAGCTCGACGTGACATTAGCGCACCGACTTCAGAGAAATTTCTTTTGGAAAAGAGACCGCTGTTTCTATTTCAATGGAGCTTGACCGAAGATCAATAACCGCTTCGGTGCCGATCGGAAAAACGCGCTGACTGACACCGTGACCGCTGGCGATACCGCTCAAAACGGTAACGCCATTTTTCTGCGCCCAATCTTGAGCAAATCTTTCGATCACTGCGGAAACTTTCGAGGACCCATCGGGCTCAAGCCCACCCAGAAATTCTCCAAAGACAATAGCCTTCGTTCGCCGCGACAAAACACCACTTTGAACAAGTTGTTCAAGCACGCGATCCACCCGGTAGCCACGCTCACCAAGCTCTTCAAAAAACACAATCTGACCCACGGTCACAGGATGAAGTGCCGTTCCAATCGCCGACGCGAAGGTCACCAAATTCCCACCCATCGTTCGCCCACGAAGGCGTTTCTCTTTCGGCACTCGAACTTTATTGAGCGATCTCAAACCCTCGTACAAAACTGTCGAAGTCTCACCGAATACAATTCGTCTCAGCTCTTCAACCTGAGCGTCGATAGGACGCGGCTTCAGATCACTCACAAGATTTGAATCGATACACCGACCGAGTCGGTCAAGAAGCGGCGCCTGAAGGCTTGGCCATTTCCAGGTTTGTGAAAGCCAAAGCTGGATGGTTGTCACATCACTAAAGCCCAATAGAATTTTTGAGTGCTTTGGTCTTTTCAATTTCATGAGCTGAGGCACAAGCCGAATAGATCCATAGCCGCCGCGAAGGCACCAGATCGCTTTTGAATCCTTCGCCAAAAGCGCATTGGCCAAATGCTTCAGTCTTTTCTCATCGACATGACTTGCGATGACGTCCGCTCCAAAAAGATCTTTCGGAAGTCTCGCCTTAAGCCCCCAAGATTCAAGAAACTGAACCCCGGCTTCGACTTCAGCATCCGTCGGACGAAATCCGGGCGCAATCACATCGACAATATCGCCAGCTTTTAGAGCCGACCAACTTGCGTATTTAGAGACCACGGATATTTCCTTTCGGGATCAGATCGAGGCCGTGAAGTGACGTCGGATACTTTCCATCAAAGCAGGCAGCACAGAATCCACCATTTTCGCCGCGAACCGCCGTCATCAATCCCTCCATGCTCAAATACCTAAGCGTGTCGGCACCAACAAAAGCGCAGATTTCATTGACCGTCTGGCGGCTTGCGATCAGCTGTGATTTCTCAGGAGTGTCGACACCGTAATAACAAGGCCCTACTGTGGGAGGCGCTGCGATTCGAAGATGAACTTCTTTTGCGCCTGCGGCGCGCACAAGTGAAATTATCTTTTTCGAAGTTGTTCCGCGGACAAGAGAGTCATCAAGAACGACAACTTTTTTTCCTTTCAACACAGCCTGCTGCGGGTTGAGCTTAATCTTGACGCCAAAGTCGCGAATCGCTTGATGAGGTTGGATAAAGGTGCGGCCGATGTAGTGATTTCGAATAATTCCAAGCTCAAAGGGCTTTCCGCTTTCAACACTGTAGCCTAAGGCCGATGGAACGCCGCTATCTGGAACTGGAATGACGACATCAAAATCAATCGGAGCAGCTTCGCTGGCATCCTGGCGAGCTAAAAGCTGTCCCGCACGTTTACGAACTTCATAAACGCTCTCGCCAAATATAATTGAATCCGGGCGCGCGAAATAAACGTGTTCAAAGACGCAGGCCTTTCTTGGCTGAGGCGTGCCAAATTTGACCGAGTGTTCTCCTGTATCGTCGACCCACCAGATTTCTCCCGGCTCAATTTCGCGAACAAACTTAGCCCCGATCAGATCAAACGCGCACGTTTCGCTGGCGACGACATAGGAATCAGCTCCGCCGGGATCTTTTAAACGCCCCAAAACCAACGGACGAAAACCCATCGGGTCCCGAGCGGCGATCATCGAGCGATGAGAAAGAACGGTGAAACTAAATGCACCTTCAAGCTGACTGAGCCCGGACTTCAAACATTCGATCAGATCCGATGAAGGATACTTTGCGATCATGTGCAAAATGACTTCGGTATCATTGGTGCCTTGAAAAATCGAACCTTCGGCCTTCAACTTTTCCCTTAGAGGACCGGCATTGACGATATTCCCGTTGTGAGCAACAGCGACAGGACCATTAGAAAGATTCGCCTGAAGAGGTTGAAAGTTGGCCATTTGATTCATGCCGGTCGTCGCATAGCGAACGTGACCGATCGCGGCCCGTCCGGTGAGGCTATCGAGCGTCTGATCACTGAAGACTTCAGACACAAGACCAGGCCCCTTGTGAAGTCGCTGACTGGCTTCATCAAGAGTCACAATCCCTGCGGACTCTTGTCCTCGGTGCTGAATGGCATAGAGAGACAAGTAGGCCAAGCGACTGGCGTGTTGATGATTCCAAATTCCAATGACTCCGCACTCGTCTTTAAAACTCTTCATCAATACTGTCTTTCAAATGAGAGATTTTTAAAGGCGCTGGACCATCCCGAGTCGTAGTCCATTTTCAATTCTAAAAGATTCACATCCAAAGTTCCTTCCGGATCGGTGTCCGAAGAAGATCCGGACTCGATTACAAAACGGTGACCGTGGGTCGTTCCAATCAAGTGAAGTGACCGTGGGTCGCCGCCGTGAGAGGCGAACCGATTGCGAAGAGCTTCTAAGCTTTCAGTGCTTGAGATCAGGACTTCGTAGGAGACTTCACAAAACAAAGATTCAGCAAAGCTCATCTTAGCCAGATCGGGCCTCGCAGCCTGGGTCGCTGAGCGACTGAGGCGAACGCCGATATTCTTTGAGATCGCCATTCGCGCCAACGCGTAGCCAAGACCGAACTTACCAACCACACGAGTTGCCGAAATCGTATTCTCTGTAGCCGGAGAATGAGGCCCAACACCTTCGGTGAGCTTTCGGAGCGAAGTGACGAGGGCAGCGATTTCTTTTCCGTTCAGCGTCCCGAAAGCTCGAGGCCCTGTACTTTCCGGGCCCGTGACTTCTCCCATCGCGCCGCTGGTCCAGAGTTGTGGAAGCCGCAGCAAAAATACGTTTTCGCCTTCATGTACGAAATCGCTTTTTGGAAGTGAAGTGACCGTGGGTCGTAGGCCGACGACGCCAGTTGAAGGCGTTGGTGTGATCCCGCGACCTTCGGTTTCGTTATAAAAGCTGACGTTACCGCTGATGATCGGAGCCACTAGGCTTTCACAAATTTCGTTGAGGCCAGAAAGAGCTGCGACAAAAGAGCTCATCACCGGAACTCTTTCCGGATTTCCGAAATTCAAACAGTCCGTAACGGCCAGTGGCTCAAAACCTTTTGCCGCAAGCTCAAGGGCTGGAAATGCAACAGCATCAAGCCCCCCTTCTCTCGCATCAAGTCTCATCATTTGAGGCCGACACCCTAAAACAATTCCTAATCCCCGCCCAGAGTCCTTCAAGCGAATGACACCGACGGATTCGTGGCAATCGGCCGCCGTGGATGCTCCAACGTGACCGTCATATTGCCGAAAAATAAATTCCCGCGAACATCCTTGTGGAGATGAAAGTGCTGTCCTCAGCGAGGCACGAATATCTGCAGCACTTTCGCCAGCGATATCGGCGACACTAGCCACCCGGTTCGACGGCGTCCACGGTTCGAATGGTCGTTCGTACATCGGTGCATGCTCTGTCAAAAGCTCGGGATCGATCTCCGTAAGAAGATCTCCCTTCCAAAAAAGCTTCATCGTTTTTTTCGCTGTGACTTCGCCGATAGCGACGGCTTCAAGTCCCCAACGTTTAAACAATGCTTCCACATTAGAAAGTTTCGCTGGCTCCACAACCATCAACATTCGCTCTTGGCTTTCGCTCAGGAGAATGTCCTCGGGTTGAAGCGTAGACTCGCGCAAAGGAACGCGGTCCAAATGTAGGTTGAAGCCGACGCCACCCTTGGATGCCATTTCAAAAGAAGATGAAGTAAGTCCTGCGGCGCCCATATCTTGTATCGCCACGACGAGATCTTGCTCCATCACTTCAAGACACGCCTCGATCAAAAGCTTCTCAAAAAACGGATCTCCGATCTGAATTGTCGGACGTTTTTTTTCGGAGTCCTTTCCAAAACTTTCCGAAGCCATGCTCGCTCCGTGAACGCCATCACGTCCCGTCTTGGCTCCTGCGTACACCACAAGATTTCCGACACCTTTGGCTTTCGACAAAAAGACTTTCTCGCCTTTTCTAAAAAGACCGACGGCCATTGCATTCACGAGAACGTTTTTGTCATAGCTAGGATCGAATTCAGTCTGTCCTGTGATTGTCGGAACCCCGACCGGGTTACCATAACCACCGATACCGCGAACAACTCCATCAACAATCTTTTCCATTCGTTCGGCCTGGGGACGTCCGAAACAAAGATAGTCTGCGACGGCGATCGGTCGCGCGCCCATCGTGAAAATATCGCGCAGGATACCACCGACACCCGTCGTGGCTCCTTGATAGGGCTCAATAAAACTTGGATGATTGTGGCTTTCGATTTTAAAGGCCACACGCTCGCCATCGCCAAGATCAACGACGCCGGCATTTTCGCCAAAGCTCTGAAGCACGCGCTCAGATTTATTGAATAGACCTTTTAAATGAACTCGCGAACTTTTGTACGAGCAGTGTTCGCTCCACATGGCCGAGAAAAGCGCCCACTCGACGCCCTGAGGCTCTCGCCCCAAAAGTCCGGCGATACGGCGATGCTCCGACTCATTTAATCGGTAATGTTTTAGTTTTTCTTGGAGTTCTTTGTTGTCGCGCTGATCTTGCCCCATTTTTTCTAACTCCAAATCTCGAGAAGACGTCGCCCATCGGTACCGCCCATCCATTCATGAAATGCACGCTCGGGGTGCGGCATGAGGCCCGCCACATTACCATTTTCATTCGTTACACCGGCAATCGCAGCGATGGATCCATTGGGGTTGGCCTGGTACTCGAGCCAAATCTGGTCTCGATCTCGAAGCTCATTCAAACCGCTATCGTCGATCACGAATCGACCATCGGCGTGAGCGATCGGAATACGAATTCCAGAGCCCGAGGGAAGACTTCCACCAAACACCGTGCGACTTCCAACTTTTTTTAAGTCCACCCATGAGTCAATAAATCGTCGGCCTGTGTTTCGCACTAAAGCCCCAGGTAAAAGACGAGCTTCGCACAATATCTGAAATCCATTGCAGATCCCAAGTATGGGCGTTCCGCGAACTGCCGCTTCGCGGACAGATTTCATGGCCACGGCACGCGCCGCCAAAGCGCCACTTCTTAAATAATCTCCGTAAGAAAAACCACCCGGCAGAATCAACGCAGAAAACTGCGCACTGTCAAAGAGGTCCTCATGCCAAAGCCATATCGGTTCTGCTCCCGAAAGACCAACAGCCTCAAAAACATCCCGGTCACAATTCGTACCAGGAAACCGAACAACACCGACTTTGGCTTTAGCCACGACGCACTTCGAATGTTTCAATCAGCGTGTTGGCGAGTAAGCTTTCAGAAATTTTATTGGCCATCGTAAGGGCCGACGCATCGTTTTCTGCCTTCACTTTGAGTTCGATAAATCGGCCCACACGACAAGAAACCACGGGCTCACCTTCACGCTGCAAAGTTTCTTCAACGGCGCGTCCTTGAGTGTCCAGAACTTCACGGCGAGGCATAACGGTCACGCCAAACAAAAATTCCTTCATCTACACACTTCCTTTTTTAAGTGTCGACTTAAGCCGAACACAGACTTCCCGGTACGCTTCTTCGACGCCACCAAGGTCTCGTCGAAACCGATCTTTATCCATTTTCTGTCCAGTGACTTTGTCCCAAAGTCGGCAACAATCCGGTGAAATCTCGTCCGCCAGATAAAGTCGCCTATCGGCGTCGCGTCCGACTTCAATCTTGAAATCAACAAGATCAATTCCGGCGCGCTCCATCGTCGACTTTAGAACCTCATTCACTTTCAAACCAAAGCTTCGCAGTTCATCGAGTTCCGCCTTGGACCGGACCGTTTTTAACATCAGCGCTTGATCATCGCTCACGAACGGATCCGCCAAGGCGTCATCCTTGTAATAGAATTCCACCAAGGGTGCCTCGAGCGGCTTTCCCTCTTCGATTCCAAATTTCTTCGCCGTCGAACCCGCCAAAATATTTCTCACGACGACTTCAAGCTTCACCATGTCCAATTTTTTGGTGACGATCGCCGTGGGTGGGATTTCCATCACCCGATGGGTCGTGACACCTTTTGACTCGAGCTCCTCGTAAAGAAGCGCTGAAATCTCTCGGTTCAAGGCACCCTTTTGCTCAAAGCTCCCTCGCTTTTGAGCATTGAACGCGGTGAGCGAATCCTTAAACTCTTGCCAAAGAAGCTCGGGATGCCCAACGACGTCAAAAAGCTTCTTAGCCTTTCCGTCGTAAATTTCTTTTCCTTTTTTATAACTCATTTCCACAACCCCGCTCGCTCCAGCGTTTCGCGAATCGACTGCTGATGCTTTTTTCCGCTGAACACATTTAAAACGGCGTCTCGCGAAACCAATTTTGAAAGCACAGGATCTTTCAAAACAGCGTCTCGCATGTGCTCACCCGGCTTTAATCCGTGACTGAGTCTTTGTACTTCTTTGTAAGCATCTTCCCGCGAAAGTCCCGCAGCGACGACTTCGAGCAAAAGATGGGAACTAAATAAGAAACCTTGTGAAGCTTCCATGTTTTGCTTCATACGCTCGTGATCAACTTCAAGATTTGAAACCAGTTCAGTCAGCTTAACCGCGGCATAGTGAGCAAGAATAAAGGCATCCGGCAAAATCACACGTTCCACCGAGGAGTGGCTGATATCTCGCTCGTGCCATAGCGCCATGTTCTCAAAAGAGGCCTGTGCATAGGAACGAAGGAGCCTTGCGACACCGGTGAGATTTTCAGCCGTGATCGGATTTTTTTTATGAGGCATCGCACTTGAGCCTTTTTGCCCTTTGGAAAAAGCTTCGGTGGCCTCCATGAGCTCTGTGCGCTGAAGATGTCGAAGTTCAACCGCCAAACGTTCAACGCCACCGCCAAAAAGTGCCAGTGCACTAAAAACTTCAGCCGCACGATCACGGGGAATGACTTGAGTGGCAATCACTTCTGGAGAAAGTCCGAGCCGATGACAAACACCAGCTTCGATGGAAGCCGGTAGCGCCGAGTAGGTTCCAACAGCGCCAGAAAGTTTTCCGATGGAAATTCGCTTTTGCGCCAGCGCCAAGCGCTCATCGTGCCGTTGAAATTCAGTCCAGAAACCCGCCATCTTCATTCCGAATGTGGTCGGTTCGGCATGCATGCCATGTGTTCGTCCAGCACACAAAGTTTCGGCTTCCTTTTGGGACAAGGCTTTGAGAGCGCGCGTGACGCCGCCGACCGCACTTCTCAAGACCGTGAGCGCCTCTCGCATCTGAAGGCTCAGCGCCGTGTCCAAAACATCGCTCGACGTCAATCCGAAATGGACCCAACGCCCCTCGGTACCAACGTTCTCTGCAACGTTTGATACAAAGGCAATGACGTCGTGCTTTGTCGTCTTCTCGATCTCTTCTATACGAGTGACAGTGAAGGTGCCTTTTTCTCGGATTTTTTTTGCAGCTTCGTGCGGAATAATTCCTTCTTCAGCTTGAACCTCCGCAACCACTTTTTCAACTTCAAGCATCCAGTCGAATCGTCGCTCAGGGGCAAAAACGGCTCCCATCTCGGGCTTCGTGTAGCGAGCAATCATGGCGCCGCCTCTTTCTGGTTTTTGGCGAACCGATTCTTAGTCAATTTCTTAAGAGAATATTTGAAACGCTCCAGTGGCCCGGCTTGAAGTCTGGCGACAGGATCCCAACCGATTCTCATCGCTTCCAACTGATCGAGCCACGCAGATTCCATCTCGCGAAGGCCCCGAAGTCCTACACCAGGCCATGTTTCGGGTCCGGCAAAACAAATGTTTTCAAGCCGCCCTCGCGCCGGAACTGAAGCCTCTCCGTAAAGAATGTGAGCCATTCTAATGGCCGGTGCGGTCAGCGCCAGCGGCGACGGCGAAACCCAAATCAGCTCACAGCCGACAAATCGGTCGGACAGAAGGCTCTGCACCAAAAGTCTTTGCTCGTCTCGGTATACGTGATCGACGCGAGCCCAGTAAGGAATTCTTGTCCAAACATCAAACACACGCATTTGCGGCGTCTGTTCGACAGCATCAAGCAGCACGACATTATCGTGAGTCCATGGTCGCTCAATAGAACCGATGACCACCACATGTGGAGGCGTATGAGGAACTCGAGTCAGCGATCGCTCGGAAGAATTTTTCATCCCTCGAACGGCCAATCGATTTCTCCACCATGCCATCAAAGGCTCGCTGGACCCCTTTTCGAAGAGTTCCTCCAAGGGAACATCAGGACCAACAAATTCAATACGGCTCGACTCTTCCTCAGAAATCATCCACACAAGCGAGCGCGTGCGTTCGACATATGTACCCGCAACCGTCTTGAATTCGACTCGGTCAACGCGTCCATCGCTGAGTCGGATGGCGGAAATTTGTTCGGCCTCTAAAATCCTAACACCTGCACCCGACGCCGATTCGCGCCGAGCTCGCGCAATGGCATCCGCGCTCACTGATTTCTTAATGGGTTCTTCCCAAGGAAGTTTGAAATCAGTTTTCGACAGAAAACGCGCACCCGTGTTGTGAAGAAACTTTTCTCGAGAACTCAAACGCGACGAAACAAGACTCCGCGCAAGCGCTGTCGGCCAGCCTTTTTCAAGCGACTCTGCCGAGGTGCTATCGCCATTAATCCCATAGCGAATTCGAAGATGTGACGCGCCAGCGGACGCTCGACGTCCCCCGAAAGCGACGGGTCCACTCTCAAGCCAAACGGAAGCATGCTCCGTGCGAAGAGGTCGACCGTCTTTATCGACAGCTTCGCTTCCTTCAGTCTCCCACGGCAAAAACGGCCCCAGCCGGTCGCCCCATTCAATCTCGCTGTTGAAGGACGAGCCGCTAAGTTCAATGACTACAGTCTTCCAACCTTGAAGTGCCAAAGTCCGAGCGAGGCTGAGACCTCGTGTGTCGACCGAAACAATAATTACGTCAGCGACTTGAAGGGATGCCGTTTCGCCGGATTTCGTCCCAATGATTTTTGTCCCACTTGCTGTCACAACGACCGCCACTTCTCAATCGCATGCCGCACGAGGCGCTGCTCATCAATATGCACAAGTAGCTCTGCCTGTTGACTCGAAAGCTCGTCGCGCGTCTGAAACTGCGACGCCATAACGCTCATACGCTGAGAGACGATATTACCTGCATCAACGATTTCTGAAACTTCATGAACAGTCACTCCGCAATCATCCTTTGCTGCCACGGCACGCGCGATACTTTCGAGGCCCGAAAATTTAGGAAGAATCGAAGGATGAACGTTCAAGATTTTTCCACTCCATTGCTCGACAAGGCCTTTTGGAATGACGTGCATGAATCCCAACAGAAAAACCAACTCGACCGAATGGCGCTCAAGTTCGATATTCACTGCCGCCCAATCGAGCGAAGTTTTTCCCGAAGAAAGAGTTTTCCGCGGAATTACAAATGTCGGCACTCCCGCCCGGCGGGCTTTTGCCAAAGCCGGCGCTTTTGAACTGGAAGAAATCACAAGCCTGATGTCGGCGACTGAGGACTCTAACACGGCAGACAAATTGGATCCTCGCCCCGAAACAAAAACACACCACCGAGGCGAGCGAAGGGAGAACATGCCCTCCGCCGAAGGAGCCATCAGTACACCACCTGGGCCGACGCCCCAGAGTCGCTGGCCGCTTCAACCCGGCCCAACGGAATCGATCGAAAACCATGTTTTAAAATTACGGACTCAACGAATTGAACGTCGGCCGCTTTACAAACAAGCGCCATCCCGACACCGCAATTCAGCGTCTTCAACATTTCTTCGCGCGAAAGATGAGATCGATCCTGAACTTCAAGAAAAGCATCCGGCCAAGCCCAGTCTAAAAGCTTCACTTCAGTTCCGGCGGGAAGAACGCGAGGCAAATTTTCCATTCCTCCACCAGTGATGTGGGCGGCAGCATTCAACCGCTTTACCTTAGAAATTTCGAGCACTAAATTCACGTAAAGTGCTGTCGGCGTGAGAAGTGTATCGAGCCACTTTGAGAGGTCATTTTCAAAAAGTTTTCGCAAGAGAGAAAAACCGTTCGAATGAAATCCCGAGCTTGAGATTCCAATCACGTGGTCGCCGATGGAAACTTTTTTTGGCCCCAGCATTTCATCTTCGTCCACAACACCGACCGAGAATCCGGCAGCATCAAAGTCGCCGGGCTTGTACACGCCGGGCATTTCGGCCGTTTCGCCGCCAATCAAAGCGCAGTTCACGCTGTTACAAGCCGTGCGAACGCCGCTCAAAAATTCTTTCGCCGCCTGAGGCTCCAGTTTTGAAGTTGCATAGTAATCGAGAAAAAAGAGCGGCTCGGCTCCAGAACAAACAAGATCATTCACACACATCGCAACAAGATCTTGCGCCACTTCTGAGTAACGTTTGGCTTCGGCCGCTAAAAGAATCTTCGTTCCGATTCCATCCGTGGCAGCCACGAGGCAGGGTTTTTTCATGTGGCTAAACTGAGCGCGAAAAACGGCGGCAAAGCCCCCGATGCCTGAAACAACTTGATCGGCTCGCGGTGTTTTTTGAGCCGAACCAACCGGTGCCGCGTCGTCGGATTCGACAAGCCAATCGACGAGTGAGTCGCCCGCTTCTACGTCGACTCCAGCATCACGATAAGAGAACTTCGACATGACAAAACCTCGTGCCCCATATGAACCAGCTAGGCCTGAAGATGCAAGCTCTGCCTCTGTCGAACTGTTCGCCACTTCGGGTTGATTCCTTGGGTCGGGGGACGATTGATCTTCTCATTTTTGGGCGCTACCCTGAAGGGGTGGGAGTCGCGGAAAGCATTAACGCTTTGCGCTACACGGGGGTCTCAAGTGAAGTCTTTGGGTCTATCGATGGCGCGTTTTAAGGCCCGAGCTTTTTTGCAGGCCATTGCCACCACGGCGGCCCTCTGCCTTTGTCTTTGTCTTTTATCGCCGGCTCAAGCGAACGCAAACCTCGCGAGCGATGAGACTGCGACCGCAAGTTCCCGCCTTAATTTACCGGAAGGGGTTTTAATTTCCCAGAGTGATGACTCCTACGACCCTTTCGCCGACTACTCGGAATTTGATGAAGCCGTCGACGAGGAAGAAGACTTAAACTTCTTCAGAAACGGTCGCCTTCTGACTTTGGGATTTCTCGGAGGTCTTCGAACTTGGACAGGTTCCCTAGGGAAAAACTACTCGAGCGACATGTCATTCGGTCTCTTTTTGTGCTACTTTTTTGACCTTCGATTCGCACTGCAGTTTGGATTTCTAACAAGTGACCATGTGCTTGCGGTTTCAGGATCCGGCTACACTCCGATTCGGGGAAACGTGAATATCACCGACCTCGGTGCAAATTTAAAATACTATTTCAATACTCAAAACGTAACTCGCGGCCTTGCAGATCTGAACCCCTATCTCTTGGGTGGGTTCTCGCAAATTTATAGAACGACCACAGTTTCTGGGGAAACGGGCTTTGGTAAAGACCAAGCGTTTGCTTTTAATATCGGCGCCGGTATCGAGATCCCGGCCATGCGAAATAAGCTCTTTTTTGGAGCGCAGGCGATGTTTCAATATGTGATGTTCTCAAACGAGTCGAACGTTGTCGTCGATACCGATGAGATCCCGACGGGTGTCACCCTTAACGGCGATTCCTTTACGGTTTTAGGTGTTCTGGGCGTCAATTTCTAAAGGTCCAGTCCAGTCGAGTTCCCTGTTGGGAAGTCCGATAAAGACTGCGTGCTGAATTCAGTTTTCAAACGACATATTAAACCCTTAGCCGACGGCTTATCTCTTTTTTTGAGCGCCGTGATGGCGGGTCTTTTATTTTTTCCGAGCCCTGCATCGGCCCGCTGGGCCTCTATTGAATCAGCGCCGCTTCACATTGCTCGCCATGATCGGACTTTGAGTGTCGCGGAAGATTCTTCTTGGACACTTCGAGGCGAACTTTTCCTTCGCCTCAATAACGAATCGGGGCAAAGCCTGCTCTCATCTTTTGAATTTCCAATCAGCGACAAACTCGAAACCATCAAAATTTCGGACATCGAGATTACGGAACCAAAACAAAAACCCCGAAAATTGCCGCTGACGGCACTTCTAATGAAAGAGGTCGATAAAAAAAGTTCTTTGGAAAACCGACTTTTTCTTCCTGATCAACGCCCCGTAATTCCCCTGGGCCAACTTGCGGTCGGCACTCTCGTAAAAATCAGCTACGAGATTGAACAGAAAAATCAGCGGATACCAGATCTTTTTTCCTACGACTTTCTTTGGGGCCGCGAGTACCCTGAGCTTGCTGGTATCCTCACATTCGAATCAAAGTCACCGCTCTACCTCGACATTTCGAAAGCTGCTCAAAAACATCTCGCCTTGTCTCAAGGGCGGCTTCCCAATGGTCTGAATGTCTGGAAGGCAGAAATTAGATCTCCACTTTATTTTAGACCAGAAAATGAATTGGGCGGTATTCTTTCAACAAATCTCATTCCACGAATCCAAGTCTCAAACAGAAATTCTTGGGCCAAAGTTGTCGAGACGCTTTCGCCCAGGTTTACGCTTCCAGAGTCCACGCCACTTCCAGCTTCGTTGATCGAAATCGTCGAAGCCGCGAAGGCAGTTCCGAAGTTCGAAAACAGAATCAATAAAATTATCGAACTCCTAAACCGAGCCGTCGCATCCGGAGGAGATTGGTCTGATGGCAATGAAGGCTTCACGCCTCTTCCACTGGCGATGACGTTGGCTTCGAAACAGGGAAGCAGCAAGGATCACGCTTTTACGACCGTGGTTGTCCTTCGAGCCCTCGGATATGCGGCCGATGTTGCATTGATCTGGAAGCAATCGCCAACAGAAAAAATTTGGATTGAAGAGACACCCCGAACCCCATCACTCAAGCTTTTCAATCACGTCATGGTTCGTGTCGTTGATCGCGGACGTTTCCGGTACTTTGATCCAACGCACTCGGTTCCCTTTGGTGAGGGCTATTTGAGCGACGTCGCCGGATCGTGGGCGCTCACGTTGAACCCAAAAGGAAAAAACTTCGAGCGACTTTCAACCGAAACACCCATCGTGTCGCATATCAAGATCACGCAAAATCTTGATCTTCGACCCGATCAAAGCATCGTCGCTACAGGAACGATTAAAATCGAAGGACCACTCTCGGCTGAACTGAAGCAGCTTTATTTCAATCGAGGCTCCTCAAACGTTGATCCTTACTTGAGATCACTTCTCGGACTGACTTTAAGAAGTGAAATTACTAATCCCACTCTCCAAGCAAACTCCGAGGATCGAAACGGCCACACCTTTGATTTGAATTTTTCCTACCTCGCCTCTGGCGCTCTTCGAACTTTTGGGCCGTATCGTGACTTTGACCTCGTTCCTCCGGGCCTTGCCGGTGTGCCACTGCTTGCGACGGACGACCGCGAGACTGACGTCATAATGGCCAGAAATCTAACTCTCGAGACCGAGACCCGAATCATCGGCGGCGATGTATCGGACGAGGCGAATACGTCATGCATTGCTCTGGCTTCGTTCGCCTCCATCGTTCGTGAAACAAAAGCGCAGTCAGGCCTCTTTACAATCTCAGATCACATTCAGTTTAAAACTGATCGCATTTCGGCCGAGGCCATGAAGACGCCCGTATTTCGAAACGAAATTCAAAAGTACACAGAGTGTCTGACAAAATCCCGTGTTTCCGTTGGTCCAAGGCCCGCCTTTGAACGCTCCCCCGTTGGGCTCAGCCCCCGCGAGGTGACGGCGCTAAAAAAACCAATAGCATCCATGAACCTTCAAGACGTAAAAAATCTTGAGGAAATCGCAACACCTCAGCTTCAAAGTCTCATCAACACGAAAATTTGGCTCGCCACCCGCGAGATGCTTCGACGAAACACGAAGTCTCCCGCCGTCATGCTTGAATACTCTAACGCACTTCTTGAAACCGGGCGTGTGACAAGCGCAAATGGCGACGCCTTCCTTACAGATCACATCGCAGAAGCTGCGAAGCTGTTCGGCGCCGTCGGAATTCAAAAAGGCGCGAGCGCCAAAACTAATCGTGTTCATGCGACGATGCTCTTCGCAACGGGCCGTCTTAAAGAGGCTATCATCGCAACTCAAAATGCGATGACTCTTGAAAAAGGACAGGCTCGAGACGCCTTGTTTCTTGGGCAGCTTTACATGAAGCTTGGCGATACGTCGAAGTCACAAGAATGGCTGATGAAAGCGACCACGCTGGCCGGCTCTAAATCGACACGCCTAAGGGCCATAGAAATTTTCGCAGATTTACGCCTTTCCCAAAACCGCATCCCAGACTTTATTTCTCTCTACGGACAGGCCATCCGCGAATCGCCGACAAATGCATGGACCTATCACGAGTTCGCAAAAAAACTGCAAGGTCTCAAAATGTGGGATCAATCTCTCGAAAATTCGCGCCGGTCGCTGGGAATTTTGAAATTTCCAGAGGC
>LNFM01007070.1_pt1 | contig 17916 bp, 23 predicted proteins | sample 596031 | NCBI WGS metagenome assembly LNFM01 (sample SAMN04254537, study PRJNA301005) | activated carbon metagenome | isolation source: dual media filters at the Ann Arbor, Michigan drinking water treatment plant | place: USA: Ann Arbor | reverse complement strand
GCGCAACGTCGCAAGCCCAGTTACGTTTGCCGGTAGCTGGAAGCGTTCTCTTGACAGGACAAACACCATCTCGCGCGGCTCGATGAAGTACCGGTCTGGCCCGCCCTTACTTCGGCGCATCTTCACATTGGTCCTGCCAACTGCGAAGATGTCGCCAATGGTCAGATCGTAGGTGCTGTTCTTGAGGTTCTCCTCCTTCGCACCACGAAGTAACCCACGGGAAAGTATGTCTTTTCCTACAATAAGGTTCGTCATGGAAAGCCTTCACCCTGCGTTGCAGATGATAGAGACGCCCACAAAGTGGGATCGCCGCTTCTTCGCGTTGGCCCACCTTATAGGCAGTTGGAGTGAGGACAAGAGCCGCCAGATCGGCTCTGTGATTGTGGGGCCTGCAAAGGAAGTTCGATCAGTCGGCTTCAACGGCTTGCCTCGGGGGATCTCGGCTGACGTCGAACGCAGACACTCCAAGGAGAACGGCGAAAAATACTATTGGTTTGAGCATGCTGAACGCAACGCCGTGTACAATGCAGCACGGGTCGGCATCGCGACCGCGGGGTGTGAAATGTACTGCACATTGTTTCCGTGCTCGGACTGCCTACGTGCCCTAGTTCAAAGTGGTCTATCCACGTTGAACACCTACGCTCCGCCTGAGCGAGACAGCTACTTCCAGCGCAGCTTTGAGGTTTCTCTTGAAATCGCAAGAGAAGCGGGTCTCAGTATTCGGGTTTTTGACCCGGGCAACATCAAGTGAGTAAGGCTTCGATCATTTTCTGTTCGGGGCAATAGCCAGAAGTCCTTGCAGCTCCTCAGCCCTATGCCTGCACGCCAAGGGTGGCGTCACTTACAACTGGATTTCTCTTTGCAATCTGACGCTCCGTTTCGTCATGACCAGCAAGTACTGCTTCCAAGTGGGCTCTGTCTGCACCTTCGGCCATTTTCTCCAGCTCCTTTCGGATACGATGGCGAACATGGTGCTGCGAATTCGGCAGAAGCAGTTTCCCCGCGCGCACTACTACCCCTGTAACGGTGACTGGGGTCATAAGGCGCGCCTCCTCCTTGTTGTCCTTTGTCCTATGCCCATGCTTCTGAATGATCTTCTTGATCTCATGAACAGTTGCCTCCCGCACCATCGGGCCTGAAACTGTTATGTCATCAACGTAGACTGAAACGTCACATCCTGCTTCGCGGGCAACAGTGTCGATCTCATCCCACATGTCCCGATAAGCCCAGTAAGCAAGGATGGGGCTAGCAGGGCTACCCTGTGGCAGTGCGCCATCTTTCGTCGTTAGCCAGACAAGGATCGCGACTACATCCGGCGGGCAGCCAAGAGCCTTCGAAAAGAACTCCGCTATCTTGTTGGCAGAGCAGCTGGGATAGAAGTCAGCGACATCAAGAAGCCGGTGTGACTGTGCATGACGATGCTTGGCTGCGTTGTCGATGTTGGATCGGCCGCGTACAGGCGACATCAAGAAATCAGGTGGCTCAACCCGCATGAGCAGTTCACTGACCCGTCGCTGAATCCGCTTCAGGTCGCCTCGCGGAGCCTGAATGGTGCGGACCCCGCCATTCTTCTTAGGCTTCTGGGCGACACGATAGAGGTTCGGCCCGGTCCGAAGCTCGTCATACTTCGTTTCAGTTGTCTGCAAGAGAGTGAAGAGCCTCTTGCGCGACATACAACGATAGAGAGCACACTGATGTAGGGGGTAGCGTTTGTCGCGCCGTCGCATCCTATGTCTCGCTCCGTCGCCGCTCGACGATCCGCAAGAAGTCGAGAACTTTGTCGGCAATCACGCCACGCGCTTTGTTGATCACCCCTGGCGCAACTCCCTCCCTTAGCTTTTCATCGAAAAACCAGATCGAGCTGACCGGCAGATCAAACTCTTGGGCATAGCGCGCCACGAGTTCACTGCTGGGGGTCTTAGACCCGCGTTCAACGTCCGACAGATGCGATTGCGAAATGCCAAGACGATCGGCAAGCTCGTTTTGCTTCAGGTCGTGAAACACTCGTATAAGTCTCAGTGCTTCGCCCAGCATCAGGTCCATCCTTAACTTTCTTCCTCAGACATTTAGGACGCGTGGTTAGCTAGGGGGCGAACCGGTGATCCAGGCGACGAAGGTCAGAACCTTGTCAATTGCCCAGACCAGCCAGAACACGGTCCTCAGCAGGCGCTTCAACCATCCACCCTTTCGGGGTTCGGGTCTGGCGCGTGTCCCACGCGGGGAAGCTCCGTTGGTTTCTTCGGGCATAACACCCTCCTCTGATGGCCTTGAACGCGGGATTGCGCCAAGGGCCGTCTCCATCAGCAGGATCGGAGAAACCTCCCCTTAATCCCTTATGTGGCCCCCCCGGGGCCGTCCCGGGGGGGCCGCCTCCCTCGGGCGACCGGGGCCGCTTCGGGGGCAGGCGGTAGAGGGGCTAACCCCTCCGCGTGCTGGCAACCCAGCACAGAGTTCAACGGCGTTGTTCCGAGCCGAAGACGTGCTTCAGTGTTCCAACACACTGTATGTAGGATGTACGACAGAGCGATTCAATATCGCTCCAAGCGATTTTTTATGTTCGTCGTATGGTCTTTGTGCTGACCCGGAAGAGCTGGGCAATCTCGGGCAGGGGCCGCAGCTCTTCGTCCCGCATCCTTCGTACCTCTGCCTTCTGGGCACTAGATAGGGCAGGGGGCCTGCCGCCCACACGACCACGTTTGCGGGCGGCTTCTAGCCCCTCCTTCGTCCTCTCCGAAATCCGCTCCCGCTCGAACTCAGCGATGGATGCGAAGACATGGAACACCAGCCGACCGGCGGGCGTAGTGGTGTCGATGTCCTCGGCCAGCGAACGGAAGCCCGCACCCTGCGCCTGGATCGTGTCCACGATGTCGAGAAGATCACGCAAGGAACGGGCGAGGCGGTCGTACTTCGTGACGGTGATCACGTCGCCCTGGCGCAGTTGATCGAGCAAGCGGTCCAGCCCGGGCCTGCTGCGGGCCGTGCCGGTGATCTTATCGGCGAAGATCCTCTCGGCACCCGCCGCCTTCAGAGCGTCGAGCTGGCCGTCCAGGCTCTGGTCTTCCGTGCTGACGCGGGCATATCCGATGATCATGCCGCATCGTGCCAAAACCCTCCCAAAACCGCAAAGGTTTTGTCATGGGTTTTTGTCCTGCCTAAGACTTTGATACGGCGCAGGGCAGGGGGCAAGGCCAGAAACGACCGTTTAAGTACCTTGACCGAATCACCGCTTCATGACGCCATTCAGTAAGCCACAGCATTTTCCGTCTCCCGCTGATGTGCCTTAATTTAGGTGAAAGTACCCTGCCAGGATGCGAAATCGGCTGCATCATTCATGCGCTTTGGCGATAGCCCTCCTTGCAACACCAGCAAGCAGTAAGGAATTCGATTTCTCGCAGTTTTTTAGCGAGATTCTTCATTTCAACTTCGACTACGCGGCATCGTTTGTGCGGTCTTCAATTAACAGCAAACTCTATGAATTTTCGCAAGAATACAATAAACTAATATGCGCGGCCGATTGGACCGAAGTTAGCTATCCAGAGTTTGGCCAATTTCCACCGCTAAAAGTTAGACAGTACTATTGTGATCAAAAGTGGTTCTTCGAGCGCCTAACTCAGATCGGCAAGAAACTGCAGGACAAGTTTTCTGGACCATCTGGTGATCAGCCTCTAGATTCAAGTTCCTCCCCTGCAGTATTAGCAGAGGTTGAAACAACGTTAAGCAAGTATAAGTCGTCTACCAACGGCAACCTCGAACTGCAGCTAAGCTACTCATTAGAATATGGAGTAATGCGGCTACGCTGGCGGTCGCAGCGCGAAGTAGACTATTGCCCGGGCGTGGAGTCAGTGACTGTTTCCAAACAGGTATGCGACAGTAATGGCTGCACGTGGGTGACCACAACTGAAGTTCACACATTTATCGACTACGTTTTCAGGGAACCTTCGTACAGGGTATACCGCGTGATAGATGGAAGCGCCGAAGAGATTGCAAGCTTTAAACCAGTTACAAAAATTGTCAGAGGTAGCCTTTTCTCTATTGAGAAGATTCTAGAGGGCGTTGAGATCAACTTCGACAAGTTCTTCAAGGAAATTCTCAAGAATGTGGAGATTGGAAAAACTATAGACAAATTCGATAGTTACGACGTTCTCTGGTATGATTCCCTGCCCGATCTAAGGCCACGCGGATCTACTCTATCGTACAGGGTCGTAGGCTATGCTGGGAGGCAGGACGGCTTTGGCGTTACTTGCCCTGAAATTGACAATTACTACTCAGAAACTTCCGCCGATTCAAACGGTGATGGCAAGATTGATTTTGTCCCTCCGAGTGATTATGCAGCCTTCTTTCGGGAGCTGTTCAAAGACCGTAACGCATCGATCTCGGCTATGCTTAGCCTCATGATGGAAAGGTAGATCATGTTTCGCCTAACTTTACTTGTATTGGCTTCGCAAGCGTTAGCTGGGATCGCGTACGGAGATACTGCGGCAGCAGTTTCCTATCCAGAGTATGTGGACGTTGAATCGACCATCCAGAGCCTGACTATCGAGTCTGGTGGCGCTATGCTAGTTAGCTTGACTTCAGGCTTCTCATCTGCAGTTCAAGAGTACGGTGAGTTGCCTTGTGCAAACAGTACTGCTTTGGCTGTCATTGCTGACAGCAAGATGACCCAGAAGGCAGCGCTTATTGCAGCAAACATTGCTGGTCAGATTGTTACAATAAGGGTCACCGGATGCGATAAGAAGAGAAGAGAGTTTTTTTCCGTTTCTGATGTCCGGGTGCGAAACTAGAAGACTTGCAGAAAAATACCACTTGCAGGTTCATAGCGTTGATTTTTTGGTCACCGCTAGACCTATTAGTCTGGTTCCCGCTGTCTGTCGGTCAGTTTTCGGCAACTCATGTGTTGTGGATAATCCCGTTTCTCGCCCAGATCATGCCCGGCAATCCGGGTGAGTCGCTCCTTGATCTCGCCCTGGTCCCGCTCCGTCGTCTGCCGCCCTGCATCAGCGCGCAGCGCGGCGCTGCTGATGTTGCCGTTGACCCGTGCCTGCTATAGGGCCGCTGCGTAAGCATCGCGCCCGTTCCAGTTGCGCGCGCATTTCCCCGAGCCCGGTCCAAGCCTGGCGCACAGCGTGCACCCGTGCGTCCCGCTGTGTCCCGGGTTCATAGTCGTAGAACTCAGCCTCGACGGCCACATGCTCGCGGCGCTCGATGGCATTTGCGGCGGAGCCTGGCTTCCGCTCCGGCACGCAGTCCAAGTTCTTCGGCTTTCAAGGTATCTCTAGAGCGCCATATGATACGATCATGCCCCTTCCTCCACATCCGGCCCCATTTGCCATCTAACATATGTGCCGCTAACATCCCCGAGGAGGACCAAGACTACGGAGACAAGAAATGCTTCCAGCATGGGAAACACTGAACAAGCTATCCAATTCACGTCTCGCCAAACTAACTATCATCGCGCCCATTGCTGGCTGGGCGCTAGTGTATAATAATGCAATTATTTCCATGCTGTCTTCCGAGACAAAGCTACAGCTTGAGCCGAACCTCGACTGGAAGCTACATGTTTTCTATATAGGCCTAGTTCTAATATCTATTTCAGTACTAGCCTTCTCAATTTGGTGCCCAAAGCTTATTTCGGCCTATGGAAACTTTGTATCTTATGCTGTGACTGAAAGGCCTCTTTTTACAGTCACCCATGATAAAGCAATCTCTTCCGAGCTAAATATTTCGCCACTAAACTGGAAAACACCCCCACAAGAAGAGCAAACACTTGCAGATGAAGCGATACCACATCAGGTCAACTTGGTAGTTAACGAAGATGCGATTATTGAGCAGCTCAGGATAATTTACGAGAAACTGAACTACTCAAAGATTTTTGCTCGCCTAGTAGTATCTATAGCATTCTTCTCAGGCGCGTTCATGTCGGCCATTCCAACAGTATCGACGTTGGGATGGTCTATTTGCGCGACTATAAACTCTACGTCACTTCTTGGGAAAGTCCCCAATTATATCGAGAACGCCTGCGCGCCCGAGCCCCGTAGCGTAGAAGATGTTCTGGAAGATGTGCAGTAAACCATCATCGCCTAGGTTTCTGTAAAGCAAGTCATACTGAAACTCCTGCATATAGTGCTTTGAGTAATAGAATATCTTTCCACTCTCCGGGATAATGTAGGTGCGGGCCAACGCAAGGGAGAATGCGCCATTAACCAATTCTGACGTTATGTCATCATAGTTCTCGGCAGTTGGGCAATCTGGTTGCACAGCTGGCTGGATGGGCTTAAGCTTATTCACCCACTTACACACATAGGCAGCCCTCTTGACTGCGTTCGAAAGCTTGTTTCTAGGATCGTTCAGATGATATGCTTTATATCTGTAGATATCGTCATATGCCGACTTTATTGCAAGGAATAGTGCGCGCGGATTTACCCTTAGTGGGATTGTTTTCCCATTTCCATCATTAAACCTAGCTACATACTGTTCAGCCCAGATCAGGTGCTGCTCAACGCGCGCCTTGATGACTTCGTACGTGGGAGCAAACGGGGCTTCCGGGCTTTCTGTCACTTGGCTCATCCATTATTGCGCAACAAAAAAGGCGAGCCACACAGCCCGCCTTCACACATTATTTGAAGTTCTACTAGGAAGCAAAGCCAGCAATCGCTTCCTTTGCACGCTTGACGTCTTCTTCGAGAGTCATCGCAAAGGCTAGGTCCAGAGCGCTAGGATCGTACTCGACCGAGTCGTTCACACGCTTGGCTTCCGCCAGCTTGCGAACCCTACTACCTTCCGCCGCCAGAGCCTCTGCTATCTCTCTGGCCCGTGGACGCATTGCCTCCATCTCAGCCAAGATGTCTTGAACGGTCACCAGCGGCTCTCCAGACCAGGCATCGCAATACGGCGATGCGAATCGCAATTTTCCTTTATGATCAGTCGCTTACTGGTATGCCAGCAACTGTTTGGCGGTCGCTGTAGCACGGTAGCACCATCAGGTAAAGAAATAAATGACGAGTTTTGCGATGGTCTGCAACTTTCTCAGTTGCCTTAGAAAGCACATCTGTCTATGTGGGTGTTCCTCAAAGGTTTATCAAGGTTGATATCTTGGTCAGGGCAGACGGAACAAACAAGAAGCGCAACCGGAGCCGGTACACTATACCTGGCGTCGACCAGATGCGCGCTGAGGTCGGGACTACTGTCTCGGGTCTTGCGAACGCGTCTGCGATGGCTTGGGAAATTGTAAACGAGATTCTTCAAGAGGTTAGGAAGCCGAAGTCGAGTTGCGAGCGTGTGGTTAACGGCCTCAAGAAGCTTGGGCATCCGACCGTCGGATACGAGAACATCGTCGAACACGATGATCTTCCCCAAGCCTAGCTTACGTCAAAGTTCCCACCCGAGATCCCTGTCGAGCTCGCGCTGCCGCTTGCGCTCCTCGTCAATATGCTGCTCGCGTTCCCGCTTCTGATCTTCTGCCCTGGCTTTGCCCAACACATCGGCGAGCCTGCCGCGTATGTCCCGGTTCCCCTGCCCCGGCGCGTGATCATGCTCCTCGCCCTGCTCCCGCCCGGCAATCCGTGCCAGGCGCTGCTTGATCTCGTCCGGTTCCACCTCCTTCGCCTGCCGCCCTGCGGCGGCGCGCAGCGCGGCCAGCCCGGCGCTGACATGCCCGTGGCCCTCCTCCCGGGCCTCGGCCCAGGCGTCGCGCGCCATCTCCAGCCGCTCGCGCATTTCGGCAAACATGGCCTTGGCCTGGCGCACCGTATGCACCCGCGCGCCTCGCTGGGTCAGCGGCTCATAGTCCCGGCCCTCGGCCTCGGCCACCAGCTGCGCGCGGCGCTCGATGGCATTGGCGGCGGGGCCAAGCTTCAGCTCCGGCTCGCGGTCCAGCTCCTCGGCCTTCAGCACGTCGCCAAGGGAAAGTGCCTCCTCGCGCTGCACCTCCAATGACCGGTGATCGACACGCTCCTCCTGCCCCGCCAGTTCAAGGGCATGGTTCTGCAACTCAGCCCAAATCCCGCGCATGGCCTCGATCTCCGGCCCGCCGGTGCTGGCGGCATCGAGAATGCGGGTTTTGTCGGTCAGCCCCTCGGCAGACAAAGCTCGGGTAGTGGTCAGGATATGGGCATGGTGATTGCGCTGATCGCCCTCGCGGTGCGGGGCGTGGATCGCAACATCTGCAGCCACGCCGTATCGCTCGACGAGCTGCGCGGCGAAGGCCAGCGTGATGTCGATCCGCGCGGCGTCCGATATCTCGGACGGCAAAGCCAGCTCCCATTCGCGGGCGGTCACCGAATTGGACCGGGTCTCGCGGGCCTCTGCGGCATTCCACAGCGCGGCACGGTCCTGCGCCCAGGACGGCGCATCATCGGGGGCGAGAATGAAGCAGGCCTCGACCCCGCGCTTGGCGGTGTAATCGTGCATGCGCCCCTCGCGGTCGCATTCGATGACGGACGCGGACCGATAGGCCGCCGCCGCCGTCGCCGACCGCCCGGCGCTGCGTTTGATCGTCTTGACGGAAAGGTGGTAGCTGGCCATGGCGGCGCCCTACCGATCCGGCGACGAGCATAGGCAGGCGGACTGCCAGACAGGTAAACTGGCAGACAGGCAAACGGCCAAGCTGTCTGCGGGCCATCTTGGCAAGCAGGCCACCGCGCAATCAGGCAGACATGCAGCCATGCCGACAGGCGGGCGGTCATGCTGCCGGGCATGCGCGCAGCCAGCGCCACGATGAGCCATGGTTTGCTGGACAAGCGAAGTCCGGCAAACCCGATCCGGCAGGATGTCCCGCTCTCGGGGCAGGCGGAACCGGATCGTCCGCTGGCACTGACGGCCTCGCGGAACCGCCCCGCTCTCGGGGCCAGTTCCAATGAGAGCGACAGGGACAGCGGGGCGTGATCCAAGCCGCGTGAGGCTTGGCTTGGGATGGTTTGGAAGGGGCAGCGCGCCCTTCCATTCCGATGCCGCGCATCGGACGGGGACGCCGTCGGCGGGGGGCCATGCCCCCGGAGAGACCGCACGCAAATCTCGGAAGCGCCGCAGGCGGTGGAGAGTTTGCATAAGTGCGCCCTTGACCTTTACAGGCCTACGGGTAATCGCTTGACCTTGCCTCGTCAATGCACCATGCAACCCCAAGATGTTTTGAATTTCCGGCGTGTGTGAAGGTACGAATGGCTGAGACAGAATTGGAGCGCGCCGAGAAGCGCTATGCCCAGGCCAAGTCCCGGCTCCTCGCGCTGAAGAACCGGGAAGCGACGAAGGCGCGCAAGCTGGATACGCGGCGCAAGATCATCCTGGGCGGCGCGCTGGTCGATTTGGCCGAACGGGATTCCAATGCTGCCGCCATGATCGAACGCCTGGTGCGCAACCTCCCCCGTGAACAGGACCGCAAGGCTTTCGAAGGCTGGGATGCGAAGCAGCCCGCCGCCGCACCTTCCGCAACAGCCCCGCCTGTTACACCGCCCTCAGCCTGATCGCCGCGCTTTTCCCTTCGGAGGGTGAGCGCAGCTCGCCCCTGCCCTCTTAGCTGGACCTGATTTTCTTGCAGTATGTATTCACCGCCTTGGGCCTGCTATCGCGGCTGTCCCTCTTTGTCGTCGTCACCCCGATCCTCGCTGGATGGTTCTTCGTCTGGATGGTGATCGCCACAGCCTTTGCCTGGTTCGCTTGGCTGATCGTGATCATCATACTGTCTGATGTGCCGATGGGCGAAGCACTCTGGCATTGGTTCGTGTTCTGGCCGATGACCATTACGGGCTGGATCATCGGGGCCAGCGACTGGTCGAACCGGACAGGCATCAAGCTCTGGGGCCGCAGGGCGGGCGACAGCCACGGGTCGGCCCGCTTTGCCACCCGGAAAGAACGTGCGGCGTTCGAAGACGGGGACGGCCTGCTGATCGGGCGCGACCTCGATACCGGCAAGCTCTTGCGCTATGACGGCCCGGCGCACCTCCTGACCATTGCCCCGACCCGTGCGGGCAAAGGGGTCGGCACGGTGATCCCGAACCTCCTCCTGGCCGAACGCTCGGTGCTGGTGATCGACCCCAAGGGTGAGAATGCCAAGATCGCGGGCGAGGCACGCAAGCGCTTCGGCGCGGTCCACATCCTCGACCCCTTCGGCGTCACCGGCATGCCCGCCTCGGCCTACAACCCGCTTGGGCGGCTTGACGCGGACAGCCCCGACCTCGGCGAAGATGCCGCCTCTCTGGCTGAGGCCCTGGTGATGGACCCGCCCGGCCAACAGTCAGAGGCGCACTGGAACGAAGAGGCCAAGGCGCTGCTGGCCGGGCTGATCATGTTCGCCGTGGCGCATGAGGATCAGGACCGCAAAACCCTCGCCACGGTGCGGGAATATCTGACCCTGCCGCCCGAGAAGTTCCGCACCCTCCTGGAGCTGATGCAGGGCACCGATGCTGCAGGCGGCCTGATCGCCCGCGCAGCCAACCGCTTCCTCGGCAAATCCGACCGCGAAGCGGCCTCGGTGATGTCCTCGGCGCAGCGCCACACCCATTTCCTCGACAGTCCCCGTATCGTGGCCGCCACGGCGCGCTCAGACTTCCAGTTCTCAGCCCTGCGACATGATCTGACCTCGATCTTCCTCGTCTTGCCGCCGAACCGCCTCGACGCCTACAGCCGCTGGCTGCGCCTTCTGGTGGCCCACGCCCTTCAGGACATCGCAAGGGACGCAGAAGCTGCTCAGGCAGGCTCACAGCGCCTGAAACAGCCCGCCCTGTTCCTCCTCGATGAGTTCGCAGCCCTGGGCCGTCTGGAAGCTGTGGAACGCGCCATGGGGCTGATGGCAGGCTATGGGCTGCAACTCTGGCCGATCCTACAGGACATGAGTCAGCTGAAAGACCTCTACGGCGCACGAGCCAATACCTTCGTCGCCAACGCGGGCGTGCTGCAAACCTTCGGGGTGAACGACTTCGAGACGGCGAAGTGGCTGAGCCAGATGATCGGCAGGGAAACCACCGGCTATCAGACCGAAAGCCACAAGCCCGGCGATGCGCCCTCGACGTCCTACAACGTCACGGCGCGCGACCTGATGACCCCGGACGAGATCATGCAGATACCGCCCCATGTCCAGCTGCTGCGCGTCCAGGGCAAGCCGGTGATGATCGCCCGCAAGCTGCGCTACTTCGCGGACAGGGAATTCGACGGGCTTTACCCGTCACCGGATGCACAACCCGTAAATCCCAAATCTGAACCATGATCGCGCAACATCGATCTCTGATCCCACATCGCATATCCCCGAGCACGGAAGTCACAATGCCAGAACCCGGTCCCGCCTCCCCTGCCCTCTCCCTCGCCGCCCTCGGTGAGACCGTGGATCTTCTGGGTGTTGTCGTCGCCAAGATGTCGGAGAAGCTGGATCAGCACGGGGAAACCCTCGCGGCGGTCCAGAGGACCGCACTGGAAAGCCGGGACGCCGCACAGGCGGCCAAGGCCTATGCTGATCCGCAGCGCTATGGGCGCCATATCGGTAACGAAATCGACAAGGCATTGGTCGCCCCTCTCAACCGGCTGGAAGGCCTGCACCTGGGCCTCGCTGCCGATCGGCGAGACGCCAGCCGCACCATGGATGAGCTGGTCCGGCAGGAAGAGCAAACCCTTCAGCGCCTTCGCGACGATCTGGCAAGGGCGGGACGCTGGAAGAAGCGCACCCCATTCATAGCCCTCTTCGGGTTGGTCCTGGTGCTCGGTCTCAGCATCGCCCTGCCCCGTTTCATGGCAGGTAACGGTACCGTCTGCACTGTCCTTGGGGGTGAGTGGCTGCGAGGGCCAGAGAGCGGGAAAGAGGCCTGCGTGTTCTATGCCGAGTGAGGCTCAAGCTGGCTGGGTGAGTGTTATATGGTGTTAGAATCTGTGTTACGTTGTGGATAAGTGTATGTAAGGCATTGATCAAAGATAGATATTTTGACCTCCCCGTGTGCAGAGTCACGAAAGATCGTGTGCAGAGTCACGAAGAAACGTGTGTAAAGTCACGAAAGCTGCCTGTGCCGTGTGTGAAATCACGAAGGGCCTTGACGGCGTGTGTGAAATCACGAAAGTAGATGCATGGTGGGTGAAATCACGAATGAAGCTAAGTCTCCCCTGCTGCCTGATCGGTTCGAACAGGCAGACCTGTTCGTATGTGATATTTTTGATGCCGCGCCTAAGGGCGATATGGCCTCGATGGCGCACCCGATCTTCTCGCTTTCGACCAAGCCTGACCATCGTATCCGCCGATACGAAGATGAGACCGGCAAGAACTTCGTTGAGGTGAAGCCCTCTGCTGAAGGGTTGGCGACCATCCATGACCGCGATGTCCTGATCTACTGCATCAGCCAGCTAATCGCTGCGATCAATGACGGTCAAACGCCTTCCAAGACGCTGAGGTTGAAGGCTTATGACTTCCTTAAGGCGACGAACCGCGTAACCGATGGTCGTGGTTATGATGCTTTGCGAAGTGCGCTGATCCGGCTGCAAGGCACGCAGATTGAAACGAACATCGTAACCGGCGAGACGGAACAGCTGGACATTTTCAGCATCATCGACCGGGCAAAGATCGTCCGGCAGACCCGTGATGGGCGGATGCAAGAGATCGAAATCCAGCTTTCGGACTGGGTCTTCAACGCTATCAGGGCAAAGGAAGTCCTTACCTTCCATCGGGATTATTTCCGGCTGCGGAAGCCGATAGAGCGCCGCCTGTATGAACTGGCCCGCAAACACTGCGGGCAGAAGAAAGAATGGCGGATCACCCTGCCCGTTCTGCAAAGGAAATGCGGATCTTCATCGACCCTACGAGAGTTTAGGCGCTTGATTCAGAACATCGTGGATCATGACGACGAACATGCCCACATCCCCGACTATGGCGTCCGGATGGACGAAGACATGGTCACTTTCACCAACCGCGGCACAATGCTGGAAGACCAACAATCCGCAGGCGTTCCCAGCTTCGCGTCCGTGCGCCTTAGCCCGGACGCCTTGACCGAAGCCCGCTCGGCAGCCCCTGGTTGGGACGTATATGTCCTTGAAAGCGAATGGCGAAGCTGGATGGCTGACGGTGGACTCGATGCCCCCAAGAATCCCGATAAGGCATTCCTAGGCTTCTGCAGGAAGTGGTATGAGCGTCGCGGCCGTCCCTAGCGTCCCCTGCCCTGCAAGAGCAGGTCCAGCCCTTCCCAAAGCGTGACATTCTGCTCGTTGCAGAACGAGCGGAACTGGTCGATGACCCGTTTCGGTCCAGGGATGGAAACCTTGTCCTGCGCTTCTGTTCGCTTCGGTCCAGGCTTGCGCTTTGTGGCCGGTTCCCGACTGACAAAGCCAAGCGTTGTGCCCGCCTCGACTGCCTCCTTCAGCGCCTCCTTATCAGGAGCATGACGTGGCTTTGGGCCGTCGATCTTGGGAAGCTCGATGCCCCCGCCAAACCCGTACTTTCCACTCATGCGGCCCTCGCTTTCGTAAGGGTATCAATAACTGCTTGGGCGTAGTCGCGGGCGTTCTCGATGGCAGACGCAACCTGTTTCTGAGCCTTTTCAACCGCCGAGGCTGTCTTTCCCTTCATCTCTTCGGCAACCAGATCAGGCAGCTCTGCCAACAAGAGACTGTCACGGAAAATCCGCGTGTAGGGGGCACGGCGGGCGATCCGGACGGGCAAAGTATTGATACTGTTGCTCTCCATTTCCTGCCGGACGTCTCTTTCGTCGGTCGTTAGGAAGGCCGCATTTGTGCGCGCGAAGAGCAATGTGTAGGCGATTGGGCTTCTGATCATCCGGGCCGTGGTTTCGACAAGGCGCACCGCTTGGGCCGCTTGTCGCGCCTCCATTGGCGAGCCGTCCATCGGAATGACGCACAAGTCAGTGCGGGATAAGGCAAAGGTCACGATCTGATCCTTCGACCCCTCAAGGTCGATGATGAGATAGTCTGTCCCTGCCTCTAGGCCGTCGATCAAGGCAACAGTGTCTTCCGCCTGCGGACGGGCATGAACGGCAAAAGGGACATCCCTGCCAGCCTCTTCACGCCCCCTTGCCCAAGCAAGGATGTTGGCGTTCGGGTCTAGGTCAAGAATAGCAACGCGGCCACCCGAAAGGGCGATCTGCTCGGCCAGCAACATGGCGGAAGTGGTTTTCCCCGATCCGCCCTTCGGGTTTGCGAAGGTAATGACAAACATGGGCGCATGGTGGCACAGCATAAACACAAAGTCAATGTTATCATTAACTCTGACATTATAGATAACTATACTGTTAGCGTTAATGATGCGCCTTTTGCCTATCAGAGCGCGTCACGAACTTGCGTAACCCAAAAAGTTTTCCACCTGTTCTTGTGTTCAGGGAAACTTAACGTCACAGTGTCAGAAATATTCCCAGATACATGGGAACAGGGAGGCGGGCAGAATGACCGAATTTGATATGCTTATGCAGCAGACGGGCTGGACTGTGCCCGAAGCCGCGAAGGTTCTGGGGTACTCCGAGGGCCACCTGTACCGATGGAAGCGGGGCGAGGAGACTCCGAGAGAAGGCGTAATCAACCTGCTTAAGATGCAGATTGCCGGGCGCAAGCTGGCCCAGCCGGATGGGGCATTTACGTTCATCGATCTGTTCGCGGGGATCGGCGGCCTGCGCAAGGCAATGGAAAGCGCCGGGGGCCGCTGCGTCTTTACATCGGAGTGGGATGGTTTCGCCCAGAAGACCTATCATGCCAACTTCCCTGACAACCGGCCAATCGCCGGCGATATCCGCGAAGTGGATGCCGCCGCTATCCCTGAGCATGATGTGCTGGTGGCAGGCTTTCCCTGTCAGCCGTTTTCCATCGCGGGGGTTTCAAAGAAGAATGCCCTTGGGCGGCTACACGGGTTCCAGGATGAAACCCAAGGCACGTTGTTCTTCGACGTGCTGCGCGTCCTGATGCACCACCGCCCGGCAGCGTTCCTGCTGGAAAATGTTAAGAACCTCAAAAGCCATGACAAAGGCCGGACCTTCGAAGTGATCCGCCGGAAGCTGACTGAAGAGCTCGGCTACACCTTGCACACCCGGATCATAGATGCTGCCAATTTCGTGCCGCAGCACCGCGAGCGGATCGTGATGGTCGGGTTTCGTGAAAACACCGGGTTTTCTTTCGATGACCTGGTCCTGCAGGGCAGGGCAGGGCGAGGCATGCGCGATGTTCTGCATCCGGAAGATGGCTCAGAAGCCCCTGAGAGCCATTTCACGGTAGGGCCTGATGCAAGGGTGAGCGACAAGTACACCCTGACCGACAAGCTTTGGCAGTATCTGCAAGGCTACGCGGAAAAGCACAAAGCGGCGGGTAACGGCTTTGGTTTCGGGCTGGTGGACGGCGACAGCATCTCGCGGACACTGTCGGCGCGCTACTACAAAGACGGATCGGAGATACTTGTCAGCAGGGGGCCGGGCAAAAATCCGCGCCGCCTGACGCCGCGTGAATGCGCGCGTCTGATGGGCTATGATGACAGCTTCCGTATTCCAGTCTCAGATACACAGGCCTATAAGCAGTTCGGCAATTCGGTCGCTGTGCCGGTCTTTGCTGAGGTGGCCCGGCTGATGCGACCGCATATTCTGGCGCTGACGGAAGGGCCGAGTCTGCGCAAAGTTGGCTGATGTCCATGATCCCGCCACCCGGAGCCGCAACATGGCGGCAATCCGGGGCAGGGACACAAAGCCTGAGCTGATCATCCGCAAGGGCCTGCATGCGTGCGGGTTCCGGTTCCGGCTTCAGGGCCGCGACCTTCCCGGCAGGCCCGATCTGACCTTCCCGAAGCTACGAGCGCTGCTCTGGGTGCATGGTTGCTTCTGGCACGGCCATAACTGCCCAATGTTCCACTGGCCGAAAAGCCGCGAAGAATTCTGGCGGGCCAAGATCGAACGCAACCGGGAACGGGACGCAGAAACTTGGACAGCGGCGAGAGCTGCCGGCTGGCGCTGCGGCACGGTCTGGGAATGCGCGCTGAAGGGCAGGGGGCGTATGCCGCCCGGTCAGGTCATTGACTCGCTGGCCAGCTGGCTGTCCTCTGATGCAGAAGAATTCTGCATTGAAGGCCAATGGATTGACAACGCCGCTCACCCGACTGCTTGACCGGATGGCCGCCCATGGGGCGGCCCGGTTCTATGCCAAGCGGCTTGCCCCGAACGACAACTCAAAAAACCAAGTCTATTTGGGCGGCGGCTTCGGAGCGCTGAACATTATTCCGCATGGTCCGGTCGAGAGTGACGACAGCAGCCGCGCTGGCAGCGTGCGCGACAGGGCCAAGGCAATGGTGCGTTTCTTCTGGCTTGATGATGAAGGCGCGACGCCCGCGCCGGATGCGCAGCTAATCCTTTACCCGAAATACCCTGAAGTACGGATGTCCGGTTTCCTGCGTGGGGCAGAGCGCGCGCCAAATGTCCTGATGAAATCGCGCGATGAAGGCAGGGTGCTATTCTTCGGCATCTGCCCGGATGGCCGCGTGCTGGGCCATGTCGTTGCCAGTGAAGACCCGGTTACCCGCGCCTTTGACACTGCCGCGTCCAGCCTCGATGCGACCGGCGTCTTCCTCGATCTGGAAAAGCTGCGCCAGGGCGGTGTTGATCCGAAGGAAGCGCTGCTGGCAGCGCTCCGGCGCATCCATGCCAAGGGCTGGATTGCATCGCAGAAAATGGGCAGGGCAGGGGTCCCGGAACCCTACAGCGCCCGCAACGGCGGCGGCTACACGCTGGAGGCTGAGCTGGGCATCTCCCCGAACGGCTACGCCGATCCAGACTTCATGGGCTGGGAAGTCAAGCAGTACGGTGTGAGTGATTTCATCAGCTACCGCGCGAAAAGCCCCGTCACATTGATGACACCGGAGCCGACTGGCGGCCTGTACCGCGCCGAAGGTGTCGATGCCTTCCTTCGCCGCTATGGCTATGCCGACAAGTCGGGAAAGGCTGACCGCATCAACTTCGGCGGTGTCTACTCCACCGGTCGGGATTTTCACCCGGAAACTGGGCTGATGCTACGGCTCGCCGGATACGATGCCGCTACGGGCAAGATCACCGATATCAACGGTGGGATTGTCCTGCTCGACCAAGACGAGAATACTGCGGCTTCGTGGGGCTTCCGGGGCATCATAGCCCACTGGAACCGCAAGCACGCCAAGGCAGTCTATGTGCCGTCCCTCATGCAGTTTCCTCCGCCGGAATACAGCTATGGGGCGGTTGTGCAGCTCTGCGAAGGCACTGACGTCCTGCTGCTGTTGGAGGCGGTGTCAGCTGGAAACGTGTACTATGACCCTGGCATCAAGATCGAGGATGCCGGGACACCAAAGCCAGTGATCAAGCGCCGGAGTCAGTTCCGCATCCGACATGATACTTTGGACATACTGTACAAGGCATCGGAGACAGTCTCGGTCGCGTAACTTCCTTACATCAGGGAATAAGGCTTATCGCCCATTCAATCTTCTGCCTGAAGAACGCAACGAACCCTGTTTCAGCTAGGACATACCAAGCTAGAAGCGCAATGATTACAGAACAGAAGCGGCCCAGCCAGCCAGCAGTCAAGCCCAAGTACAGCATCTTCCAGAAGTTCCGGTAGTAAAATTCGTCGTCGCTGGATGGGACATTTAGGTAGGTTCTCGGAAACTCTGAGTAGGCCTTCTTCTCCAATTCCTTAACGTAGGTGTCCTGGACAACGGACTCATCGATTTGGGGGCGATAGTCTGAAACATCGTCGTGCTCAAAAAAGACGACGCGAAAGAACTTCTGCCCTACATAAATCTCTACTGGCCGGTCTGAAAAGTTGAGAAGGGCAGTACTGATAGGACCTGAGAAGAGCGGGTCGACTATCCCGACATTCATGGCCAAAAGACCGTCCTTGGTGAACGTGGTGCGCAACGTCGCAAGCCCAGTTACGTTTGCCGGTAGCTGGAAGCGTTCTCTTGACAGGACAAACACCATCTCGCGCGGCTCGATGAAGTACCGG
>LNFM01009130.1_pt1 | contig 17917 bp, 18 predicted proteins | sample 596031 | NCBI WGS metagenome assembly LNFM01 (sample SAMN04254537, study PRJNA301005) | activated carbon metagenome | isolation source: dual media filters at the Ann Arbor, Michigan drinking water treatment plant | place: USA: Ann Arbor | reverse complement strand
CCGCGGTCAGCGTGGTCTTGCCATGGTCCACGTGGCCGATCGTGCCCACGTTGACGTGCGGCTTGGTCCGCTCGAATTTGCCTTTTGCCATTTCAATCTCCGAAAAAGAGCTGTTGCCCGTGCCTGTTTAAGGTTTCCGGCCCTGGCTGCCACGGGCAGCACACCAACCACCAAAGGTGGCGCCGAAGACCAAAAGGAAAGAAGTAGGTCCGAAATCAAGTAGACGCGGCGGAACCGGCTCTGCCGGGCCGCTCGCGGCGCCCCTTGAGTGGAGCGCCGCAGGCGCTACGGGGTGGTCGTTATTTCCCTCGCGCCGTGATGATGGCGTCAGCGACGTTCTTCGGGGCTTCCGAATAGTGCTTGAACTCCATCGTGTAGGTCGCACGGCCCTGGCTCATCGAACGCAGCGTGGTGCTGTAGCCGAACATCTCGGACAACGGCACCTCGGCCTTGATGACCTTGCCGCCGCCGGGCATGTCGTCCATGCCCTGCACCATCCCGCGACGTGAGGACAGGTCGCCCATCACGCCACCGGCGTAGTCTTCCGGGGTCTCGACTTCCACGGCCATCATCGGCTCCAGGATCACCGGCTGGGCCTTGCGGCAGCCGTCCTTGAAGCCCATCGACGCGGCCATCTTGAACGCGTTTTCGTTCGAGTCGACCTCGTGGTACGAGCCGAAGGTCAGCGTGACCTTGACGTCGACCACGGGATAGCCGGCCAGCACGCCATTGGGCAGCGTGTCCTCGATGCCCTTCTTGACGGCGGGAATGAATTCCCGAGGTACGACACCGCCCTTGATGGCGTCGACGAACTCGAAGCCCTTGCCCGGCTCCTGCGGCTCGATCTTCAGCACTACGTGGCCGTACTGGCCCTTGCCGCCAGACTGGCGAACGAACTTGCCTTCGACGTCCGACACGTCCTTGCGGATGGTCTCGCGGTAGGCCACCTGCGGCTTGCCGACGTTGGCTTCCACGCCGAACTCGCGCTTCATGCGGTCGACGATGATTTCCAGGTGCAGCTCGCCCATGCCGGAGATGATGGTCTGGCCCGATTCCTCGTCGGTGCGCAGGCGGAACGACGGGTCTTCGGCGGCCAGACGGCCCAGCGCGACGCCCATCTTCTCCTGGTCGGCCTTGGTCTTGGGCTCGACGGCCTGCGAGATCACCGGCTCGGGGAAGATCATGCGCTCGAGCGTGACGATGGCGTCCGGATCGCACAGGGTCTCGCCCGTGGTCACTTCCTTCAGGCCCACGCAGGCAGCGATGTCACCTGCCAGGATCTCCTTGATCTCTTCACGCTGGTTGGCGTGCATCTGCAGGATCCGGCCGATGCGCTCCTTCTTGCCGCGGATCGGGTTGTAGACCGAGTCGCCCGACTTCAGCACGCCCGAATAGACGCGCACGAAGGTCAGCTGGCCGACGTAGGGGTCGGTCATCAGCTTGAAGGCCAGAGCGGCGAACTTCTCTTCGTCGGTACGCTGGCGCACGACCGGCTTCTCGTCCTCGTCGGTGCCCGGCACCGGCGGGATGTCGGCCGGCGAAGGCATGAACTCGATCACGCCGTCCAGCATGCGCTGAACGCCCTTGTTCTTGAACGCGGTGCCGCAGAACATCGGCTGGATCTCGGCGGCGATGGTGCGCTGGCGGATGCCGGCCTTGATCTCGGCCTCGGTCAGCTCACCCGATTCCAGGTACTTGTTCATCAGCTCTTCGCTGGCTTCGGCAGCGGCCTCGACCAGGTTCTCGCGCCACTTCTGCGCGTCGGCCTGCAACTCGGCGGGGATGTCCTGGTACTCGAACTTCATGCCCTGGGAGGCCTCGTCCCAGATGATCGCCTTCATCACGATGAGGTCGATCACGCCGGTGAAGTTCTCTTCGGCACCGATGGGGATGACCACGGGCACGGGATTGGCCTTCAGGCGAACCTTCATCTGGTCGTAGACCTTGAAGAAGTTGGCGCCGGTGCGGTCCATCTTGTTCACGAAGGCCAGACGCGGGACCTTGTACTTGTTGGCCTGGCGCCAGACGGTCTCCGACTGCGGCTGCACGCCGCCCACGGCGCAGTACACCATGCAGGCGCCGTCGAGCACGCGCATCGAACGCTCGACCTCGATGGTGAAGTCGACGTGTCCGGGCGTGTCGATGATGTTGATGCGGTGTTCCGGATGGGACAGGTCCATGCCCTTCCAGAAGCAGGTGGTCGCGGCCGACGTGATCGTGATGCCGCGCTCCTGCTCCTGTTCCATCCAGTCCATCGTGGCGGCGCCGTCGTGCACTTCACCGATCTTGTGGTTCACGCCGGTGTAGTACAGGATGCGTTCGGTCGTCGTCGTCTTGCCGGCGTCGATGTGCGCTGAGATACCGATGTTGCGGTAGCGCTCGATGGGGGTCTTGCGGGCCATGTCTTTCTCCAAATACAGGAGCCGCCGACGGGTTGGTATTAACCCGTAAGGCGGCCGGAAGCTGATGCTTAGAAGCGGAAGTGCGAGAACGCCTTGTTCGCTTCAGCCATGCGGTGGACTTCGTCGCGCTTCTTCATCGCGCCGCCACGGCCTTCACTGGCTTCGAGAAGTTCGTTGGCCAGACGTGCGGCCATCGACTTCTCGCCGCGCTTGCGCGCGGATTCCTTCAGCCAGCGCATGGCCAGGGCCTGCCGGCGCACGGGGCGAACTTCCACGGGAACTTGGTAGTTCGCACCGCCGACACGGCGAGACTTGACCTCGACCATCGGCTTGACGTTGTTCAGGGCGACCATGAACACTTCCAGCGGGTCCTTGCCGGCCTTCTTCTCGACTTGCTCGAGGGCGCCGTAGATGATGCGCTCGGCAATGGCCTTCTTGCCGGATTCCATGACGACGTTCATGAACTTCGACAGGTCGACCGAACCGAATTTCGGGTCGGGCAGGATCTCGCGCTTGGGTACTTCGCGACGACGTGGCATGGGAGTCTTCCTTCTAGCTTCAGTTGGCGCCGCCTTCCGGCTGCACCGCGAAGGGCCGACGAGGACCCTTCACTTACTCGGCGGCCACCCGGGTGGACCGCCGCAACGATGCCGGCACGCGGCCGGCACATGAGTGACCGGCGCCTGCTGCGCAGGCGCCAGCCCGATCAGGCCTTCTTCGGACGCTTGGCGCCGTACTTGGAGCGCGATTGCTTGCGATCCTTGACGCCTTGCAGGTCGAGCGAGCCGCGCACGATGTGGTAACGCACGCCCGGCAGGTCCTTCACGCGGCCGCCGCGCACGAGCACGACGCTGTGCTCCTGCAGGTTGTGCCCTTCGCCGCCGATGTACGAGATGATCTCGAAACCGTTGGTCAGGCGCACCGAGTTCGGCTTCTTCGGGGTCGTGGTGTAGACGCGCGTGCAGACGCCGCGGCGCTGCGGGCTGTTCTGCATCGCAGGCGACTTGGATTTCGTCACCTCGACCTGACGGCCGTGGCGCACGAGCTGGTTGATGGTTGGCATAGGTAACTTGTTCCCGTTTGAAGTCACACCGTTCTTTTCGACCGAACAACTCCGGCCGTTCTTTTCGACCGTCCTGTTCGGATTCAATCGGGCAGTGCCAGATCGATCTGGCCCACGCGAGACCCCGGCGGACCGCGACGAAGCACCAAGCTCCGAGCGCTTTGCCCGCCCGGGAAACCACCTTCACAGGGGGCATTCCGTAGCGGCGGGCCTACCGGGATTTCGCACAACCCCTGTACATCCCATGTACAACCGGCCCGGCAAAGGGCGCGGCAGAGTGTGCCGAAAAGCCCTCCAGTATATTCGCAGCGCCTTGGACCGGCAAGCGACTGCCCAAAAGGATCCCTTGCAGCCCAGTTCAGCCCCCGGAACGACCGCCTCCACCGCCCCGACCTTGCTGGCGTCTGCGGCCTCGTCGACGGTCATCGTGCTCGATACCAATGCCGTGCTGGACTGGCTGGTCTTCGAAGAGACGGCGTTCGCCGAACTCATGAAAGCCCTGGCCGCCGCCGAAGTGCGTTGCGTCACCTGCCCGGCCATGCGGACCGAGCTGACACACGTCCTGGGCCACGCCTCCCTGGCTCGTTACCAACCGGATGGTAAGCGCACGCTCTCTCGGTACGATCAGTGGACTGCCATCTGCCCGGACCCGTTGCCCACCCACGCGCCGAGCCTGCGGTGTCGGGACGAGGACGATCAGGTGTTCCTCGACCTGGCTTTGCGCGAAGGCGCGACCTGGCTGCTGACGCGTGACCGCGACCTGCTGTGCCTGGCGGGCAAGGCGCGCAAGCTGGGGCTGAAGATCGCCGTGCCCGAGGCGTGGTGCCAGGCCAGGAATCCCAGGACCGCCTGAGTCCGGTGCCGGCAAGGCCGCCGGGACGGTGCCGCACAGCAGGGGCGACTGGCCAGGCCAGGCCGCAGGGCCGCACGCCTTCAGCGCGGCAGCACGACCCGCTTGACGGGGCGCTTGAGGCTGGACTTGCCCTGACGCTTGCCGCCCACGGCCTGCACTTCCAGGGTCGAGAGACGCCGGAAGGCGTCGAACAGGCCGACGTCGATCCAGGCGGGGGGCGCTCCCTTGCAGGCGAATTCCCAGCTCGCTGCCATGTCGGCATGGCCGTCGGCGCCCTTGGCAGCGGGCGGTCCGAGCTTCAAGGGCGCCGACTCCAGTTCGGTCTTGCCCAAGCTGCACTGGGCCGCGGGGTCGATCGAGAACAGCGCCGCCCCGTCCTTCAGGCGCGCCACCGCAGCACTGGCCGCCTGCCGCTCGGCATCGGTGCGCGGCGCACGCTCGAAGCCCAGCAGGTTGTCGAGGGGACTGTCCAGGGCCACGGTCAGCTTGCCTGCTTCGTAGGCGATGTCGAGTTGCGCCACGCCGTGCTGGTGAGCCTTGCCGGCGAACGCCAGCGGCGAGACCAGGGTCGCCGCGACGGCGAGCCACGACAGACGGTGATGACGCATGGAGCGGCTCCAGCATGGGCGAGGCCCGCACTGTATCGCCCGCCGTCATGACGGCGCGACAACAACCCGCCGCCGGCTCAGCCCAGCAACTTGTGTCCCGATGCCGTCTCGTACTTCTTCAGCACGTCGAGGATGCGCTGCGGCTTGTAGGGCTTGACGACGAAGCCACTGGCCCCGAGGGCCAGCGCCTTGCGCACGTTGTCCAGCGAGCTGCCGGCCGAGACGATGGCGACGAAGCTCGTGGGGTCGGCTTCACGGATCTGCTGCAACGCCTGGAGGCCGTCGAGCCCCGGCATGTCGAGGTCGAGCATCGTGACGTGCGGGCTCAGGCTGCGCCAGGCCTGCACGGCGTCCGCGCCATTGCGAACCTCGTGCAGGCGCAGGCCGCTGGCGAAGTTGCGCAGGATGGCCGACAGGATCTCGCGGCTGGGCCCGGCGTCGTCGGCGAGCAGCACATCGCAGCCGCGCTTGCGCACCTGGCCGGGCCCGTTCGCAGGCTGTGCGGCCGTCCGGCTGTCGATCGGCTCGTCCCGCCCAACGACACTGGCCGCAGCCTGGGCCAGATGTTGCGCGAGGTCGTCGCCGTCCTGCGACGGACTCACGATCGGTCACCCCGGGTCGGAGCGGCCGCCGACTTCACGCCGAAGCCTCCGCCCGGCTCGTACCGGCCACGAGGTGGGCCGCCTCGAGCAGCCTGAGGCAGTGGCTGCGGGCAGCGTCATGATCCCCTGCGTCGATCGCCGGCTCGACGGGCGCCGCGAGCTCGGTGAGTCGGGCAAAGCCGATCGAGCCGGCGATGCCCTTCATCTTGTGCGTCATGGCCCGCAGGTCGTGCCAGCGCTCGGTGGCGAGCGCGTCTTCGATGGCCTGAAGGATGAGCGGGAGTTCGGCGACGAAGTCCTGCGCCAGGTGTGCCAGCATGGCGTTGATATCCGTTTGCAGACGCTCTCGCGGGGCAGCACCGCTGCGCAGGTGGCGCGACAGCACCTGGTGCAACAGGGCGCGGTCGATCGGCTTGCCGAGCACGTCGTCGAAACCGCTGCTTCGGTAGGTGTCGATGTCCGAGCGCATCACGTTGGCCGTGAGCGCCACGATGGCGCCACCGTAGCCGGCAGCACGCATCATGCAGACGGCCGTCACGCCGTCCATCACCGGCATCTGGATGTCCATCAGCACGAGATCGTGATCGCCGGCGAGGGCCGACGCCAGCGCTTCCTCTCCGTTGTTCACCACTTCGAGCGAGGCACCGGTGGTCTCGACGTAGGCACGGATCAGGCGCTGGTTCGGCACGCCGTCCTCGGCCAGCAGCACGTGGCCCGACAGCGTCGGCACGTCCACCGATGCCCCGGGGACCGGACCGCCGGCCAGGTCGCCTGCCGAGCGGAGCCAGCCCACCGCGTCGCTCGCGCAGCCCAGCGGCAGGTGGAGGCCGAAGCAGCTGCCCCGCTCCGGCTGGGAACGCACGCTCAGCTCGGCCCCCATGCGCTCGCAGAGCTGGCGGCTGATCGACAGGCCCAGCCCGGTGCCGCCGAATCGACGCGTGGTCGACACATCGGCCTGCACGAAGGGCTGGAAGAGGCGCGAGATCTGCGCCTCGGTTAGGCCGATGCCGGTGTCGATGACCAGCATGTCGACGCGCTGGCGCACCGCGTCCCAGTGCAGCTTGAGCGTGACCGAGCCGGCGGCGGTGAACTTGATGGCGTTGCTGCAGAAGTTCACCAGGATCTGCTTCAGGCGCACGAAGTCGCCCACCAGCGTGGCCGGCAGGGGCAGCTCGCAGTCGATGCGGAACTCCAGCCCCTTGTCGCGGGCTCGCGGGCCCATCAGCGTTTCCAGGTCGTGCAGCAGCGACCGCACCGACACCTCGGCCACTTCGAGCTCGATGCCGTCGGCCTCGATCTTGGACAGGTCCAGGATGTCGCTGATGACCTGCAGCAGATGCTGGCCGTTGGTGATGATGGTCTGCAGCGCGTCCTCGCGGCTCACCGAGCGCTGACGCGCGTCCAGCAGCAGTTCGGAGAAGCCGATGATCGACGCCAGCGGCGTGCGGATCTCGTGGCTCATGTTGGCCAGGAAGGCGCTCTTGGCCTGGTTGGCGGCCACGGCCTCGTCCCGCGCAGCCATGGCCTCGCCGGTGCGGTTGGCCACGACGTCGTCAAGCTCGACGATCAGCGTCTGCAGCGTGACGTTGGTGTCGAACAGCTCGCGTTCCAGCTCGGCCACGCGACGCTCCGCCTCGCCCCGCGCGGCGCGTTCGGCGGCGAGTTCGGCACGGAGGGAGTCCAGGACGCTGTCCATGCCGGTTCAGACGTGGCGGTGACGCTCGCACCCAGGTGTGCACGCACGACACCAGCCGCACGCCGCACCTGCCCAGCCCCTGTCTCCACCGTCCCGATCCATCTCTCGACGCCCCCCCCAGTGGCCGACGGCCCCGGTGTGCGAAGTGTGTCGGGCCGACCCAGGGCGCACTGCCGGAAAAGCGCCTGCCTGCGCGCCCATTTCGAGGCCACCCGGGCACTGCGATGGGGGGACGGTCAGGACAGCAGTTGCTTGCGAGCGCGGTGCAGGCGCACGAAAAGGTTGTCCTCGCTGATCTGCAGCGCCTGGCAGACTTCCTCGGTGCTGCGGTCGTGCAGCAGGCGAAGCTCCACCACGCGCCGAAGGCCGTCCGGCAGCGACTCGATGCGCGCCAGCACCTGTCGCAACCTCTGCCGCTGCTCGGCCTGGTGGGCGGGGCCCGCCGAGGGGCACTCGATCTCCAGGGCCGGCTCGTCGTCGTCGCCCACCAGGGCGTCCAGGCTCAGGTGTCCGCTGCGCTCACGCACCAGATCGACGATCTTGTGCTTGAGCACGCCCACCAGCCAGCTGCGAAGCGCCGAGCGGCCCTCGAACCGCGCGCGGCCGGTCATCACGGCCTCGAACACGTCATGCACCAGGTCTTCGGCCAGCGACGGGTCGAGCAGGCGGCGACGGGCGTAGAGCACGAGGTAGCCGCGGTGGGCGGTGACGTCGGCCCAGCCTGGCGGGGGCCCGCCCGGACCGACCGAGGGAACAGGCAGGGCGGTGGCGGCGAGAGTGGCGTTCATGCGGGGCTCCGGCGTGTGGCGATGGACGCACTGTGGCGGGCCGCCCTCCCGCCCAGATCACCGAACCTCACAGCCAGATAACATCCGATGCCGCCGCCACCCCCGGCGTCCGGGCGCCGTCGTAAGGCGAGACGTCCCTGCCGCGACCCACTGCCATGCCCGCCCGCATTCTCGTCGCCGAAGACCAGGCCGACATCCGAGACCTCATCGTGATGAACCTGCAGGGCGCGGGCTATGCCGTCGACGCCGTGGCGGACGGCAGCACGGCGCTCGAGCGCCAGCTCGCCGCCTCCACGGCCAGCGACCTGCTCGTCCTCGACCTGATGATGCCGATGCTCGACGGCCTGGAGGTGTGCAAGGCCCTGCGCGCGCGCGGCAGCATCGCACCGATCCTGATGCTCACCGCCAAGAGCACCGAGCTCGACCGCGTGCTGGGCCTGGAGCTGGGGGCCGACGACTACCTCACCAAGCCCTTCTCGATGGCCGAGCTGCTGGCCCGCGTGAAGGCCCTGCTGCGCCGCGCCGAGTTGCTGCGCGCGGCGCAGTCGGCCGCCCCTGCACAGGGCCTGCGCAACGGCGAGATCGAGATCCTCCCTGCCCAGCGCGTGGTGCGCGTGAACGGCCGGGGCATCGAATTCACCGCGCTCGAGTTCGACCTGCTGCTGCACTTCGCCCAGCACCCGGGGCGGGTCTTCTCGCGCGCGCAGCTGCTGGACGCCGTCTGGGGCTACAGCCACGACGGCTACGAGCACACCGTCACCACGCACATCAACCGGCTTCGCGCGAAGGTCGAGGCCGACCCGATGGCGCCCCGCGTCATCCTCACGGTGCGCGGGGCCGGCTACAAGATGAGGGACCCCTCGCCGTGAGAACCATGCCGTGACCGTGCGTCTGCGCCTGGCGCTGACGGTCTTCGTCGCCGGGCTCATCACCGCGCTGGGCGTGATGGCCACCGTGGTGACGGCCTTCCAGCGCTTCGAGCACGAGCGCACCTATGACCGCGGCACCGCCTTCCTGGCGCGCGTGCTGGCGGCGCACGATGACATCCTCGACCTGCACGCGCGCCAGCCCGAGCAGTTCGAGGCCTGGCTGCGCAGCCTGCTGCTGTACGAACCCGACACCCAGCTCTACCTGCTGGCCGCCGATGGCCGGGTGCTGTCGGCCAGCTGCGCCGTGCCTCCGCCGCCGGGCACCAAGGTGGCCCTGGCGCCCGTGCGCGAAGCCGCGGCGGCGGCCGAGGGCGGCCAGCGCATGCCCTACGTGATGGGCGACGATCCCGAACGCATGAACGCCGACGCCATCATCACCGCGCGCAGCCTGCGCCAGGCGAAGATCGGCAGCCCCGGCGACGGACCGGCGGGCTATCTCTACCTGGTGGCGCAGCCACCCCAGCTGCCGGCCGGCCACCTCGCCGTGTTCCGCTCCAGCTTCGGCGGGCCCGCGCTGGTGGCCGTGGCCGCGGTGGTCGCGCTGACGACGGCGCTGGCCGCCTGGATCGTCATCACGGTGACGCGCCCGCTACGCATCATCAGCGACGAGGTGGCACGCGCGGCGCGCGAGGGTTTCGACGCCGCGCCGGCCACGTCCTCGGCCACCACGCTGCGCAGCGACGAGTTCGGTCGGCTGCAGGCCGGCTTCCAGTCGCTGCTCGGCACGCTGCGCAGGCAATGGGACACGCTGCGCACGCTGGACCACTTCCGCCGCGAGGGCGTGAGCAACCTGTCGCACGATCTGCGCTCGCCGCTCACCGCCACCGCGGCCAGCCTGGAGACGCTGCAGCGCCGATGGACCGGCGACGCTTCGCGCGCCGAGGACGCCGCGCTGCTCGAAGTGGCCCTGCGCAACACGCACAACGCGGCACGGCTGGTGCGTTCGCTGGGCGACCTGGCCCTGCTGGACGAACCGCAGTACAAGCTGAGCCCGGTGATGATCGACCTCGGGGAGGTGCTGGAAGACATCGCACAGCGCTTTGCGCCGCGCGCGCGCCAGCAGGAGGTCGCGCTGTACTGCGAGCTGCCCGACGAGGGCGGCGGGCGGCCGCCATTCGCACGCGTCGACGTCGAGCTCTTCGAGCGCGCCGTGGCCAACCTGGTGGACAACGCCCTGAAGTTCACGCCGGCCGGCGGCCGCATCACCCTGCGCGCCGACGCCGTGGGCGAGGAACTGCGCATCGCCGTGACCGACAACGGCAGCGGCATCGCGGCCAGCGACCTGCTGCACCTGTTCGACCGTCTCTACCGCGCGCAGGACAGCGTGGCGCCGGCCACCGGTGAAGGCGGCAAGGGCCTGGGTCTGGCGATCGTCAAGCGCATCGCCGAACTGCATGGCGGCCGCGTGCAGGCCGACAGCACACCGGGGCGGGGCACCGTCGTGAGCATCGCGCTGCCGCGCGCCTGAGTCCCGGGCGGCCCCACACGGCATCGCCGCAATGGGCTGCTTTGGGCCCGGGCGAACCCCGGTGGCATCCCGGGCGGGGAGTTCCTATGCTGCGGCACCCCCCGATCACGGAGACATGACCCGATGAAAGCCAAGACCTTCCTTGCAGGCGCCCTGCTCGCGCTGTCCGGCGCTGCCGCCCTGGCGCAGGCCTATCCCAACAAGCCCATCCGGCTGGTCGTCACCTTCCCGCCCGGCGGGGCGCCCGACATCCTGGCCCGCCTGTTCGCCGACAAGGCGCAGCTCGGCCAGAACGTCATCGTCGACAACAAGGCCGGTGCCGGCGGCAACATCGGCGCCGAGTCGGTCGCCAAGAGTCCGGCCGACGGCTACACGCTGGTGATGGGCACGGTGGGCACGCATTCCATCAACGGTGCGCTGTACAGCAAGATGCCCTACGACATGGTGAAGGACTTCACCCCCGTGGCCCACGTGGCCTCGGCGCCCAACCTGCTGGTCGTCAACAACGACCTGCCGGTGAAGAACGTGGCCGAGCTGATCACCTACATGAAGGCCAACCCGAACAAGCTGTCGTTCGGATCGCCGGGCATCGGCACCTCGGTGCACGTGTCGGGCGAACTCTTCAAGTCGCTGACCGGCACGAACATGCAGCACGTGCCCTACAAGGGCCGGCAGTTCGCCATCCCCGACCTCGTGGGCGGACAGATCCAGGTGATGTTCGACAACATGCCCTCCGCGCTGCCGATGGCCAAGGAAGGCAAGATCCGCGCGCTGGCCCAGACCACCGCCAAGCGGTCGGCCGCCGCGCCCGACGTGCCCACGGTGGCCGAGACCGTGCCCGGCTTCGAGGCGACGACCTGGTTCGCCGTCTTCGCGCCGGCCGGCACGCCGCGCGACATCGTGATGAAGATCAACGCCGAGATGCAGCGTGTCTACAAGCTGCCCGACGTGGCCGACAAGATGAAGTCGCTGGGCCTGGACGCGTGGATCTCCAGCCCCGAAGAGCTGGCCAAGTACCAGGCCAGCGAGATCACCAAGTGGGCCAAGGTCGTCAAGGACTCCGGCGCAAAAGCTGATTGATTGGACCACCCCCTACGCGCTTCGCGCGCCCCCTCAAGGGGGCAACCCCGACGGCCGGGCCAAGCCCGGCCGTGGCGTTCGCTTGACACGTCTTGCCGGCTCGTCGGCTTGAAAGAGCTTCGAATGAAACTGCTGTCTGCCTTCCGCGCGCCCAACCCCCGGCGGGTGCTGATGTTCATCGCCGAGAAGGGCATCACCGGCATCGAGGTGTCCAATGTCGATCTTGGCAAGCTGGAGCACCTGGCGCCTGACTTCCGTGCCAAGAGCCCGTTCGCCAAGGTGCCGGCCCTGGAGCTGGACGACGGCCGCGTGCTCACCGAGTCGCGCGCCATCTGCACCTATCTCGAAGGTCTGCAGCCCGAGCCCAACCTGATGGGGCGCGACGCCACCGAGCGCGCCTTCATCGAGATGGTCGACCGCGACGCCGAGCTGTACCTGTTCATCGGTCTGGCGATGTGGATACGCCACTGCCACCCGGGACTGGCGCCGCTGGAGAACCCGCAGTTCCCCGAGTACGGGCGCGCGCAGGGCGACAAGGCCAAGGGCATCGCGCGCTGGTTCGACGAACGGCTGGCCACGCAGGAGTGGATCGCCGGCGACCGTCTCACCATCGCCGACATCACCACCTTCTGCGCGCTCGAGTTCGCGCGCGGCCTGATGAAGTACAACGTGGGCGAGGCTGGCCTCGTGCGCCTGCAGGCCTGGCGCGACCGCATGGCCGCGCGCCCCAGCGCTTCCATCACCTGACCGACGGGACAAGCACCTTGATCTACCGCCAACTGGGCAAGAGCCCGCTGAAGGTTTCCGCCCTGTGCCTGGGCACGATGATGTTCGGCGACCAGACCGACCTCGACGAGGCCGGGGCCATCGTCGCCGACGCCCATGCCCAGGGCGTGAACTTCATCGACACCGCCGACGTCTACACCACGGGCGCCTCCGAGACCCTGGTCGGCCGCCTGATCAAGCCGCACCGCCACGACTGGGTGCTGGCCACCAAGCTCGGCAACGCGATGTCGCCGCGCGTCAACGAAGGCCACTACTCGCGGGCCTGGATGCTGCGGGCCTGCGAGGACAGCCTGCGCCGGCTGCAGACCCCGCACATCGACCTGTACTACCTGCACCGCGACTACAACGGCATGGACCTGGAAGAGCCGCTGCGTGCCATCGACCAGCTGCTGCGCGACGGCAAGATCCGGTACTGGGGTCTTTCGAACTTCCGCGGCTGGCGCATTGCCGAGGTGGTGCACGAGGCGAAGCGGCTGGGCATGCCCGGGCCGGCCGCGTGCCAGCCCTACTACAACCTGCTGAACCGCCTGCCCGAGGTCGAGATCCTGCCGGCCTGCCTGCACCATGGCCTGGGCGCCGTGCCGTACAGCCCGATCGCGCGCGGCGTGCTCACCGGCAAGTACGCGCCGGGCGCCGCGCCACCGCAGGACACGCGTGTCGGCCGTGGCGACAAGCGGGTGATGCAGACGGAGTTCCGGCCCGAATCGCTGCAGATCGCCCAGCGGCTGATGCCGGTCGCCGAAGCCAAGGGCCTGACGCTGGCGCAGTTCGCCACGGCCTGGGTGATGGCGCACCGCGGCGTCAGCTCGGTGATCGCCGGGCCGCGCACGCTGGCCCAGTGGCAAGGCTACGCGGGGGCCCTGAACGCCACCATCACGCCCGAGGACGAGGCCCTCGTCGATTCGCTGGTCTCGCCGGGCCACCCGTCGACGCCCGGCTACAACGATCCGGCCTACCCGCTGGAAGCGCGCCGCGCCTAGGGGCGGTGCGGGCCGGCGCGCCCGCACGCCGTCAGGGCCTCAACCCGCGATGATGATGGGCACGTCCCGAGGGGCCGTACGGCCCGGCTCGCCGCCTGGCAAAGGAGCCGGAAAGACGCAGACCCGGTTGCGACCGGCGTCCTTGGCGGCGTACAGCGCGGCATCGGCGCCCGACACCAGCTCTGCCGCCGAGCCCCCGCGGCCCGGCCACGCCGTATGGACGCCGATGCTGCAGCTGATGCCGCCGCCCTGCGTCACGCCCGGCACCCGCAGGACGGCAACCGCGGCCCGCAGACGTTCGGCGCTGCTGGCGGCGGCGTCACCCTGCGCTCCCGGCAGCAGGGCGACGAACTCCTCGCCGCCGTAGCGCGCGAGCAGGTCGCCCGCACCGCGGAGCTGTTGGGCAAGGCACTGCGCTATCAGCTTCAGGCACTGGTCACCCACCGGATGGCCGTGTTCGTCGTTGATGCGCTTGAAGTGGTCGACGTCGATCATGAGCAGCGACAGCGGGGTGCCGTCGCGCTCCGCGCGGGCCCACTCCAGCGCCATCTGGCGGTCGAAGTGCTGCCGGTTCGAGACCTGGGTCATCGAATCGGTGATCGACTGCTGCTCCAGCACCAGGGCCCGCTGCTCCAGTTCGGCGCGCGAGGTGGCCGCCGCCCAGTAGTCGCTGTGCACGATGTTCGCTGCGCGCACCAGGAAGACCTGCATCAGCACCGTGCCCACCACCAGGAAGGTGGCGAGTTCGTGGCCGGTGACGACGGCTGCAGCGACGCCGGGCAGCATGGGCGCCAGCGAATAGCCCAGCCGCAGCCGCGAGTCGATGGCGAAGACGATGCCGCCCGAACTGACGACGCTGATGACCACCAGCCACATCAATTCTCGGGCCGGCGCCATCGGCGCCCACAACATGGTGAGACTGGCGATGAATCCCCAGGCGAGCGGATTGGTCATCAACAGCAGCTGGAAGGCCCAGTACGCGGCGGGGCGGTTGGCGGCCAGGGCGGCCAGGCGGCGTTCGAACAGCAGCCGCAACCCCATCAGCACGGCGAACAAGCCGGCCACCGCGAGGTACATCCCCGGCACGCGATCGAGCACGCCCGTGTACCAGCCGACCAGCAGCCACAGCGGCAGGTGCACGCCCAGGCCGCCGCGGGCCCGGTCGGCGATGTCGACGTGGGACTGGTGGCGGAGCTGGCGGCTGATCGCGGAGGTGCTCACGCGGGATCGGACCCGGGTTGCTTGTCGCACCATATCGGCCGCCCGCCGGCGATCTGTAGGCCACCACCGGCCGCACCGGCCGCCAGCACCTCAGGCACCGAGCAGCTGGCCACCATCGACCGCGATCGACTGCCCCGTCACCCAGCGTGCATGCGGCGAGGCCAGGAACAGCGCCACGTCGGCGATCTCCTCGGGCGTGCCCAGGCGGCCGAAGGGAATGCCCTGCAGGATGCGCGTGTAGAGCGGGTCCTTGGCCAGGCGCCGCTGCTCCCAGGTGCCGCCGGCGAATTCCACGGAGCCCGGCGCAATGCAGTTGACCCGGATGCGCCTGGGCGCCCACATGGCCGCCTGGCTGGTCGTGTAATTGATCATCGCCGCCTTCACGGCGGCATAGGCGGGCGCACGGGTCGAAGGTTTATAGCCGCTGATCGAAGAAATGTGGATTACCGAGCTGCCTTCGGCGGCTTCCAGGTGCGGCAGGGCCGCATGCGAGGCGCGCACCATGGCCATGACGTCCACCGCCAGGCCGGCCGCCCAACCCGCTTCGTCGTCGCCCATGCCGAAGCCCGAGGCGTTGTTCACCAGCACGTCGATGCCTCCCAGCGCTGCGGCAGCCTCCCCGACATAGCGTGTCACGGCGTCGCCGTCGGCCAGATCGCAGGTTGCCGCGTGGGCCCCGACGCCCAGCGCGGCGATGTCGGCCCGGGTGGCTTCCAGCGCCGCGGCGCCGCGCGCGCAGATCGAGACACGGGCCCCCGAGGCCGCGAAGCCGAGCGCGATGGCGCGTCCGATGCCGCGGCTGCCGCCGGTGACCACCACACGCTTGTTCTTGAAATCGAAAGGCATCCGTCGTCTCTTCCTGTTCAGACAGCCACCGCACGGCGCGGTGGCGGATCGACGCATTCTGCCTCCGCGGCGGGCGCCGGCCGGCAGACCGGCAGGCGGCTCGTCGGCGGCGATCGCCGTTCGTCGCGCACTCCAGGCAGGTCGTCGCAAGAGGCTGTGCACACCGCCTCTGCGCACCGATAGTTCAGCCATCGACAAACCCTGCACCCCGCGCACCGACCAGCCAGGAGCCCACCATGACCACCGCCCGCACCACCCCCACCGTCCCCTTCGCCCATGGCCGCGCCGCAGCCGCCGCCCGCCTGCTGGCCTTTGCCTTCTCTGGCGTGATGACGCTGGGCATGCTGGCTTCGGTGAACTCGCTGGCCACCAGCGAGCCGCCGCCGGAGCTGCTGGCGCGCGTGAACGCCCCTTCGCACACCTGACGGCCGTACCGGCGCTGCCCCAGGGGCGGCGCGATCGGTCCTTGTCCAGACGAGGCGCTCCGGGAATCGGAGCGCCTTCGTCCTTCAGGCGGGCACCAACGGGATCTTGCGTGCGGCGGGCGACTCGCTCGAGCGCGCGCAATGGTCGAACCAGTCGACCATGCGGTGCTGGCCCTGCAACCCGGCCAGGGCACCGCCCACCAGGGCCTGCAGCGCGGGCAGCCGCTCGCGCTTGTAGCGCTGCAGCGCCGCCGCCGACAGCCCTTGCACCGAGGCGATGTCGAAGCGGCGATGGAAGTCGTAGGCGATGGGCTTGAGCGTGCCCGCCTCGGTGATGACCAGCGGGTTCACCAGGTCGGCCAGCGGCCGCTGCTCGTTCGGCAGGGCGCCGGTGGCGCCGTCACACTGGCCGAGCAGCCCGACGTAGCTGTCGCGCTGCTGCCAGAGCCCTTGCGCCGGGGCCAGGTCGCAGTGCACACGCACGTCCTGTGGCAGTTCCTGGCGCAGCGCCTGGGTCACCAGGAACAGCCTCAGCGCATCGGCCTCGCTGAAGAAGAGGCCGGCGTCCAGCCCGCGAGCGCGGCCGGCGCGCGCCACCGGCCGGATCTGCAGGCCCCGGGCGCCCAGCGACACCAGGTGGTCGGCCAGGTCGGGCAGTTCGCCGATGCCCTCTCGCGTGATCGACAACGCCGCCGACACCGGAACGCCGCGTGCGGCCAGACGCTGCAAGGCGGCCGCAGCGCGCGCGAAGGCATCGGGGCGTCCGCGCAGTGCATCGTGCGTGGGTGCCAGCCCGTCGAAGCTGATCGCCACGCCGTCCATCAGCGCGATCAGCGGGTCGGCACGCTCCGTGGCCAGCAGGCCGTTGGTGATCATCGTGACGCGCAGGCCCAGCGAGCGCGCGTGCTGCACCACCTCGCCCAGCGCCGGGTAGACCAGCGGCTCGCCGCCCGACAGGCTGATCTGCCGATAGCCCTCGGCCTGCAGCAGGGTCAGCGCATCGCACAGCGGGCCCGGGTCGATCGCGGCGCGCTGGCCCGGGTCGCTCTCGGAATAGCAGTGCGCGCAGGCCAGGTTGCACAGCCTCGTCGGGTGCACGTGGACGATGCGCCCGGGCAGGAAGCCCGAGCGCGCCGATGCACGCGTGGCCGCGTCAGTTGCGGAACTCACGCTGCAGTCCCTTGCCTTCGAGCTCGTCGACCTGGAAGGCCACGCGCACATGGAAGCGGTCCCAGTCGATGATGCCGTAGGGGAAGACCTCCCACTTGCTGATGCCGTGCTTGGCTCCGATGTTCTTCAGGTCCGGGAACTTGTCGGTGAAGTAGTCGATGCAGATGCCGTACATGCAGGGGTCGAAGCGAAAGATCTGCAAGCCGTCGATCAGCACGCGGTCGGCCAGACCCTTGATGGCGGCGTCGCTCATCTTGAAGTTGGCCAGGCGCTTGGACATGCGCGCCGACAGTTCCTTGTTGTTCAAAGTGGCCATGCAAGGCTCCTTGGTGGGGTAGGAAGGGGAAGGACCAGGGCTTGCGCCCAGTCGAGGTTGTCCTCCTGCCAGGGTGCTGTCTACAACCCCTAGCTTGGTCCGCGGACTCCCTAGGTCGTGGGGCGGGCTACGATCGAAAGCCGCAGCGGCCCCGGGGCCGCGCACGTGCCTGGAGACGTCCCCATGACCCCCATTCCCACCCTGCAGAGCCTGATCGCCGACCGCTGGATCGGCACCGAACCGGCGGCCGCGCTGCGCAGCGCGATCAACGGCCGCACGGTCGCCCACGCCCATGCCGAGAGCCTGCACTTCGACGAAGCACTGGTGCATGCGCGCCGCACCGGCGTGCCGGCGCTGATGGCGATGGACTTCCAGCAGCGAGCGGCCCGCCTGAAGGCACTGGCCGTGCACCTCACCACGCACAAGGAACTGTTGTACGCGTGGTCGGCGCACACCGGCGCCACGCGCAACGACGGCTGGATCGACATCGAAGGCGGCACCGGCACGCTGCACGCCTACGCCGGGCTGGGCGCCGCCGAGCTGCCTTCGGGCAACCTGGTGCACGAAGGCCCGGTGCTGCCGCTGGGCAGGAAGGGCGGCTTCGCCGGCACCCACGTGCTGGTGCCGCGTGGCGGCGTGGTGGTGCACATCAACGCCTTCAATTTCCCCGTCTGGGGACTGCTC
>LNFM01007068.1_pt1 | contig 17922 bp, 10 predicted proteins | sample 596031 | NCBI WGS metagenome assembly LNFM01 (sample SAMN04254537, study PRJNA301005) | activated carbon metagenome | isolation source: dual media filters at the Ann Arbor, Michigan drinking water treatment plant | place: USA: Ann Arbor | reverse complement strand
GGCCGCGCTCCGCGGCTCGATGTAAAACCTCGTTCTGTCGCTCGATTTGCTACTCTACCTCTCTGTTTCAGCCGTGACGTTTTCGGCGCCTATGCCACGTACCCCCCAGGCCTCCCCGTGAAGCGCTCGAACGTCCTCGGCGACGCCGTCTCTTCTCGCGCGCAGCGCGCGTACAGCTCGCTCGCCCTCGCGCGCAGCGTGCCGCGCATCGACTCTTGGACGCGCTCGACGTACGCGCGCTGGCCGTCCTCGCTCATCGCCCGCAACTTCGCGGCATACACGTGCGTCGAGCACGTCGCCGTGCGCTTGCCCGGCCCTGCGCGCTCGGTCTCGTCTCGGGCCGAGAGCGACACGAACACGTGGTTTCCCTCGATGAACGGCAGCGAGGCATCACCCACGAGCTCGTAGTGTTTCGCCTGCGCCGGCAGCGACGGATCGTCGTCGATCACCAGGTAGAGCATCGCCGCGCCCCAGCCGGAAGCCACCAGTCCGGCGAGCTCGGTCGTCTCGTGATAGCGCTCGCGTCGCAGCCGCTCGAGCGCCTCGGGAAGCACGTTGGCCACCACGTGCCTGGCGCGCGTCGTCCCGCGGCGCGATCGCACGATCCACCCTTCGCGATCGCGCTCGATCGCGTGGACGCGGTCTGTCATCCGAACGCTCCCGCCCGAGCGCTCGATCGCCGACACCATCGCGTTCGCGAGCGAGCCGATGCCGCCGCGCACGTGACCGGTCCCGCGAAAGTAGTAGTCCATCGACGACAGCCCGAAGGGAGCCTCGGCCTCGTCGCTCGACGTCTGCACGGTGATCTGCAGCACCGCGTCCATGAACTGCCGCAGCGGCTCGAAACGATCGAGCTCGTGTCGCGCGAGCACCGAGCGCACAGGCCTGCCGATCACCCGCAAGATCGGCGCGTACGCAGGGAGCCTCGCGACGTGCGTGAGGATCGATCTGGCGCTGAGCGGCGGCAAGAGCGCCGGCTCGCGAAACAACGCCCAGAGCGCGTCGGCGACCGCCCGCTGTTCGGCGAAGAAGCGACGCAGCGACGCCTCGGGAGCGCCCGGCATCGCGCAGAGCGACTCGATCAGCGACCCTCGCTCGCGGCCGATCGCGAGGGTCATCGTGCTCGTGCGCAGCTCGACCAGCGGGTCGATCGGATCGACCACGACGTCCATCGCGTGACGATCGATCCACTTGCGAAATGGCTGCCCCTCGTCGAACCCCGAGAACAGCGTCGCCCCCGCTTCGAAGCGACAACCTCCGCGCACGAACGTGCTCGCACAGCCTCCGGGGTACTTCAGCGACTCGCACAAGAGCACCTTCGCGCCGCGCTCGGCCAGCGCGAGCGCCGCGCTCAAGCCGCCGAACCCCGCGCCGATCACGCACACATCCGCTCGAACGTCGCGGCTCGAAGCGTTGATCCCGCTGCGGGGCGTCATCGCGCCGCCTCGCTCGTCGCTCGCGCGTCGCTGGTCTGCATCGCGCCGTCTCTCTCTGCGCTGCTCAGCAGCCACGAGGCGAGGGCGGCCCCGCTCTCCCACGCGGCCTCAGCGTCGCAGCCCGCCGCGCTCTGCCCCACACCATCACCGATCGCGAAGAGCGTCTGCGCTCGGTCGAGCGTCACGAACGGCCGCTCGTGCTTCGCGCCGCCGGCGCGAACGCGCTCGTACCGCCAGCGCTTCTGCGATCGGTCCGACACGTCGCCGGCGCGCAGGATGCGGCGCGCTCGCTCGATGAGCGCCTCGGCCCACGGGCCGTCTTCTCCTTCGTCGTAGCGCTCTTCGGTGTACGCGTCGCTCGCGTGCGCGCTGATCGCCACCATCGCGCCGAGGTGGGCCTCGCTGGGCTCGACGCGCTCGACCGTGATCCTCGAGAGCGTCTCGTCTCCCTCGATGGTCCGATCGAACAGCGTCGTGTCGCACGCCCCGAGCTCGCACAGGGCCAGCGCCACGAGCCTGCGCGAGTACTTCACGGACGAGAGCCTCGCGAGCGCCTCTCGATCCAGCCAACGCGCGGTGTCTCGAATACTTGTGCCGATAAGTTCCGCCGCCTGCGGCGCTGGCGCAGACACGACGAGCCGCTCGCACTCGTGCGCGTGGCCGTCTGCGTCGATGACGATCCACCCCGCCGGTGTCTTGTCGATTTGCGCCGCGCGAACGCCGCACCGAACGCTGTCTTTCAGCGGCGCGAGCAGCCGACGAACGACCTGGGTGAGCGGCGCGCGCCCCTTCGCAGCGCCCTCATCGAGCATGGTCACGAGCCCGTCGCCCGCCAGCAGATCGAGCCAGCGCGCGAAGCGTCGCGGTGTTCCGTGCAAGACCGGTGCGCCGTGCGAGATCGCGCTCCCGGCCAGGCGCCGCGAGGCGAGCCTGCCTCCGACGCTCTTGCCCTTGTCGATCACGGTGACTGCGACGCCCGCGTCGAACAGGGTCCGCGCGCACGCCGCGCCCGAGAGCCCTGCGCCGATCACGAGCACGCGCCCGAGGCGCGCGTGTCGATCGAGCCCCTGAGCGCAGTACGCGCGAACGTCGAGCCTCTTGGCGTGGGTCTTTGTGTCCCGAGGGCGCACGGTCCCGAAATCGTCCGTGCGCGGATGCGGGCGATCGAACTGGCCCATCGTCCACAAGAGACCGCCGTAGCTCGCGGGGTCTCGCCCGTCGATCGCGTATCGGTGGTTGAGCGACTCGAGGATCTCGAGCGCTCGCTGCGGGGAGTGAACCCAGGCGACGATCTGCTTTCCCCAGGTCATTCGAAGGTTGTTGTGGAGGTAGCCGTCGCGGCGAAGGCGTCGCTGCGCCGCGTCCCACAGCGCGTTGCCCGTCTCGCCGAGCTCCATCGCCAGCTCGCTCGGCGCGAACATCGGCTGCGCCCGCTGCGAGAGCGTCTCTCGCGCCCAACCGGGAATCGCCTGCAGGACGTCGTTGTGCCGCGGATTGTGCGCGCAGAAGTGCCACGCGAGCTCTCGCCACACGAGCAGCTCGTCGACCCACTTGTCCGCGCCGTCGGTGTCTCGCGACAGCGCTTCGCGCGCGAGCCTCCCCGCCCAGATCATGCCCCAGTGCAGGTACGCGCTCATCCGCGAGACGCCGTCGTCGTCGAGCGCGTCGTTGCGCCTCGCGTCGTACTCGTCGATCGGCGCGCTGGGCTTCTTCGTAAACGCCTCCCACCGCGCGCGGGCCGCGTCGATCCCCCCTCGCATCACCGCGCTGCGCGGCACGGCGTGATCGATCGGCAGCGTCGCGAGAAGCGCCGCGATCGCCCCAGGGTCGATGACGGTGTCCACCTCGTCGAGCGTTGATTCTGTGTGCGAGAGCGCCCTCGGCTGCGGCAGCGCGACGATCGGCTCGAGCAGCGTCTTCCACAAGGGCTCGACGCGCTCGCGAAAGGCAAACGCCCGCTCGTATCCGCGCCCCAAGCTCCGCATCGGAACAACGCACGAAGCGTCCACCGACAGCACCGGTCCGTCGTAGCGCCGCGCGAATCGCTCGACCCACTCGCGCACGTCGTAGACGGGAAAGTCATCGGTGACCACCACGCTCGCCCCATCGGCGACGCGATCCAGCCATTTCGTGCGAGATCGACATCGATCCAGCGCGAACACGTACCGGGCGCCGCGCGCTTCGAACGCGCGCCGCAGCGCGGGTTCTCCCTCGAGCACGAAGCCCGTGATCCGATCGTTGGCGTGCGCGTAGCGCGACGACAACCCGTGATAGACGACGAGGGGCTGATCGAGCTTGTGCGCCGCCACGAGCGCACGCTCGAACGCCGGGTTCTCTTCCGCTCGCAGCGCCGTCGTGCACCAATAGAGCACATAGCGCCCCGTCGCGCGCGGCGAGGCCGCACGAAGAGCGCGCGTGCGCGTCTCGAGCAACCGCGCCGCGTCGCGAAGCGCCGTGGCAGAGAGCGAAGACATTGCGTGCGAGTGGGATGCTCGGGCGCAGCGACGGTTGTGTCGGCGAAGACGCCCGCTACTTCACCACGAGCTCGAGCATCTTCGCCGGGACCCAGATCACCTTCACGAGCGTCTTGCCCTCGAGGGCCTTCTGCACGTTGTCGAGCGCCATCGCCAGCGCCTTGACCTGCTCTTCGGTCGCGTCCCTGGCCACCTCGACGGTGCCGCGCATCTTTCCGCTCACTTGTACGGGGATCACCAGGACGTCGTCGATCGTGAGCGCCTCGTCGTAGCTCGGCCACGGCTGCTTGCAGACGAGCTCTTTGTGTCCGAGCGCCTCCCAGCACTCTTCGGCCAGGTGCGGCGCAAACGGCGCCACCAGCTGCACCAGCGCCTCGCGGTCGGCCTTCGTCGCGCCCTTGGACTGCAGCGCCGAGACGTACTCCATCAACGCCGACAGCGCCGTGTTGAACTTGAACGTCTCGATCCGCTCGCCCACCAGCTTGATCGTCTTGTGCCTGAGCTTCGCGTGCGCGTCGCCCTCGCAGTCCTTCGGCTCGAACACGACCATCCACACGTTGTTGACGAAGCGCGTGATCCCCTTGATCGCGCGGGTGTCCCAGGGCTTCGCTTGCTCGAAGTCGCCCATGAACATCTCGTACCCGCGCAGCGCGTCCGCGCCGTGCTCGGCCACGACGTCGTCCGGGTTGATCACGTTGCCGCGCGACTTGGACATCTTGTGCGCGCGCGCGTCGACGAGGATCGAAGGCGCTTCGCTCACGACGAAGCCTTCGCCCGCCTTCTTCACCTGCGTCTCGCTCAGCTTCACCGCCTGCGCGAGCGCCGAGCCCTTCTTCAGCGTCGCCCAGATCCCTGGGCGCTCTTCGCTGGGGTCCAGCTCTTCGCCCACGTCCTTCGCGGTGATCCAGTCGCTGTCCACCTTCCATCCGGTGTACTCGACCTCGCCGAGCACCATGCCCTGGTGTCGCAGCTTCGCGAAGGGCTCCTTCGTCGTGACGTGGCCGAGGTCGTAGAGCACCTTGTGCCAGAAGCGCGCGTACAACAGGTGCAGCACCGCGTGCTCGGCGCCGCCGACGTACAGGTCCACGTTCATCCAGCGATTTTCGAGGTCACTCGAAAAGATGTGCTCGCCGTTCTTCGGGTCGAGAAAGCGCAGGTAGTACCAGCACGACCCCGCCCACTGCGGCATCGTGTTGGTCTCTCGCGCGAACCACTGCCCGTCCTGCTGAAAGAACCGCCAGTCCTGGAGCTTGGCGAGCGGCCCCAACGGATCGCCGCTCGGCTTGAAGTCCGTCGTGGGCGGCAAGCGCAGCGGCAGGTCCGCTTCGCGCACGGCGATCGGCTGGTCGTAGCGGATCTTGTGCGCGTCTCCCTTGCGCGGATCGCCGTCGGCCCGCTCCATCTCGACCGGAAAATAAATCGGGATCGGCTCGCCCCAGTAGCGCTGCCGCGAGAAGACCCAGTCCCGGAGCTTGTAGTTCACCGTCGGCTTCGCGACGCCCTTGCTCGCCAGCTCCCCAACGATCTTCTTCTTTCCCTCCGCGCTCGAGAGACCCGTAAACGACCCCGAGTTGACCATCACCGCGTCGTCGCCGCTCACCTCGTAGGCTTCGCCCTCGGGCATCGACCCTCCGCCCTTCGGCGCGATCACCTGCACGATCGGCAGCGAAAACGCCTGGGCAAACTCGTAGTCGCGCTGATCGTGCGCGGGCACCGCCATGATCGCGCCCGTGCCGTACCCCCACAGCACGTAGTCCGCGATCCACACCGGAACCTTCGCGCCGTTGACCGGATTGATCGCGTACGAGCCCGTGAAGACTCCGGTCTTCTTCTTGGCCCCGAGCGCCTCTTGCCGCTCGCGATCGCTCTTGTTCTTCGCCGAGTGAGCGTACCTCTGCACCTCGTCGCGCTGCGCCGCGGTCGTGAGCTTCTCGACCAACGGGTGCTCGGGCGCGAGCACCATGTACGTCGCGCCGAACAGCGTGTCGGGGCGCGTCGTAAACACCGTGATGCTCTCTCCCTCGAGCTCGGTGGCGAACGTGATCTCCGCGCCTTCGCTGCGGCCGATCCACTCGCGCTGCATCACCATGGTGCTCGTCGGCCAGTCCAGGCCCTCGAGGTCATCGAGCAGGCGATCTGCGTACGCGGTGATCTTCAGCATCCACTGCCGAAGCATCACGCGCTCGACCGGGTGATCGCCGCGCTCGCTGCGCCCGTTCTTCACCTCTTCGTTGGCGAGCACCGTCCCGAGCGCGGCGCACCAGTTGACGGCGATCTCGTCCTGAAACGCCAGGCCCTTGTGAAAGAGCTGCAAGAAGATCCACTGCGTCCAGCGGTAGTACTCGGGCGAGGTCGTGTCGACCTCGTGCTCCCAGTCGTAGCTGAACCCCAGCGAGTTGATCTGCTTCTTGAAGTTGGCGATCGTCTCTTGCGTGCGGTCGTGCGGGTGCACGCCGTGCTTGATCGCGAAGTCCTCGGCGGGCAACCCGAAGGCGTCCCAGCCCATCGGGTGCAGCACACGAAATCCCTTCGCGCGCTTGTACCGAGCGAGCACGTCCGTGGCCGTGTACCCCTCGCAGTGCCCCACGTGAAGCCCCGCGCCCGACGGGTAGGGAAACATGTCGAGCACGTAGTACTTGGGCTTGCTCGCGTCTTGATCGGTCGCGAAGGCTCGCTCGGCCTTCCAGCGTGACTGCCACTTGGGCTCGATTTCGCGTGGGGTGTACGGCATGAAGTTCGTGACCGACGCTCGTACGACGCGCCATCGCCCGTCGCAAGGGTGACTTGCACGGTCTCTGCGGTCAGCGCCGCGGGCGCAGCTCGATCACGACGACCTCGGGCCGGCAGCGAAAGCGCAGCCTCGGAGCGGACCCGCGCTCGTGACCGACGCCGCGCGAGACGATCAACGCGCGGCCGCCCGAGAGCTCGATCGCGCTGTTTCCCGCAGCCCACGCGCGGGGAACAGCGCTCAACGTCAACAGCGGCCCCACGAGCGGCAGCTGCACCTGCCCCCCGTGCGTGTGCCCCGCCACCAGAAGATCAGCGCGCACATCCCCGAGCGCGAAGTCCGGAGCGTGCCCCATGGCGATGTGAAACCGCCCCTCTCCCGCGCCCGTCGCCGCCTCGATCGACTGCACAGGGTTCGCCGACTCTCTCAGCCCCATGCCCGTCACCACGAGGTCCTCGAGCACCACCGGTCGGACCGTTGAAAACGTGTGCACATCGAGCCCGTCGAAGAGCCCCTCCCATCCTGCCTCCCACTCGACGTTGCCCTCGACCGCGTACACGCCGAGCGGGGCGCCGAAGCGAATCTCTCGCAAAAAGGCGTTGGCCTCGCGGCGGACCGCGTCGCCGCCGCGTCGTCGGGTGCGTTGTACGTAGTCGCCCGGCAAGAGCAAAATGTCTGGCCGCTCGCGCATCGCCAGGCGCAGCGCCGACCGCGTGTGCTCGTCGAACACGTCGAACTGCAGGTCCGCGAGCACCACCGCGCGCAGAGGGCGTCGCAGCTTCGCGCTGGTGATCGTCTCTCGGCGCACGGTCAACGCGAAGGGCTCGATCGCGAAGGCGTCCACCATGATGACCACGAGCGCCAGCGAAATGAGCGCCCAGAACGCCTTCCATCCGCGAGGCTCGAGCGTGACCGCGAGGTAGATCCCCAGCGCGGGCGCGTGCAAGAAGACCGCGTGCGACAAGAGGTTGAACGCGAAGAAGAAGTCCCCCGTCGTCGCCATCGCGATCACCACCATCGCGAGCAAGAGCCCCGTCCACTGCGCAGCGCGGGCGAGGGCGTCCCTTGGCGCCCTGACGGGCCGGCGCTTCAACAGCCAGAGCTCTGCAGCGACGAGCGCGCAGTGAAAGACCACCGCGGCCGCCGGGTGAAACGACAGCGATCGCCAGAGTCCCGAGGCTGCTTCGGCGAGGCTCACGCAGGCCTACTGTGAGACCGATGAATCGTCGCGCACAAGCTCCCCGCAGCCGCTCGACGACGCTTTGTAACCGTTGGCGCAGTGAGGGACACTCGCCGTCGCAGTGACTCGTCCAACCGAGCCTCCGCCTCCACCCGAAGGCGCTGTCCTCGAGGTCGCCGAGCCGTCGTCGACCGAGGCCGACGGCCGCGCGCGCGCGCATGGCCAGTGGAAGGGCGGACGAGGCAAGACCGCAACGCAGAGCGGGAGTGACCCCGTCGAGCGCGCCCTCGCGCAGGTCGAGCGCGGAGCCGCCCTGTGGTTCGTGCTCTTTCCCGAGCACGAGCCGGTGCCGCCGGCCACCGTCGATGTGCGCGCCTTCGTCGAGCGCGTGAAGGCCCTTCGCGCGGGCCTCGATGAGTTTGCTCGGCGCGGCTACGACGCGCGCATCCGCGCCGAGGCCGCGTATCGCGTCATCGACGAGCAGCTTCGATCGCTCTCGCGGCAGATCGAAGGCTCCGGCGACGCGCCCGTGCAGAGCTCGAACTTCGAGCGCATCGCCGCCATCGCCCACGCCGCCGTGCGCTCTGCGGGCGCCTCCCTCTTGCTCTCGGACGCCCACGGCAACCATCACCGCTGGACGAGCCCCTCGGTCCTCGCGCGCAGCACCGAGGTCGCAGCCGTGTGGGATTCGCTCAAGCTCGCGCACGCGCGCGGCGAGCTCGTCTCGTGGATCTCTGCGGTGATCCCAGGGTGGCGACCGCCCGCGCTCTCGAGCGACGCCGAGCTCTCGGTCAACGCGATCCTCTGGTCCGCCGGGCACAAGGGCATGATCCTCGAGTGGGGCGCGCAGGATTTCGCCGTCGTTTCTCCCGATGACTTGTGGCGCGCCTACCACGAGCGGTGGGACCTGCTCGACGCGCACGTCCGCCGCGGAACGGTCCTCGCCTGGATCACGCGCTTCTTCGGCGCCGGCCTCGTCGCGGGCCGCTCGCGCTCTGCCCTCTGCGACTTCATCCGCGAGCGCGACGCGCAACTGCCCGCCGGACACGCCGCGCTCGCCTCGGTGCTGCTCTTCGACGCCGCCGTGTTGCCGCTGGACCCGTGCGTTCCGGGCGACGTCGCGACGGTGCGCGGCTACCACGGCGTCTCTGGCGTGCAGTGCGACGGCGCCCCCTGGCGTCCGCTGCGAGCGCAGCTCCGCTCGGGCACCGCGTTGCTCTGGGCCGCGCAGCTCCCGAAGATCTCGCTCGACGCCATGAAGCGCTGCATGCAGCTCTTCTTCGAGCGCGATCGCCCGCGACCCGACGCGCTCTGCGAGGAGTTTGGCTGGCTCTTCGGGCCGCCCGTCGCCACGCCCGCGCTCGCCGCGCAGCTCTACGGAGCCTCGCTCGACGTCGACGGCCGCGCTTCGTTCGTGGCCATCCCGCCCGCCCTGCCGCTGCCTCCGATCGAGAGCCTGCCGCTTCCGCCACCGCCCGAGCCCACACCGCCGCCCCCCGCGCCCGTGGTCTCTGCGCCGCCGGTCGCTCAGGATGCGCCCATGAAATCAACCGCGCTCGGCCCCTCGGGCCGCTTCTACGCCGAGTGCCCCAAGTGCCAGACGCCCAACTACGGCGACATCGCGTTTTGTATGGGCTGTCACGGCGATCTCACCGCGGCGAAGTAGTCACACGCCGTTGCCCGTGACGTGCTCGTAGCGCTCTCGCTCGCGCACGACCTTCCACTCGTCGCGCTCGAAGAAGAGCTCGGCGGGCCGCGCGCGAAGGTTGTACGTCGAGGCCATCGCGTAGCCGTACGCGCCAGCGACGCCGATGATCAACACGTCGCCTTCGTCGGGCACGGGCATCGTGCGCTCTTCTGCGAGCACGTCGCCCGACTCGCAGATCGGGCCCACGATGAAGCAGCGCTCGCTCGCTCCGGCGCGAGGGCGAGGGGCATAGACCGGATGGTAGCTGCCGTACATCGCGGGGCGGATGAGCGAGTGCATGCCCGCGTCCGTTCCGATCCACACGCGGTCGCGCGCGCGCTTGATCGTGCTCACGCGCGTCACGAGCACCCCGCACTCGGCGACGAGATAGCGCCCCGGCTCGATCCACAACGCTGGCCTGCGCTTCGGATCGGGCCACCGCTCGATCCGCGCTCGCTCGAGCGCGCTCCCCCACGAGGCGAGCTCGACCGTGCGCTCGTCCTCGCGGTAACCGACGCCGAATCCCCCGCCGACGTCGACGAACTCGAGCGGCCCCGTCGCGCGCTCGACGCGCAGCGCGACGTCGAAGAGCCCCGTCGCCGCGCGAAGCCACACCTCTCGGTGCTCGTCCGTCGAGAGCCCGCTGCCGACGTGCTGGTGCAGCCCGACGAGCCGCAGCCCTCTGCGCGCGATGATGGCGAGCGCCTCGTCGAGCACATCGAGCGTGAGCCCGAATTTGCTCTCGTCCCCCGCGGTCACCACGTGCGGGTGGTGCCCTGCGCCCTCTTCGAGGTCCACCCGGATGGAGACCTTTGCGCCTCGCGCCATCGCTCCATAGCGATCGAGCGCCGAGAGCGCGTCGAGGTTGACGATGAGCCCCATCCCCGCGACCTCCCGCAGCTCGTCGTCGCTCGGAAAATTGCCGGTGTACAGCACCTCGTCCTTCGCGAACCCTCGCTCGAGCGCGAACCGCGCCTCCCAAGCGCTCACCGCGTCGATGCCGAAGCCCTCGGCGCGGATCGCGTCGAGCACCGCAGGGCACGCGTTGGCTTTCATCGCATAGCGCACTTCTGCTTGCGAAAAGGCTAGCGAAACGTCGTTGCACCGGTCGTGCAACACCTTGGCGTCGTACGCGTAGAAGGGCGTCCCGTGCTCGCGCGCGAGCGACTCCCACTCACCTGCGTCGATCGATCGCGCCCAGTCTTTCACGGTCTACGCCCTCTCGTCGAAGATCGCGTGGTGCAGCGCGCGGACCGCCTTGTCCGCGTCGGCGTCGGCCACCACCATGCTCATGTTGGCCCGACCCGAGCCCGCTGAGATGAGCTCGATGTTGACCTTCGCGCGGCCCAGCGAGCTGAACACGCGCCCCGCGATGCCGAGCGCGTCGCCCACGCCGAGCCCGACGACAGCGACCAACGATCGCCCGCGAATCACCTGCACATCGCCGATGCGCCGCAGCTCGAAGAGCGCCGGTCCCAGCGCCTCGTCGCGGTCCACCGTGAGCGTCACGGACACCTCGCTCGTCGCGACCATGTCCACCGCGATGCGGTGCCTCGCGAACACCTCGAACAGCTTCGCGAGAAACCCGTGCGCGAGCAGCATTCGGCTCGAGATGATCTGCACGACGGTGATGCTCTTCTTCGATGCGATCGCGCGCGCGGGGTGCTCTGCCTCGACGGGCGCGCCCGCTTCGGTGATCACCGTTCCGTCGCCGGTCGGGTTGAAGGTGTTGAGCACGCGGACAGGAATGTTCTCTCGCACCGCAGGGTGAATCGTCTTGGGGTGCAACACCTTCGCGCCGAAGTACGCGAGCTCCGCCGCCTCCGTAAACGACAGCACAGGAATGGTCCTCGCGGTCGTCACGACCCTGGGATCCGAGGTCATCACGCCGTCGACGTCGGTCCAGATTTCGATCTCGTCCGCGCGAAGGGCAGCGCCGAACAGCGCCGCGCTGTAATCGCTGCCTCCGCGGCCGAGCGTGGTGATTCGCCCGTCGAGGGTCTTTCCGATGAAGCCCGTGACGACCGCGACGCCCTGGCGCGGGATCGACAGCGCGTCGCGCATACGCTCGGCGCTCTCGGCGAGCGGCTCTGCAGCGCCGAAGTGATCGTCGGTGATCATCCCGACGTCGTAGGCGTCGTAGGCGTCGGCCTTCGTTCCCCGCGCGGTCAGGATCGCGGCCATCGTGCGCACGCTGAAGCGCTCGCCGAAGGACGCGACGAGGTCCGATCGCTCTGCGTTGAGCGGCTCGCCCGCGGGGATCTTCGCGATCGCCTCGCGCAGCGCGCGCACCTCGCCCTCGACCAGCGAGTGCGGCAGCGAAAACGCGTCGAGCAACGCACGGACCCTCGAGACGACAGGCTCGACATCGATCGCCCCCCTCGTCGCCGCGTCCGCGGCCTTGAGCAACATGTCCGTGACCTTGGAGGCCGCTGACACCACCACGACCACGGGCCCCTTGGCGCGCTTGGACGCGATGATGTCGCACGCGTTGACGATGCGAGTGGGATCTCCGACCGATGTTCCCCCGAACTTCACGACGCGCACTGCGATGACCTCCGACGGTGTCGAAGGTTCGCTCGTAGCACGAAGCCCCCCGGCGTTCGTAATTCGACGCAACGCGCTCCCCCGCCGAGCGCGATGCCTACACTACGGAGCCGGCGTGCCGCCCGCTGCGCCGCCTGCTGCGCCGCCCGCTGCCTCGCGGCAGACCGGATCGACGATGCGGAAGTCTACGCGGCGGTTCTGCGAGCGCGCGTCGCGCTGAGCGCGGCCACGGAGGCCGTCGACCGGGCGCAACGGACGCGTCTCGCCGAAGCCGTGCGACTCGAGGCGGTTGGGCTCGACCTGGTGCTCGGCGAGCCAACGCTGCACGCTCGCCGCGCGGCGGTTGGACAGATCCATGTTGCGGGCGTCGTCGCCGACGTCGTCGGTGTGGCCTTCGATCGAGACGCGTCGGACGTCCGGCGTCGCGCGGAGCGCGTCACCGACCGCCTGCAGCACCGGAAACGATCGCGGCAAGATCCGGTCGCGGTTGGTCGCGAAGAACACCGGCGAGTTGATCTGAATGTTGCAGCCCTGGATGCGCACGAGCCCCGGGCAGCCGTTGCGGTTGGGATCGGGGTGCGGCGAGCCTGGCTGATCCGGGCAGTGGTCGGTCGGGTCTGGCACGGTGTCGCCGTCGCGGTCGGGGATCGGGCATCCCGCGCGCGCCGGGTCCGGACGCGGACCGGCAGGGACGTCGCGGCACTGGTCCTGGGCGTTGAGGACGCCGTCGGAGTCCGCGTCGCCGTCGGGGCATCCGCGGCGAGCGGGGTCTGGGTGCTCGCCTTGCGGCTCGTTGACGCACTGGTCTTCGTTGTCGAAGACGCCGTCACGATCGGTGTCGTTGAGCGGGCATCCGCGCCGCGCGGGATCCGGGTGCTCGCCTTGCGGAACATCCACGCACTGGTCGTCCGGATCGAGCACGCCGTCACGATCGCGGTCGCCCAGCGGACAGCCACGACGCGCGGGGTCCGGGTGATCTCCCTGCGGAACGTCCACGCACTGGTCGTCCGGATCGAGCACTCCGTCGCTGTCGGTGTCCCTCGGCGCGGCCGGCGCAGGGCGGCGAACCGGCGCGTACGCGAGGTGAAACAGACCGCGAAGCGTCGGGGTGCCCGCGCCTTGCGTGAGTCCGGGACCCGCGCCGGCGCCGACCAAAATGGTGTCCGCGATCAGGTAGTGGATGCCGCCGATGACCTCGGCGTTGGTCCACGGATACTGAAAGAAGTTCGACACGCCCGAGGACATCCAGCCTTCGGCGCCGATCGTGAGGCGGTCGTTGGCCAGGACGATCCCGAGTCCGGCGGTGGCGAAGATCTCGTGGCCCGCGGCGTTGGCGACGCCCTGACGAAACGAGGTCTCGACGTCGCGGAAGTGAAAGCCCGCGCTGAGCGAGTAGCGAAGCACCGACGCGCGACCGGCGAACGTCAGGTCGAACTTGCCGCGAAAGCGGTTATCCGAGACGTTGGTGAACGAGCCCACGTTCGCGTTGTCGATGCCGAACACGCCCGAGTTGAAGAGGAAGTTGGCTCCGAAATGCAGAGACGCGGGGGTCGTGTCGGCGTGACCGAAGATCCTCACGCGACCGCCGAGGCGCATGTCGCCCACGGCGACTCCGTTGAACGCTCCGACGCTCGTCATGGTCGAGGCCTGCCCGGTCTGGAGCAGCGCGAGCGGGACGTTCAAGTGGATGTTGATGCGATCGATGAAGCCGATGCCGATCTGAAAGTGCGTGAGCAGCATGTGCTCGATCAGCACGCTCGAGGCCATCTCACCCGGGTTGGGACGCGCGACGAGCGGGCGGTACGCATAGTCTGCGACGATCCCGCCTCGGATCCCGAAGGAGCCGTCGCCTGGTGAGTACCAGGGGTGCTGCGCAGCGAAGAACGTCTCGCCCGCCGGCGCTGGCTCGTAGCGGTTGAACGCGTACGGCGCGGTCTGCGCCTCGGCGCTCGCCCCTGCGACGGACACTGCCGCCGCGGCGAGCAGGCCGATCGCCGATCGGCGAAGCGATGAATGACTGGAGTTCGACACGGTAGAGAGCCTCCTGAAAACGTCGTCGATAAGAGTCGCAAACGTGTGGATGCGCCGCTCGTCGGCGCAATTGGCGCGATGAAGGGCCGAACGCTCGTGCGCAAGACCGCCCAATCTGACGCTAGGGGGTATCATGTTTTCGGTCCCCTTCGCTACGTTTGTACGAGGCCGCTTCGCGACCATAATCCGCGGGCTATCGCGCAACGCCTGCGTGTGCTGCGGCCTCGAGCAGCCGGGCCCGCAGCGCATCGACGGTGGGGCGAGCTTCGGGGCGCTTTGCGAGCGCTTCGAGGGCGACCTCTTCGAGCGCGACAGGGACCTCTCTCGAGCCTCTCTCCTCCATGGGAGGCGCCTCGAGAAACACCTGTTGCGCGAGCACGTCCGTCGAGCCCTCGCCTCCGAACGGAGTGGCGCCGCACAAAATCTCGTAGAGCAGCACGCCCACGGAGTACACGTCGCTCGCCGCGGTGACGGGGCGCGCTCGGCACTGCTCGGGGGACATGTAGAGCGGCGTCCCGTGAATCGCGTTGGGCTCGGTCAATCGCTTTCCTTCGGGTTGATCGTTGGCGAACGCCAATCCGAAGTCGAAGAGCTTCACGCGGACGCGACCGCCGTCGGGCTCAGCCAGGAGCATCACGTTTTCTGGCTTGATGTCTCGATGCACGACGCCTTCTCGATGCGCGACCGAGAGCACCGAGAGCAGCTCGCCCACGACGTCGACGATCTTCGCGAACGGCAAGGGTCCCTTGCGCATCTCCTCGCGGAGCGTGCGCCCGACGAGCAGCTCCATCACCAGGTACGGAGTCCCCTCGTCTTCGCCGTAGTCGAGAACGCTGACCAGCCCCGGGTGCCTCAGCTTCGCCAGCAGCTGCGCCTCGCGCTTGAAGCGCGCTCGGTACTCCGCGAGCTTCGCCCACGGCCCGTGCAGAAACTTCACTGCGATCGGCCCGCCGAGCAGCTCGTGCGTCCCGCGGTAGACCACGCCCATCGCTCCGCGCCCCAACAACCCGTCGATGCGGTAGCGATCTGCGAGAACTCTTCCAATCCGAGCGTCGAGCTGGCTCGGCGGCTTCTGGGTCATCGTCGTGGCGCGGAGGCTAGCGCGCATTTCGCTTGGCTTCAGCTAGCGAAGCGCACCGTTCGCGAGCTTTGGTCTCTCGGCAAGGTTGCCAAACTCACGAGGGTACCAAAGGGTGGTCGGCGTCTCCGTTGAAGGACCGCTCAAATTCGGTGTCGCTTCATGTCTCTGGCGATGACCACCGCCGCGACGATCGCGCAGGCCAGCAGCGCGACGCCCTGCGCGTACCGCCGCAGCAGGATCGATCCGACGCCGAAGAGAGAGCCGTACACGAGAACACACCCCGCGACCCAATCGCGCAGCCGCACCGGCAACGACGCTGACTCGCCGACCTCGTTGTCTGCCCCGCTCGCCGCGGCGCGCGCTGACTGTGTGCGCCATCCGGGGCCTCCGGGCCTGACGCGCGCGTAGAAGCGATCGAGGGTCTCGTCGCTCTCGGGGCGGGTCGCGAAGGTGACCGCGATCCAGCTCACCGTCGTGATGACCAGGGTCGAGAGCATAATTTTCGCGAATTGTGTGGGGTCATCGGCGTTCCATCCGAGCCCGCGCTGCACGGCGATCGAGGCGATGAAGCTCGCGGCCATCGCTGCGATCTCGCTGTATGCGCTGATGCGCCACCAGTACCAGCGCAGGATCAAGACCGGGCCCGTCCCGGCGCCGAGCGCGAGCAAGAGCTTCCACGCGCCCGCGACCGAGTCGAGGTACAGGCTCACCACGCCCGAGACGATCATCGTGAAGATCGTCGCCCAGCGCGACGCGCGAACGTAGTGGGCCTCGTCGCGGTCCTTCGCGACGAAGCGCTTGTAGAGATCGCCGACGAGATAACTGGCACCCCAATTCAAGTGCGTCGCGACGGTGGACATGTACGCCGCGAGAAAGCCCGCCATCATCAATCCCCGCAGCGAAGGCGGGAGGTGATCGATCATCACGCGGACGTAGGCGCCCTCGGGGTCGTCGATCGTGGGGTAGAGCACGTACGCGGCGAGCGCCGTGAGCACCCACGGCCACGACCGGACAGTGTAGTGCGCGACGTTGAACCACAGCGTCGCGTACACGCCTTCGCGCTCGTTCTTCGCAGAGAAGATCCGCTGGGCTACGTAGCCGCCGCCGCCGGGCTCGGCGCCCGGATACCACGCCGCCCACCACTGCACGCCCACGTACACGGTGAAGGCGAGCACGGGCATCCACGCCGCGCCCACCGGCGGAATCACCGTGAGCCGCTCCGCCGGAACCCTCGCGATGATCGCGTCCATTCCGCCCGCCGCGCGCACCGCGACGACCGCGAGCACGATGGTCATCCCGAGCTTCACGACGAACTGGAGCAGGTCCGTCACGAGCACGCCCCACAGCCCCGAGACGCTCACGTACAAGCCCGTGAGCAACAGGCACAGCGCGACGGTCACCGCTCGCTCTGCGCCGGGCTGTGCGAAGACGTCGAGCGTCGTCGCGAGGTGCAGCCAACTCGTCAGGGCGCGCATGCCGACGGTCATCCCGACGATCTTGGCCATCGCGAGGTTGACCCACCCGATGATGATGCAGTTGACGGGGAGGGCCATGTACGCCGCGCGAAACGCGCGCAGCCCCGCGGCGGGCTTGCCTCCGTAGCGCAGCTCGATGAGCTCGACGTCGGTCATCACGCCCGCGCGACGCCAGAGAGACGCGAAGAAGAAGACCGTGAGCATTCCGCTGGCGACGGCGTTCCACCAGAGCCAGTTGCCGGCGATGCCGTGCTTGATGACCAGCCCCGAGACCGCGAGCGGCGTGTCTGCGCCAAACGTCGTCGCGACCATCGAGGTCCCCGCGAGCCACCAGGGAACGTTGCGACCCGACAAGAAGAACTCGCTCACCGACGAGCCCGCGCGCTTCGTGTACCGAAGGCCAATGATCACGTTGAGCGCGAAGAACCCGAAGATCACCGCCCAGTCGAGCGCCGTCAGCCGCATCCGCGCGAGGATCGTAGACGCCGAGCGAAAAGTGAAATTGCCCGCGCGATCCGCGAGCGCGAAGCGCCTCGCGGCGGCCCGCCGGCAAACTTGCCGTTCCGTCGGCAAACTTGCCGTTCGCACAACCAGCGGATCTTCAGCGCTGCGCGGTCCGTCCCAAGTCCGGGCAGAGTTTCTTGCAGGCAGCCCGGTTGAAGAGCGCATGCAACGAGTGCATGCGCACTCTTCATGCGCCATTCGCTCGGCAAACCTGCCGTTCCTTCGGCAAACCTGCCGTTCACTCGCCAGGCTCTTCGCTGGTGATCACCCAGCGGCCGCTCCCGTCGGCGCGCGGCGTCGCGATCACGCTGATCCGGTGCGGCGTCCCTCGGTACGTGATCACGGCGGTCACCCTCGCGCGACGGCCTCCGTCGAGCATCGTCGTCTCTCCGTGCGCGAGCTGGTAGTCGCCCGTCGCCGCGGCCCAGAGCATTTCGGTCACGACGTCCTCGAACGCGACCACCTCCCACGCGAACAGAGACGCCATCGCCTGCGCCGCGCTCGTCGCGCGCCCGCGATCGCCGGCCGCGCACGCCGCGGCAAACCCGTTGAACGCCTCGGTGATCTTCGCCGGAAGCTCCTCGAGCGTCGCCCCCCGCGATCGATCGATGCGCTCGTACCGGTCGCTGCCGAGCTGCAAGCTCAGCGCGCGGCCCGTGCGATCGCGAGGGTTCCACCCGACGTCGGTCACCACGAGCGTCCCGTCTGTGCCCAGCTCGATCGTGGCCCCGATGGTGTCGTCCGTGGCGGGCCTGGCGCTCGCGGCGCTGAAAGCTGGC
>LNFM01007067.1_pt1 | contig 17922 bp, 17 predicted proteins | sample 596031 | NCBI WGS metagenome assembly LNFM01 (sample SAMN04254537, study PRJNA301005) | activated carbon metagenome | isolation source: dual media filters at the Ann Arbor, Michigan drinking water treatment plant | place: USA: Ann Arbor | reverse complement strand
GTCCGGATGCTCGTGGAATGAGTGTCCGGATCAGCGTGGAATCACTGTCCGGATGTGCGTGGAATGGGTGTCCGAGTCAGCGTGGAATCCGCACTGTAGACGATAAAAATGCATCAAAAAGCGGTAGTTGATTGCGGTTCAGTGAGTGTGGAAACTGCATATGTCCTCCACTGGCGGGCTGATCAATGGCTTGCATTGTCGAAACGGCAATTTAGTTATTAGGCGTTTACAGTCCGTGACTAGCGGCGAATGACGCCAACGCTAAGGCCCTCAATCATCAATTCCTGTTCTTCCAAATTGATTTCAATGGGCGAGAATTCCGGGTTTTCTGCCATCAGCCAAACGCGGTTGCCTTCGCGTTTGAAGCGTTTAACCGTAACTTCATCATCAATTCGTGCGACCACCACCTGGCCATTACGCGCTTCACGGGTGGTATGAACGGCCAGTAGGTCACCGTCGAAAATGCCGATGTCCTTCATGCTCATGCCGCGTACGCGTAGCAAGTAATCGGCCCTGGGGTGAAAGAAGTCTGGGTTGATTCGGCACGATTCTTCAATGTGCTGCTGCGCTAGAATGGGGGCGCCAGCAGCCACTCGACCGATCACAGGAAGGCCTTCCTCATCCTCTGTGTTGGGTTCAAAACCTGGGATGCGTATGCCGCGTGACGCTCCCGGCGTCATCTCGATTGCGCCTTTACGTGCAAGCGCCTTGAGGTGTTCTTCCGCGGCGTTAGGCGACTTGAAACCTAGCTTTATCGCAATTTCCGCGCGGGTTGGCGGGTAGCCATTGCTTTCAAGACACTCCTTAATGAAGGCAAGGATTTCAGCTTGGCGTGGCGTCAGTTTTAGCATGGTTAGCTCTGTTTTTATGTACAGGTGCTGGAATTATATACAGTGAATTAAGCTTGGCAATCACAGAATCATCTGCGCATGTCGATCTCGTTCGTGCGGTGACTTTAATCGTTGTAACTTGCTAGGTTGCTTGAGCGTCTAGCGTTGATGAGTATTTGCGGCTTGATGCGTGACTACTCAGCCACAAGATGGTTTGCTCGGCTTGACAAGGCGGGCGGCTAAAACGTATGTTTCAAACAAGTGTTTGTTCAGATGAAAAGAGTCATGGCCCAGTCGGAAACCGTTGAACGCATTCTTGATGCGGCAGAACAGCTTTTTGCAGAAAAAGGCTTCGCCGAAACATCTCTGCGATTGATCACCAGCAAGGCTGGGGTCAATTTGGCGGCGGTCAACTATCACTTCGGCTCAAAGAAAGCCCTGATTCAAGCAGTCTTCTCACGTTTCTTGGGGCCTTTTTGTACAAGTCTTGAGCGTGAGCTTGATCGCCGTCAGGGCAAGCCGGAGGTCAAGGTCAGCCTTGAGGAATTGTTAGAACTCCTCGTCGAACAAGCACTGGCCGTCAAGCCTCGCAGCGGTAATGACCTGTCTATTTTCATGCGCCTGCTTGGTTTAGCGTTTAGCCAAAGCCAGGGGCATCTGCGCAAATACCTCGAAGAGGTGTACGGCAAGGTGTTCCGCCGTTACATGCAGTTGGTTCATGAGGCAGCGCCACGTATTCCTCCATTGGAATTATTCTGGCGTGTGCATTTTATGCTGGGTGCAGCAGCCTTCAGCATGTCTGGCATCAAGGCTCTGCGCGCTATGTCGGAAACCGACTTTGGCGTTAATACATCGATTGAGCAGGTGATGCGCTTGATGGTGCCGTTTCTTGCCGCAGGCATGCGTTCGGAAACTGGCCTCACAGATGAATCCCTCGCCAATGCTCAGTTGAAGCCGCGCACTAAAACCGCAGCTGTACCTAGCAAAGTTTAATCCGTGCTGGTGGGCTTGGTGGGTGCTATCCGCTAAGCTAACGCCCCATGTCTTCCCTCGATTTGTTGCATATCTCCCTTGCTGATCAGTCGCTGTATGGCTTTGCCAACGGTCGGCTTCAGCTGCGTTTTGCTGTTTCTACTGCGCTGAATGGCGCTGGTGAGCGAAATGGATCCGGCTGCACGCCGCGTGGTTTACACCAGGTGCGAGCAAAGATTGGCGAGGGCCTTCCCTGTGCTGCGGTGCTGCGTGGTCGGCGCTACACCGGTGAAATCTGGAGCCCAGACTTACATGTGCAGTTCCCCGGTCGAGACTGGATTCTTACGCGCATCCTCTGGCTAAGTGGCTGTGAGCTTGGGCGCAACCGGCTCGGCGATGTCGACACCTTTCGCCGTTATATCTACATACACGGCACACCGGACACTGAGCCCATGGGCGTGCCGCTGTCTCATGGCTGCATTCGAATGCGCAATAGCGATCTGATGACACTTTTTGCCTGTGTGCCGCCGCACTGTGTCGTTCAGATTGATGAGGCGGCTTGCCCGCAGTGGGCCGCGCAAACACTTTTATAAGGACGGATGGTGAGTAAACCCATGCAAGGTTCGTTGATGCTGGATATCGCTGGCACTTGGCTTACGCCAGAGGACCGGCAGATTCTGCGTCAGCCACAAGTGGCAGGTCTGATTCTGTTTGCACGCAATATCGAAGATCCGCGCCAAGTTCGCGAGTTGGCGGCCTCTATTCGCGGTATACGTCCCGATTTGCTGCTTGCAGTCGATCAGGAAGGTGGACGTGTGCAGCGGCTGCGTCAGGGCTTCGTGCGTTTGCCAGCTATGCGAGCGTTGGCCGATAACGCCAACGCCGAGTTGCTCGCCGAGCATTGTGGTTGGGTTATGGCCACCGAAGTGTTAGCCGCCGGGCTGGACCTGAGTTTTGCCCCGGTGCTTGATCTTGATCATCAGCGCAGCGCGGTGGTCGGCAGTCGGGCATTTGAAGGCGATGCGCAGCACGCCACCCTGTTGGCTGGAGCATTCGTTCGCGGCATGAATGCCGCGGGTATGGCGGCTACCGGCAAGCATTTCCCCGGGCATGGCTGGGCCGAAGCTGATTCCCATGTGGCCATCCCCGTCGATGAACGCAGTCTGGAGCAGATCCGCGCCGTCGATCTGCAACCTTTTGCGCGATTGAGCCAACAGCTGGCGGCAGTGATGCCCGCGCATGTGATCTATCCTCAAGTAGACAGTCAGCCCGCAGGCTTTTCCCGCCGCTGGTTGCAGGACATTTTGCGCGGTGAATTAGGCTTTAAGGGCGTCATCTTCAGTGATGATTTGTCCATGGCTGGTGCACATGTGGTGGGTGATGCAGCGTGCCGAATCGAGGCCGCGTTGCAGGCCGGTTGTGACATGGGCTTGGTGTGTAATGACCGTGCCGCGGCTGAGTTGGCCTTGAGCGCTTTGCAGCGCCTCAATGTAGAGCCGCCGCAGGGGCTGGCGCGGATGCGTCGGCAGGCTTTTCCCGGTATTGAGTATCGACAAAGTCCGCGTTGGCTTGAGGCGTTGGCCTGCCTGCGCGAGGCGCAATTAATCGATTAGGAGCAAGGGATGACGGTTTACGCGATTATCGGCGGTACAGGGCTCACCAAGCTGGATGACCTCACCATCACGGCCGCGCTGCATATTGATACGCCCTATGGTGCGCCTTCGGCGGCCGTGCTTAAAGGCAACTATGCAGGCCGTGAGGTGCTATTCCTGGCGCGCCACGGCCATCCACACCGCATCCCGCCTCATCAGGTTAACTACCGGGCCAATTTATGGGCACTGCGTGAGGCCGGAGCGACTGCAATTATTGCGGTCAATGCCGTTGGGGGGATTCATGCGGCCATGGGCACAGGGCATTTCTGCCTGCCGCATCAGATCATTGATTACACCTATGGTCGCGAACAGACTTTTTTTGAGGGCGAGTTGGACCATGTGACTCATGTGGACTTCAGCCACCCTTATGACGCCTCGTTGCGTCGTAAGCTGGCCGATGCGCTCCAGGCTGAAGGGGCTGAATTTAGCAGCCACGGCGTTTACGGCTGCACCCAAGGGCCTCGCCTGGAAACAGTGGCAGAAATCGCTAGGATGGAGCGCGACGGCTGCGACCTCGTCGGTATGACGGGTATGCCGGAAGCTGTTCTCGCGCGTGAATTGGTTTTGCCTTATGCCTGTCTGTCGCTGGTGGTTAATCCGGCGGCGGGCAAATCCAAGGCGTTGATCACTATGGCGGAAATCGAGCGTGCGCTTGAGGAAGGCATGGGCACCGTTAAGGCTGTGTTGGCGCGCCTGCTCGCGGGTTGAGTCAGCTCAATGTCAAAGGGCCGCTGATGCGGCCCTTTGTTTCTCTGGGGTTTACAGCGGATTGATGCGAACCAGCATGCCCAGGCTGCCATTGTCGACAAAGGTCAGTTCACCGCTTTTCAGGCGTGTAGTTTGTTTGATGCGTTCGCTGTCGTTGAGCGTGCCGCTGTCATCGAACTGGTTGACCCAAATATCACTCTGCAACTCGATTAGGCGGTCTTCGCGAAGGCTGACGGTACCCTCAATCGGGTGATGGCCGAAGTGTTCAAAGCCCGTCTGGATGGCAACGCTGCTGCTGGTGTTGCCGATGTTCTGCGCCCAAGCCTGGTGCAGTAAGACCTGATAGCCGTTGGCGGGGTTGAGTTTCCCCGCTTCTGCATTCAATGCGGTGCTGCGCAGGTTGTTACTGTCGATTGGCAGGGCGTTTTGCGCCCAGTTGTCCGGCGGCAACTGGCCTGCGGAGATGGGCTCGGCGGCCTGGCGGAAGACAATCACTTCAACGTGGTACAGGCGCTCGGCCAGTGCGGCATGACTGGTGAGCAGGCACAGCATAAGAAGCGGCAGCAGGGTCAGGGGGCGAAGTGCGCGCATGGATCAGTCCTTTACAGATTGCGAAAGTAAACGCTCGAGCAGGGCTTCGAGGGTGTTGAAACGTTCTTCCGGGCGCTCCATCGGCACCGAGAAGCGGAACAGTGTTGCGCCTTCAAACTTGTAGCGTGTGGGCTGGCTCTGGATCAGTTTGATCAGGGTCAGCGGATCGACGCAGGTGTTGGCAGCAAACTCGATGCGCCCGCCTTGTGGGCCTGCGTCGATTTTCTTAATGCCGAGTTTCTCAGTCTGCAGTTTGAGCAGGGTGATGCGTACCAGGTTCTTGGTCGGCTCAGGCAGCAGGCCAAAGCGGTCGATCATCTCCACCTGCAGCTCTTTCAGGCCGTCTTCATCGATGGCATTGGCAATGCGTTTGTAGAGAATCAGCCGTGCATGCACATCCGGCAGGTAATCCTCGGGGATCAAGGCCGGTACGCGCAGGTTGATTTCCGGGCCGCCACCCAGTGGCTGATCCAGGTTAGGCTGCTCGCCTTTGCGGATTGATTTCACCGCGCGCTCAAGCATTTCCATGTACAGGGTGAAGCCCACGGCCTGGATCTGCCCGCTCTGGCCGTCGCCGAGCAACTCACCGGCCCCGCGAATTTCCAGGTCGTGGGTGGCCAACACAAAGCCTGCACCGAGGTCCTGAGCGTTGCTGATGGCCTCGAGGCGCTTTTGTGCGTCTTCCGTCATCTGCTTGCGCGGTGGTGTCAGCAGGTAGGCGTAGGCCTGGTGGTGACTACGACCGACACGGCCACGCAGTTGGTGCAGTTGGGCCAGGCCGAATTTGTCGGCGCGCTCGATGATGATGGTGTTGGCGCTGGGTACGTCGATACCTGTTTCGATAATGGTCGAGGCGATCAGCACGTTGAAGCGCTTGTGGTAGAAGTCGCTCATCACCTGTTCCAGTTCGCGCTCGCGCATCTGCCCATGGCCGATGCCGATACGTGCTTCCGGCACCAGTTCAGCCAGATCATTGGCGCATTTCTCGATGGTCTTCACATCGTTGTGCAGGTAGTACACCTGGCCGCCGCGCAGCAACTCACGCAGCAGCGCTTCCTTGATGGTCGGGTTGTTCTGCTCCATGACAAAGGTGCGCACCGACAGGCGGCGCGCCGGTGGCGTGGCGATAATCGACAGGTCGCGCATGCCGGCCACGGCCATATTCAGGGTGCGCGGAATCGGCGTGGCGGTGAGGGTGAGGATGTCCACTTCGCTGCGCAGAGCTTTGAGCTGCTCCTTCTGCCGTACGCCGAAACGGTGTTCCTCATCGATGATGCACAGACCTAAGTCTTTGAAACGCACATCGTCTTGCAGCAGTTTGTGTGTGCCGATAACGATGTCTATTTTGCCTTCGGCCAGTTTGACGACTGCCTCGTTCACTTCCTTGGTCGATTTGAAGCGACTCATGACTTCAACGGTCACAGGCCAATCGGCAAAACGGTCGCGAAAGCTGTTGTAGTGCTGCTGAGCCAGCAGGGTGGTGGGAACCAGCACGGCAACCTGGCGACCGCTGTGTACGGCTATGAAAGCGGCGCGCATGGCCACTTCGGTCTTGCCGAAGCCGACGTCGCCGCAGACCAAGCGGTCCATGGGCTTGGGCGCGAGCATGTCGGCCAGCACTGCTTCGATCGCAGTTTGCTGATCAGGCGTCTCTTCGAAGGCGAAACCGGCGCTGAAGGTGGCGTAATCCGCCAGCGGATCCCTGAAAGCATAGCCTTCGCGTGCGGCGCGGCGGGCGTAGATGTCGAGCAGTTCAGCGGCCACATCGCGGACCTGTTCGGCGGCCTTGCGTTTGGCTTTTTGCCAGGTTTCGGATCCCAGGCGGTGCAGTGGGGCGAGGGCGTCATCGCTGCCGGTGTAGCGGGCGATCAGGTGCAGGCTGGCCACGGGTACATACAGCTTGGCTTCTTCGGCGTACATCAGGGCGAGAAATTCTGCAGCTTGGCCGTCAATTTCCAAGGTGACCAAGCCCAGGTAGCGGCCCACGCCGTGGTCTATGTGCACAACGGGAGAGCCTTCGCGCAGCTCGGTGAGGTTCTTGATGACGTTGTCGCCACCATCGCGCGATTTTTCGCGGCGACGTCGTTGCATGACGCGTTGGCCAAACAGCGGGCTCTCCGCAATCAGTGCCAGCTCATCGAGCAGCAAGCCTTCATCCAGCGGGGCGATGCAGATGCCTAAGCGCTCTTTACTGGCAGCAAACGCCGGCCAGCCATCGACTTCCTTCGGCTTGAGCTTGAGGCGGGCAAGCAGTTCCAGCAGCACCTCGCGGCGCCCAGCCGATTCGGCACAGAACAATACGCGGCCAGGATATTCCTCGATAAAACGGCGCAGGGCTGCCAGCGGTTCACCGGCCTTGGCCTGAATCGCCAAGTCGGGCAGGGCGCGTGCATTGAAGCGGGTGCGGCCGACGCCTTCTTCAATGTCATCTTGGCTAACCACCACGCGCGGCCAGTTTTTCAGGCGGGCAAAGCAGTCTTCAACCGGCAGGAAAATATCGCCAGGCGGTAGCAGTGGTCGTTCTGGGTCAACGCGGCGGTCTTCGTAGCGGCTGCGCGCATCTACCCAAAAGTGCTCGGCCGCTTTCTCAATGCCGGGCAGGGAAAACACTTGGGTGTCGGCGGGCAGGTAGTCGAAGAGGGTGGCGGTTTCTTCAAAGAACAACGGCAGGTAGTACTCGATGCCGGCCGGGGTAATGCCGGTGCTCAGGTCCTGATAGATCGGGCAGCGGCGAAAATCCACATCAAAGCGTTCGCGAAAGCGGCCCCTGAAATCGGTTACGGCTTTCTTTTCCAGCGGGAACTCGCGCGCTGGCAGCAGTTTGATCGACTCGACCTTGTCGATGGAGCGCTGGCTATCAGGGTCGAACGTGCGCAGGGTTTCGATTTCATCATCGAACAGGTCGATGCGGTAGGGCTTGCTGCTGCCCATCGGGAACAGATCAATCAGCGCTCCCCGCACGGCGAATTCGCCATGTTCGTACACCGTATCCACGCAGCGGTAGCCAGCCGCTTCGAGGTTGCTGCGCATCTGGTTGACATCCACCTGTTGCCCCACCTCCAGCACCAGGCTGCTGCCCAGCAGAAAGCGCTTGGGCGGCAGGCGGTGTAGTGCAGTGGTAATCGGCACAACCAAAACGCCGTGTTTCAGTTCGGGCAGTCGATAGAGTGCGGCAATGCGCTGGGAAATAATGTCCTGATGCGGCGAAAACACATCGTAGGGCAGCGTTTCCCAGTCGGGGAAATGCAGTACGGGCAGGGTAGGCGCAAAAAAGCTCAGCTCTTCCTGCAGGCGCTCCGCACTTTGGCTGTCGGCGGTCAGCAGCAGAGTGAAACGTTTGGCATGGCTGGCGGCTTCGGCAATAGCCAAGCTCAGCGCGGCGCCAGGTAGGTTGCCCCAGTGTTGTTTTCCGGCAGTGGCCGGCAGGGACGGTAGGCGCAGTACGGATGCGGTAGGCACAGACACAGGCGGCTCACGGTCAAGGCACAAGGTCGGCGATTGTAACGGGCGTTTGCCTGCGGTGTCAGTTACGACAGTCGTGCATTGCTCATGCAGGCGTGCACCGTCATAATGTAGCCCCTTTTTTCAGCCCCTACATGTGGAAGGTACAGCCCGTGACTCAGAAGCCCGACCAGTGTCTCGGTGAGTGGATCGATCGAGAAGCCCTTGCGGAAGCGATGATTCCGATGATTGGCCAACTCTACCGTAACAATAGCGTGGTCACCTCGATCTACGGTCGCGGTTTAATCAACCGTTCCGTGATCGAAATTCTCAAGGCCCACCGCTTCGCCCGTCACCGTTTGGTGGGTGATAGCGAGTTGTCGGTCCACGATACCTTCCTGGTGCTTAAGGCCATGAGCGAGCTCAAATTGGGCGCCGCTTCGATTGACCTGGGCAAGATGGTCAGCAAGTTCAAGGCCGAAGGCCAGGGCCGCAGCATTGAGCAGTTCGTCAAAGACGAGCTGGTTGAAGTGGTTGGCAAGCAGAACAGTGAAGCCCGTGAAGGGACCGACGTAGTTCTGTACGGCTTTGGTCGTATTGGTCGTTTGCTGGCGCGCATCCTGATCGAAAAAACCGGTGGTGGCGACGGCCTGCGTCTGCGCGCCATCGTTGTGCGCAAAGGCGCGACCAATGACTTGGTCAAGCGCGCCAGCCTGCTGCGCCGTGACTCGGTGCATGGCAAGTTTGATGGCACTATCACCATCGACGAAGAGAACAGCACGCTGACTGCCAACGGCAACCTGATCAAGGTGATCTACGCCAAGTCGCCAGCCGAAGTCGATTACACCCAATACGGCATCAAGAATGCACTGTTGGTCGACAACACCGGTGTGTGGCGTGATGCCGAAGGTCTGGGTCAGCATCTGGCCTGCCCGGGTGTTGATCGCGTTGTGCTGACCGCACCTGGCAAAGGTGCGCTGAAGAACATCGTGCACGGCATCAACCACGGCGAAATCACCGCTGACGACAAGATCATCTCGGCCGCTTCTTGCACCACCAACGCCATCGTGCCGGTGCTCAAGGCCATCAATGATCAGTACGGCATTGTTAACGGCCACGTTGAAACTGTTCACTCGTATACCAACGACCAGAACTTGATCGACAACTTCCACAAGGGCGATCGCCGCGGCCGCAGTGCGCCGCTGAACATGGTGATCACTGAGACTGGTGCTGCCACCGCAGCTGCCAAGGCTCTGCCAGTGCTGAAAGGCAAGTTGACCGGCAACGCCATTCGCGTGCCGACGCCTAACGTGTCGATGGCCATTCTCAATCTCAACCTTGAGAAAGCCACCACTCGCGAAGAAGTTAACGAGTACCTGCGCCAGATGGCCATGCACTCAGACCTGCAGAAGCAGATCGACTTCGTTCAGTCGCAGGAAGTGGTGTCCACCGACTTCGTCGGCTCGCGTCATGCTGGCGTGGTGGATGCTGAAGCCACCATCTGCAACGACAACCGTGTTGTGCTGTACGTGTGGTACGACAACGAGTTTGGTTACAGCTGCCAGGTTGTACGCGTGATGGAAGATATGGCCGGGGTCAACCCGCCAGCTTTCCCACGTTAAGTACCGGTGTGAAACAAAAAATGGGAGCTTCGGCTCCCGTTTTTTATGGCATGTATTTAGTCAGCCAGCAGGCTGGTACGCAGTTTATCTGACAGGCCATTGGGTGACAGCCAGATGCCCAGGTACGCTTTAGCCAGCTCTGTATTCGGGCTTGTGAAGGCCGGCTGACCATTTACTTCCAGGGTCAAACCGTTTTCGGGGCTGAAGTTCAGGGCGTAACGATCACCTGGACGAATGTCGCGAAAAGTGCCGTGAAGCGCATCCACATCCGGGCGCAGTCGTGCCAGTGTGTCTGGCGTATGTTGACGTTCAAGCGTGACCCAGGCGGCTTTGATCACGTCTTGGCTGTCAATGTTGCGGAAGTAATAGAGTTCGAGACGTTGATCAAGTGGCTCGTTGATGGTTTGGCTGGCACTGGCTTGCGCTGGGGCATAGAACGCGGCGGCGTAAACATCTGCCCACAGGTAGGTAAGGACACTCTGGTTTTTGCGTTCTAGGCTGCTTTGTTCGAGTACGCGTGTGTTGGGAAAGTTGGCTTCTTGCAAGCGCTCACTGGTGCTGGCGAACAAGTCGCCACTGAGCACGAATAAGGCTGTAAATACCCATAAAAGGCGCATGGCTGGCTCCATTTAGTCAATTGGTCTTATGTCGCGCGGGTTAGCTTTGTAGTCAAGTCGCTATCTGTTGCCTTCTGTTACGTTAAACCGGATAAAAGCAAGCGCTTGGGTGGCCAGTGGCCGAAGGTGCGCCTTATAATCGGTCAGATTTTTTCCGCGACCGGCACTCCGCGCATCACCAAAATTTTTATGGGATTACATCCTTTTTTTGCGCGGTGCCGTCCGTATTCTAAAAAGCTTTTTAAATCAGTGGTTAGGCAAACCTATGATCAAAATAAAACATGGGCTTGATTTGCCCATCACCGGTGCGCCGGTGCAGCGCATAGAGGCTGCAAGGCCTGTGCGTAGCGTCGCCGTCATAGGCTTCGATTATCACGGCATGAAGCCGAGTATGGAGGTTCAGGTTGGTGATCGGGTCAAGCTCGGTCAGGTCCTGTTCTCTGACAAAAAAACGCCTGGCGTTCAATTCACGGCGCCGGCTGCGGGCATCGTAAGTGCGATCCATCGTGGTGAAAGGCGCGTGCTTCAGTCGGTTGTGATCGATGTTGACGGTGATGAGCAAATCACTTTCCCATCCGTTACGGCTGATCAGCTAAGCGCCCTAGGCGACGCTGATGTGCGCAAAGCCCTTCTGCAATCGGGTCTCTGGACTGCGTTTCGCACGCGTCCACTCAGCAAAGTTCCGGCCGCAGACGCTCAGCCTTCTTCGATTTTCGTCACAGCCATTGATACACATCCACTGGCTGCCGATCCGTCAGTCGTGATAGCCGAGTACGCGGCTGATTTCGAAAGTGGTCTGAAGGTCCTGAGTAACCTTGCCAAGGTTTTTCTCTGCAAGTCAGAGGGTCGCAACCTGCCAGGCGAACAGCTGAATAATGTGCAGGCTGAGTCCTTTGCTGGTCCGCATCCTGCTGGTTTGGCGGGTACCCATATTCACTTCCTGGATCCGGTCAGCGCTAACAAGAGTGTTTGGACGATCAACTATCAGGACGTGATTGCGGTGGGTAAGTTATTGACCACTGGCCGACTGTGGACGGATCGTGTGGTTGCGCTTGCTGGCCCAGTGGTCGAACAGCCGCGCCTGTTGCGCACACGCCTTGGCGCGAGCTTGAGCGAATTGACCGCCGGGCAATTGCAGCCAGGGGTAAACCGTGTGGTTTCAGGGTCTGTGCTGGGGGGGCGTACTGCGCAGGGTGCATTTGCGTATCTGGGTCGTTACCACCTGCAGGTGTCATGTTTGGCCGAAGGCAGTGAGCGCGAAATGCTGCACTACTTACGTGCTGGCGTGAACAAGCACTCGGTTATGAATATTTTCGTATCCAAACTGCAGGCCGCTAAAAAATTCGCATTTTCTACCACCACCAATGGCAGTCCACGCGCCATGGTCCCGGTGGGCAATTATGAAGCAGTGATGCCACTGGATATCCTGCCGACTCAACTCCTGCGCTACTTGATCGTCGGTGACACCGAGATGGCCCAAAAACTGGGTTGTCTGGAACTGGACGAAGAAGACCTGGCGCTGTGCACCTATGTGTGTGCCGGCAAATATGAATATGGCCCGATCCTGCGCGATAACCTCGCGCGCATCGAGAAAGAGGGTTAAGTCATGGGTGTTCGTGCATTTCTCGACAAGATCGAGCACAACTTTGAAAAAGGCGGCAAGTACGAGAAGTTCTATGCCTTGTATGAGGCTATTGATACGTTCTTCTACCGCCCCGGCAGCGTAACCAAAACCACCGCGCACGTACGTGATGGCATTGACCTCAAGCGCATGATGATCACGGTATGGGTATGTACTTTCCCAGCCATGTTTTTTGGCATGTGGAACACCGGTTATCAAGCCAACCTTATCTTTGCCAACAGCCCAGAGCTGCTCGCTGCGCAGGAAGGCTGGCGCTTCGGTTTGATTGGTGCACTGGCTGGCTTTGACCCCAATAGCTTGTGGGACAACTTCATTCAGGGTGCAGCGTATTTCTTGCCAGTCTATGCGGTGACGTTCATCGTCGGCGGCTTCTGGGAAGTGCTGTTCGCGTCTATCCGCAAGCATGAAGTCAACGAAGGTTTCTTTGTCACGTCGGTGCTGTTCGCCCTGATTCTGCCGCCAAGTATTCCGCTTTGGCAGGTTGCGCTAGGCATTAGCTTTGGTGTGGTAATCGGCAAGGAAGTGTTTGGCGGTACCGGAAAGAACTTCCTCAATCCAGCTCTGACAGGCCGCGCCTTTCTGTTTTTTGCATACCCTGCCCAGATGTCCGGTGATGCGGTCTGGACCTCCGTTGACGGTTTTGCTGGGGCCACTGCTCTGAGCTTGGCGGCTGCCGGTGGTGTCGAAAATGTAGTGAATAGTGGCATTACCTGGATGGATGCCTTTATCGGCACGATTCATGGGTCGATGGGTGAAACCAGCACATTGGCAATCATGATTGGTGGCGGCGTATTGCTGCTGACCAAAATTGCTTCTTGGCGCATCGTTACGGGTGTAATGCTGGGCATGATTGGTTTCACGCTGCTGCTTAATACACTGGGTTCAAACACTAACCCGATGTTTGCTATGCCTTGGTATTGGCACCTTGTAGTTGGTGGCTTTGCCTTTGGTATGTTCTTTATGGCCACTGATCCTGTGTCGTCGTCGATGACTAATACAGGCAAATGGATCTTTGGTGCATTGATTGGCGTTATGGTTGTCATGATTCGAGTGATCAATCCCGCCTTCCCTGAAGGCATGATGTTGGCGATCCTCTTCGCCAACCTGTTTGCACCGCTTATCGATCACTTTGTCGTTCAAGCCAATATCAAACGGAGGCTGGCACGTAATGTCTAGTCAAAAAGAATCCACTGCTCGCACGTTGATGGTGGCCTTCCTTGTCTGCTTGGTCTGTTCGGTTTTTGTGGCCGGAGCCGCTATTGCATTGAAGCCCGCCCAAGTTGAGAACCGTCAACTCGACAAGCAACGTAGCATTTTGGCTATCGCGGGTTTGGGCAAAGAAGGTATGAGCAGTTCCCAGGTCAAGGCGCTGTTTGCCGAACGTATTGATGCGCGAATTGTTGATCTTGAAACAGGTAAGTTCAGCGATGAGCAAAATCCAGAAACGTTTGACCCGCTGAAGTCTTCCAAAAACCCACAATCGTCCTCTGTATTAACGGGTGCTGATGATATTGCGTCGATTAAACGTCGCGAGCGGTTCACCACGGTGTATTTGGTCGAGCAGGATGGCAAGTTGGAAACCGTGATTCTGCCTGTGCGGGGTTATGGGCTCTGGTCAACATTGCATGGCTTTATGGCGCTGCAGGGCGATTTGAACACTGTCGCAGGTCTGGGTTTTTATCAGCATGCGGAAACGCCCGGTCTTGGTGGTGAGGTGGATAATCCCAAGTGGAAAAGTTTGTGGCTGGGTAAAACGCTGTTTGATGGAAAAGGTGAGTTGGCCATCGAAATTGTGAAAGGCAACGTTGATCCTCAAAGTGCCCAAGCAAATCATCAAGTTGATGGGCTTGCTGGCGCGACGCTGACTCAAAATGGGGTTAACAACCTGCTGCAATTCTGGCTGGGAGAAAATGGTTTTGCCCAGTTCCTTGCCAACCTGCACAAAGGGGAAGCTTGATTATGTCCCAGCCAACTATTAAAGAAGTACTGCTGAACCCGATCTTCAATAACAACCCAATTGGCTTGCAGATACTGGGTATCTGTTCTGCGTTGGCGGTGACCGTCAACCTTAAAACAGCGTTGGTAATGTCGATCGCACTAACGCTGGTGACCGGGTTTTCTAACCTGTTCATCTCGATGATCCGCGGTCAGATCCCAAGTTCAATTCGTATGATCGTACAGATGGTGATCATCGCCTCCTTGGTAATTGTCGTTGACCAAGTTCTTAAAGCCTTTGCCTATAGTCTGTCTAAACAGCTATCTGTGTTCGTAGGCTTGATCATCACCAACTGTATTGTGATGGGGCGAGCTGAAGCTTTTGCCATGCAAAACCCACCCGTATTGTCATTTTTTGATGGCATTGGTAACGGCTTGGGCTACAGCGCTATATTGATTGCCCTGGGTATTATTCGTGAGCTCTTTGGTGCTGGTAAATTGCTGGGCTACGAAATAATTCCAGTGTTAAACGATGGTGGCTGGTATCAGCCCAATGGCATGCTTCTGTTGCCACCCTCTGCGTTCTTTCTGATTGGTTTGTTCATCTGGGCGCTCAGGGCCTGGAAGAAAGATCAAGTGGAGAAGCCAAGTTTCAAAATGGCGCCTCAGGTGTCGAATAAGGAGGCCTATTAATGGAGCATTATCTCAGTTTGTTCGCTAAGGCTGTGTTTGTTGAGAATATGGCCTTGGCCTTCTTTCTTGGTATGTGCACTTTTATCGCCATCTCGAAGAAAGTTGAGACAGCAATTGGTCTTGGTATTGCGGTGGTTGTGGTGCAGGTCATTACCGTGCCCGCCAACAACCTGATTTACACCTATTTGCTCAAAGACGGCGCGTTGGCTTGGGCCGGGTTGCCAGAAGTGGATCTGAGCTTTCTGGGTCTATTGAGCTATATCGGTGTAATTGCAGCCATTGTCCAGATACTGGAGATGCTTCTGGATAAATACGTTCCCAGTCTTTATAACGCGTTGGGTATTTTCCTTCCGCTGATTACTGTGAACTGCGCCATTATGGGCGGTACGCTCTTCATGGTTGAGCGCGATTACAATCTTACCGAAAGCACCGTATATGGCCTTGGCTCTGGTTTGTCTTGGGCGCTGGCAATTGCTGCGCTTGCCGGCATACGCGAGAAGCTCAAGTACAGTGATGTTCCAGACGGTCTTCAGGGTCTTGGTATTACCTTTATTACTATCGGTCTTATGTCTCTGGGCTTTATGTCCTTCTCCGGCGTGCAGTTGTAAAGAAGGGGTACGCAGATGATTAATGTAGAGATATTTATCGCCATCGGCATGTTTACCGGCATTGTGTTGGCGTTGGTGCTGGTCATTCTTGCGGCGCGCGCCAAGCTGGTTTCCAGCGGTGACGTGAGCATCGAGATTAACGGCGAAAAAACAATCGTGGTTCCGGCAGGCGGCAAGTTACTGCAAACCTTGGCGGCCAATAATATCTTCCTGTCCTCTGCCTGCGGCGGTGGCGGTACATGTGCGCAGTGCAAATGTGTGGTCGAGCACGGTGGTGGTGAAATGCTGCCTACAGAGGAAGCAGCCTTCACTCGTCGCGAAGCTAAGGCGGGCTGGCGGTTGTCTTGCCAGACGCCGGTCAAGCAAGACATGAAGATTGAGGTGCCGGAAGAAGTCTTCGGTGTTAAGAAATGGGAATGCACCGTTGAGTCCAACCCCAACGTAGCGACCTTTATTAAAGAGTTGACGTTGAAGTTGCCAGAGGGTGAAAACGTTGACTTCCGTGCCGGTGGCTATGTGCAGTTGGAGTGCCCACCGCACGAGGTTCACTACAAGGACTTTGATATTCAGCCCGAGTACCGGGGCGATTGGGACAAATTTAACCAGTGGAAGTACGTATCGAAGGTTGAAGAGACGGTGATACGTGCTTACTCAATGGCCAACTATCCTGAAGAGCGTGGCTTGGTTAAGTTTAATATCCGTATTGCTTCACCACCGCCCGGTAAAGATGATTTGCCGCCGGGCAAGATGTCTTCATACGTATTTAGCCTTAAGCCTGGCGATAAAATTACAGTTTACGGACCCTTTGGTGAGTTCTTCGCCAAAGACACCGAGGCTGAAATGGTCTTTATCGGCGGTGGTGCTGGCATGGCTCCGATGCGCTCGCACATTTTTGACCAGCTCAAGCGGTTGAAGTCCAAGCGCAAGATCAGCTTCTGGTATGGCGCACGCTCCATGCGTGAGGCCTTCTATGTTGAAGAATATGATCAGCTGCAGGCTGAGAATGAGAACTTCAAGTGGCATCTGGCACTGTCTGACCCCCTGCCGGAAGACAACTGGACGGGCATGAAGGGCTTCATTCACAACGTGCTGTATGAGAACTATCTGAAGAACCACCCAGCACCTGAAGAGTGTGAGTTCTACATGTGCGGCCCGCCCATGATGAATGCCGCCGTTATCAAGCTTTTGATTGATTTGGGTGTGGAGGAGGAGAACATCCTGCTCGACGACTTCGGCGGTTAAACATGAGCCATGTGCTTCTAAAGCCCGTTATAGCTGTCAGCATGCTGACAGCCCTAACGGGCTGTTGGTTTTCTGAGCGTGTAGAAGAATTTAGTGGCCCAACCATGGGCAGCACTTACACGATCAAGTATGTGCGTGGAGAGTCTTCTCCTGGTCTTGATTTGGTCAAACGTGAAACCGAAACAATTCTTGCCGAGGTCGATCTGCAACTCTCGACCTATCGCGCTGATTCAGTCATCGAGAAGTTCAATCATGCTCCTGCTGGAAGCTGTCAGGTTATGCCGGCAGGCCTGCTGGAATTGGTGGATGCGGGTTACGCACTGCACGAGGAAAGTGATGGGCTTTTGGATTTGACCTTGGAGCCCGTTCTGAATCTCTGGGGGTTTGGCCCGCAGGCGCGTGCAGGAAAAGTTCCGACACCTGAGGCTCTTGCCGCTGCCATTAGCCGAGTAGGCATGCAGTATCTGCGTCGTCAGGGCGAGCAGTTGTGCAAGGATGTTGACCTGCAAGTTGACTTCAACAGCATCGCCGCAGGCTACGCCGTGGACAAGATCGTGCAGCGTTTAAGTGAGTTGGGTGTTAGCCGCTATATGATTGAGGTGACGGGCGAGCTTAAAGCCGCCGGTCTGAAGCCGGATGGTCAGCCTTGGCGTATTGGTTTGGAGGCGCCACAGGACGGCCAGCGTGTAGCCCAGCGTGTATTGGCAGTTGATGGTTATGGCATTTCCACTTCGGGTGATTACCGTAATTATTTCGAGGAAGACGGTCAGCGTTATTCGCATACCCTCGATCCATCGACCGGAAAGCCGATTAATCATCAATTGGCCGCAGTAACCGTCGTGGATAAATCCACGTTACGCGCAGATGGTTTGTCTACAGTGCTTATGGTCATGGGCACAGAGCGAGGCTTGGCGTTTGCCGAGCGCAAAGGTATTGCCGCCTTTTTCGTGACCCGTGAAGGTGACGGCTTCGTCACACAAGCAACTCAGGCTTTCGAGCAGCTATTTCCAGCAGGAGACGAGCAATGACGTTCTTAGTGGTTTTTTTGGTCATGCTTCTGGTAGTGGGCATGATGGCTATTGGCGTAATCATGGGCCGTAAGCCTATTGCCGGTTCTTGCGGCGGAATCGCCAATCTAGGAATTGAGAAAGAGTGTTCGATTTGTGGCGGCAGCCGCGAGAAGTGTGAAGAAGTAAATCGTGATCAGGATGACGGCACGACAGCCCTGGCATACGACGCGACCAAACGCTAATCGTGTGCGGGTAGCGGTTAAGTTAGCCTGAATTCAACCCATAAGTGCAACGCTCACCCCTGCATACACTTCGTACGGTGTCTTCCAGCCCAGGCGTTTGCGTGGGCGTAAATTGAT
>LNFM01012989.1_pt1 | contig 17923 bp, 17 predicted proteins | sample 596031 | NCBI WGS metagenome assembly LNFM01 (sample SAMN04254537, study PRJNA301005) | activated carbon metagenome | isolation source: dual media filters at the Ann Arbor, Michigan drinking water treatment plant | place: USA: Ann Arbor | reverse complement strand
AACCCAATCTTGTTTTTACTGTAACAGGTAATGAAGTGGCTTTTACAACAGCCGATGTAAGCCGCACCATCAGATCAATATCTTTTAATACACCGGCACCGGCACCTTTCAACGCTACTTTTTTAACGGGGCAACCGAAATTGATGTCCAGCAGATCCGGATTAGTAACTTCCACAATTTTTGCCGCCATTGCCAAACTATCTTCATCGCCACCAAATATCTGGATGCCAACAGGACGTTCATATTCGAAAATGTCCAGTTTTTTCCGGCTTTTGATCGCATCTCTTATCAGTCCTTCAGACGAAATAAATTCCGTGTACATAAGATCCGCCCCGTTATCCTTACATACAGCCCTAAACGGTGGATCGCTTACGTCTTCCATGGGTGCCAATAGAAGCGGAAAATCAGGAAGTTGTATGTTACCTATCTTTACCATTTTACAGCGTACACCAACGCTTTTGCGAAGGAGTACAAGCGGCAAATTTACAATCAAAAAACCAGAGTTTACTAATGCGAGGATTATTAAAGGCAAAATCTGCGGGCAATCAATTTCTGTTATTAATCAGTATTGCATTGGTAAGTTTTTTCTTGTTGGGGCTGTTGGGGACAGTATTACTTTCCGCCATTACGGGTATCAACATTACAGAAATGGGTGATTCGTCAAAATGGGATTATTCAAAACCCGGTATGATAACATTTATTCGTGGAATGCAGGTTATACAGTTTGTAAGTTTGTTTTTGGTACCCACTTTTATTTGTGCAAGACTTTTCAGCACCGATTCCAAAAAATATTTAGGCCTCAAAAAATCTTCCAATGGTTTTTATTTTTTGGCAGGTATTGCAATAATGATCGTTGCACTTCCTCTTGTAAATTGGCTGGGAGAGTTAAATAGAAATTTTCCATTTCCTTCAGACTGGCAAGATTGGATGAAAAGCGGTGAAGAAGAAGCCGCCAAAACGGTAAAAGCATTACTCTCCAAACGTACTGTGCAGGATTTGATTCTGAATATTATTTGCATTGCGGGTTTGGCAGCAGTAGGCGAAGAATTATTATTTCGGGGAGCCGCACAGCGATTATTAATTAAAATATTTAAAAAACATTGGGCAGGAATTATTGTAGCAGCATTTTTATTTTCTGCCATGCACATGCAGTTCTATGGTTTTCTGCCACGTTTTTTATTAGGCATATTGTTGGGGGCATTATATTGGTACAGCGGAAGTTTGTGGGTAGCCATTGCAGCACATTTTATTTATGATGCGGTGTTGATAGTGGCCACTTATTTTAACCCCGAAATGTTGAATGATGAGAATGTAGTACAAACCAATAATCTGGCATTAGCCGGTTCTATTAGTTTTATATTGGTAGTCTTATTATTTGAATGGGTAAGAAGAAAGTCAACTACTACGTATAGCGAAATATATGCAGAGGATGATGTACCTCTAAAAGATCACCCGTTTTAAAATATTTTATTCATGGCTTTCAATATTCAAACCTTCAAAACAAGAGCACTAACTGCAATCATCTTTGCAGCAGTGATGTTACTAGGGTTGTTATGGAACCATTGGAGCTTTTTCATTTTATTTTCCGTCATACATTTTGGCTGCTGGATCGAATACCAGAAACTAGTTGCTTTAATTGACCCTAGCTATAAAGAAATAACTCCTTTTCATAAGTATGGAGTTATGATAGCCGGCTGGTGTTTGATGCTCTGGTTCAGCAGCGATGCCTATTCTATTTTTGGAATGCGGCTGCATGAAATTGGCTGGTGGCTTGGGCTGATCATCGCCTTTATATTACCGATAACAGAATTGCTTTTTACCAAAAACATTCAATTAAAAAATATTGGGCATTCTGTTTTTGGGCTAATTTATATTTCATTGAGCTGGGGGTTGATGATGGATTTGCGAGCTGAGTATTTTATAGCGGAACCTAATATAAGTTATATCTATCCTCCGGATTGGCATTTTAAAGTTGTCCCATGTGCAATCGTCGCTTCAATATGGATAAACGATACCATGGCATACATTGTAGGTTCATTTATTGGTAGAACACCCCTCTCGAAAATTTCACCAAAAAAAACATTAGAAGGTACAATAGGAGGTATTATGCTGGCTATGGTAGTTACAGGGTTAATAGCATGGCAATTTAATTTTGTTGTTAAGGAGATTATTATCATCGCCGCCATCTCTTCAATCTTCGGCACCTTTGGCGACTTACTCGAATCCAAACTAAAAAGAATGGCCGGAGTAAAAGATAGTGGTTCACTAATGCCCGGTCATGGTGGTTTCTTAGACAGATTTGATTCTATGTTGATTGCCGTTCCTTTTGTATGGCTCTATTTAGTATTAAGTGGTATTTAGCCCACTATTCACTACCCACCATTTTCCTATATTTGCCCTTCAACCACGGCTCAATGACCATACATAAAGAAGGATATACCAGCATAGCTATCGCCACCATACTTTTCGGTATCATCAATGTGCTTTCTTTTTACTTTCTTAGTTCTTCTATTCCCGTTTTAAGCCTGTTGATCTTTATAGGCACTTTGGGACTGTTGTTATTTCTCATTTCCTTTTTCCGCATACCAAAAAGACAATTAACTATCCAGGAAAATGCAATCGTTGCGCCAGCCGATGGCAAAGTAGTAGTGATAGAAGAGGTTCAAGCCGATGAATATTTTACCGACCGCCGTATGCAGGTTTCTATTTTTATGAGTCCGTTGAATGTGCATGTAAACCGCAATCCGGTAAGTGGCGAAGTAGCCTATAGCCAGTATCACAAAGGAAAATATTTGGTAGCCTGGCATCCAAAATCATCTACAGAAAATGAACGTCATTCTGTTGTATATCGTAAAGACGGAAAAGAGATTTTGGTAAAACAAATAGCCGGAGCATTGGCAAAGCGTATTTGCAATTATCTTAAACCCGGACAACAAGTAAATCAAACCGATGAAATGGGCTTTATCAAATTGGGCTCAAGAGTTGATTTATTATTACCATTAGATGCAAAAATTTTGGTGAACATTGGTGATAAGCCAAAAGGTGGTGTGACGGTTATAGCTACATGGTAAAGGCTTTTCGCTTTTAGCGGCTCGCTAATCATCACTAATAACTCGCAGCTGTTTTAAAATATCCCTTCCAATTCTTTTAGCGAATAAACAGTATAAGTGGGTAGCTTTCCATTCGCCATTTCAGCTTTGTTGGTTAAGTGATTTACATGCACCTGGTCTATTCCTGAATTCATGGCACCTAAAATGTCAGCCTCAATACTATCACCTATCATAATGCTTTGATCTGGGTTTGCGTTTGTTCTTTGCAATGCGTAGTCAAAAATTTCTTTATGTGGTTTCAGGCTGTTACTGCCTTCTGAGGTAATAACTTCTTTAAAATAGGGAGCAAGACCTGCGTTTTTTAGTTTGCTGTGTTGTGTTTTTTCAAACCCGTTGGTAATTAAATGTAGTTCATATTTTTTTGCAACGAGGTAATCTAATATTTCAATAGTATAAGGAAATAACAATTTGCGGGTAGGTAGCAAATCAAGAAAAATATCTCCCATCTTTCTTGCCATAGGCTCATCGGCAATTTTAAAATCCAGCATTGTCAGCCACATTCTTTTCCACCGAAGCTCATCTACTTTAATATAGCCTTTGCGGTAGCGTTCCCAAAGTTTATCGTTATGAAGGAGATAGTTTTTATGAAACAGATCAAAATCATGAACACCTCTTTCCTGCAAGTTCATGGTATCGTACAGTTCACTTAATGTTAGTCGGCTATTGGCTTCAAAATCCCAAATGGTATGGTCAAGGTCGAAGAAAAGATGTTTGTACTGCATTCCTGCAAAATACGAATTTGATATTTTATCGCAGAAATGCGGGAATAAACTTTTCGATTCTTTCCATACTCCCGGTTCTTGCTAACTTCGTAGCTATGAATATTGTTATTACGGGTGCCTCAAAAGGAATTGGCAAAGCCATTGCTGAAGTCTTTGCAGCTAATAGCCATGATTTATTTCTTTGTTCAAGAGGAGAACTGGCATTGTATAAAACAGTAGAGGAATTAATGACAAGATTTCCTGCCGTTACAATCAAGGCCAAACCATTTGATCTAAGTAAAAAAGAAGAAGCCATTGCATTTGGTAATTGGTGCTTGTCTTTTGCTGAGCCTGATATACTCGTTAATAATGCAGGTTTGTTTGAGCCGGGTAGTGTCTATAATGAACCAGATGGCACATTGGAAAGCCAGTTAGCAACGAACTTAATGAGTGCCTATCATCTTTCAAGAACTGTTATTCCAAAAATGATGGAACGCCGCTCCGGTCATATTTTTAACATGTGCTCTATAGCTTCTCTTAATGCTTATACTAATGGTGGTGCATACAGTATCAGCAAATTTGCGATGCATGGGTTTAGCAAAAACCTGCGGGAAGAAATGAAGCCGCATGGAATAAAAGTTACATCCGTTCATCCTGGTGCAGTGCTGAGTGATTCCTGGGGTAATTATGATAACTCTGCCAAACGTATTATGGAAGCTGCCGATATAGCAAAAATGATTTTTGCAGCCTCTCAATTATCGATACAGGCTTGTGTGGAGGATATTGTTATTCGTCCGCAGTTGGGAGACCTTTAATCTATCCGCTAAAAGGCTGTATTGTCCGCTAACACATTTTAAGGTGGTTTTTAAGAAAGCAACACTATTTTAGTGTTGAATATGGTATGAAAAAAATCACCGCCATTATATTCTTCGTTTTGCTTACTGCTTTTGCAATAGCGCAGGTTTCCTTCAAAACCATTGTGCCAGTAACACCTATTGTGGTGGGAGAGGCCTTCCAGGTGCAATATGTGATAGATGATGGTGAGGCAGCTTCTGGTTTTATAACACCTATATTCAAGGGATTTAAAACAGTGGCTGGTCCATATATCTATTCTGGTAAAACCAGGCTTGCCAATAACGATAGGCTATCGAAGAACTATGTATTTACACTCGTGGCATTGAACCCCGGCAAACAGATAATTTCCGGCACTTTTATTTCGGTGGAAGGTAAGCAGGTAAGAAGTAATGACAATTATATTGAAGTTATTTCGAAAGAAGTGGCGATGAAGCGTTTTGAAAAAGAAATAACTACCAGTTCTGATTATTATTTGCGACCAGGTGAAGATGTGCAAGAAAAAATTCGGCAGAATCTTTTTATGAAAGTGCAGGTAGATAAGAAAACCAGTTTTTTAGGGGAGCCGGTTGTAGCAACATTTAAATTGTATTCAAGGCTGGAGTCAAAATCTGATATTGTAAAAAACCCCGGCTTTTATGGTTTTTCGGTATTGGATGTTATCAATCTTTCTGATCGGTTTGTTACAACCGAAGAAATAAATGGGAAAACATTTGATGTTCATACCATTCGAAAAGTGCAATTATATCCTTTGCAGGCAGGTCTATTTACAATTGATGCAATGGAAGTAAAAAACAAAGTAGAGTTCTCCCGCAGTATGGTGAAAAGAAAAACGGAGCAGGAAATTGTGGAAGGTGTATTAAAGAATGAACCCGAAGAAGCACCTGCCAATGCGGAAGTTTTTGAGAATGATATTAGCACGGAGCCAATCAACATAGTGGTGAAGCCGATACCTGAAAAAGGAAAAACAGCCGGTTTTAGCGGAGCTGTTGGAAATTTTTCTATTTCGGCGGCTATTATTGACCAGGAGATTTCTGCTAATGAGGAGGGGATGCTGGAAGTTACCATAGCTGGCAAAGGAAACTTTATACAATTGAATGCGCCGGTAATTAATTGGCCAGCAGGTGTTGAAGGGTTTGATCCGGAGATAAAAGATTCGCTGGATGTGTATGGCACACCGCTTAAAGGCAAACGGAAATTTCGCTATGCTTTTGTAGCAGCTGCGCCCGGCACTTATATTATTCCATCTATCAGTTTTACCTTTTTTGATATTGATACAGGTGTTTACAAAACCGTTGCTACAAAGCCACAACAGGTTGTGATTAGTGAAAAGAAAAAACAAACAATTTCAATAGTTGATAAGAAAGAGACAAGCGGTAATGGAAAATATTGGCTGGCAGCAGCAGGATTACTTGTTGTTTTAACCGGTTTTATTTTTTTGATGATGAAAGGAAGAAAAGTTTCGACAACTGAACAGGCAAATCTTACACCCGAGAAAACTACAGTAATAACAATTGATGATTTGCTTGAAACTGTACAATTAAATGAAACGGATAAAAATTTCTATACAACGCTTCATCAGGCTGTCTGGAGTTTCTTTGGCAATTATTATAAGCTGGCCGGCACGGAAATGAATAAGGAGAATTTATTTATCCGGATGAAGGAAAGTGGGATTGATAGATCATTGATACATGAAACAGCAACTTTATTGCAACAGTGCGAAACCGGAATGTTTACTAATGTGACTTTTACAGAAGACCGACAATTGATCTTCAATAATACAAAAAGACTGTTAGGAGAAATTGAGAAAGCTTTACTCTGAGTACTTATAACCAACACCTCTTACCGAATGAAAGTATTTTGGGTTGCGGCTATCTTCCTCAAAATATTTACGAAAGCTAAGAATGAAATTATCAATGGTTCTGGTAGTGGGGTAAACATTGTAGCCCCAAACGGATTGTAAAATCTTTTCTCTTGGCACTACTTCGTTTTTATTTTCAATCAGCAGTTTCAGCAACATTGTTTCTTTCTTGCTTAGTTGTATTTTTTCGCCGGTAGTTTTTGTGGCTTCCTGGGCTTTAAAATCTATGCTGTTGTTGCCAAAGTTGTAGGTGTCATCAATTGTTGATTTATCCTGAAGTTTTTTATTCTTATTGATCAGCTTATGAACTCTTAATAAGAGTTCTTCCAGGTTAAAGGGCTTGGTAAGATAATCATCTGCACCTTTCTTTAAACCTAATACTCTATCTGCACTACTGTTTTTTGCGCTAAGAATAAGAATCGGTACTTCGTTGTTGCTGATACGAACCGTTTCTGTAACGTTTATGCCATCCATCTCCGGCAACATCACATCCAGTATAATTAGGTCGAAATACTCCCCTTGCACCGCATTGAGTGCAGCAGCACCATCATAGGCAGAAGTTACCTCATATCCTTCCAGCTCTAAATTGAGTTTTAGTGCTTCATGAAGATTCACTTCATCTTCTACAAGTAATATCGACGATTTTTTTTCTGCTGTCATGGTTTGCATTCTTGAAGCCAAGTATTAGTCGGAACAAATTAATGAAGCTGTGTATCATAGTTCACTCCTCCTTTTCTCTTTCACCTCTTAGCTCTTAAAAACGACGACAAAATTACTGCCACTGGGTTCATTGTTTGTCACCGAAATGTCGGCATTATGTGCCTTTGCAATTTTGCGACAAAGATACAAGCCTAGACCGGTGCCTTGTGTTTTGCGGGTTCCCTCATTTCCAATACGGTAAAATTTGTTGAATATTTTTTCTTTTTCTGCATCTTCAATTCCAAGCCCCTCGTCAGCTACTTGAAGGCAAATGCCCGGATTTAATTTTTTTAGCAACGCAGTTATGGTGCTTTCTTTAGGCGAATATTTTATAGCATTTTCCAGCAGGTTATTAATCAGCATTTGTAATAATAACGGATCGCCCTGTACATCCGCATCATCCTGAATATGTTCTTTAAATAGTCTATCGGGAAATCGTTTCTTAAAATCTTGTATGCAATCTTTAAATAATGTAGATAAATCAAGTTCTTCTTTGGCAGACTTATATCGGTCGCCTTCCAGTTGTGCTGAAATAAGAATATTATTGGTTAACGAATTGAGCCGGGCTGTTTCGTCTAATGTGGTACGGATAATTTTCTTTTGTTTTTCCGGGTCAAGATTATACTTCTGTAAGGTTTCAAGATTTAGCTTCGTTACTGAAATAGGTGTTTTTAATTCATGCGTCACCGCCATCATAAAATTTTGCTGTTGTTGTTGCAGATTAAACTGCCGCCTCATAGAACGATATACAAAAACAGCCCCTACCAATATCAGTAATAGAAAAATAGCCCCTTCGCTGATGTATTTTGTTTTTTCCCGGCTATGTTCTTTATTGATCTTATTCAATTCTACCTGGTACAGGCCTGGTAATTGTTGTTTATTGATGGTTGCGTTGATCTGGTTGACTTTAAAATTCCGCATGGTGGCAACATGATTATTCAGCGAAATAAACCACCACACTAAAGCTGCAATAATATATGTAAGGAGCATCCAGTAAATGAAGGATGCACGGCGAAATCTTTTACGGCTTATGTCGGCCATAGTGTAAGAGGGGGTTATTGTTTCTTTTCAAGGCGGAGACCCACATTCAGTACATTCTTCAAGGGATTTTCCCGCATAATTTGCTCTACGGTAAAAGTATAGTCACCGGTTTTTTTAAAATAGAATTCCTGCCCGGTTGGGGTTAATGCAATACGATGTTCATATATATCATCCATTCCACTGGCCAGCCATCCGCTTTCATTTGTTGCAAGTTTAAGGTCGTATCTCGCTGTTTGTGCGGAGTCTAGACCGGGCTGCTTGGTGTGCAGGTTTAAATAGATATTATTGAAGTTGTACTTATCATTATGCCGCAGCACTAAAAAAACCTGGTAGGCCGATGCAGTATCTTTTATAGTAAATGTAAATGAAGGTTTATAACTATTCTGCCAGTCGTGGCCGGGAATAGCAACTGATTTTTCGTATAGGTCAATAGTGGCGCAGGAGAGAGCTGCAAGCCACAAGCCACAAGCTGCAAGCAAATACAGGCAGATTTTCCTAAAACTTTTCAAGGAATAATTTTTTACAAATGTAATTAAGAAGTTATGATTTAGAGAACTGCGAACTCACAACTCGCAACTTCCCTATAGCACATTCAACACCTGCTCCTTCGCTTTCTCCAATTCATCCTTCATCATCACTACTGCTTTTTGAATGGTAGAATCGTAAGCTTTGGAACCTGTTGTATTTATTTCTCTTCCTATTTCCTGCAGAATGAAGGAGAGTTTCTTTCCTTTTGCATCTTCCCCATCGGCTAATAGCGTATTGAAGTAGTGGCAATGGTTTTTCAACCGCACCTGCTCTTCAGTAATATCTATTTTCTCTATATAATATATAAGTTCCTGTTCCAGCCGGTTGCCATCGTAGTTTTCCTTGCCCACATTTTCTTCTAGTAGTCGGGTAATGCCTTCCCGTATCTTTTGCTGGCGAAGCGGCTCCAGTTTAATTACTTCATCCTGAAGGTTAGAAATATTGGCTATGCGAAGCATCAGGTCTTTTTCCATCATATTGCCTTCATTAAGGCGGTGGGTATTCAGGTTGTCGATGGCTTCCAATACTACCAATTGAAAATCCTGCCATTCGGCATCCGAAAGAGTATCGCTGCTCGGGGTAATTACTTCGGGCAATTTTACCAGAGTGCTTAAAATAGTAGAAGTATCAAGATTGAGGGCGGCAGCCAATTCCGAAAGAGGTTTATAATAAGCTTTTGCCAGGTCTGTATTAATAGTAACTGGGCGGGCATTACCGGTATCCTTCAGGCTGATATTACAATCTACACTACCACGGATCAATTTCTCAGAAAGTAACCGGCGAATATCAAATTCAAATGGCTTCAAAAGAGAGGGTATCCTTAATTGCAATTCAAACTGTTTTCCGTTGAGTGATTACATTTTTTTCGGCTCTTCCAAACCCTGTCATTGATTTCAGCATGCAATAATTTTTAGATTACTGTAAAGGTATTTTAAATACCATAAGCAGGGGTTTAATTTTATTAGCCCAACTAATTGCTACTAGCATCGTTCCTTGCGACCAAAGGTCTGTTAACTTATTTTCTTCCGGTGGAAGTGAATAAGTTAATCACTATTCATCATTCAGTTCATTACTTAGCATTTTGTAAGCTCACTCAAATTATCTAAAATCCTGCTAGTATAAGTTTTCAAAAAGCACTTTTTATCTTAAATCCAACTTGAACATTGAGCATTGAAAATTGATTACTTGAGCACTATAATTTGAATAAGAGATATATTTCAACAGCGATAAAAACTAAATGAATGGCATAAAAAAATCCCTCCGTAGTAAGCGAAGGGATAATATATGGATGGGTTAGTAAGTACGGGAAATAAATTTCCCTCCACAATATTATAAATTATTTCTTTTAACCAAAAAATATTTTGCAACTATTTTATTAACATTTTAAAACTGCCTGTGGATAAGCCAGCATAAAAAAGTACTCATTCATGTATTGTTGTTATGATCATAAAAATGTTTTTATAATATTTTTTATATCGCTATAAATTTGAAATATGCTGAAATGCTTGACAGTAAAGGGTTGTATCAAAATGAATTTTTATAATTTTCTATAAAAATTTTCTATGTTTTTTATTGCAGCATATAATTTATTGGTTGATGATGCTCAATAGACATCAAAAAATGCGCTAAAAATATTTTAAAAAAAGTATGCCCCAAACAGGGATAAAATACCCAAATCACAAATTTTATCTGTTATCTGCCATGCAATAGCGCATTACCTTTGGCAAAATTTGTACTATGCGTTTTGATAAACCTGTTCCTGTTACTACCATTGCACAACTTATTGGAGCCGAAATTTTCGGCGATGCAAATGGAATTGCAACCGGTATTAATGAAATACATAAAGTAGAAAAAGGGGATTTGGTTTTTGTAGACCATCCAAAGTACTATGATAAATGCATTAACTCTGCAGCAACATTCATCATTATAAATAAACAAACAAATTGCCCGGATGGTAAAGCATTGTTAGTAGTTGATGATCCTTTTGAGGCATATTTAAAGATTGTAAATTTCTATCGTCCTTTTTCACCATCTATGAAAATGTTGAGTGACTCATCTATAGTCGGTGAGGGAACAGTAATCATGCCCGGTGCTTATGTAGGCAATCATGTAGCAATTGGAAAGGAATGTATTATACATCCAAACGTTACAATACTCGATCATTGCATTATTGGCGATAATGTGGTTATACAAGCTGGTACGGTAATCGGCAGTGATGCTTTCTATTATAATAAGAAGACCAACCGGGATATTCATTATAAAAAAATGAACAGCAGTGGCCGGGTATTGATTGAGAATGACGTAGAAATAGGTGCTAATTGCACTATTGACAGAGGTGTAAGTCACGATACTATAATTGGAGCAGGTACAAAACTGGACAACCTGGTGCATATCGGCCATGATACGGTGATTGGTAAAAACTGTCTTTTTGCTGCCCAGGTTGGCATAGCTGGTGCTACAACTATTGAGGATAATGTAATTCTTTGGGGACAGGTAGGAGTTAGTAAAACACTAACCATCGGAAAAGATGCTATAGTGTATGCGCAAAGCGGCGTAAAAGATTCAATTGATGGGGGTAAAGTATATTTTGGCTCACCGGTAGAAGATGCCAGAGAAAAAATGAAAGAGTTCGTTTGGATAAAAAGAATTCCGCAGTTGTGGGAGAAGGTAATGGGAAAGTAAATCTGTCATTACTTATTGCAGACTTACTTTGCGCCTTTAATTAAATTCTTCCATGTAAAAATGTACATTAATTCGGCCAGTAATCATACGGCAACAGATCTGCTACATTTTTCCAGCTCCAGTAGCCCTGATTATCCGTTTTCTTTTATAGCGATTGGTCGCAATACATCCACATACGAAACCTGCACTCCTACATCCATTGGCAGGTTAAATTGTTTTAGATAAGTATTTTCGGGTACTGCCTTTATATAGGCCACACTTATTTTATCCGGAAACTGTATTCCCACTTCATCTAATGTGTCGGAAACAGAATAATATTTTGGCAGGTATGGTTTGGTCAACAAGCCGAATGTTTTTTTATCATCATTAATAAGAGAAATAGTAAAACCAGATTCTTTTAATGTGCTGTCGTAATACGAACGCATAAAATGCATGCGGGAACCGGCATAGGCTTTTTCTCTATTGGCTTTCCATTTCATAGCAGTACTTACTGTTCCCATTTTTTCGGAAAAGAAACAAGTACCTCTGTAAGAACTAATATCTGTTTTATAATAGTAAACGAAAGAATCTAATTGGTAACGCAGATCATACCCCAACGCTTCATTACTAATAACAAGCGGCTCGGTTACCAATACTTTTAATTTATCAGTTCGTTTGTAATAAAAAAAGCGAACGGCTTCTTTGTTTTGAATACTGCACTCACTTGCAAATGGTGTGTTGCCAATAAAATGACCCAGAAAAAAATCGCCATACTTCTCCCATCCATCTTTTACCTCGTTGCTGCTTTGTATCACCACTTCTCCCATAGATTTATCTTCTTTCACCAACAGAATTTCCAATCGCTCATTTTTGTTTTCGGTAATGCGTACTTCCTGGTTTTTATAACCGGTAAAACTAAATATCAATTCATACCCGCCAGACTTAAGGGAGATTGAGAATTCGCCATCTTTATTACTGGTGGTTCCTAATGTAGTGTTTTGAGCAAATACACTAGTGCCGGCCAATGGCTCACGGGTAGCAGAGTCAAGCACTACTCCGGAAATAACAACCTGCGACTGAGCAATTACTGAAGTAAAAAGGAAAATGAAAAGTGGGACAATGAACTTCATAGAATATATTTCTTGTATGGCTTAAAGATACAGTTCTTATTACTTGGGTTGCACGTCATGAATAGTGCCAAGGTAGTTTTTACAGGCCTTTTTTATTGTTTCTTCCAATGGGGTAAAGGAAAATCCCGGAAATGTCTTTAGTATTTTATCATTATCAAACCTGGTTTTGCTTTGGGCCACCCTTGCACTTTCTTTGGTGAGCATTGGTTTTTTGCCAGAGAAAAATGATTTTATTTTTTCCACCCGCCAGGCTACAGACAATATAAATGGAGTGGCATGTTTGGACGGTTTCTTCTTATTAAAATTTTCTGCAATAGTATCCTGCAGTTTTCTAAAGGTCCAGGTATCACCGCTTACTACAAATCGTTGTTCTGAAATATCACTTTCCATTAATAATAAAGTCGCTTTCGCTACGTCTTCCACATCTACAAATCCATTGATACCTGATGTGTACCATTTAAATCCATTATGTATATTTTTAAAAAGGCCTGCACTGCTGCTATGCCAATCGCCATAGCCAAGAATAGTACTCGGATTGAGAATCACTGCATTCAATCCTTCGCTCATTCCACGCCAAACTTGCAACTCCGATTTGAATTTACTAATGCCATAATGGGTGTTGGCTTTACTATCTTCCCATTTCTTTTCTTCATTTACATGGCCGCCGGTTGTTGTTCTTCCCAATGCTGCAACCGAACTGATATGTACAAACCGCTTAATACTTTTCTCTAATGCAATATTCACCACATTCGCTGTTCCTTCAATATTGGTATGATACATGGAGGCTCTGTCTTTCTTACTAAAAGAAACTGTAGCTGCCGAATGAATAACAGTATCAATGCCTTCCATAGCATCTTCTAATGATACTACATCAAGTATATCACCTTCCACCCATTCTACTTTCTCATTAATTTCTTTAGTGATCCAGAAAGGAGTTTTAGTGCCACGACGAATAGCTCGTACTTTATTTCCTTTTTCTATCAATAGTTTAATGATGTAGGAGCCCAAAAAGCCAGTACCGCCAGTTACTAATACCATGGTTAATTAAGTTAATAGCTATAATATCCTTCTCCTGATTTTTTCCCCAACTTCCCTTCTTTTACTTTTTGCTCTTGTATATAGGAAGGTTTTAAACGTTCCGGATTATTCATTTGCTCATATACAGAACAACTAACGGCATAGTTAATATCATTGCCGATCAGATCCATTAGTTTGAATGGCCCCATTTTAAATCCGCTGGCTTCTAACAAACGATCCGTTTGTTCAAAACTAACTTCTCCTTCTTCTGCTGTCCGCAATGATTCTATATAATATGGTCTTGCCACACGGTTTACAATAAAGCCAGGTGAATCTTTGCAGATAACAGGTGTTTTACCCATTTGTTTTGCTAACTCAATTATTGTGGTGGTTACATTCGGCGAAGTATATTCAGTATTGACTACTTCCACCAATTTCATGATAGTAGCCGGATTAAAAAAGTGCATACCAATTACCCGTTCCGGATTTTTTACCTGTGCGGCAATAGCTGTAATTGGCAGCGAAGAAGTATTGCTGCAAAAAATACATTCGCTATGATTTAACTCTGCCAATTGATTAAATAGTGAAATCTTTATGGGTAGTTTTTCTACTATTGCTTCAATAAAAATATCTGCCAGACAAACTTGAATATCGGAGGTAAAAAGAATTCGTTGAAAAATTTTATCTCCCTCTTCAACTGTAATTTTTTCTTTTTTTACTAATGATTGAAGGTTTGTTTGGATGCTGGTTTTTGCTTTCTCCAGTACAGCTGTATTTAATTCATACAAAATAGTATGAAAACCAGCCTGCGCTGCCGCTTGTGCAATACCCGAACCCATGGTGCCGGCTCCGCAAACGCAAATACTATTAATAATCATTGCTGGTAAATTTACGGGTGTAAAGATAGTTATGCAGGCTTTATGAACTCCCAATACCAGATACACTGATTTATGGCAAGTTTCTCTTACCTTAAAGAAAAATTTCTTGTATGGACCTTAACCAACCAACCACACCCCAAACATCTTCACCAGTTTATGCACCGGCTTCAGAAGCACCGGGTATGTTCGGCACCAAAATTCCTTCTACTGTTGCATTTGTAATAGGTGTTCTTTTATTCTTTATGCCATTTTCAGAAATAAAATGCAGCAACTCTGCTGTTATGAATAATTCGGGACTGCGCTTTGCATTAGGAAAGGATTGGCAACTTGCAGGTGGTTATGGAAAAGATATGATGGGAGATATGGGTTCTAAAGCAAATAGCAGTAAAGCAGTTAATGCTCAGTATTTTATTATTGCTGCATTAGGACTTGGCGCATTGGGTTTATTTCTTTCATTAACAGAAGCGAAAACCGGAATGAGAGTAGCGATGGTTTCCGGAATAGTGGCGGCAGGAGCATTAATCGCCTTCATGCTTGATATAAAAAAATGGTTTAATGACGGTATGGCTAAACAAGCAGCAGATAAAGTAAGTGAGGGTGCCGATTCATTGGGTATGGGAGATGCAAAATTCACTCTTGCATTTACAACGTGGTTTTACATTGCGGTCATTGCGTTTCTGGCAGCAGCTTTTTTTTGTTATAAGAGAATGTCAGCCTCAAAAACTTAACATTGCTTAATTCTCAATACATTTTTAACCATAAAACCAACACCAACATGAACCGAAAATTATTCACCATCATCCTGGCGGTGGTATTAATAGCCAGCTTTTTTCTTCCTATTGGTTCTTCTGGAAGTATGAGTGCATTTGATGCTGTACAATTACCATCATATGGCACGGGAATTGAAAATATGCTAATGAAATATTTATGGATTCTGATTCCTTTATCAGGGTTAATACTTCTTATTGGTGCGTTAAATAACAACAATTATATTTTGGGCAGGGGTTTATGGGCAATTCTTCCATTACTAGCACTATTATACCTGCTTATTCGACCTATGATAGATACGGATATTGATATCATGGAAAGGATAAAAGGATTTGGAGTTGGCATGTGGATGATGTTAGTAGGGTCTCTTATTCTTGCTATATATCACCCAAGGTCATAACTATTTAAATATATTTTTTTCAAAGGCTGTCTGCGGGCAGCCTTTGTTGTTTCAGCAAATAAGGATATTTTAGGTTTTTAATTACTGCAATGAAATTTTTTCTACCTGTTTTTCTATCCATTTTTCTTTTACAGGCAAATGCACAAACACAAGCCGAATGGGCCCAAACCGTAAACTGGGATGGTGTTTCTCATTGGTCGAAATATATGAAAGTACGAGCTGCATGGATGGGGCCCAATGCGTTGGCTGTTCCGTTTATTTCAAATGGCAGTATTGATAGCAATAGTACGGCCGGTATCACAGGCCAGTTTCATTTTAGGGAGGGTGATAAAACACAAAGCATTGCCTTGTATGGTAATCTTTGTTTGGTGAAAGATCTTATTTCGTTTGACATCTCCTATATTCCTTATGAGTTTTATACAATGAGCGATGCCTTGAAAAAAGAACGGCATGTGTATCACCAATTTTACAATGATAAAAAAGCAAGAGGCGATGTGTTGGTGAATACCAATATTCAAATCTTTAATCGCTGGAGAAAAGATATACAACTGGCACTCAGAGTTGGCTATCGCTTACCATCCTCATCCGGTTTTGGCGCAGCCAGATTTATTGATGGCATGGGTTACCATATTGATATATCAGCAGCAAAACCCTTTAATAATATTCCATTAAAATGGATCGCCATGGCTGGTTTTTATGTATGGCAAATTGAGCAGGATGATTTCAGGCAGAACGATGCTTTTTTGTTTGGTACTGGGTTAGAATGGACTCCGAAGAACTGGCTGATAAAATCTTATGTGGCCGGCTATCTTGGATATATTGAAAACAGTGGTGATAAGCCGGTTGTATTTAGAGCTGAAGCGCAACGGAGAATAAATAAAACTGGGTTGCTACTTCGTTTTCAACAAGGGTTGAATGATTTTGAATATAGTACGGTGGAAGTGGGAGGTAAATATTATTTTAAGAGTAAGAAATAAAATGCTCAATACGCAATGTTCATTTGTGGGAGATTTGCAAATTGTGTAGAGTATTTCATAATGCTCAGTAGCGATATATAGTACAAGTGTGCGACGCAATTGGGTTGATAGTAGCAATGCAGTTGGATACATAAATTTTCAACGACCCAACTCCGAACTTCTAACTAAAAACTCCGAAATCTCTCTTTATATCGCCGAGGTAAACTGCTTTAAAAACCGCACATCATTTTCGCTGAACAGACGGATATCATTGATACCGTATTTCAACATGGCAGGACGTTCGATACCCATGCCAAATGCAAAGCCGGTATATTTATTAGGATCGATGCCGCAGTTGGTCAATACATTCGGGTGCACCATGCCGCAACCTAAAATTTCAACCCAACCAGTTTTTTTACAAATATTGCAACCGCTGCCGCCGCAAATAAAACAACTTACATCCATCTCTGCACTGGGTTCAGTGAATGGAAAATAGGACGGACGGAAACGAACTTTTACATCTTTGCCATACATTTCTTTTACAAAAAAGTAAAGTGTTTGCTTTAAATCGGCGAAGGAAACATTTTCATCAATATACAATCCTTCTACCTGGTGAAAGAAGCAATGGCTTCTTGCACTCACTGTTTCATTTCTATATACACGACCGGGGATGACCACACGGATTGGCAATTTCCCTTTTTCCATTTCCCGTATCTGCACATTACTGGTGTGGGTACGTAATACCCAATCTGGATTTTGCTGTATATAAAATGTATCCTGCATATCTCTTGCAGGGTGATGCGCCGGTAAATTCAATGCGCCGAAATTATGCCAGTCGTCTTCTATCTCAGGTCCGTCTGCTACCGCAAAACCTAACCGCTGAAAAATAGAAACGATACGGTTTCTCATTAATACCACCGGATGTCTTGATCCGATTGGTAATGTATCGCCGGGTAAACTAAGGTCTATTGTATTGGCAGTTGACTCTTGCCCATTAACAGTCGACCCTTTAAGTTCTTCAAACTTTGTTTCCACAAAAACCTTGAACTCGTTGAGTAATTGCCCGGCTTCTTTTTTGTTTTCGGGGGCCACATTTTTCATTTCGCCCATGATGATTTTCACAAGCCCTTTGGTGCCGAGGTATTTGATGCGGAATTCTTCTACTGCGGTAGCATCTGTTGCAGAAAAAGCAGCTATCTCACTTTTATGACTCTCTATTTGTTTCAACAAATTTTCCATGGCGGCAAAGATAAGAAATGGAGAGTAGTGGCGAACTCTGCGTGAAACCACACTTTTTTCTCCTTTACCCTTAGCTTTGTAG
>LNFM01009045.1_pt1 | contig 17926 bp, 15 predicted proteins | sample 596031 | NCBI WGS metagenome assembly LNFM01 (sample SAMN04254537, study PRJNA301005) | activated carbon metagenome | isolation source: dual media filters at the Ann Arbor, Michigan drinking water treatment plant | place: USA: Ann Arbor | reverse complement strand
GCACGGCCAGCACCTCGGCGCGTTTGGCCGGGCCCAGACCCTTGATCTGCTTGAGCGCCTCGGCGCTGGTGTGCAGCAGTCCGGCCATGCCGCCAAAGTGCTCCAGCAGCTCCTGCGCGAGCTGCACCACGTGTTTGCCGCGGATGCCGGTGCGCAGCAGCAGCGCCAGCAGCTCCACGTCACTGAGCGCGCCCGGCCCGCGGGCCAGCAGTTTTTCGCGCGGTCGCGCATCCAGCGGCAGGCTTTTGAGTCCCACCATGACAAGGCCATCCATTCGGTTTTCCTCCCTGAGTCAGCCCGCTTTTTACAATACGGGCACAACGCCTCGCGCGGGGCCCCGGTTTGGGGCCCTGTGCGCCACACTCCCCCATGCTCTCCACTCCGCTCATGCCCCAAGTCCAAGAAGGCTCTTTCCTCACCCTGCACTACCGCATGTCCGGTCCGCAGGGGCAGGTGATCATCGACACCTTTGCCGGCAAACCGGCCACGCTGAGTCTGGGCATGGGTGAACTCTCGCCTGCGATCGAGCAGCGCCTGATGGGCCTGGAGGAGGGAGCGCACACTGTCATCGAGCTGGCCGCGGGGGAGGCGTTTGGCGAGCGCCAGCCCGAGATGGTGCAGTGGGTGGCGCGCAAGCTGCTCAGCGATCTCGGCGACCCGCATGAGCGGTATGCGACGGGCGACGTGGTGCAGTTCCCCACGCCCGACGGGCTCGGAACATACGCCGGCGCGGCGGTGCAGGTGCGCGAAGACGGCGCGGTGCTGTTCGACTTCAACCATCCTCTTGCCGGCCAGCCAGTGCGGTTTGAGGTGCAACTGATCGGGGTGCTGTGATGCCGATGTCTCAAGAAATTGTTCTGGCCGAACCGCGCGGTTTCTGCGCCGGTGTGGACCGTGCCATCGAAATCGTGGAGCGTGCGCTCACGAAATTTGGCCGGCCCATCTATGTGCGCCACGAGATCGTGCACAACACCTATGTGGTCAACGACCTCAAGGCCAAGGGCGCGATCTTCATTGAAGAGCTGTCCGACGTGCCGGCTGGCGCCACGCTGGTGTTCTCGGCCCACGGCGTGAGCAAGGCCATCCAGGACGAAGCCAAGCAGCGCGGCTTCCACATTTTTGACGCCACCTGCCCGCTGGTGACCAAGGTGCATGTGGAGGTGGCCAAGCTGCACCGCGAAGGTTTCGAGTTCATCATGATCGGCCACAAGGGCCACCCCGAAGTGGAAGGCACCATGGGCCAGCTGGAGAGCGGCATCCACCTGGTGGAAGACGTGGCCGACGTGGCGCATGTGTCGCCCTCGCAGACGACCAAGCTTGCGGTGGTGACACAGACCACCTTGTCGGTGGATGACGCGGCCGAAATTCTCAATGCGGTGAAGGCGCGCTTTCCCCAGGTGCGCGAGCCCAAACAGCAAGACATTTGTTACGCCACGCAGAACCGGCAGGACGCGGTCAAGCTGCTGAGCCCGCAGGTCGACATCGTGATCGTGGTGGGCAGCCCAACCAGCTCCAACAGCAACCGCCTGCGCGAAGTCGCCATCAAGCTCGGCACCGTGAGTTACATGGTGGACAGCGCCGACGAGCTGCAGGCCGAATGGTTCGAGGGCAAACGCCGCGTGGGTCTGACCGCCGGGGCCTCGGCGCCCGAGATCCTGGTGCGCCAGGTGATCGAACGCATCAAGGCGTTGGGCGCCATTTCCGTGCGCACCATGGACGGCCTGACCGAAACCATCAAGTTTCCGTTGCCCAAGGGCCTGAAGACGGACGGCGAAGACGCTGCACCGCTGCAGCACCTGCGCTGAGCGCCTGGGCGCTCTCTGCCCAAACCTACAATCGCCGCATGCTAGATATCGTTCAACTGAGAAAAGACCTTCCAGGGGTCGTCGCGCGGCTTGAAACGCGCAAGAGCCCGCAGCCGTTTCTGGATGTGGCCGCCTACCAAGCTCTGGAGACAGAGCGCAAGACGCTGCAGACCCGCACCGAAGAGCTGCAAAGCCAGCGCAACTCGCTGAGCAAACAGATCGGCATGCTCAAAGGCAAGGGCCAGCACGCCGAGGCCGACGCCGTGATGGCGCAGGTGGGTGCGCTCAAGACCGAACTCGACACTTCAGGCACCCGGCTTGAGGTGATTCAGGCCGAACTGCACTCCCTGCTGCAAGCCGTGCCCAACCTGCCGCACGACAGCGTGCCGGTGGGCAGCGACGAACACGGCAACGTGGAACTGCGCCGCTGGAGTCCCGATGGAAAGGGCCCGCGCGTATTCGACTTCGATGTGCGAGACCACGTGGACGTGGGTACCCCGCTCGGGCTGGATTTTGAAACCGGTACCAAACTCGCCGGCTCGCGCTTCACCTTCATGCGCGGCCCCATCGCGCGCCTGCACCGTGCTCTTGCGCAGTTCATGCTCGACGTGCAGACCGAGGAGCACGGCTACACCGAGTGCTACACGCCTTACATCGTCAACGCGGACACCTTGCGCGGCACGGGCCAGCTGCCCAAGTTTGAAGCCGATCTGTTCGCAGTGAAGAAGGGCGGCCAGGAAGGTGAGGCCGTACCCGACATGCAGGCGCTCTACCTCATCCCCACCAGCGAAGTAACACTGACCAACGTCGTGCGCGACACCGTGGTGGCCGAAACCGAGTTGCCCATCAAGCTCACGGCACACACGCCGTGTTTCCGCTCCGAAGCCGGCAGCGCCGGGCGCGACACGCGCGGCATGATCCGCCAGCACCAGTTCGACAAGGTCGAGATGGTTCAGATCGTGCACCCCGACAAAAGCTACGAAGCGCTGGAAGCCATGACCGGCCATGCCGAAGCCGTGCTGCAGAAGCTGGGGCTGCCGTATCGCGTGTTGGCACTGTGCACCGGCGACATGGGCTTTGGCGCCACCCGCACCCACGACCTGGAAGTGTGGGTGCCCGCGCAGGCCACCTACCGCGAGATCAGCTCGGTTTCCAACTGCGAAGCGTTCCAGGCGCGCCGGCTGCAGGCCCGATTCAAGAACGCACAAGGCAAAAACGAACTTGTGCACACCCTGAACGGCTCCGGCCTGGCCGTGGGCCGCGCTCTGGTGGCGGTGCTGGAGAACTTCCAGAACGCCGATGGCAGCGTGACCGTGCCCGAGGTGCTGCGCCCGTACATGGGTGGTCTGGAGCGGTTGACCCCAGGTTGAGATCGAAAGGTTTCTTCCAAAGAAAAAGCCCCGCGAGTGCGGGGCTTTGAGGGTGGGATTCGAACCCACGGTACCTTGCGGTACGCCTGATTTCGAGTCAGGTACATTCGACCACTCTGCCACCTCTCCGGTGTTGGTCTTCATCGCGAACCCGCGAGTATAGCAGGCGCCCGAGGGCTGGAAGCTGTCTCACCCGCTCTCCAAAGCCGGTGAGACAATGCCCCACCGCCGCCACTCACTGCCCATGCTCGTCGACACCCAACCCGCGACTTACCAGCACATGCCGGCCTCGCCCGAGGTGCGCGACCACTGGGTGAACTCGCAGCTCATTGGTGTGTTGATGGACAACATGGGGGCATCGCTGCTGGCGGCCATGCTGTCGTTGCCGGTGCTGGTGTTCATGATGGCGGGCGAAGTCAACACGGTTGGACTGCTGTTCTGGACGGTGTTGATGCTGGCGATGCTGGTGTACCGATACCGTCTGATCGGCATCTACCGCCTTCGCCACGACAGCCTTGAAGGCCCGCAGCGCATGACCTTCGTCAACCGCTACCACTGGACTTGGGCTGCCATGGCGCTTTTGTGGGGTGGGCCGGTGTTGCTCAGCTATCAGCAGGCGCCCATCGCCACCCAGTTCGTTTGCGCGCTGGTGGTGCTGGGGCAGGGCCTGCTCACCCTCACGGCCTTCAGTGCCTACTTGCCGGTGTACCGCACCTACGCAAACGCACTCATGTTCTCGGTGCTCCTGGGCTTGGTGATCGGCATGGCGCTGTCGTCGCAACCGGCCGGGTCCATGCAGACCGGCCTGATTCTCGTGGCGTTGCTGGTGGCGTTCTGGGGTTTGCTGTTCATGACGGGCACGCGCATGCACGAAGTGCACCGGGCCAGTTTTGAATTGCAGTTCTCCAACCAGGAGCTGATCGACTCGCTGACCTTGCAGACACGCGCATCCCTGCGTGCGGTGGCCACCAAGAACCGGTTTCTGGCGTCGGCCGCGCACGACCTGCGCCAGCCTGTGCACGCCTTGAGTCTCTACGCCGACTGGCTGGCCACCGAACCCGAGATGGCACGCGACATCGCGCCGCGCATTCTGCAGTCCACGCGCGCCATCAACGAGTTGTTCGACTCTCTGTTCGACCTCACACGGATTGACGCGGGTAACTACAAGGTGCGGCTGCAGCACGTGGACGTGGAAAAACTCTTCGCCGACCTGTCGTTGCAGTTTGAGCCGGTGGCGGTGGGCAAGTCGCTGCGCCTGCGTTCTCACACGAGGCCAACCACGCTGTGGTCAGACCCTGTGGTGTTGCGTCGGATATTGGGTAATCTGGTGTCCAACGCCTTGCGCCACACGCACCAGGGTGGGGTGTTGCTTGCCCTGCGCCACCGCGAGGACATGCTGGTGTTCGAGGTGTGGGACACCGGCGTGGGCATCGCGCGCGAGCATCAGCAGGCGATCTTTCAGGAGTTTTTCAGGGTGTCGCAGCATCAGGGCACTGAGGACAGCCTGGGCTTGGGCTTGACGATCGTGTCCAAACTGGCGTCGTTGATGGGCTACCAACTGGCCCTGACTTCGGAAGCAAACCGCGGCAGCGTGTTCCGGGTGATGCTGCCAGCGTTCACCCAGCAAGAGTCCACTGGGCTGCCCGCCCCAACCGTGGTGCGCCGCGCCACCTGATCACAGGCCGCGCTGCGGGGGACGTTTCACAGATCCAGAAGACCGGCGGTACGGGCCAGGTGGCTGGCCTGCGAGCGGCTCTTGACGTTGAGGCGGCGGAACAGGCGCCACAGGTGCACCTTGACGGTGTGCTCGCTGATCTGCAGTTGTTCGGCGATGTCGCGGTTGCTCAGGCCCCTGTCCAGCATGACCAGCAGTTGTTTCTGGCGCTTGGATAGTTTGTCGGGAATGATCGGCGCGTTTTCGTCTTCCACCTCTTCGGCCAGAAACTCGCGCAACACCTTGGCGATTTGCGCAGCACCCGCGGACTTTTCCACATAGGCGTCTGCACCGGCTTCACGGGCCAGGTCTTCGTAGTCCGAAGAGGGCGACGCAGACAGCACGATCAGCGAGGTATCCGGCAGCATTTGCCTGACTTCGCGCACACCGGAAACACCGTTGGTGTCGGGCAGTTTGAGATCAAGGCAGACCAGTTCCGGCTCGCCGTGTTCGGCGATGGCCTTGCTCACCGAGGCCAGACGTTCGAGTTCGATCACCTGGGTGGACGCACGCAGGCGGCGAAGCAACATGACGACGGCTTCGCGCATGAGTGGATGATCGTCAATAACAAAAATACTCATAACGGGCTGTGCTGGTAATAATTGGTTTCAACTGAAGAGCATATCGGCAAGTTGAGGCTTTGGCGATAGCGGCCTCCGGCGAAATCTGGCCTGATTCGGGACTTGCTGCACGGTATGGATGCCCGTGTGTGTCTTCAAGCCGGATACCCCATATGGTACGCCGATGGTACACACCCGGTGGGATTGCAAGCGGCCGCCACGAACCGGGTCTGATACGGCTTCATGCAGACGTCACATGCTTGAAACTCAGACGCCAGGCTCGCTGAACGATCGCAATGCCGCATCCAGCGCGTTTGCGTCGCCCCGGCTGGCGATCTGCCTTGCCAGCGGATCCAGCGCGGCGTTGCCTTCGCGCTGCAATCGCGCTATCGCCTGGGCGGCGTCGCGCGGAGCTGCAAAGCCGGTGCTTTGCAGCAAGAGCGCACCCTGGGCATCCATCAACTTGAAGTAAAACAGGCCGTCTTGCTCGCGGTATTGCTTGAATGTGGGTGCCATGGACTTGCCAGCCTTGTTGGCCGCGGGTGCCAAAGCCGCCTGAAGCGGCCGCAGGCCCACGGCGTGGCGCAGCCGGGCGGTGAAAGGCGTGGCGATGGCGCGCGCTTTGTCCGCGCCGGCTTTCAGGGTCATCTCGATGCGCGCAGGCTCCTGAATGAGTTCGTCATAGACCGCCCGCATGGGTGCGATCTCGAGGTCCAGGCGTTCAAACAAGACCTGCTTTGCATCGCCCCACGAGATGCCGTCGGCATAGGCTTTTTCCATGGCCGTGGTCTCTTCGGCCGAAGCAAATGCCTGGTAGAGCTGAAACAGTGCTGAGCCGTCGGTGGACTTGGGCTCACCCGGTGCGCGCGAGTCGGTCACGATGCCCATGATGAGCTTCTTCAGCTGATCGCGCGGCGCGAACAGCGGTATGGTGTTGTCGTAGCTCTTGCTCATCTTGCGGCCATCAAGCCCGGGCAGGGTGGCCACGTGGTCTTCAATGGCGGCCTCGGGCAGCGTGAAGTGCTCACCGTACAGGTGGTTGAAGCTGGCCGCGATATCGCGCGCCATTTCAATGTGCTGGATCTGGTCACGCCCCACCGGCACTTTGTGAGCGTTGAACATGAGGATGTCCGCTGCCATCAGCACCGGGTACATGAAGAGGCCGGCGGTCACGCCGGCGTCCGGGTCCATGTTGGCCGCGTTGTTCTTGTCGACCGAGGCCTTGTAGGCGTGCGCGCGGTTGAGCACGCCCTTGCCTGTGACGCACGTGAGAAGCCAAGTGAGTTCGGGGATCTCGGGGATGTCGGACTGGCGGTAGAAGGTGACCTTCTCGGGGTCGAGCCCGCAAGCCAGCCAGGTGGCGGCGATTTCCAGCGTGGAGCGCTGCACCCGCGCGGGCTCGCCCACCTTGATGAGCGCGTGGTAGTCGGCCAGGAAATAAAAGCTCTCGACTTCGGCCAGCCGGCTGGCGCGCACGGTGGGACGCACGGCGCCCACGTAGTTGCCCAGGTGGGGCGTGCCAGAAGTGGTGATGCCGGTGAGGACGCGTTGGGTTTTCATGATCGGGTTCAGAGGATCAACATGCGCAAGGGAGTGAGCAGCACCAGGATGGCACTTTCGGTCAGCATCATCAGCGGGCGCAACCACAAGTTGCCCACCACTCCGCTGATGACCAGCGCCATCACGATGAAAAAGCCCCAGGGCTCAATACGCGAAACCAGCTCGGCTTGACGCATGGGCAGCAGGCCCACCAGGATGCGACCACCATCCAGCGGGGGCAATGGAAAGAGGTTGAAGGCAAACATGACCAGGTTCACGAGCACGCCTGCGCGGCACATCTGCAGGAAGAACTGCTCCTGTACGCCGATGGCCGCCAGCACGTAGAGAAGAATGGTCCAGGCAATCGCCTGGAACAAGTTGGCACCAGGCCCGGCGAGGGCCACCCAAACCATGTCGCGCTTGGGGTTGCGCAGCCGCCCGAAGTTCACCGGCACAGGCTTGGCGTAGCCGAACAGAAAGGCACCTGCGGTGGCGAAGTAAAGAATGAGCGGCATCGCGATCGTGCCGACCGGGTCGATGTGCTTGATCGGGTTGATCGTGATCCGTCCCATGAGCTCGGCGGTGCGGTCGCCGAAGTGCCGCGCCGCATAACCGTGCGCTGCCTCGTGCAGCGTGATGGCGAACAGGACCGGGATGGCGTAGAGAGCGACGGTTTGAACGATCTGGGCGAAATCCATGGCGGGTGCGCTGGGAGCAAACGCGTATTGTCCCAGAGTGGGCCAGCGCCCCGCCGGGCTCGCTCAGAGACCCAGCGGACCGAGAGCGCCCTGGCCAGCGCGGATCACCTCGGGCTCGCCGCCGCTGCCCATGGGGGTGAGGTCGATCACCGTGGTCGGCTCCAGTGCGCAGGCGCCCGCGTCGATCACGCCGGCCAGCTCGTGCTGCAGGCGTTCGCGGATCTCCTGCGCGTCGTTGAGCGGGTCTGTCTGGCCCGGCAGTATCAGCGTGGTGGACAGCAGGGGTGCGCCGTGCAGGCCGAGCAACTCCAGCAGCGTCCTGTGCTCGGGAACGCGCAGTCCGATGGTTTTGCGCGAGGGGTGGCTCAGGCGCCGCGGCACCTCTTTGCTGGCTTCCAGGATGAATGTGTAGGGCCCGGGTGTCGCGAGCTTCAGCAAGCGGTACTGGCGGTTGTCCACACGCGCGTAGCTGGCAAGTTCGCTCAGGTCGCGGCAGATCAGCGTGAGGTGGTGCTTGTCGTCCACCTGGCGTATGCGACGCAGCTGGTCGGCCGCGGTCTTGTCGTCCAGATGGCACACCAGCGCGTAGCTCGAATCGGTGGGCACGGCCAGCACACCGCCACGTTCGAGCAGCTGCACCGCCTGCTTCAGCAGTCGCGGTTGCGGGTTGTCGGGGTGGACTTCGAAGAACTGGGACATGGTGGATGCTGGGCGATCAGGCTTCGGGTTGCTCCACCGGCAGACGCCGGTCGCGTGCGGTGAGCCAGCTCGCGGTGGCACCGCAGAGCACGATCATGCCGATGCCTGAAAGCTCCAGGGGCCCGGGCGTGTGCCCGAACACAACCCAGCCGCAAAGCATGGCAAAGCCGATCTGGGTGTAGAGGTAAGGCGTGAGCGTGGAGGCTGGAGCCCGCGCAAACGCGAGAATGAGCAGGAAATGCCCGACGGTGCCCATGAGTCCCACGAGGCACAGCAGCCCGAAGGTGCGCGCGTCGGGGATGACCTGCCACACGAACGGCAACGCCAGACTGGCAACCAGCGCGCCCACCCAACCGGTGTAGAAGTGCATGGTCATCGGGTCTTCGGTGCGCGCCATCTTGCTGGTGAGGATCTGGAACCAGGCGTAAGTGAACACCATCGCCAGTGGCAGCAGGCTGGCCCAGCCGATCACATCGCCACCGGGTTGCACCACCAGCAGTGCACCAGCGAATCCGCCGGCCACCAGCGTCCAGCGCAGCCATGAGACGTCTTCCTTCAGAAACAGCGCTGCCAGCAGCGTGACGGCAAGTGGCGAGATCATGATGATGGCGGTGAACTCGCCCACCGGCATGAACTGCACGCTCACAAACGACATCACGCTGACCAGGAGCAGAAGGCAACCTCTAAGCACCTGGTAGCGCGGGTGTGCTGTCTGCCAGAGCCGGCGCCCGCGCAGCGGCAGCATGACGGCCGACACAGCCACTGCATGAAACACGTAGCGAAACCACACCGCCACCAGCACAGATACAAAGGCTCCCACGTACTTGACCGTGGTATCGAGCACGGCAAAGCATGCCGTGGCTGAGATCAGAAAAGCCACACCCAGCAGCGCGTTCGCCGGGGTGCGCCGTGCCAGTTCGGTCATCAGTGGATGCGTGACCGCAACAGTTCCCACACCGGCGTGACACTGCCCGGCAGATCGGGCAGTTTGCCCAGGTCCATGTGGCTTTCTTCCGGGCTGTGGAAATCGCTGCCGCGCGAAGCGGCGAGGCCGAATTCCGCGCAGTAGCCGGCGTACTTCACATAGTCCGCCTGGTTGTGAGCGCCGGTCATCACCTCCACTCCCTGGCCACCGTGGCTCTTGAATTCGGTGAACAGCGCGAACTCTTCGTTGGGCGTGAGCTTGTAGCGGCCCGGGTGGGCGATCACGGCCACACCGCCGGACTGCGTGATCCAGCCCACTGCATCGGCCAGCTTGGCCCAGCGGTGCGCCACAAAGCCGGGCTTGCCCTCGGTGATGTATTTGCGGAACACATCGTTGGTGTCCTTGCTCACGCCGATTTCCACCAGGTAGCGGGCGAAGTGCGATCGCGAGATCAGATCGGGGTTGCCGACGTATTTCAGCGCGCCTTCGTACACGCCCTTGATACCCACGCGGGCCAGGTCGTCGCTCATGTCGCGGGCCCTCTGTTCGCGACCGCCGCGTGTGGCCTGCAGGCCAGCCAGCAGGGCAGGGTGCGTGTGGTCCATGCCCAAACCGACGATGTGCACCGTGATGCCCAGGAAGGTCACCGAAATCTCCACGCCTGTGAGGTAGCTCAGGCCCACCTTGTGCGCCGCGGCCATTGCGCGTTCTTGCCCACCCAGTTCGTCATGGTCGGTCAGGGCCCACAGCTCCACGCCGTTGGCTTTGGCGCGCTGCGCCAGCGCTTCGGGCGTGAGGGTGCCGTCTGAGACGACGGAGTGGCAGTGCAGGTCGGCGTTGGTCAAGATGTTCACCAAATCATTCTAGGTTTTACCGGTTCACCCTGTGTTGCGAAGGCCTGCGGCGATGCCGTTGATCGAGATGTGGATGCCTCGGCGCACGCGTTCGTTGCGATCGGCGTCGTTCTCACCGGCGCGGTAGCGCCGCACCAGTTCCACCTGTAGGTGGTGCAGCGGGTCGATGTAGGGGAAGCGGTGGCGCATGGAGCGCTGCAGCGCTGCGTTGTTCACCAGGCGCTGCTTCTCGCCGGTGATGAGCGCCAGCGCATCGGCCGTGCGGTGCCATTCGGCCTCGATCGCGGTGAACACCTGTTTGCGCAAGCGCTTGTCGGGCACCAGTTCGGAGTAGAGCGAGGCGAGCGCCAGATCGCTCTTGGCCAGCACCATGTCCATGTTGGAGAGCAGGGTGCTGAAGAACGGCCACTGCTTCACCATCTTCTGCAGCAATGCCTTTTGCGCCGCCACACCCTTGGGGCCATCGCGGTGCAGGAAGGTGTGCACTGCCGAGCCGAAGCCGTACCAACCGGGGAGCGTGAGGCGGCACTGGCCCCAGCTGAACCCCCACGGAATCGCACGCAGGTCTTCGATCTTCTGCGTGGCCTTGCGCGAGGCCGGGCGCGAGCCGATGTTGAGCTCGGCGATCTCGCGGATGGGTGTGGCAGCGAAGAAGTATTCGGCGAAGCGCGGGGTGTCGTACACCAGCGCCCGGTAGGCGGCCATGCTTTGGTGCGAGAGTTCGTCGGCCGCGGCCAGAAAGGTCTTGGGCGCATCTCGCGTGGGCTTGAGCAGGGTGGCCTCCAGCGTGGCCGCCACGAGGGTTTCAAGGTTGCGTCGACCGATCTCGGGGTTGGCGTATTTGGAGCCGATCACCTCGCCCTGTTCGGTCAGTCGGATCTGGCCGCGCACGGTGCCCGGGGGCTGCGCCAGGATCGCCTGGAAACTCGGGCCGCCGCCCCGTCCGACAGTCCCGCCCCGACCATGGAACATCCGCAGCTGGATGGGTTTGTCACGGCCGTGATTGAGCGCGTCGAACAACTCGACCAACGCAATCTCCGCCCGGTAAAGCTCCCAGTTGCTGGTGAAGATCCCGCCGTCCTTGTTGCTGTCGGAGTAGCCAAGCATGATGTCCTGCTCGCAGTAGCCGTCGGCCGCCCCGCGATCGACCATGGCCCGCACGCCGGGCAGGGCGAGGTACTCGCGCATGATGGGAGCGGCGTTGCGCAGGTCTTCGATGGTTTCGAAGAGCGGCACCACGATCAGGTCGCAAACCGCATCGTCATTCAGCGTACCGCGCATCAGGCCGGCTTCCTTTTGCAGCAGCAACACTTCGAGCAGGTCGCTCACGGTTTCCGTGTGGCTGATGATCGCGTGGCGGATGGCCTGCGCGCCGAAGCGCTCCCGTCCGCTGCGCGCGGTATCGAAGATCGCCAGCTCGCCCAGCGTGTGCGCCGAATAGGCGGCACCGGGTACACGCAGGGGGCGCGCATCATTGAGTTGACGCAGCAGCACGGCCCGTTTGCCGGGCTCGTCAAGCTGAGAGTAGTGCGGCTCGATGCGCGCGGTGGCCAGCAATTCGGCCACCACTTCTTCGTGTTTGTCGGAGCTTTGGCGCAGGTCGAGGGTGGCCAGGTGAAAGCCGAACACCTGCACCGCGCGCATCAGCGGCCGCAGCCGGGCGCGGGCCAACGCTTCGCCGTGGTGCGACTTGAGCGAGGCTTCGATGGTGCGCAGGTCATCGAGCAATTCGTGGGTGCTGCTGTAGGCGTGTTGGGGTGCCACGGCATGCCGGGCCGCTTCGCCGCCGGTCAAGTTCTTCAGCGTGGCCGCCAGCCGAGCGTACATGCCGGTGAGTGCGCGGCGGTAGGGCTCGTCCTGGCGGTGCGCGTTGGTGTCGGGCGAGCGTTCGGCCAGGGCCTGCATGGCTGGGCTCACACTGGTCAGCATGGCCGAGACCGAGAGCTCGGCACCCAGAAAGTGCAGTTGCGTGAGGTGGTGGCGCAGCACCATGTCTGCCTGGCTGTGCAGCGCGAGCTCGAGGGTCTGCGCGGTCACGTTGGGGTTGCCGTCGCGGTCACCGCCAATCCACTGGCCCATGCGCAGGAACGGCGCGATCACGGCACTCTCGCCATGGTCACCCAGGCCTTCTTCAAGTTCGCGGTAGAGGCGCGGAATCTGTGTGAGGAAGGTGGCCTCGTAATAGCTCAGCGCGTTCTCGATCTCGTCGGCCACGGTGAGCTTGGTGAAGCGCAGCAGGCGCGTCTGCCAGAGCTGGGTCACCCGGGCGCGGATCTGTGCCTCGATGTCCGCGCGTTCGCGCGGCAGTCGCTCCTGCTCGTCGCGCTCGCCCAGCAGGCGCGCAATGGCTCGCTCGGCGTCCAGGATGCTCTTGCGCTGCACCTCCGTGGGGTGGGCCGTGAGCACCGGCGAGATGTGGCTGTGCGCCAGCGTGTCGATGATCGCGCCCGGTGCGATGCCGGCCTTGTGCAGGCGCTGCAACGTGCGCGCCAGACTGCCCTCTTGCAGATCGCCAGCGCGCTCGTGCACCGCGCGGCGGCGGATGTGGTGGCGGTCCTCGGCCAGATTGGCCAGATGGCTGAAGTAAGTGAAGGCCCGGATCACGCTCACCGTCTGGTCACCGCTGAGTCCCTTGAGCAGCTTCTTGAGCGCCTTGTCGGCCGACTGGTCGGCGTGGCGGCGAAACGCCACCGAGAGCTGGCGGATCTGCTCGATGAGGTCGTAGGCGGCCTGGCCTTCTTGCTCGCGGATCACGTCGCCCAGGATGCGGCCCAGCAAACGAATGTCCTCAATGAGGGGCTGGTCCTTGTCGGCACGGCTGGAGGGGCGGGTGCGAACGGGCGTTTTGCTCATGGTGCGGTGAGGAATGAGTGGCCTGCCGACAGGGCCGGGTAATCTGGGGAAAACCCGGTGGAAGGGCCATGCTAGCATCCAAAAACACCCTGCTCGGTTACGAACCGGGTACCCATCTCGCGGGTTGTGCCGCCCCGTTTTTTCTCCCGAGTCCCATGTCCACTTCCAACTCCCTGGCCATCACCATTGCCACCCGCGAGAGCCGCCTTGCGCTGTGGCAGGCCGAACACGTCAAGGCCTTGCTTGAGGGCCTGGGCCACCGCGTGACGTTGCTGGGCATGACCACGCTGGGTGACCAGATCCTGGACCGCAGCCTGTCCAAGGTCGGTGGCAAGGGTTTGTTCGTCAAGGAACTCGAAGTGGCGCTGGAAGAGGGACGCGCCGACATCGCAGTGCATTCGCTCAAGGACGTGCCGATGCAGCTTCCCGACGGCTTTGCGCTGGCGTGCGTGATGGAGCGCGAAGATCCGCGCGACGCCTGGGTGTCGCCGCACTGCGCGGGCCTGGCCGAACTGCCGCCCAACGCGGTGGTGGGCACCTCCAGCCTGCGCCGCCTGGTGCTGCTGCGCGAATCGCTGGACCGGCTGGGCCGCGCCGACGTGCGTATCGAACCCCTGCGCGGCAACCTCGACACCCGCCTGCGCAAGCTCGATGAAGGCCAGTACCACGCCATCGTGCTGGCCGCGGCCGGCCTCAAGCGCCTGGGCCTGGGCGAGCGCATTCGCCACATTTTCGAGCCAGCCGATTCCTTGCCCGCTGCGGGCCAAGGCGCGCTGGGCATTGAAGTGCGGGCCGACCGGCAAGACCTCATTGATGCACTCGCGCCGCTCGCTCACACCGCCAGCTGGCAACGCGTGGCTGCCGAGCGCACGGTGTCGCGCGCCATGGGCGGCAGCTGTTCCATGCCGCTGGCTGCCTACGCCGATTGGCAGGCCGACGGCACGCTGCAGCTCGACGCCGCCTGGGGCGACCCGCAAGGCCAGCAAGGGGTGGTGCGGGTGAGCGGCCAGGCGCGCGTGCAGACGCTGGCCGAGGCCGAGGCGCTGGGTCAGCGCGTGGCCGCCGACCTGCGCGCGGCCGGCGCCATGCCGCCGCCCGTGGAGGCCTGAGGCCTTGAATGACACCACCGCCCGGCGGCCCGAACCTGGCCGGGTGGCGCGGCTGATCGTCACGCGGCCCGCGGCCGAGGCGGCGCATTGGGTGCAGGTGCTGCACGCCCACGGCTGGCCCGCCCACGCATTGCCCTTGATCGACATTGGTGAACCCAGCTCGGCCGAGGCCCTTGTGGCGTTGCAGACCTGGCGGTCCCATTGGCAACAAGCCGATGCCTTGATGTTTGTCAGCGGCGCGGCCGTGAGCCACTTTTTCGGCAATGGCGCACTCGCGCGCCCGGTGGAGCCGGTGCATACGCGCTTCTGGGCACCGGGCCCAGGTACCGCGCGCCAGCTCGCCCGGGCGCTGGCAGCGCTGGGCGTAGCGCCGGACCACATCGACGCACCCGCCGAGGACGCGGCCCAGTTCGACTCCGAGCACCTCTGGCCCGTGGTGGCGCCGCAGGTGCAGCCCGGGACCCGCATCCTGATCGTGCGCGGTCTGTCGGTCGACGCACCGCCCGATACCGCTGCGGTGGCCGGCAACGGTCGCGACTGGTTGATCCACCAATGCGAATCTGCGGGCGCGCGGGTTGACGGGTGCGTCGCGTACGAACGCCGTCAGCCGGTGCTGGGTGAGGGGGATGCGCAGCGCATGGCTGACGCCATGCAGGCGGGCAGTGTGTGGCTGTTCAGCAGCTCCGAAGCGCTGGCCGCGCTGCGCGTGTTGCAACCCCGGGCCCACTGGGGCGCTGCCACGGCGCTGGCCACGCACCCGCGCATTGCGAAAGCGGCGCGCGACACCGGCTTCGGCCGTGTGATCGAATCACGCCCGAGCCTGAACGACGTGTTGCTCGCCCTAGAATCGGAGCGGTCTCCACCATGAGCTCCAACCAATCCCTCCCACCTTCCACCGACGCCGCTGCACCCGTTGCTGCGGCGAGCACGACCGCGCCCGCGCCCTCACCGGTGCGCCGCACCGGGCAGGGCCTGGTGTGGGCGGCCCTGGCGTTGGCGGCGATCGCGCTCGTGTTCACCGGCATGCTCTGGCAAAAGCTCGGCTTCACGCAGCAAGAACTGGCACGCCGTGTGCAGGACAGTGGCGCGCAGGCAGTTGAGGCCCGCACACTGGCAGCCCAGGCCGAGGCGCTGGCCCAGGAGCTGCAGGGGCGCCTGACGGTGGCTGAAGTGCGCCTGTCCGAGGTGAGCCTGCAGCGCACCCAGCTTGAAGAGTTGATGCTGGCGCTCTCACGTTCGCGAGACGACAACCTGGTGCAGGACCTGGAGTCGACCGTGAAGCTGGCGCAGCAACAGACCCTGCTCACCGGCAGCACGCAGCCCATGGTGGCGGCCTTGCGCGCGGCCGACCAGCGCATCGCGCGCGCCGCCCAGCCTCGACTCAACCCGGTGCAACGCGCCATCGCACGCGACATCGACCGTATCCAGGCCGCGCCCCTGGCCGACATCCCGTCGCTGGTCTTGCGGCTGGACGAGCTGTCGAGGCAGATCGATGAATGGCCGGTGCTCAACCAGGTGGGTCAACAGAAGCGTGCGCCGGCCGCAGGGAGCGAACCCGCGCCTCAGGCGGCGATTGCGCCAGCGACCGATCCTGCGTCGGCGGACGCCATATCCGCACGGACCAACACCCCTGAAGCTGGTACCGAAGAGGGCGGTCTCAGCGCGGGCTGGACCCGAGTCTCCAGCTGGTGGAGTGCGTTGTGGGCGCGCACCTGGGCCGAGGTCACGCGCAGCGGCCGCGAACTCGTTCGCGTGAGCCGCATCGACCGACCCGAAGCCGCGCTGCTCGCGCCCGAGCAGGCGTTTTTCCTGCGCGAGAATCTCAAGCTCAAGTTGCTCAACGCCCGGCTCGGTCTGCTGGCCCGCCAGTGGACCACCAGCCAGGCCGACCTGCTGGCGGTGGAAGTGGCGATCGCACGTTACTTCGACACCAGCGCGCCGCAGGTGGTGAGCGCACAGACCCTGGTGGCCCGCTTGCGCCGTGACCTGGTGGCCACCGATGTGCCACGCCCTGACGAAACCCTGGCCGCGCTGGCCGCTGCCGCGGGAGGCCGCTGATGCGCAGCCGCCAGCGGGGCGCGATGCGCAGCGTGTTCTGGCTGCTGGGCCTGGCGGCGGTGGCGGTGGCGCTGGCGCTGCTGGTTGGTCACAACGAGAGCACGCTCACGCTGTTCTGGCCGCCCTACCGGTTCGACGTTTCCTTCAACCTCGTCCTGTTTTGCCTGATCGCCGGCTTCGTGCTGCTGCACGCCGCGCTGCTGGCCATCGGCGCCATCCGCGATTTGCCCATGCGCGCCCAGCGCTGGCGCAGCCAGCAGGTCGAGCGCTCGGTGGTGGGCTCGGTCATGGACGCGCTGGCGCACCAACTGGCCGGGCGGTTTGTGCGCGCGCAGTCGGCAGCGCAAAATGCATTGGACCGACTCAAGTCTGTCTCACCTGGTCAGTGGCCGCGCCGAGACCAGTTGCAGGTGCTCGCGCACCTGCTGGTGGCCGAGAGCGCGCAGTCGCTGCAAAACCGCGAGCGGCGCGACCAAAACCTGCAAGCCGCGCTCGACCCGGCCTTGGCCAAGGGTGCGCCTGACGCGTCCGAAGGCGCCCTGTTGCGCGCCGTGCGCTGGGCGGTGGAAGACCGCGACGTGGACGCTGCACGCAGCCGGCTTGCCGAGTTGCCCCAAGGCGCGAGCCGCCGCATCCAGGCGCTGCGCCTGAAGCTGCGCGTGGCCCGCCTGGGTGGCGCCACGGCCGAGGCCCTGGACACCGCCCGCTTGCTCGCCAAACACAAGGCGTTTTCGCCCGATACAGCGCGCAGCATCGTGCGCGGGCTGGTGCTGGATGCCCTCAGCGAAGCCCACGACATGGCCCAACTCGAAGCGGTGTGGAACGGTCTGGATGCCAGCGAGCGCGCCATGCCCGAACTGGCGCTGGCCGCAGCGCGGCGCGGCAACCAGCTCGTGCTTCAACGCAAAGACACCGACAGTGAAGAGGCCCGCGCGGTGGCCGCGCGCCTGCGCGCCTGGCTGGAGCCGCTGTGGCAACAATTCGATGCCCTTGAGCCAGCGCAGCAGCGGCAACTCGTCGCGGCATTCGAGCCCGGACTGCCGCAACTCGACACCGCTTGGCTCGCGCGGCTGGAACAACAGCAACGACTGTCGCCCAACAACGCTTTGCTGCAATACCTCGCCGGGCAGGCCTTCATGCAACGCCAGCTCTGGGGCAAGGCCAGCCAATTGCTCACGCAGGCGAGCCATGGTCTGCGCGATGCCGCGTTGCTGCGCCGCACGTGGCGCTCACTGGCCGTTCTGGCCGAGGAGCGGGGTGACGAGCCGGCCGCACAAGCGGCCTGGAAGCAGGCGGCCCTGCTCGACTGACCGGCCGCGGCCAACCTTGCAAAAGAAAAGCGCCCGAGGGCGCTTTTCTTTTGGCTGATGCACCTTCAAGCGTTGGGCGCCCGAAGGTGATTCCCGATCAGCGTGTCTCGAAGGGCAGTTGAATGTCGCGCAGATCCTTGCGCGTTTCGACCAGCACCAGCGGGCCATCGTCCAGCACCACCGCCGGCTTGGGCTCGCGTGGCACGTGCACAGGCTTGGGCTCGGCCGCGATCGCGGCTTGTGCCTGGGCCACCTTGTCGGCGTTGGAGTTCACCCACTCCAGACCGCTGGCCTGGGCAACCTGTTGCATCTCGTCCATGGGCAGGGAGAAGCTGGCGACCTTGGGCAAGCTGCGTGCAGCGGGGGCCTCGGCCACGACGGGCTTGGGTGCAGGCGCGCGGGGCGCCGGGGCTGGTGCCGCCAAAGGTGCCG
>LNFM01007066.1_pt1 | contig 17926 bp, 14 predicted proteins | sample 596031 | NCBI WGS metagenome assembly LNFM01 (sample SAMN04254537, study PRJNA301005) | activated carbon metagenome | isolation source: dual media filters at the Ann Arbor, Michigan drinking water treatment plant | place: USA: Ann Arbor | reverse complement strand
CGCGCTCTGCATTTACGCAGGGCGCTCTCATTTAAATGCAGGTCTCGAAAACGGAACGCAGCCCTGTGCTGCCGCATTCGTCGGCGCATGCGCTTAGCGAGTAGGCTGTGCGCACGCGAACGAGCGCTGGGCTGGCCAGTAGGCTCGCCATCCGGTTCAGCGCCCCGCTTGATGCGCGCTGGGGGTCCCATTGCCTTACGATCATCACGCGACGCAGCGCATTCTGCCGCCGCTTCAACCGACTGCCATGCCTGAGCAGCCAATCTCTCGTGTCGCGTTGCGCGCACGAGGGCTTGGCGATGCGCAGATGCTGTGGCGGCGTATCGCGCTGCTGGTTGGCACGCTCACGCTTACCGCCGCTGCTTGGTATGCGCCGTTTGAGCTGTTTGCGGGCGACGGGCTCTCACTGTTGGAGTGGGCCGGGCTGTTGCTGTTCGGCCCGCTATTCATCGGCATTGCCTGTTGGTTCTGCAGTGCATTGGCGGGATTCGTTCTGCTGTCACGCCGCCGGCACGACATGCTGGATCTGAAATCGATCCTGCGCCCGGCGCGCCTCCCCCGCACAGCGTTGCTCGCCACTGTGCGCAATGAGGATGTCGGCGCCGTCTACGAGCGCTTGGCGCGAATGGATCGTGCGCTGTCGGCGCAAGACGCCAACGCGTCGTTCGACTTTTTCGTTTTGAGCGACACCAGCGACGCCGCATGCGCGGCGCGTGAATGGGAAGCGGCGCAGCGGGCTTCGGTCAGTGGCCGCAGCAAATTCTACTATCGCCGCCGCGGCGACAATCGTGGCCGCAAAGCGGGTAACATCTCTGATTGGGTGCGCGGCTTTGGCGGCGGGTACGAGTACATGATCGTGCTCGATGCCGACAGCTTGATGAGCGCCGAGCTGATGGTTGGTCTCGTTGGCGCTATGGAGGCGCGCCCCGACCTTGGCGTTCTTCAAACGACGCCCATGGGGGTCGGCGGCGAGACGCTGTTCGCTCGCAATCTGCAATTCGGCATCCGGCTCTATGGCCGCGTTGCGACCGCGGGCGTGGCTTGGTGGAGTGGCAATGAGAGCCTCTATTGGGGCCATAACGCTATTCTGCGCACGCGCGCTTTTGCCGAAGCAGCAGGCTTGCCGCGTCTTGACGGCCCGGCGCCCTTCGGCGGCGATATTCTGAGCCACGACGTCGTCGAAGGCTGGTTCATGCGGCGCGCCGGCTGGTCGGTCGCCATGGCGCCGATGTTGGACGGCTCATACGAGGAATGCCCGCCTACGATGGCTGACGAGGCGACGCGCGATCGCCGCTGGTGTCAGGGCAACTTCCAGCACTTGGCGCTGTTGCGCGCCGGCGGGCTGCACTGGCTCGCGAAAGTGCAAATGCTGATGGCCGCGATGGTCTATGCTGCGGGCCCGCTGTGGCTGGCGTTCATCGCGGTCGGCGTCGCGTTGCGCGTAGCGCAGGGCGCGCCGTCTGCTGGTGAGCCTTGGTTCTCCGGCGGCGCAGAGCGCATCCTTGAACTGCACTGGAGCATCGTACTGACGATCGTGATGCTGTTCGGGCCGAAGGTGATGGGTGCGGCGCTGGCGCTGGCGAATCCTATTGAGCGCAAGGCGTTCGGCGGCGGCGCGGCGATCGCCGGGGGTCTTGCCATCGACTTCTTGATCTCGGCTGCGATGGCGCCTGTGCGCATGTTGTTTGCGTGCCGCGCGGTGTTCGAAACGCTTGCGGGCGTCGATACCGGCTGGCGCGCGCAACGGCGCAGCATCAACGAGACCACGTGGCAGGACGCATGGCGCACACACCGCTGGCACTTCGCCATCGGCGTGGCCACGCTGCTGATCGCGGCGCCCTATGCGGAGTTGGTGATCTGGATGGCGCCGATCTTGATCGGCCTTGTCTTCAGTCCTGCGATCGACGTTGTGATGTCCAGCGCTTGGGCTGGCGGCTTGGCGCGCCGGTTCGGCCTTTTCGTCACGCCAGAGGAGAGCCTGGGGCTCGCGCGTCTGGGCGAACCGGCGCGGACCGACGGCGCGGCCCTTGGGCCCAAAGACTGGGAAACCGGCGACACCGCGGTTGCGCGCGTCGCCTAAGCATCTGAATCCAAACTGAATGGGTTCGCCACGGCGCCGCACCCGTGAACCCTTTTTTTCGCCACGCGTTTGGGCCAGATGACTTTCATGTTGAGACGCACCGCCCTCCTTGGTTTGGCCTCCGCCGCTTTTGCGCCGGCCGCCTTCGCGCAAACCACGCCCGTCGTGCTGCAAGGCGCTGAGCGCACTGCCGGCTTGGCGCGCGCCAACCGCACGCTGAACAGCTTCACCCGCCTGCAGGCGCGCTTCATGCAAAACTCGCCGGGCGGCGGACGCGCCAGCGGTACTGTCTATATTCAGCGCCCCGGCCGCATGCGCTTTGAATACGATCCGCCAGCGACGATGCTTATCGTCTCTGACGGCAGCGTCGTCGCGCTGCGGGATACTGAATTGCGCAGCACCGAGCGCACGTCGCTGCGCTCAACGCCGCTCAGCATTATTCTAGGCTCCAACGTTGATCTCGAGCGCAATGCGCGAGTGCTGCGTGTTTCGCAGGCGGGGCCGTGGCTGATGGTGACGGCGCGCGATCGCGCCGGCCAAACGGACGGACAAATCATTTTGCAATTTCATGGACCGAACGCTGAACTGCGTTCGTGGGACGTGATCGACGCGACAGGCGCGCGCACGCGCATCACGCTCTCGGATGTGTCGCAACCGGCGAGCTTCGATCGTTCGCTGTTCCGCCTGGAAGACATGCTCGATCGCGATCGGCCGGGCCAGCGCAGATAAGCCGCGCGCGGCAAACAAAGTTCGCGCTCTAAGGCAAGTCGTTACACCATCGACATCTTGATTTTTTGAGCGCTGTGGCGTACATACAACGCAGCGATCGTTGCACATCCCCCTGGATGGCGTCGTCCCCCCGCTGACGGATCCAGCGCGGCGGTCGCAGAGCCGGATTTCCCCTTCCGGCGCCATGCGCCCCCTCAAGGCGCTTTGAGAGGCCCGGTCGCGGACAGCGATCGGGCCTCCTTCATTTTCCGATGAACGCACGGCAGAAGGCGCGCATGAAGATCGCGACGTGGAACATCAATTCGGTGCGGCTGAGGATCGAAACGGTGTGCCGTTTCCTCGCTGACGCCAAGCCCGACGTTCTGTGTCTGCAGGAGATCAAATGCCGCGACGGCGAGTTTCCGGCGAAAGCGTTCAAGGCGGCGGGCTACAAACACATGCATGTCGTCGGCCAGAAGGGCTGGCATGGCGTGGCGATCGTCTCGCGGCTGAAGCTTGAGCCGGTTGAAGCGCCGAAGATTTGTCCGAAGAGCGAAGCGCGGATTGCGGCAGCCAATATTGGCGGCATCGAGATCCACAATCTCTATGTGCCGGCGGGCGCTGATGAGCCGGAAATGACGAACCCGAAGTTCGTCCACAAACTCGACGTGCTCGACCGCATGAAGCGCCTCTACAAGAAGCGCAAAGGCACGACGCCGACTGTGCTCGTCGGCGATCTCAATGTGGCGCCGGGCGAGTTCGATGTGTGGAGCCACAAACAGCTCCTGAACGTCGTCTCACACACGCCGGGCGAGACGGATCGGCTAAACGCTGTGCGCGAGCTGGGCGGGTTCGTTGACCTCGCGCGGCTGCACCGGCCCGATCCGGAGAAGCTCTTCACCTGGTGGAGCTATCGCAGCCCTGATTGGACCAAGAACAATCGTGGCCGCCGGCTCGACCATATCTGGGCGACCTCCGATCTAGCTGTGACCTCACAAGCCGAGGCCTTCCATATCCACGTCCCCTGCCGTTCGTGGGAGCGGCCGAGCGACCATGTTCCCGTGGTGGCGGGCCTCAAACTCTAGCGCTTCATCGCAAGCGGTTTGTCGCCGCGCTTTGTCAGCCTAGTATCCCCGCAATCAAATCAGCGGGGATGCTCCATGACCTTTTCACGACGCGATTTTCTGGCCGCAGGTGCTGCCGGGGCTGCTCTGCTTGGCGGCTGCGCCAGCTCGGGCGAGACGACGGTGGCGCCGGTCGCAGGCGACGCCAGCGCGCAACTGACGGCGATCCTCGATCGCGCCGTAGCGATGACCTTCCGCCGCGCGCCAGAACTTTGCACCAGCTTGGGCATCACGGAAGAACGCGCCGGCTATCGCTTCATCGATAAGGTCAGCGATCGCTCGAAAGCGGCGGGCCGAGAAGCGCGCGCGCTGCAGCAAGCGGCGCTCGCGGAATTACGCGCCATCAACCGCAACGCGCTGCCGCCGCGTGATCAGGTGACGTACGATGTCGTCGCCACGGCGTGGGAAAACAATCTCGCTAACTCCGCCTTCGAAGTCGGCGGCGGCGCGGGCTCGCCCTATGCGGTGACGCAACTCACTGGCGGCTATCGCAACGGCCCCGATTTCCTAGACCAGCAACACCCACTGCGCACGCGCGATGAGGCGGACGCCTTCCTTGTGCGCCTGCGCGGGTTCGCAGGGCAGATGGATCAGGAAACCGCAATCATCGCCGAAGACGCCTCCGCCGGCGTTATCCCGCCGGACTTCGCCATTGATGGCGCGCTGAGCGCGCTCGAAGGCTTTGCCTCACGCGCGCCGAGCGACACGGCGTTCGTGCAAACCTTGATGCGTCGCCTGCCGAATACGCAAGGCGTCGCCGAAGGCGAGCGCGCGACTTACATCGCGCAAGCCGAAGCTCTGGTGCGCGATACGGTCTTCCCGGCTTATCGGCGTCAGATCGAAGCGCTGCGCGCGATCCGTCCGCGCGCCGTGCATGACGCGGGCATCTGGCGCTTGCCGCGCGGCGCGGAAATGTACGCCGCCGCCCTGCAAAGCCGCACGACGACGACCATGTCGCCGCAGGAAATCCACGACATCGGCTTGGAGCTGATCCGCCAATTCCACGGTGAGATGGACGGCATTCTCCGCGCTGAAGGCCTGACGCGCGGCAGTGTGGCCGAGCGCGTGCGCGAAATCTCGCGCCGTCCTGACCAGCTCTATCCGAACACGGATGAAGGCCGCGCGCAGATCCTCGCCGACCTCAACACGCAGACGCGCGAAATCGAGGCGCTGATGCCGCAAGCGTTCAACACGTTGGCGCAAGCGCAGCTCGAAATCCGCCGCGTGCCGCCGGCTGTCGAAGCGGGCGCGCCCGGCGGCTATTACCAGCGCGCAGCACTCGATGGGTCGCGCCCAGGCGCGTACTTCATCAATCTGCGAGACACGTCGGAATGGCCGAAGTTCACGCTGCCGACCCTCAACTATCACGAAGGCGTGCCGGGCCATCACTGGCAGATCGCCATACAGCAAGAATCCGGCGCGATACCTTTCATCCGCAGCGCAATGCTCGGCTTCTCGGCCTTCAGCGAAGGTTGGGGGCTCTATGCCGAACAGCTGGCCGACGAACTCGGCGTGTACGCCAACAATCGCCTCGGACGTTTGGGCTATCTGCAATCGATGACATTCCGCGCCTCACGCCTCGTCGTTGACACTGGCATCCACCATCTGCGCTGGAGCCGTGAGCAAGCGATTGCATCGATGGTTGAGGCGACCGGCGATCAGGAAAGCTCCGTCACCACCGAGATCGAGCGCTATTGTGTGTGGCCGGGCCAAGCGTGCAGCTACATGGTTGGTCGCCAGGCAATCAATCGCATGCGTGACGCTTCGCGCTCGGCTTTGGGCGCGCGCTTCGATCTGAAAGGCTTCCACGACACGATGCTGGCGAACGGCGCAGTGCCACTGACCGTGCTCGACCGCATCATGTCGGACTGGACGGCGACCCAACGGGGTTAAGGGGAGCGGCTTGCCGTCGCGGATTTCCCCTCCACGACGGCAGCTCTGCCCTGCAAAAGCGATTGCCACCGGTGGCAATTGGGAATGTGCGCGCCTGTCACAGTGGCCCGAAGAAGCTGTTTGACATAAAGCCCCGCGACCACACTTTGGACGCTTCAAAACGAGCGCCGCGCACGACCCAACGCGAGCGCCTGGAGGGATTCCGTTGACTGAGATTGTTGGCCTTCACCCCGCGCCGACCAAGCACAAGAAACTGGTTCAGTGGGTGGAATCCATTGCCGCCCTGACCAAGCCGGACCGCGTTTATTGGTGCGATGGCTCGGATGAAGAGTGGGAACGCCTGACCAATGAATTGGTGGCGGCCGGCACGCTGAAGCGTTTGAATCCGGCGAAGCGTCCGAACAGCTTCTACGCCGCCTCCGATCCGAAGGACGTCGCGCGCGTTGAGAGCCGCACGTTTATCTGCTCGCAAGACAAAGAAGACGCAGGCCCAACCAACAACTGGGTCGCGCCAGCCGAAATGCGCACCAAGCTCGACGGCCTGTTCGACGGCTCGATGCGCGGGCGCACGATGTACGTCGTGCCGTTCTGCATGGGGCCGCTGGGTTCGAAGATTTCGCAGCTCGGCGTTGAGATCACCGATAGCGGTTACGTCGCCGCCTCGATGCGCATCATGACGCGCATGGGTAAAGGCGCGCTGGAAGAGCTTGGCGAAGACGGCTTCTTCGTCCCGGCGGTTCACACTTTGGGCGCACCGCTCGCCGCTGGCCAAAAGGACGTGCCGTGGCCGTGCAACGATGAGAAGTGGATCGTCCATTTCCCGGAGACGCGCGAAATCTGGTCTTACGGCTCTGGTTACGGCGGCAACGCGCTGCTCGGCAAAAAGTGCTTCGCGCTGCGGATCGCTTCGGTGATGGCGCGCGATGAGGGTTGGCTCGCTGAGCACATGCTCATCTTGAAGCTCACCAACCCAAAGGGCGAGTACAAGTACATCGCAGCCGCCTTCCCGTCCGCTTGCGGCAAGACTAATCTGGCGATGCTGCAGCCGACCATCCCCGGCTGGAAAGCCGAGACGATCGGCGACGACATTTGCTGGATGCGCTTCGGCGACGACGGCAAGCTCTACGCCATCAACCCGGAAGCGGGCTTCTTTGGCGTAGCGCCGGGCACCGGTTCGAAGACGAATAAGTCGGCGCTCGATACGCTGCATTCGAACACGGTCTTCACCAATGTCGCCCTCACCGCTGATGGCGATGTCTGGTGGGAAGGCCTCTCGAAGGAGCCGCCAGCTGGTCTGACTGATTGGCAAGGCAATGCCTGGCTCGCGGATTCCAAATTCCCGGCCGCGCACCCGAACTCACGCTTCGCTGTGCCCGCCGGCCAATGCCCGGTGATCGCGCCGGAATGGGAAGATCCGAAAGGCGTGCCGATCGATGCAATCCTGTTCGGCGGCCGCCGCGCTTCGGCTGTGCCGTTGGTGACGGAAGCATTCGACTGGGCGCACGGCGTGTTCCTCGCGTCGAACGTGGCGTCGGAAGGCACGGCCGCGGCAGAGAACAAGGTCGGCGAATTGCGCCGCGATCCGTTCGCGATGCTGCCCTTCTGCGGCTATCACATGGGCGATTACTTCGCGCATTGGCTGAAGGTCGGCGAGCGCCAAGGCGCTGAGCTGCCGAAGATCTTCTTCGTCAACTGGTTCCGCAAAGACCAAGACGGCAAGTTCATCTGGCCGGGCTTCGGCGACAACGCCCGCGTGCTCAAGTGGGTGGCCGAACGTCTCGACGGCGAAGCTGAAGCGAACGAAACCGCGATCGGCTACGTGCCGGCGCAGGGCTCGCTCGATGTCAGCGGCCTCACCATCAGCGACGAAGCGATGAACTTACTGACCAGCGTCGATCTCGACGTCTGGGCGGAAGAAGCAGATCTCATCCCCGGCCACTATGAGAAGTTCGGCGAACGTCTGCCGCAACGGCTCTGGGATGAATACGCAGCATTGGTTGATCGCCTTGGCGCTGCGCGCTCGGGCAAGCCCATGCGCGCTGCCGCTGCACGCAGCACCGCTGCGCCCCGCGTTGTCGCCGGCAAAGAAGCGACCGCGGACTAAACGAGAAAAAGTTAGGGACGAAACGCCAGGAGCGCGGGCCGAAAGGTCCGCGCTTCTTCGTTGCGCAAGAGCGCGCGCGTTAACGAGTTGTGATTCCGGCGCCACAGTTTGTTCGCGCTGCGCATCAAAACTTGCACACACCCACATACCGCCGTGTTGTGGAAAGGTCTTGTTTACCAACTGAGCGCTTAGTGCCCCGCAGAGCGCGATGACAAGCCGCGCCAGACAACAAACCTCAGGGGACATACCTCAATGAAAAAGCTTCTGGTTGGCGCCGCTGCAGCGGCCGCGCTCATCGCGCCGGGCGTTGCCTCTGCTGACACGCAAGGCGCCATCGACTTCACCTATGGCTCGAACGACTTTAGCTACGGCGACTTCGACAACTACACACTCGGTGGCGGCATCGCGACCGACTTCTCCCATGGTCTGCGCATTCAGCTCGACGGCAGCACCACGACGCAAGACTGGGATGGTTCGTCGGGCAGCTACAGCCACGGCTACGCGGCGGCTCACCTCTCGGGCGACCTCGGCGGCGTCAACGTCGGCGGCTTCGCCGGCATGCTGAACTATTATGGCGACGGCGGAGCCGTCTACGGCGTCGAAGCCCGCTCGTCATGGAACGCTCTGTCCTTCGACGGCTACCTGGCCGCTTCGGATTTCAATGACAACAACTATGATGGCACGCACTACGGCATCGGCGCTGCGTGGTTCTTCTCGCCGAACTTCGCCCTGACGGGCGGCGTTGAGCGCAGCGACATCAACAGCTTTACGGATTTCGAAATCACCGAGCTCTCGCTGGGCGGTGCCTATCAGTTCGCCAACAACTTCGAAGTGTTCGGTGAATACATCGACACCGACGGCGATCGTTCGAGCGGCACCGATTATGACGGCGAAACGCTGCAGATTGGTCTGCGCATGAACATCGGTGGCGGCACGCTGCAGGACAACGCCAATGGCGGCCTGTGGGGCGCGGCGCGCGACATCTCCGAGACCTACTCACGCTGGTAAACCCAGCTTCCACTTCAGTGGATCGCGCGAACGCCTCGGCTACGGCCGGGGCGTTTTGCGTTTAGACGCCGCGCTTGGCGCCAAACATGGCGATGTGCAGGCGCTCGGCGAGATGAAAGCCCTGCGCTTCGATGGCAGGCGCAAGCGCCGCTGCGCGCGCGGCCAGAGTTTCAACGTCTGTGCCTTCTGGCATGATGTAGACGCGACCAGCGTCGACGCCGTACTGCTTCGCGATCGCTGAAGCCATCAGCACGTCATCCTCGGTTCGCGCGACAAACTTGAAGACGGCGCCTGGCAGAGCGGCGAAGGCGCTGAGCGCGTCGCGTTTCAACGCAACAGTCGCGGCGTTGCCAGAGTGCGCCAATTTCGGCGAGACGACGAAGAGATCGGTGCGCGCAATCAAATCGTGTGGCGGCACGATCGAGCCATTGGTTTCAAACTCAATCATCGAGCTCGGTGACGCCGCTTTGAGAGCATCTATCAAAGCCGGCAGCACGCCGCGCTGCATCAACGGTTCGCCGCCAGTGATGACGAAGCCTTCACTGGAAAGCACCGCAGCGCGCGCAGCAGTTTCCTCAATCGTCAGCTTGATCGCTTCAGCGTCGCGCTCGAACTTCTTGCCGCTCTCATGTTCGAACGGCGTATCGCGCCAGTTCCATGTGTAGGCGGTGTCGCACCAGACGCAGTGGAGATTGCAGCCGCTGAGGCGAATAAACGTGCGCGACAGACCGGCCTTTGGGCCTTCGCCTTGGATGGAGCGGAAAATCTCGGGCGCGCCGGCGTCGTCGCGGGCGAGGACGACGTGCATCAGACCTGCAGCCGGTAGCCGCCGGTTTCGGTGATCAAGAGTTTCGGGCTTTGCGCGTCGGGTTCGATCTTCTGGCGCAGACGATAGATGTGGGTTTCTAGCGTGTGCGTGGTGACGTTGGCGTTGTAGCCCCACACTTCGCGCAACAGCTCTTCGCGGCCGACCGGCTTTTCGCCGGAGCGGTAGAGGTAGCGCAGGATCGAGGTTTCCTTGTCGGTCAGGCGCACTTTCTTCTGTGCCTCGTCGACCAGGACGCGCGTGGATGGGCGAAACTCGTAAGGGCCGATGCGATAGACGGCGTCTTCGCTGGCTTCGTGGCTGCGGAGATGGGCGCGAATACGCGCCAGCAGCACTGAGAACTTAAACGGCTTCAGCACGTAGTCATTGGCGCCGGCGTCGAGGCCTTGCACCTGATGCTCTTCTTCTTGCGCAGCGCCGGTCAGCATGATGATCGGCGCTTTGACACCCTGCTCGCGCAATCTTCGGCAGGCGTCGAAGCCGTCCATGTCGGGCAGGCTGACATCGAGCACGATCGCCGCGGGCTTGGACTGCTCAGCCGCAGCAAGGCCCTCGGCGGCGCTCGCGGCCCCAACCCCGGCATAGCCCGGTTCGAGATCGAACTGCTCCACCAGCGCCTGACGGAGCTCGGTATCGTCGTCGATAATGAGGATGGTTGTGTCGCGGCTCATATGATGTCGAGGCTAGCTTAGCACGAATGTCCCTGTCCTCTCACAGGTTTGCAATCGGTAGAGTTACTGACGCTGCCCAAAGAGGGCCGATCCCACCCGGACCTGCGTGGCGCCGAACCGGATAGCCGTCTCAAAATCGTCGCTCATGCCCATGCTGAGCTCTGTGAGGCCGTTGCGGGCGGCGATCTTCGCCAGCAGCGCGAAATGCATCGCCGGCGCCTCGTCGACGGGCGGGATGCACATCAGGCCGCGCACGGGCAGCCCGAACTCCTCACGCGCGGCCCGGATAAAAGCGTCCGCTTCAGCCGGCGCCACACCGGCCTTCTGATGCTCCTCGCCGGTGTTCACTTGCACCAAGATCTCTGGCGCGCGGCCCAGCTTCTGGACGGCCTCAGCCAGGGCCGCGGCGAGCTTGGGACGGTCCAGCGTGTCGATTGCATCGAACAGGGCGACAGCATCGGACGCCTTGTTCGACTGCAGCGGGCCGATGAGGCGGAGTTTGAGATCGCCGACTTGGGCGCGGCGCGCGCTCCATCGCGTTTGTGCTTCCTGCACCCGGTTCTCACCGAACACGCGCTGACCAGCAGCCAGTGCTGCCTCAATGCGGTCATCCGGCTGAAGCTTCGAGACCGCGACAAGCGACACCGTGTGTGCATCGCGGTGCGCGGCCTTGGCCGCGTTGGCGATGCGCGCAAGAATGTCGGCGCGGCGCGCTGAGACGTCGGAGGCGAGATCGTTCATGAGTTCGGTTCAACTGCTAGCGGCGCAGGCGGCCAGGCTCAACCGCGCAGCGGGCGCGCCGGCGATTCCCAGCCTCTATTTCTTCACCGATCCCATGCGGACACCCGATCCCTGCGCTATTGCGCGCAAATTGCCCCGCGGAACCTGCATTGTTTATCGGCACTTTGGCTCGCCAGAACGCTTCCGCACGACGCGCCGCCTCGCGACGATTGCGCGCGCGCGGGCGCTGACATTGCTCATCGCAGCCGATCCAGAACTTGCGCAGCGTGTCGGCGCTGACGGCGTGCATTGGCCTGAAGAGCGCTTGGCGTCACGCGCAGGCGAACGCCTGATGACGGCAGCAGCTCACTCACCGGCAGCGATTGCGCGCGCGGCGGCGGCAGGTGCCGACGCTTGTGTGCTCTCGCCTGTGTTTCCAACGCGAAGTGCGTCAGGCAATTCGCCGATTGGACTGTTTCGGGCGAGCCAAATGGCGCGCACCTCTCCCATTCCGGTGATCGCACTTGGCGGGGTCAACGCAAACAGCGCACGTTTGCTCGCAGGGCGAGGCTTTGCGGGCTGTGCTGCAGTGGATGCGTTCTTCGCTTAGAAGCGGAAGGCGGACTCGATGCGCACGCCAGCGCGCGGCTCTTCTTCACGGCCAGTCGGACGTGTGACGTTGAGCGGACGCTCGCCGCTTTCGACGCTGACTTCACCGCCGACGCGCATGCCAGGCGTGAACTGATAGTACGCACCGACAGACGCTTGGTCGCCGCGGCTGCCTTCCGGCAGGCGCTCAACGCGCTCGGCTTCACGAACATCGACCGTAACGCCCCAACGCTGGCTCAGCGTCCAGCTGGGCGCGAACTGACGATCGTTTTCGTCTTCGCCAGTGATCGCTTCGGTGACGCCGCCCGACGTGGTAAAGCGTTGGTACCAGGGCACCGCATTGCCTGTAGGCGCGGTTGCGCCCGGAGCGGCAACGGGGGCGGAGGGCCGATCCTGCGCATGCGCAACGCCGGCCGTCGCCAAGACGGCGGCTCCCGCTATTGCCCATGTGACCGGTTTGAACACCGCAAATACCCCTACTTCCAGACCCTACTCCGACAGTATAGCCGAAGCCGAACTGATCCGCAGTGAACTTTAGGACACAGCACCTGCGAATATTTCGTCAAAAACGTGGCACAGGCGGCGATGTTCCGTCAGGTTAACCAAATGGGCGAGCCCCAGCCACAACATCGCCGGGTTCGCAGTGGACCCCTGGCCCTGCCCGAAGCCCATGATATAGGAGCGGGCGTCGGCTTCGGGGATCGAACCGGCGGGGATTTGCGGAGGTAGTTCGAATGACTCAGGCTGGGCTCTTGCGGGGCGCACTTTTCATGGTCGCCGCCCTGGCGCTGGCTGCCTGCTCCGCTTTCCGTGCAGACGATACACCAGCCGGCCAGTCGCGCGCGGACGATAACCAACGCGCGGGCGTGTCGATTTTCGGCGGTGGCGGTGGCGGCGGCGGCGGTTCTGAAGCCGGCATTGGCGTAAACTCGTATTTGTGGCGCGCTTCGCTCGACACGCTGAACTTCATGCCGCTCGCGTCGGCTGATCCGTACGGCGGCGTCATCATCACCGATTGGTACACGGACGCCGCTGCGCCGAACGAGCGCTTCAAGGCCACCGTCTACATTCTCGACACGCGCCTGCGCGCCGATGCGCTGAACGTCTCGATCTTCCGCCAAACCAGCACCAATGGTCAGTGGGCGGATGCGGCTGTCGATCCCGACACCGAAATCCAGATCGAGAACGCGATCCTTACGCGCGCTCGTCAGCTTCGGCTGAACTCACGCGGCGGCTAACTAGACAGGCGGGGCGTTTGCCGCCACTCAAGCGCCCCATAAGAGGGCGTTGGAATGTCGCGTTACAATCATCGTGAAGTCGAGCCGAAGTGGCGCGAGCGTTGGGCTGTGTCCGCGATTGATCGCGCGCTCTCGCCAGAAGAAGCGGCGGGCAAACCGAAAGCCTACATCCTCGAGATGTTCCCCTACCCGTCGGGGCGCATCCACGTTGGGCACTCGCGTAACTACACAATGGGCGATGTGATCGCGCGCTTCCGGCGCGCGAACGGCTACAATGTGCTGCATCCGATGGGTTGGGACGCGTTCGGCCTGCCGGCGGAAAACGCCGCTATCGAGCGCAACATTCATCCGAAGGGTTGGACCTACGACAACATCGCCGCGATGCGCGATCAGCTGAAGTTGCTTGGGCTCGCGATCGATTGGTCGCGCGAATTGGCGACCTGCGATCCGGCTTATTACAAACACCAGCAAGCGATGTTCCTGGCCTTCTGGAGACAAGGTCTCGTCTATCGCAAGAAGCAGAAAGTGAACTGGGACCCCGTCGACAATACCGTGCTCGCCAACGAGCAGGTGGTGGACGGCAAGGGTTGGCGCTCGGGCGCGCCGGTCGAGACGCGCGAACTTGAGCAATGGATGTTCAAGGTCACCGCCTACGCGGACGATCTGCTGCAGGCAATCGGCGGCTTGGATAAGTGGCCAGACAAAGTGCGGCTGATGCAGTCGAACTGGATCGGCAAAAGCCAAGGCGCGAAGATCTGGTGGGACATCGCGTCCGCGCCGTCGTTCCTGGCGCAGACGCCTGGGGGCGAGCCGTGTCACGCGCGCGATCCGATCGAAGTTTACACCACGCGCCCTGACACGCTGTTCGGTGCGAGCTTCTTGGCGCTGGCGCCCGATCATCCGCTGACCAAAGCCATCGCCGAGCACGACCCAAAAGTCGCGAAATTCATCGAAGAATGCGCGCATTTGGGCACATCGGAAGCCGACATCGAGAAGGCGCCGAAGTTCGGCGTCGATCTCGGCGTGCGCGTGAAACACCCGTTCGATCCGAGCTGGGAATTGCCGGTGTGGGGCGCGAACTTCGTGCTCTCGACCTACGGAACTGGCGCGATTTTCGGTTCACCCGCCGGCGATCAGCGCGACTTGGACTTCGCCAACAAATACGGCCTCCCCTTCAAGCCGGTCGTGCTGCCGGCCGGCGCCGACCCCGCGACCTATGCGGTGACGACCGAAGCGTTCACCGACGACGGCGTCGCCTACAATTCGCAATTCCTTGATGGCCTGCCGACGCGCCAGGCGCTGACGCGCGCGATCGAAGAATTGGTGAAACGCGGCGCCGGTGAAGCGACGACGCAATGGCGTCTGCGCGATTGGGGCGTTTCACGGCAGCGCTATTGGGGCTGCCCGATTCCAGCAATCCACTGCGCCAAGTGCGGCGTCGTGCCGGCGCCGGTCGAGAGCTTGCCGATCGCGCTGCCGGAAGACGTGACGTTCGATAAGGACAAGCCCGGCAATCCGCTCGATCGCCATCCAACGTGGAAGCACGTGAAGTGCCCGCAGTGCAGCGGCGAGGCGCAGCGAGAAACCGACACGCTCGATACATTCGTGGATTCGAGCTGGTATTTCGCGCGTTTCACGGATCCGAACAACGAGAACGCACCGTTCGATAAGAAGGCGGCGAGCTATTGGTTGCCTGTCGATCAATATGTCGGCGGCGTCGAGCACGCCGTGCTCCACTTGCTCTATGCGCGCTTCTTCACGCGGGCGATGCGCGATTGCGGCTTCCTCGATGGCCCCGCGAATGGCGAACGGTTCAAGAGCTTGTTCACGCTAGGCATGGTGGTTCACGAGACGTACAAGTCCGCGTCGGGCGCCTGGCTGTTGCCGGAAGACACCGAGATTCGCGACGGCGCGCGTGTTGAGCTGAAGACCGGCGCGAAGGTTGAAGTCGGCGACATCGAGAAGATGTCGAAGTCGAAGAAGAACGTCGTCGACCTCGATGCGTTCGTCACCGACTACGGCGCCGATGTCGCGCGTTGGTTCGTGCTCTCCGACTCCCCTCCTGAACGCGATGTCGAATGGACAGCGTCGGGCGTGAAGGGCGCTTGGAATTTCGTGCAGCGGGTCTGGACGCTGGCGAGCGCAGGCGACCTGCCGTCACCCACCGATGCTCCGCCGAAGACCATTATGCTGGGTGAGCCGTTGGCGCTGCGCCAGCTCGCGCACCGCGCCATTCAGAGCGTCACTGACGATATCGAGAACTTCCGTTTCAACGTCGCGGTCGCGCGTTGCTACGAACTGGTCAACGGCATCGCCAAGCTGAAGGGCGACGACGACGCCAGCCGCTGGGTGCGTGGCGAAGCGTTGCGTATTCTGGCGCAGCTCATCTCTCCGTTCATGCCGCACCTGGCTGAGGAATGCTGGGAGGCGCTTGGTGGGACGGGCTTTGTAGCCACCGCGCCATGGCCTGTGGCCGATCCGCAACTGACGGCGCGGACAACCGTCACCCTCCCGATCCAGGTGAACGGCAAGAAACGTGGGGAGATCGAGGCCCCGAAGGGCGCGCCGGAGGCGGATGTGCGCGAATTGGCGCTGCAACACCCCTTGGTGGTGCAATTCCTTGAGGGACAGACTGTCGTCAAGGTGATTGTGGTCCCCGACCGGATCGTCAATATCGTCGCGAACTGAGGATCGACCGATGCGCGTACTGCTTGCCAGCCTGACCCTGCTGCTCGCCGCCTGCGGCTTCCAGCCGATGTATGCGCAGCCCGGCGGGCAAAACGCCATCGGGCCGGTCAATGTCGTTCAGATCGACGGCATGGCCGGGCACGTGCTCCGGGCCGAACTCGATCGTATGTTGGCGGTGGAGAATGACGGCTCTCCGCCTGCCCTGCTGGAAATCACGCTGACCGAACAGGTGACGCCGCTCGGTATCCGCGTCGATGAATCCGCGACGCGCTCCGAGCTGCGCTTGATCGCCAACTACGTGCTGACGCCAGCGGGCGGCGGGCGCGTGATGCGCGGCTCGGTGCTGACGGTGGTGAACTACGACATCCCGACCGCAGCCTTCGGCGAAATCGCTGCGCAGGACGACGCGCGCGAGCGCGCCGCCGAGACGATGGCGCAACGCTTCCGCGCCGAACTCGCGCTGCGCATGGCGCAAGCGCGCGCCAGCTAAGCGATGAAAATCGGTCAATGAAAATTCAGGGCGCCTCGATCCGGCGCTTTCTCGACAAGCCGGACAAAGCCGTCCGCGCTGTCCTTCTCTACGGACCAAACGAGAGCTTCGTACACGAAGCGGCACAGACGCTGGCGGCGTGGGCTGTCGGCAAGTCGGACGATCCCTACGCGGTGACAAAACTCGGCGAGGACGAGATCAAGAAAGATGCAGCACGCCTCGGCGATGCGCTCGCGGCGCAATCGCTGCTCGGCGGGCCAACAGTGGTGTGGGCGCGCATCTCCGGCAAGGGCGCGGATGGCGCGATCGAACATGAGTTGGCGGCGATCGAGCGCAATGAGCCGGGCGGCTATTTGATCGTCGAAGCGGGCGACCTCGGATCGACGGCGCCGCTCGTGAAACAATTCACCGCCGCGAAAAACGGCGCCGTCATCGCGTTTTACGAAGAGACGGAAGCCGAGCGCGCGCAGTATGCGCGTTCGCTGGCGAAGGATCTGGGGCTCAAGTTCGAGCATGGGGCCGAGGATACGTTCCTCGCCGCCCTCCCCGCCGATCGCGGCATGGCGCGTCAAGAGATTGAGAAGCTCGCGCTCTATGCGCACAAGCTTGAGCGCCCGATCTCCGCCGATGACATCGAAGCTTTGATGGCGAGCGAAGCGGAAAGCGCGCTCGATGCGGCGAGCCTGGCGGCGGCGCAGGGCAAGGTGGCGCAGGCGGTTGAGGCATTGGCGCGGATCGACGGCCTCTCCGGCGTCTCGGCGTTACGCGCCCTGCTCCGGCGCATGCACCAGCTCCGCGACGCGCGCGCGATGATCGATGGCGGCGCAAGCCCAAGCGATGCGGTGGCGCGATTGCGGCCGCCGGTGTTTTGGAAAGAACGCGACGCGGTTGCAGCACAAGCGCGGCTGTGGACGGCGAAGAAGCTCAACGCCGCATATGACGTGCTCTGGTCAGCGGAGCTACGCAGCAAGACGGCAGGCGCACCGCAGGAACTCATTGCTGCGGATGCGTATCGCGGCGTGGCGAAGCTCGTGGGCGGCTAGCGCTCCTCCGCTTTCTGTTGCTCTCTCCCCCGCCGACCGTTAGCGAACGGGGCAGAGAGGTTCCTGAATGGACACGACCAAGAGCGGCGGCTTTCCCCTTTGGCTCCTGATGCTGATCGGCTTTGCCATCGGCTTGAGCATCGGGATCTACGTCAATCAGACGATCATCGCCCCGCACTTGGCCAATCCCGATGTGATGGTCGGCCAGGCCGCGCAGGTCGAGTGGGTGATCGACAACATCACAGGGCCGATCGGGCAGATCTTCCTTGGCCTGCTCTTCATGCTGATGCTGCCTCTGCTCTTCAGCGCCATTGTCGTTGGCGTCTCCGAGATGGGCGATCTGACGGCGCTCGGCCGCGTCGGCTGGAAGACGTTGCTGATGACGGTGATCGTGTCATCGATCGCGGTTGTGATCGGCCTGGCGGCGGTGAACATCCTCCAGCCTGGCGCCGGCATTGATCAGGCACTCGCGCAACGCCTGCTCGAACAGAACGCGTCGGCAGCGCAGGGCATTGTCGAGAACGCGCCGGAGAACGTGAACTTCGGCCAGTTCTTCCTCGAGCTTGTGCCGCGCAACGTCGTGAAGGCAGCCGCCGACATGCAAGTGCTGCCATTGATGGTGTTTGCCGTCTTCTTCGGCATCGGCCTCGTCATGGTGAAATCCAAGGCCAGCGATCAGCTGCAGCTTGTCATCACCGGCCTGTTCGAAGTGATGATGAAGTTG
>LNFM01016883.1_pt1 | contig 17928 bp, 17 predicted proteins | sample 596031 | NCBI WGS metagenome assembly LNFM01 (sample SAMN04254537, study PRJNA301005) | activated carbon metagenome | isolation source: dual media filters at the Ann Arbor, Michigan drinking water treatment plant | place: USA: Ann Arbor | reverse complement strand
TGTCATATCACTGTCACACGAATGTCGTCCCACTTTCCGATGGCACGCCTAGAGGGGGCGGGAGATTAGCCGGCTGCCGCCGGTTGCCGGGCGTACGCGCCCTTCTTCATCGGGGATAGATGACAATGATGAACCGCAAACGCGTGTTCTGGGCGACCACCGCCCTCTTCAGCGGCCTTCTGGTCGCAGGCGCCGCATCGGCCCAGTCTTCGGGTACGGAAGCCGCCGAACTCGACGAAGTCGTGGTCACCGGCGCGACCGGCCCCCGTAACGTCGATGGCCTGGCCGTCTCCGAGACGGTCGCCAAGACCCGCAACACGATCACGCAAGAGTTCATCGCGACCCAGACCCCGGGTCAGACGATCCTGCAGACCCTGAACCTGACGCCCGGCCTCAGCTTCACCAACACCGACTCCTACGGCTCGTCGGGCGGCAACATCCGTCTGCGTGGCTTCGACGGCAACCGCGTCTCGCTGACCTTCGACGGCATTCCGCTGAACGACACCGGCAACTACGCCAGCTACACCAACCAGCAGCTGGACCCGGAACTGATCGAGCGCGCCTCGGTCAACACCGGTTCGACCGACGTCGACAGCCCGACCGCCGCAGCCACCGGCGGCACCATCAACTACGTGACGCTGCGTCCGACCGCCGACTTCGGCGGCTGGGGCCAGTTCTCGTACGGCGACTTCAACTACCGTCGCTACATGGCGCTGATCAACACCGGCGAGTTCGGCCCTTGGGGCACCTCGGCCTGGTTCGCGGTCTCCAGCACGAACTACGACAAGTTCAAGGGTCGCGGCGACCTGCAGAAGACGCAGTTCAACGGTCGCATCTATCAGCCGCTCGGCGACAACGGCGACTTCCTGTCGCTGTCGGGTAACTGGAACGAGAACCGCAACAACAACTACCTCGGCCCGAACCTCGGCACCGCGACCGGCTCGATCCTGCCGCAGGTTGAAACCGACCCGCGTGGCTGGGACGTCGATTTCGACACCACCTATGTCGCGCCGACCGTCCGCGCCGGCATCGCCGACGTCGACAGCAACGGCACCAACTACTGGGGTCTGCGCGTCAACCCGTCGAACACGGGCAGCATCCGCGGCCAGTCGCGATTCACCCTGTCGGACAGCCTGGTGCTGACGATCGATCCCTCGTTCCAGTACACCCTGGCGAACGGCGGCACCCAGCAGCTGGCCCTGTCGGAATCCGACCGCACGCTGCGTGGCACGTTCACGACCGGTGGCGTCGACCTGAACGGCGACGGCGACACGCTGGACACCGTCCGCGTCATGACGCCGTCGAACACCAACACCCACCGCTATGGCCTGAACAGCTCGCTGATCTGGGATCTGGACAACAACCACCGTCTGCGCGCCGCCTATGCGCTCGACTTCGGTCGTCACCGCCAGACCGGCCTTTACGGCCGGGTGAACTTCTCGAACCCGAACGACCCGCGCTTCATCGACTGGTTCGGTGGTCGCAACATCCTCGAAAACCGCATCGTCAACCGCAACGGCTACGAGCTGCGCTCGCGTGACCGCCTTTCGATCGCCGAACTGAACCAGTTCTCGCTCGAATACCGCGGCCAGTTCATGGACGACGCGCTGACCATCAACATCGGCGTCCGCGCACCGTTCTTCCGCCGCGAACTGAACCAGTTCTGCCTCACGCAGAACTCATCGTCGAACGTGCTCTGCACCAGCGAGACCACGACGACGACCGCCATCGTCAACGGCGTGAGCACGACCCTGACCAACGGCAACCTCGCCATCGCCGGTCGTACGACCGGTTCGGGCGCCACGCTGAACTCGATCCAGTACATCGCGCCCTACTCGCGCGACGTCGAGTATGAGGACATCCTGCCGAACGTGGGCGCTACGTACCGCTGGGGTGAAGGCCACTCGGTCTACGTCAACTACGCCGAGACCCTGTCGGCACCGCGCACGGACAGCCTCTACGGCGTGCGTCGCTTCGCTGACGGGACCGTCGGCAACCCGACCGTCCAGCCGGAATCGGCCCAGAACTTCGACCTCGGCTACCGCTATACGGTCCCGAACCTGGTCGGCACCGTCTCGGTGTTCGCCAACAGCGAAGAAAACCGCATCGTCAGCTCCTTCGATGACGACCTCGGTCAGTTCGTTGACCGTAACGTCGGTGCCGTCGAGCGCATCGGCGCTGAAGGCTCCATCGGCTGGTCGCCGATCGAAGCCCTCAGCCTGTACGCCTCGGCGACCTGGCTGAGTTCGGAAGTGCAGGACGACTACGTGAACAACACCGTCGGTGGCATTCCGCAGATCGTGCTCACCAAGGGCAAGGAGCTGGTCGAGACGCCGGAATGGATGGCCTCGGCTCGCATCAACTACCAGTTCACCGAGTACCTGGAAGCCGGCCTTCAGGCGAAATACACGGGCGAGCGCTGGGTGACCGACGTCAATGACATGTCGGCCGACGCCTTCACCACGGTTGACGCCAACATCCGCCTCGACATGGCTGCCTTCGGCTACGAAGGCACCTTCATCCAGGTGAACGCTGACAACATCTTCGACGAGCAGTACTACGCCAACCTCGGCACCCGCGCGTCGTCGACCCCGGGAACGCCTGGCTTCAGCCAGCCCTTCGCTTCGGTCGGCGCTCCGCGCACGATCTCGGCGACCCTGCGGGTGGCCTTCTAAGACCCGGGCTTCGGCCTGAACTGACATGATCGGGGCGGTCCGGAAACGGGCCGCCCCTTTCTTTTGTGCGCGGCTGCTTTTGACCTGCTCCGTTGAAGTCGGGGACCGGGGTGTCTATCTGGCGCAGCCAGCCCATTCACACCGAGGATGTTCCACCGCTCATGACCGCCTCTCCCATCCCCGCCGAATGGTCACCGCATCGCGCGATGTGGGTCGGCTGGCCCAGTCACGGCGAGCTGTGGGAAGAGAATCTCGAGCCGGCCCAGGCCGAGGTCGAGGCCCTCGTCCGCGCCCTGGCGGGGCCGGGCCGCGAAACCGTGAAACTGATGGTGGGCAAGCCTGAGGCCCTCGACGACGCCCGGGCCCGCTTCTCCGGGGTCGCCAGTGTCGAGGTCATCGACGGCCGCTTCGGCGACATCTGGCTGCGCGACACCGGACCGATCTTCGCGGCGGGGTCCGCGAGCGCCGCCGCCTTCCGCTTCAACGGCTGGGGCGGAAAATACGAGCTGGAGCATGACGACACGGTCGCCGACCAGATCGGCGCGGCGTCCGGCGTGGCGCTGGAGCGTCATGACTTCATTCTCGAGGGCGGGGCGCTGGATCACGACGGGCAGGGGACCATCGTCACCACCCGCCAGTGCCTGCTGAACCCCAACCGCAACCCCGGCTGGAGCGAGGCCACCGCCGAGGCGGCGCTCACGGAGTCGCTGGGTGCGCGCAAGGTGCTGTGGCTCGGCGACGGCCTGCTGAACGATCACACCGACGGCCACGTTGACAACCTCGCCCGCTTCGTCGCGCCGGGCGTCGTGGCCTGCCCGATCGCCTGGGGCCGCGGCGATCCCAATGACGCGGTTTATGACGCGGTGGCGAAAGCGTTGTCGGAGATGACCGATGCGACCGGCGCGCCGCTGAAACTGCTGCGCCTGCCGTCGCCCGGCTTCATCGGCGATGAGGATGAAAAGCCGATCCCGGCCAGCCACATGAATTTCCTCATCGCAAACGGCGCCGTGATCGTGCCGGACTACGGCAATGCGCGCGCCGTCGACCTGGTCTGTCAGGGCCTGAAGACGGTCTTCCCGGACCGGGAGATCATCCCCTTGTCCTCCATCGCCATCCTGTCCGGCGGCGGATCCTTCCACTGCATCTCCCAGCAGGAGCCTGCCTGATGAGGAGTGATTAGTGGTTAGTGATTAGTGAGTAATGATTGTATTTGTCATTTACCGGAGGTTGGTGATGACGGATGGGATCAGGGGCTATCGCGACTTGCTGGTCTGGCGCAAAGCCATGGACTGGGTAGAGAGAGGCTATGAAGCGACCTCACACTGGCCACGGGATGAGCGGTTCGGACTGATCAGCCAGATCAGGCGCGCAGCGGTCTCGGTAGCGTCAAATATCGCCGAGGGCGCGGCTCGCCGGAGCACTGGTGAGTTCATTCAGTTCCTCGGAATTTCGCGCGGCTCGCTCGCGGAAGCCGAAACGCAATTGCTTCTCGCCGAGCGCTAGGGCTACCTGCCCGACAGCGACGCTGATGCCCTCCTGGGCGCTGCCGAGGAGATCAGCCGGATGTTGGTGGCGCTCAACATTTCTCTGAAAGCGAAGCAGGTCCGCTAGAACCAGCAATCACTAATCACTAATCACTAATCACCATGACCCGCACTCTTTCAGTTTCGGCCCTCCAGACGTCCTACGGCGAGGACCTGCAGGCCAATATCGACAAGACCATCGACCTGATCCGTCAGGCCGCGTCCAGGGGCGCCCAGGTCATCCTGCCCAGCGAGCTCTTCCAGGGCCCGTATTTCTGCGTCTCGCAGGAGGAGCGCTGGTTCGGGACCGCCCACCCGTGGCGCGAGCATCCGTGCGTGACGGCGCTCCAGCCCGTGGCGGCCGAACTGGGCGTCGCCATCCCCGTCTCGATCTTCGAGCGCGAGGGGCCGCACTATTTCAACTCGATGGTCATGCTGGACGCCGACGGCGCGGCGCTCGGCGTCTATCGCAAGAGCCACATCCCCGACGGCCCCGGCTATCAGGAGAAATACTATTTCCGGCCCGGCGACACCGGCTTCAAGGTCTGGAGCACCCGCCACGGCCGCATCGGCGTCGGCATCTGCTGGGACCAGTGGTACCCCGAAACCGCCCGCGCCATGATGCTGCAGGGCGCGGAGGTGTTGATGTATCCCACCGCCATCGGCTCGGAACCGCACGACAAGGAACTCGACACCGCCGAGCCGTGGCGTCGCGCCATGCAGGGCCATGCCGTCTCGAACGTCGTGCCGGTGATCGGCGCCAACCGCATCGGCCATGAGCAGGTCAATGAGGCAGGCCAGGTCTTCTACGGCTCATCCTTCATCGCCGACCACCGCGGCGATCTGGTCGAGAGCTTCGGCCGGGCGGAGGAGGGAGCGCTGGTCCATACCTTCGACCTCGACTACATCGACCGCCACCGCGCCGCCTGGGGCTTCTTCCGCGACCGGCGCACCGATCTCTACGGTTCGCTGGTCAGCCCCCGACCGGCGTAAGCGCCAGCGCCCGGCGTTCCGCCGCGCAACCGGGATTGGTCAGGCCCTCGGCGCGCGCGGCGGCGACTTCCGCCCGGGCGGCCGCCAGATCGGCGGCGAAGGACGGCATGGCTGCGGCCCGCTCATAGACGGCCTGCCCGATCTGCAATCCGTCGGTCACATCGGCCTGCCAGTTGACGCGGCACAGGGCGCGGCTCTCGCCGATATCCCGCCCACGCCGCCTCGCCGCCTCCGCCCGATCGGGCACCAGGGCGGCGAACATCTCGCCATAGGCCGCGCCGGCGACGGCGCCGCCTGCTGGCCACGAGGGACTGTTGCGCCCGGTCTCGTCCATCCGCAGGCAGGGCTGAAGCTCGGGCTGTTCGGCGACGGGCCGTCGGCGCGGCGCGCGTTCGGCCAGCGCCCCGGCCACGCTCGCTGAATCGATCAGCAGCCGGTTCATCAGCCGCGTCAGCGCCGGGCGCGGCTGCTCCGTCAGGCGGGTGCCGAGGACGCAGTCGAAATCTGGGCGGTCGCCAGCCACCAGCGGTCCGTGCCCGGTTCGACCGAAGCGAACACGGCCTGTTCGGCTTGAGGGTCCACAGGGGAGGGGGTGAATCGCGCCGCCATGGCTGTGACGGCAGCCGGGTCGAGATAACCTTCGACCGGCGCGAGCGCGGCGACGGGCCGACCGGCCGTGGCGCACCCGCCCATCAGGAGGCAGGCGGCCAGGACGGCGGCGGGTTTCACCGGCCGGCGGTCCAGTCCAGTTGCACGCTGGTCGGGCCGTCCTCGACCGGGGTGGCGACCACGCGCAGCAGCTGGCCGCTGCCGTCACTGGCGGCGGCGCCGTAGGCGCGGGCGTCACCGGTGTTCATGGCCATGACCGAGGCCAGGCCGGCGGCTTCGGCGCGCTGGCGATAGAAGTCGATCACGGCGTCAGGCGTGGCGTCCGTGGTGAAGCTGAGGATGCCGCCCGGCCCGTCCGGACCGCGTGCGACTGTGGCGGGGCCCTGGGCCGCGCCGCCGGGATAGACGACGGCGAAGGCGGGGGCGCCCGGGGCCGCCGGGGCCGCTGCGCCTGCAGGTACCGCCGGCGCGGCTGCCGCGGCCGGGGCTGCGGCGTCTGCGGCCGGTGCGGCCTCCGCGGCGGCCGGGGCCTCATCCGCAGGGGCCTGGCTGCAACCGGCCAGGGCCAGGGCCGCCATCAGTGCGGCGGCCGCGAGCGTGCGCTTCATCCCGTGTCGTCCTTGAAAAGACTGTCGTTGAGTGGCCGCACCGTGGCCCAAGCCTGCGGCGGCGGCAAGGCAGGTTCGCGCCTTCGCAAAGGCGCGGATGACGCAGGGGTCATCCGGTCGCGGCGTCGGCCTCGCCTCCGCCGCTGTCGGCGGCCTCACCCTCCTGCCCGGTCGCGTCCTCGCCGGTGTTCTTGATCGGCTCCGGGTCGGCCCGGGCCGAGGCGGCGGATGCGCTGGAGGCCCGGCCCTCAACGGCCAGCGCCGCGTTGACCGTGTTCTGGTCGGGGTCGATCTCCGATCCTGTCGCGGCCCCGCCCTGCAGCGAGCCGGCGCGGGTGTCCGATCCCATGTCGCTGCCGGACAGGGCCTCGGTCAGGGCGTCCGGCGTCCGGCCCGTGTCAGGCTTTTCGCCCATGTCCTCGGCTTCGCGCGCGTCGGCGGTCTGGTTGGGGTTGGTCATGGTCACGCTCCTTCAGTGAAGGAGCGGGTGGGAAGCAGCCGGGTTCCCAACGATGTCCTTCTCCCCTTGCGGGAGAAGGTGGGCGGCGAAGCCGCTCGGATGAGGGGTCTCTCCGCCCTCTGACATTCGCACACGAAAAAGGGATCGCCGATGTATCCCGTCGTGCGACCCCTCATCCGTCTCGCTGCGCGAGCCACCTTCTCCCGCAAGGGGAGAAGGACGTATTCTTACTTCCCGAACAGCTTGTTCCAGCGGCGCTTCTCGCGGTTCTTCCAGGTTCCGCGGTGATAGGCGTCCGAGCCGATCAGCGGCACGACCGTGGTCGCTTCGGCGAAGACCATCTGTTCGTGCGTGGTCTGCACCTTGCCCCACGACGCCGCCTCTTTCAGCGTGGACGACGAACAGGCCCCGTCGCGCACGTCGGCGACCGTGATCTGGACCGCATAGCGGTGCATCTCGGCCTCGACGCCGAGGATCTCGGCGCAGACGACCGTATCCTGGGCGAAATTCTTCGGCACGCCGCCGCCGACCATGAACAGGCCGGTGACGCCCGCGGCGATCTTGATGTCGGTCAGTTCGCGGAAGTCGGCGACCGCGTCGATCATCAGATACGGCTTGCCCTCGGCCATCCGCTCCTTCTGGTGCTTGACCAGGCCGAAGCCGGCCGAGCTGTCGACGAAGGCCGGGCAGAAGATCGGCACACCCTCTTCATAGGCGGTCTGGATCAGCGAGCCGGGCTTCTTGGCATTCCCTTCGGACAGCCATTTGCCCATTTCCCAGATGAACTCGCGCGAGGAATAGCCGCGCGGCTCCAACTGGTTGCAGATCTCCAGGATGGTGTGGTCGCAGGCCTGGAGCTCTTCCTCATCGATATAGGTGTCGTAGATCCGGTCGATGTAGTTGTCGCGCAGGACATTGTCGTCCACCTCGCCGGCGGCCTGGTAGTGTTTGAAGCCCAGGGCCTCGAAGAAATCCATGTCGACGATCGAGGCACCGGTGGCGACCACGGCGTCGATCATGCCGAACTTCACCATGTCGCGGTACACGTGCATGCAGCCGCCGGCCGAGGTCGAACCGGCCAGGATCAGCCACGGCGAGCAGTCCTTGTCCTCGATGGCCATGTTGAAGATGTCGGCGGCCCGGGCCGTGTCACGGCTCGAGAACGACATCTTGCGCATGCTGTCGATGATCGGGCGGGCGTCGAAGGACGTGATGTCCACATGCTCCACGGTGTTCTGGAGCAGCTGGGCCTTCTGATTGGTCTGAACGGGAGCGTTCATTGCAAGGGTTTCCCTTTGGTTTGAGCGCCCGTCGTCAAGAGAAACAGCGGCCCGGACGGAGCGACGGGCCGCTGCTGATTACAACGCGAAAGCGACGGTTTAGCGCCGTTGCTTCTTCCGCTGGCCGGCCTTGCCCTTGGGGCGCGACAGGCGAACCACCTTGCGGGCCTGCTCTTCCGCCGAGGTGCGAACCGTCGGGATGGAGCGGGGCGCCAGGCCGTAGAGCGAAGCCATCGGGGCATCCTCGACGCCGGCGATGTCGTGTTCGCCATAGCCGTTGAAGCCGGTCGACATGGCGACGCCATAGGCACCCAGCATGCCGATCTCGATGAAGTCGCCCTCCTGCACATCGGCCGGCAGCCAGAACGGTCCCGGCATGTGGTCGATGGAGTCGCAGGTCGGGCCGTAGAAGCGGAACGGCTTGAGCTCATTGGCCGAAGCGCCGTCCCGGACCAGCTTGGTCGGGAAGGGCCAGCGCGAATGGGTCGCGTCGAACAGCGAGCCGTACGACCCGTCGTTCAGATACAGGGCGTCGCCCTTGCGCAGGTCGACCCGGCACAGGACCGAGGAGGACTCGGCGACCAGCGCCCGGCCGGGTTCGCACCACAGCTCGGTCGTTTCCGACACCGGCATCTCGTTGAAGCCGCGATGGATGGCGTCGGCGTATTCCTGCATGTCCGGCGGGACCATGCCCGGATAGACCGAGGGGAAGCCGCCGCCGACGTCGACGATGTCCACGAACACGCCCGCGCGGCTGATGGCGCGGCCGACCTGGGCCATGGCGGCCTCATAGGCGGACGGGCGCATGCATTGCGAACCGACGTGGAAACAGACACCCATCAGGCCATCCTTGACCGCCTGGCGGGTGGCCAGCAGCAGGGACGGGGCCTGGTCCGGCGAGACGCCGAACTTGCCCGAAAGCGAATAGGCAGCGCCGTCCGCCGAGACCGTCATCCGGACCAGCAGGTTCAGATCGGTCGCATTGCCCGTGGCGTCGAGGATCTTGGCCAGCTCGTCATGGCTGTCCAGCGAGAAGGTGCGGACGCCGTGCTCGAAATAGGCCTTGGTGATCGCGCCGCGGCTCTTGACCGGGTGCATGAAGGCCAGGCGTGCGTCGGGGCTGACCGAACGGACCAGTTCGATCTCGCCCAGCGAGGCGACGTCAAAGCCGGTGACTCCAGCCTCCACGAGGGTCTCGATGACCCACCGCGACGGATTGGCCTTCACCGCATAGAAGACGTCGGCTTTCAGATTGTCCTGGAACCAGCGCGCCGCTACGGAAACTGAACGCGGCCGCACGAGTGCGACGGGACGTTCAGGGGACCGTCACGTAAACCCCTGTAATTGTTAAACCCAGCCGGCGTTAGCAGCGCATAGAGTCAGACCACGGGGTCCGCCGGAAGCCGCGATGTAGGGTCACCGGACTGTCATGTAAAGCGGTTTTTTTCGGGCAGCCATTGAGTTTGCAAGGCATTTGTCCGGGGGCGGACGGAGACGCGGCGCATCCCCGGCAGCGGTCGGTTCGTCCAGGTCCTCGCCGCCGCCGCTGCCATGGCCCGCCCGAAGCTGGAGGCCCCGGGTCTGCCGGTCGAGGTGCGCGCCGCGCCATGGGCGGCGGGTCGGTTACGCTGGACGAAAACCTCGTGGACGTGTCATTAAGACTTGCCTCGCGGGCCTGATCAGGCGATGCGGCGCGCCCCTGCAACCGCCACCAGCGTGTCCATGACCTCAGCTGCCGCCGCCGTCGCGTCCGTGAAGGATGTGTCCAAGACTTTCGGTGCCCGAAAGGCCCTGAACGGCGTGTCCGTCGAGGTCGGGGCCGGAGAAATGGTCGCCCTCATCGGCCCGTCAGGGTCTGGCAAGTCGACGCTCCTGCGCTCGATCACCGGCCTTCAGAGCATCGACTCCGGCAAGGGCACGATCACTGTTTTCGGCGAGGTCGTGCAGAAGAACGGTCGCACCACCGGGGCGACCCGCGCCGCGCGCCAGAAGCTGGGCATGATCTTCCAGCAGTTCAATCTGGTCGGCCGGCTGTCGCTGTTCTCCAACGTCATGCTGGGCGCGCTCGGCCGGATTCCCGGCTGGAAAGGCCTGCTGGGCGTCTGGCCCGCCGAGGACAAGCAGCGCGCCATGGCGGCCCTGCACCGCGTCGGCGTCTCGGACTACGCCGCCCAGCGCGCCAACACCCTGTCGGGTGGCCAGCAGCAGCGCGGCGCCATCGCCCGCGCCATGGTCCAGGGCGCCAAGGCCATCCTCGCCGACGAACCCGTCGCCTCGCTCGACCCCGTTTCGGCCCGCAAGGTGATGGAGCTGCTGGTCGAGCTGAACAGGCGCGACGGCTTCGGCGTCATCGTCACCCTGCACCAGGTCGACTACGCCATCCGCTACTGCGACCGCGTCATTGCCCTGAAGGCCGGCCAGATCGTCTATGACGGCCCGTCCACCGGCCTCGATACCAAGCAGCTGATCGACATCTACGGCCCGGAATTCGAGGACGCGTTCTGGGAAACCAAGGCATGAGGCTTTCGGGCTTCGCCCGGCTTTTCGGCGTCAGCGCCCTCGCTGCCGTCGCCCTGACCCTGTCCGGTTGCGACAAGGGCGAGGACCTGGCCTCCGGCGCGCCCGCGCAGATCACCTTCTCGATCCTGTCCGCCCAGGGCCAGGCGTCCGCCGGACCGCTGTGGCAGCCGCTGCTCGACGATCTGGCGCGGACCATCGACGTGCCGGTGCGACCGCATTTCGCCTCGACCTATGCGACCCTGGTCGAGGACATGAAGCGGGGCGACGCCCAGGTCGCCTGGTTCTCGGCCCAGCCGGCCGTCGATGCGATCGACCACGCCGACGCCGAACTGATCGCGCGCACCGTCAATCTGGAGGGAGAGGACAGCTATCGCTCGACCCTGATCGTGCGGCGCGGATCGGGCATCACCCTGAAGGCGGTCATGGACTGCGGGAAGCGCTACAGCTTCGGCATGGGCGATGCGCAGTCCACGTCCGGAACCCTCGCGCCGGCGACCTTCCTGTTCAATCCGCGCGGCATCCGGCCAGCGGACTGTTTCGCCTCGGTCCGTTCCGACAATCACGAGCGCAATGTCTTCAACGTCGCCTCGGGCCTTCTTGATGTCGCGGCCTCGAACACGGTCACCGGCGCCGCCTTCCGCCGCCAGAATCCGACGCTGGCCGAACAGATCGAGGAACTCTGGCGGTCGCCGCCGATCCCCGAAGGCGGCATCGTCCTGCGCAGCGACCTCGACCCCGCGGTGAAGGAGAAGATCCGCAGCTTCTTCCTGACCTACGGCCGTGGCGACGGCGTTGAGGCCGAACGTCAGCGCCGGGTGCTGGCGGGCCTCCGCTATTCGCGCTTCAGCGCCGCCGACGACGACTACCTCGACCCCGTGCGGGAAATGATCGCCGACCAGACCCTGGCCGACGCCCAGGCGCGCAACGACGCCGCCGCCGTCGCCGCGGCCCGCGCCGAGTTGCAGCGGCTGCGGACCCGCCGGGAGGTGCAGCCGTGATCGGTTCGACGCCCCCTATTTCGACGCGCGCCCCGACGGGCGCATTCCACGAACGCATGATCGCCTTCACCGGACGTCCGTCCGAAGGCGCGATCCAGGACACCAGGGCATGAGCAGCCTCAGAAACCTCTTCGCCGCCGCGCTTGCGCTGACGGTGGTCCTTCTCGGCCTGGCCTGGAACGGCGACGCGTCCGCCCAGACCCGCCGCCCGGAGAAGATCGTCTTCACCGTGCTGTCGGCCGAGGGCCAGGCCTCGTCGGGCCCCCTGTGGCAGCCCCTGCTGGACGATCTGGAACAGGCGCTCGGTATCCCGGTCGAACCGGTCTTCGGCTCCAACTACAGCGTGCTGGTCGAGGCCATGAGCGCCGACCAGGCCCAGATCGGCTGGTTCTCGGCCCTGCCCGCCGTCCAGGCCATTGACCGCGCCCAGGGCGAGGTCATCGCCCGCACCGTCGATATCGAGGGCAAGGATTCCTACGTCTCGACCATCATCGTGAGGAAGGGCTCAGGCATCACGATCGAGGACGTGATCGCCTGCGGCAAGCGTTACACCTTCGGCATCGGCGACGCCCAGTCCACCTCCGGCACGCTCGCGCCGATGACCTATTTCTTCGCGCCGCGCGACATCGACCCGCGGGCCTGTTTCTCGACCGTGCGCTCGGCCAACCACCAGGCGAACGCCTTCTCGGTCGCCAATGGACAGGTGGACGTCGCCACGTCGAACTCGGTCAACACCGTCTTCCTGCGTCGCCAGAACCCGCAGATCGCGGACCAGATCGAGGAAATCTGGCAGTCCCCGCCCATTCCGGAATCCGGCATTGTCATCCGCTCGGACCTGCCGGCCGATGTGAAGGACAAGATCCGCCGCTTCTTCACCACCTATGGCCAGGGCCTCGGCCCCGACGTGGACCGCCAGCGGGAGGTCATGCGCGGGTTGAACTATTCCCAGTTCCGCGCCGCCGACGACAGCTATCTCGATCCGATCCGGGTGATGAAGGCCGACCAGGCGCGCCGGGAAGGCCGCCCGCCCGAGGTCGCCCCGCCCGCCAGCGCCGGCGCGCAGTTCGCGCGCTGGAGCCCCTTCGCCCTCATCGGCCTGCTCGCGGTCTTCGCGATCATCGTCAACCTGCTGCCCAAGCGGACACCTACGGCCAACGACCCCGCCGTGGTGCCAGACTCACCGAAGAAGTCTCTCTCGGCCTGGTCGCTCGATCTCCTGCTGTGGGGCGGCTTCGCCATCATCCTGATGGCCGCGTTCAAGACGGTCGACCTGCCCAATCTTGGCGCACTCTTCTCGAGCCCCGAGAAGATGCAGAACTACGGCAAGGACTTCCTGAACCCGAATTTCGCTAACTGGCGGCCGCTCGTCGGCCAGATGTGGCTGACGGTCCAGATCGCGCTCTGGGGCACCTTCCTGGCGGTCTTCCTGGCCGTGCCGCTCAGCCTGATGGCTTCGCGCAACCTGTCGCCGGCCTGGCTGGTCTGGCCGGTGCGCCGGCTCATGGACCTGCTGCGCTCGGTGCCGGATCTCGTGGTCGCCACCCTGTTCATCGTCGCCGTCGGCCTCGGCCCGCTGGCCGGTGTTCTCGCCATCGCCCTGAACACCGCCGGCGTTCTCGCCAAACTGTTCTCGGAGGCCGTGGAGTCGATCGACAAGGGCCCGATCGAGGGCGTGAAGGCGACCGGGGCCGGCAGGCTGCATGAGATCGCCTGGGGCGTCCTGCCACAGGTCGCGCCCCTGTGGACCAGCTTCGCCCTCTACCGGTTCGAGTCGAACAGCCGCGCCGCCACCGTGCTCGGCCTGATCGGCGCGGGCGGTATCGGCCAGGTCCTGTTCGAGAGCCTGCAGGCGTTCGACTACCGCACGGTCTCGACCATCGCGATCATCATCGTCGTCGCCGTGACCCTGATCGACATGCTGTCCCAGGCCATGCGCAAGCGGCTGCTGTAACAGGCGGTTCAGCGCCCATTGAAAAGCCCGCCATCGCGATCGCGATGGCGGGCTTTTTGTTTTCCGGACCCGGGATCAGGCCGGGCGCAGATCCGGCGGCGTGGCCTCTTCCGTCAGGATGCGGATCGCCTCGTCCAGCGACACCAGTTCCTGGGCCTGTGAGCCCAGGCGGCGGATCGCCACCGTGCCCGCTTCGGCCTCGTTCTTGCCGACCACGGCGATGACCGGAACCTTGCCGACCGAGTGTTCGCGGACCTTGTAGCCGACCTTCTCGTTGCGCAGGTCGGTCTCGGCGCGCAGGCCCGCCGCCTTCAGCTTTTCGACTACGTCGCGGGCATAGTCGTCGGCCTCGGACACGATGGTCGCCACCACGACCTGGGTCGGCGCCAGCCACAGCGGGAAGGCCCCGGCGTAGTTCTCGATCATGATGCCGATGAACCGCTCGAACGAGCCGAGGATGGCGCGGTGGAGCATGACGGGCCGGTGCTTCTGGCCGTCCTCACCGATGTATTCCGCGTTCAGCCGCTCGGGCAGGACATAGTCGAGCTGCAGCGTGCCGCAGGTCCAGGTCCGGCCGATGGCGTCCTTGACGATGAAGTCCAGCTTGGGCGCGTAGAAGGCGCCGTCGCCCTCGGCGATGACCGGATCGACCCCGGCCAGCCGTGCGGCCTCGCCCAGCATGGCCTCGGCCTTGTCCCAGAACTCGTCCGTGCCCGCGCGCACCTCCGGCCGGGTGGCCAGGGCGATCTCGTGCGTGGTCATGCCCAGATCGGCGTGGATCACCTGGGTCAGGCGGATGAACCGTTCCGTCTCCTCGACGATCTGGTCCTCGCGGCAGAAGATGTGGGCGTCGTCCTGGGTAAAGCCGCGTACCCGCATCAGGCCGTGCAGGGCCCCCGACGGCTCATAGCGGTGGCAGGCTCCGAACTCGGCCATGCGCAGCGGCAGTTCGCGATAGGACCGCTGGCCCTGGTCGAAGATCTGGACGTGGCCCGGGCAGTTCATCGGCTTCAGGCTGAGGGTCTCGCCCTCGACCGTCTCGCAGACGAACATATTGGGGCGGTATTTCTCCCAGTGGCCCGACTTCTCCCAGAAGGTCCGGTCCAGCACCTGGGGCGTCTTGACCTCGACATAGCCGGCGGCGTCCAGCCGGCGGCGCATATAGGCCTCCAGCACGCGCCACAGGATCCAGCCCTTGGGGTGCCAGAAGACCATGCCCCGGCCTTCCTCCTGCATGTGGAACAGGCCCATGGCCTTGCCGATGCGGCGGTGGTCGCGCTTCTCGGCCTCCTCGACGCGCAGCAGATAGGCCTCGAGGTCCTCTTTCGAGGCCCAGGCCGTCGCATAGATGCGCTGCAGCTGCGGATTGCGGTGGTCGCCGCGCCAGTAGGCCCCCGCCAGCTTGGTCAGTTTGAAGGCCTTGCCGACGAATTTGGTCGAGGGGAAATGCGGCCCGCGGCACAGGTCGACCCAGTCGCCCGTGGCGTAGGTCGTGATCGTCTCCGTGCCCGGCAGGTCGCGGATCAGTTCGGCCTTGAACGTCTCGCCCTTGGCCTCGAACAGTTTGATCGCCTCGTCGCGGTCCCAGACCTGACGGACCAGCTTCTCGTCGCGATCGACGATCTCGGCCATCTTCTTTTCGATGGCGGCGAAGTCGTCCGTCGAGAACGGCTCCTCGCGGTGGAAGTCGTAATAGAAGCCGTCCTCGATCGCCGGGCCGATGGTGACCTGGGTGCCGGGGAACAGCTCCTGCACCGCCTGGGCCAGCACGTGGGCGGCGTCGTGGCGGATGGTCTCCAGCGCCTCGGGATCGTCGCGCATGATCAATTTGAAGTCGCCGGAACCGCCCAGCGGGCGGTCCAGGTCGCGCTGCTCGCCGTTCAGGGCCACCAGGGCCGCGCGCTTGGCCAGCGACGGCGAGATGGAGGCGGCGACGTCACGGCCCGTGGCGGACGCAGGCACTTTGCGCATCGAGCCGTCGGGCATCGTTAGCTCAATCACCGGGCTGAACTCGACCGAGATGATTTCCGGTTTGCTCCGAGTCTGTTGCTCTGGCTCGGCGATAAACGAGGACATGAAGTCGGTAGGTTTGTTGCTCATCGGTCAGTCTTTACAGGCGGAACCGGATCATAGCCCGATTTTCCGAGAGGGTGGCATTTGCAGAGGCGTCTGACCGTCAGCCATCCCCCCTTGATCGGTCCATGCTGGATCAGCGCGTCCCGGCCGTAGTCCGAACAGGTCGGCAGGAACCGGCATTGCTGCCCGATCAGGGGCGACAGCGTCAGCTTGTAGCCGCGATGGGCCAGCCGTACGCCGCGTTCATAGAGAGTTCCGCCGGTAGCCATGTCGCCGCGCTTATCCCCCGACAGACGCGAAGGAGCAACGGGCTCTAGGCCGCGCCGGCGAGGCTAGTTCGGGTGTCGGGGCTCCGGCGGGCCACGGCGGCGCGCACGGCCTCCAGCGTCGCCTCGATGGCGACCATGGTCGAGGCGTGGCGGGCCGGATAGTCGGAGACCTGTTTCAGGGCGCGCAGGCCCTCGAACCGGCCCGTCGGACCCTCGCCGCCGGCCTTGAGCATTGCGGACATGGCGTCGCGCGCGGCGACGATCTCGTCCAGCGACGCGCCGATGACGGTCTCGCCGAGCACGCCCGCCGCCGCTTGGCCGAGGGCGCAGGCCTTGACGTCCTGGGCGAAGGTTTCGATCCGGCCGGCGTCGTCGAGCGTGACGTCGACGATGGCCTTCGAGCCGCACAGTTTGGCGACCCGCTCGCCGGTGCCTTCCGGCGCAGCCAGCCGCCCGCTGTGGGGCAGATTGGCCGCCAGCTTGAGGATGCGCGCGCTGTAGAGCTCGTCGATCATGGGGTGAATATAGGCGATCAGCCGCCCTGGAGCGACCCCCAGGTGCGGGCCTGGTCCACCCCGGTCCCTCCGGCACGCTCACGCAGCCAGGACAGGTTGCGGTCGGCGGCCTCGGGCGGCAGGTCGCGGCGCAGCATCTGTTCCGCCTCGCCCATCTTGCCGGTCAGGCCCAGCACCATAGCCAGATTCAGCCGCACCTTCAGCGACGCGCCCGGCTGGGCCACGGCGCGGCGCAGCAGGGGCTCGGCCCCCGCGGCGTCGCCGCGCGTCATGGCCGACATGGCCATATTGGACAGGACGTCGGGATTGTCGGGCGACAGCACCAGCGCCTGGGCCCAGGCCGCGCGGGCGTCGTCAGGGCGCCGGACCTGCTCATAGGCCGCGCCCAGCAGGGACCAGGCCCGCCAGTCGTCCGGCCGGGCGTTGCGCGCGCCTTCCAGCGCCGCGATGCCGTAGAAGGCCTGACCGCGGGCGATATGGGCCCGTCCGGCCTCCAGCATGGCCTCGACATTGTTCGGCTGGACCACCAGCACCTTGCCCGCCATCTCGGCGGCCTGATCGAACCGGCCGAGCTCGCGCAGGGCCTGCGCTGCCTTCACGCCGGCGACGGGGTCCATCGGGTCGATGTCGGCCTGGTCGGACCAGAAGATCTGGCGACTCAGCGGGTCGGTGCGCTCATAGGCGGCGCGAACCTCGGCCGACGCGGGCTGACGCGTGGCCGGGACTGCCTGGGCGGAGGCGGGCGGTGCGACCGCCGGATCGGCCATGACTGGCGCGGCCAGACCGGCCAGCAGCAGGGCGACGGTTGCGATACGGGCGGTCGTGCGCGACATGGAAGGCCCTCCGGAAGGTTCGTCCCGAGACTCGGCCCTTCGCGTCAATCCTTGGTTAAGATCGGCCCCCGCGGGCCGGAAAGGCCGCCGCCCATGTCCGTCCTGCACCCCGACCTGCTGACCACCGAGGCCGAAGGCGCGATTCCGGTGCGATTCGTCGGCCCCGACGGCGCTGTCGACGCGGCGTTGCGCGGCTGGGCCGAAACCAACGGCTTCAAGGGCAAGTCCGGCCAGACGCTGGTGGCACCGGACGGGCAGGGCGGGATCGCCGCCGTACTGGTCGGCGTCGGGGAGCGGTTCGATCCGATGTCGGTCCGCGCCCTGCCGGCGAAGCTGCCGCCCGGTCTGTATCGCCTTGACGCCGGGCCCGAGGATGCGCGCGCCGCGGCCCTGGCCTTCCTGCTCGGGGCCTATGTCTTCGACCGCTACAAGGCCCGGCCCGACCGCGACCGGGTCCGGCTCGTCGCGCCCGAGGGCCTGGATATCGAGGCGACGAAGCGCATCGCCTCGGCCTGCGCCCTCGCCCGCGAGATGATCGACACCCCGGCCGCTGACATGGGCCCGCTGCAGATCGAGACCATCGCCCGCGAGATCGCCTCAGCTTCGGACGCGAGCCTG
>LNFM01007065.1_pt1 | contig 17930 bp, 15 predicted proteins | sample 596031 | NCBI WGS metagenome assembly LNFM01 (sample SAMN04254537, study PRJNA301005) | activated carbon metagenome | isolation source: dual media filters at the Ann Arbor, Michigan drinking water treatment plant | place: USA: Ann Arbor | reverse complement strand
CATTATCGCGTGCTCGGAAGCGAGGTGTGCCGAGCACTACCTCGCGACGCCTTCGGCGTTCCTGTGCCGCGATTCTTCTGTGCCATCTGCAGCCACGGGCTGGAGCTTCGCTTCCCTCTCCACTCCTCCGTCGCGGAGCCTCTTCCAGCTTTGCTCCAGTGCCAAGTTAAGACCTCTCAGTCGTTTTCGGAAATCTTTACCTGATACTGCGAGACGACGCGAGGAGGGGTCCCAATCGACAGATTGGGGAGGTGAGCGCGCGAGCAGCCCGACGACTCAGATCGCGCAGAAAAATCATAGCGCAGGAGAGCGGAGCGGGCGGGGTAGTGCTTCGCACACCCCGCCTCCGAGCACAGGATTTTTCAAAGCGAGGTGAGGCGCAAGAGGGGCGGCTGGGGACTAGCCGAAGGACTTGTCCCCGCTCGTCTATTTTCTTCTTTAAGAATTATAATGTGTCAGCCCTGAATCTTTGTCTTTTGGGCCTTGCCGGGAATCTCTCGCACATATCGTGGTACAGCATACCCTGAGAGCGATCGTGCCAGTTCACCCATGAGGTCTTTCCCTTTTTGCTCTTCGACTTCGAAGTGAGCAGCGCCATGCACTTGATCGAGCTGGTTGAGGTAGTAAGGAAGGATTCCCTGGTCGACAAGAAGCTCCATGAGCGTTTTCAGCGTCGGGAGATCATCATTCACCCCTTTTAAGAGGACATTCTGGTTAAGAACGGGGATTCCCAACTTCTGGATACGTTTTAAGGCTGCAAAGATCTCATCGTCGAGTTCGTTCGGATGGTTGCAATGGATAACGAAAAAGATCTGTAGCGGAGAGCGTTCTAAAATCTCGAGGAAGGCGTCATCGATTCTTTCCGGAATGCCGATCGGAAAACGCGTATGGAAACGGAGGCGTTTGAGATGAGGGATCTGAGACAGCTTTTGAAAAAGTTTGCCGAGCTTTTCATTGCTTAATGCGAGAGGATCTCCCCCGCTTAAGATAATTTCGGAAAGAGAGGGATCGTTTTGTATCGCTTTCAACTCCTGCTCGAAAAAGTTCTCATTCTCCGCATAGTCAAAATTCCGACGAAAGCAGAAGCGGCAGTTCATTGCGCAGGCAGCTGTCGTGAGGAGAAGAGCTCTTCCTTCATACTTGTGTAAGAGGCGGGTCTCCTTGCGGAAGAGCCCATCCTGGACTGCATCAAACGCATAACCCTCCACCATGAGCTCCTCATCCTTGAGCGGCAAAAATTGCCGCACCAACGGATCATCTAGTGTGTTCTTGGCCATTTTCTGCGCCAGTCTGAGCGGCACATTCAGTGGAAAGTGGGATTTTACAAGCACCCGCTCGCACAGGCTCTTATCGAGCTCAAGGAAGTCGATAAGATCCGCACAATCGGTAAAGTTTTGACGCTGAATTTCACGCCAGGAAATCGTAGAGGTCATAGGGACGAGCATTTTACTTCCCCTAGAGCGGGGAAGTCAAATGTTGATTAATATTTTTAACATTCTTATGATTCCGACAAAAAATTTTTCCAGGAGGGGGTTATGGAAAATGAAGTGCTGGTGAGAGGAAATTTATCGTTCGAAGAGTTGAAGAAGGTGAATGAGCACGGCGTGGAGTACTGGAGCGCTCGTGATCTTCAAATTGTTTTCGGATATCTCGAATGGAGGAAATTTGAAAATGCTATCAAAAAGGCGATAGAATCTTGCAAACAGTCCGGGAATAATCCAAACGATCATTTTGTCGGCGCCGACAAAATGATCCTCATAGGGAAAAATGCAAGTCGAGAAGTCGAAGACTACCATCTCTCACGCTTTGCCTGCTATCTGATCGCCCAAAACGGCGATCCCAGAAAACCTGAAATTGCACATGCCCAAAAGTACTTTGCCATACAAACACGGCGGCAAGAACTTTCAGATTCTATGGGGGAAGATTTGGAGCGCCTGGAACTTCGAAAGCAGACTTCTATAGAATTCAAAGCTCTGTCTGGCGCGGCGCGCGATGCGGGTGTGCAGAATAAAATGTTCGGTATTTTTCACGACGCCGGATACAAGGGACTTTATGGAGGATTTGGTGTCGATGCAATCAAAGCGCGAAAAGGAATTCTTCCCAAAGAACAGCTTTTGGATCGTATGGGAACTACAGAGCTTGCTGCCAATCAATTTTGTATGACCCAGACGCGGGAAAAGCTCAAGCGCGAAAACATCAAAAGTCAAAGAGAGGCGATTCAAACACATGAAGAGGTGGGAAAAGAAGTTAGAACCGCCATTGCAAAGATCGGTGGGACCCCTCTAGAAAATCTTCCTGCCGCAGAACACATTAAAAATGTGGAAAAAAGATTGAAAATGAAAAAATCCTCGGAAATCAAGAGGGATCGGAACGAAAGGGCAATCGGTAACGCTCATGAATAGAGCTGGTTGTGCTGACGATCTGGTTTGATATCATCTATGAAAAGAAAACCAACAACATACGACAAATTTATCCGCAATCAGAAACAGAGAGCGCTTCTAGATCGTGAATACACGGATCTTTTGATTTCGGAACTCTTTGCCGCTGCGCGGCCAGGGTTTCTTTTTTTTGCTCTCGCAAAAAAAAGAATCTCGCTCCTCTCTGTGTTCTCGGTGTCTCTGTGGTGAATCTTGACTGTCTTCACAAACAAATCTGATCAGCTAATTAAGATTTTGACTTGGTGGCAGCAACGGCAGCCACTTTAGGCAGAATTTCTGCTGTTTTGGTTGATGCGGGGGTGATGCGGGTGATATCGGCGCCCAGCGAGCTGAGCTTGCCAACGAGGTCTTCATAGCCGCGATCCAGATATTTTACGCCGGACATGACGCTTGTATCTTCGGCGATGAGGGCTGCCATTGTGTAGGCAAAGCCTCCGCGGAGATCGGGGATGGTAAAGTCTTTGGCGAAGAGGGGGGTGGGTCCTTTGATGATGGCATTATGTAGGAAGTTCTGCGAGGCAAATCGACACTCTCTTCCGCCGAGGCACTGAGTGAAGAGTTCGATATTTGCGCCCATCTGTTTTAAGATGTCGGTGTAGCCAAAGCGATTTTCATAGACGGTTTCGTGAACGACTGAACAGCCGTCCGCTTGGGTGAGGAGAACGACAAAGGGTTGCTGCCAGTCTGTGAGGAAGCCTGGGTATACATCGGTTTCGAGATGGAGGCCTCCCTTGAGGGGCCCCTTATAGAAGAATTCGATGCCGTGATTCTTGATGTTAAAGCCGGCACCGATCTCGCGAAGTTTGTTGAGAAGGATGATCATGTTCTGGTGCTGCGCACCTTCGATGAAGACCTTTCCCTTAGTCGCAATGGCTGCCATTCCTAGAGATGCAACTTCAATGCGGTCGGTGAGAACAGTGTGTTCAGCTTCAAAAAACTGCGTTGTCTCTTTGATGCGGATTGTGCGGTCTGTATCGATCGAGATAACGACACCCATCTTTTGTAGGAAGAGGATGAGATCGATAATCTCAGGCTCCATCGCCGCATTTTTGATTACGGTAGTTCCTTTGGCGCGGGCTCCTGCGAGGATTGCATTTTCGGTTGCGCCTACGGAAGGATAGGGAAGGTGGATCACGGCGCCCTTGAGACCATGGTGCGCGCGTGAAAAGTAGGCTCCCTCTTTTTTCATCTCGCGGTATTCGATGGTTGCGCCTAATTTTTCAAGGGCACTCACATGGAAATCGATCGGTCTCTTGCCAATTTTGCAACCACCGGCTGTTGGAACGATGATATCTTCGTCTGTGCGTCCTAAGAGAGCACCGATCATGAGAATGGGAATGCGGTTTGCGCCTGTAAAGCGTGCGGGGATGTAAGTAGTCTTCAGGTGTTTGGTGACAATTTCGATCACGCCCTCTTTTCGGTCCCAGTGAACCTCACTGCCAATCTCCCTGCAGAGATCAACGGTGACCTCAACATCATCGATGTTGGGAACATTGTAAATTGTGCAGCGCTTATCGGTGAGAAGAGAGGCGACGAGAATTTTCGTGACAGCATTTTTCGCACCTGCTGCCTTCACAGTTCCTTCGAGTGGAACTCCACCTTTGATCTTGATCTGATCCGCATCTCTCATACCACTATTGTTAGCGATGTCGCTATTTAAATGTAAAGAACAGAACTGGAAAGTGCGCGTGTGAAGTGGACAATTTTTCCGCGCTCGTTTGTAAGTGACGAAGGCAGAAGATTTTTGCTCGTTGGAATGTGTGGAGCATAACGAAGTGCGAGCATCTGGTTAGGAAAATGCTTGCGCTGAATTTCAAGCGCAGCCCATCCCATGGTTTTGCGCGCATTGATTTCGACGACAGGATGAAGAAGAGTTTTCTCCTCGTATTTGTAGAGCATTGCGTCGATGCCGACATTGCCGAAGTAACCAAGAGAGACCATCTTTTGCAAAATGGGAACCACCGCTGCACGGTGCTCTTCGAGAAAGGAGTAGTGTTCTCCAAAAAGAGTGATCTCATTTCCTACACGATTTTGCAGATGCGCGCCACGCTCTGTGCTTTCGCTGACTGTAGAGCCAAGATACTGGATCTCCTCATCGATCTTCCACTGCGTGCTGAAATCTAAAACTCTCTCCACCCACGGCTCAGCAATGAGAGGCCTCTTCTCTCTCCACTCGCGCTGTACAAAATGTTCCAGTTTTTCTGGATCATATCCTGGTACGAGCAGAAAGTGGCCTTTGCCTGACACACCGAAACAGGTTTTCAAGACTTTTGGGCCAGGTGTGTTTTCCATCCAGGCCTCAAGCTCCTCCGCATTCTGAACAAGCGCAGCGCCAACAAGCTTTGAGGATTCTGTAAACGAGAAGAGTTTCGAATTTACCTGTTTGACAACCTCGATGGGTGGAAGTTCATAAGAGAGGCCCTGCTTTTTTGCCCAAGTTGCAACACTTGGGGAGGCTCCCCACGACTCCACAGAGCCTGATGAGGGAACATTTTCCGAAAGAAGATGAAGCTTGGGCGGACTGATATTTAAATCGTTTAACGCCACCCAAAATTCTTCAGGCGGCCTTGCCGTAACACAGACAAAGTCCTCCCTGTCTGCGTAGAGAAACGGGAGAAATTGCAGTTGAAGGAAGATTGAATGTGTTTCGAACGAGGAAATTAATGGAGGGGCTTTCTGTTGTATGAGCTCCCACTCAAACTGCGCATTAGCGATGTGAAACGTGTTCATTCCTTCAGAATAGAAGGGAAAAGATAAAAAGAAAACGCTCTCTCAGAACGAGAGAGCGTTTAGCAAAAGGGAAATTAGGAGCCAGCTGCTTGTGCGTATGGTGGTGGTGCGCTAGCGGATACTGCGCCTGGAGCAGGGTAATTCCACTCTGCATAGAGAGCAGGATAAAGAGACTCATACTGAGGAGGGTTGGCATTCGGCTGATCAAATCTGTGCATATTTTCGTCGAATACCTTTGGCAGATTTTGCAGGATTTTATCAGCAAGACCGACAATGCCTGAAACTCCAACAATTCTCGTATAGTGTCTCGTGAGAGTCGCATCATCATCCCAATGCCAGCCGAGAGTCCCCGCGGCGATCACGAAAGAAGCGATCGTTGCAATTTTCCCTAGAGTAATCAACGCAGAGATCGCCATAAAGCCTCCCGTTAACAAGAGTGCGCCTCCTGCTAACAAGGCGATAGCGGCATACGCATATTTTTCGATGCGCGCTGCGTTCAACTCATCGATGGCGAGCTGTTCTGTGGTAAGTTGATAAATATCTCTGAGGACCGGGTCGTTATGATTGTTCCAATGCGCAATTCGCACGCGCAGGTCCTGCGTTTGTGTCAGGGTCTGTTGCTGAGCGGAGTGTTTTTTGTAGGTGTGGAAGAAGATGAACGTACCTACAACTGTGAGGATCGTCCCGACTGTGCGTGCCCACGCGGCATTGTCCTCTTCCTGTTGGGCTTGTCTTTCTGCGCGACTTGGCACTGCTGCGACGTTCACAACATGCGAGCTCAAATCTAAGTTCAAAGGGTTATAGTTGATAATGACAGGACGATACTCTTCGCGAATTTGACGGGCGTTTTGTGCGTTTTGAAGGCTTTCGGGATTTGGCTCTCGACCCATGGCCTTTACCGCGTCGTAATGAGCGGTTCTGACGTAGTTGGTCCAGAACTCACGATTGTTCACATTATTAGCTACTGCAGCCATGGTATCTCCTTAGAGTTGAAAGTTAAAAAATCGGGTATAATTTTAACACGAAAGAGCGTGAATGGGAAGAGTTAAAAGCTTAACAATTAAAATTTTAAATTCGCAAAAGAACTTGAGCCCGAAGGGCTCCTTGGAGTGCGTGCGCTATGCGCCGCCTTCTTGAGAAAAACAAAGGCGGTGAGAAGCACACGCACTCCAAGGCGCTTCGCACAAATTACTTTTCTCTCTACTCCAAAAACGGAAAATCGTTCATCCGCTATATTGACGTTCAACAAGTAGGAGTTTCTATGGCGCGCAAGATTCGTGTGGGAATTATTTTCGGCGGAAAATCTGCAGAGCATGAGATCTCTCTGCTCTCGGCGAAAAATGTGTTCGAAGCTCTCGACAAAACCAAGTATGAGCCGGTGCTGATCGGCATTGATAAAAATGGGGAGTGGCATGTGCGTGATGCGCTCCAATTTCTCCTGAATGCGGAGAATCCAAAAAAGGTGCGTCTCCATGGAGCAAAAGATCATGTCGCGCTCATTGCACAAAAACAGAACTCAAGCCTTGTGAGTCTTACGCAAAAAGGGAGCGCAGCTCCTCTCGATGTGATCTTTCCTGTCATGCACGGCACGTATGGTGAAGATGGCGCTATTCAGGGCCTTCTCAAAATGGCGGGGATTCCCTTCGTGGGCGCCGGCATTTTAGGCTCTGCAGTAGGGATGGATAAGGATGTCATGAAGAGACTTCTTCGCGATGCGGGTCTTCCAATTGGAAAATTTCTAACACTTGAGTCGCACTCTGCAAAACAACCAAGTTTTGCGCAAATTGTGAAACAATTAGGTCTTCCCTTCTTCGTGAAACCTGCCAACCTCGGATCTTCTGTCGGCGTCTCTAAAGTGAAGAAGAAAGAGGATTATGAGGCGGCGGTCCAAAAAGCCTTTCTCTACGATCATAAGATTCTGGTTGAGGAGTTTATCGAAGGAAGAGAGATCGAGTGTTGCATCTTAGGAAACGACGAACCTCTTGTTTCCCTTCCTGGCGAAGTGGTCCCACAAGACGAGTTCAACACCTACGAAGCGAAATACATGGATGATAGCGGAACAATCTTCCATCTTCCTGCCAAGCTCGATAAAAAGACCGCGAAGAGGATTCAGAACATTGCTCTTGATGCATTCAAAGCGCTCTGCTGCGAGGGAATCGGACGCGTCGATCTATTCCTCAAGAAAAACGGAGAGATCTACGTGAACGAGATCAACACAATCCCGGGTTTTACCAGTACAAGCATGTATCCCCAACTGATGGCAGCTAGCGGATTCCCCTTTGCAGTCGTTGTTGAGAAGCTGATCCAACTCGCGCTAGCCCGCGCCGAAAAAGAGCGCAAGCTCAAGACGACGTTTGCTTAGTCGCTGCCAAATGTGAAGCGGTTCTTACGCCAGAATACTACCTGCTTCCCGTAATGAGCAGGAACATCGAATAGGTCATGCCAATGAAAGTAGGGCTGTTCTCCTCCCAACTTCGATTCGATCTTCCCCGACTCGAGGTAACGGCCAAGATGGGTCGGCCCCTCATCATTTAGATACATCACGAGATCATTTTCATTTGGCTTCGTGACTGGGCGATATCCCCAGGATTTTAATGTAGGAGACCAATCCTTCGGAAGAAAGTCTGTCTTGAAAATCTGTTCTTTTGCCTGGAGTTCGCCCGTTTTTAAGAGAGCAAATTCAGCGCAATTCAGCTTCTGGGGATTTTTTACCTGCTCGTTCTGCTGAATTCCGAAATATTCAAGCTCTTGTTTTGAGAAGGATACCGGATCTTTACTGCTTCGCAAACCCGATTTTCTATAGAAAAAGTTTTGCAGATCAAAACCTAAAGGAAACTTGACATCTAGGATTGTGGGAGCTGTGAACAGAAGGAGAGTTCGTCCTTGATACGTCGTACACATCTTTGTGCAGCACTCTAGGAAAATCTCTTTTGTTTTATTGATGGCGTTGATTTGTTGAGCAGAAGTTAAGCCGAATCTGGTCGCAACTTTTGGGTCGGAGCATCCTTTGGTTGTAGCATCCTTCCCATCACTTTTTCCTTCCCTTTTGTCTAGGGGAAGAGAGAGGGCGATCTGTTTGCAATATTCGGCATAGACTTCGATATTTCTTTGAATTTTTTCGAGTGGAAAGCCAATCGCGGTGTCTCGATCTATCTGATTTTCCGCTAATCTTTTTTGCGCTGTCGATTTCAGATCCGCAATAAAAAGGTCGTAGAAGCCGGAATGGCATTGAAGAGCGAAAGTGAAATTTTGTGCCTTTGGCGAATAGGCGCGCCCTGCAAGCTCTTTGCCGATCTCTACGTATTGGCTTGAGAGCTCTTTCTGGATAGCAGGCCAATTTGTGTTACAATGTAAAGATGACATATAACCTCATTGTTATTTTAAATTTCCCTCTACTTTACAGGTTAATTATAATAAAAACAAAGCGGTTTTCTAATATGGAATCAAGGATTAATAGACATCCAGAAGGTAGCGCTTCTGGGTGCGGAGAGCTTTGACGTAGGCCTTTGCTTCGTCGGGGGAGAGTTTTCCTTGCTCTTCGACGATCTTGTGAAGGGCGGCATCGACATCTTTAGCCATGCGTTCAGCGTCGCCGCAGACGTAAAGATGGGCGCCTTCTTGGAGCCAGGTCCAGAGATCTCGGGCGTTTTCGCGCATCTTGTGCTGGACGTAGACTTTTTCTTGCTGATCACGTGAGAAGGCGAGGTCGAGGCGGAGCTTGTCCTGTGCGGTGAGAGAGGTCCAGAACTCTTCGTAAAAGTAGTCGGTATTTCTGTTTCGTTCGCCGAAGAAAAGCCAATTTTTGCCTGAGTGGCCCTGAGCGAGGCGTTCTTGCATGAGAGCGCGGAAAGGGGCAACGCCTGTTCCAGGTCCGATCATGATAACGTGTGTATGTGGATCTTTTGTAAGCGTGAACGAGTGGGCGCTTTGGATATAGACGGGGATAGGGGTCTTGCCCTCTTCAGCAAGATGACAGAGGAAATGGCTGGCAACACCGTAGCGTTTTTCCCCCGCATGGGTAAAGCTCGTAAGAGCCACAGTGAGGTGGATCTCATCTTGGTGAGCCTTCAACGAGGAGGCGGCTGAGTAGAAGCGGGGAAGAAGTGGGCTAAAAAGATTGCAGAGCTCTTGAAGGGGGAGTTTAATGTCGCGGTACTCTTTCAGAAGATCGAGAGGGTCATGTTTCTGCAGGTAGTCAGCAAGAAGCGCTTTGTTTTCTTTTTGCAGAAGATGGTCGAGCTGGCTTTTATCGCACGGGGAATCACAAGAATGAAAAAGCTTGAGGAAGGAAGAACTTGCACGAGCAAGGTTGGCACGGTGTGTGAGGAAGGTGCGAAGGGTGAGCATCTCTTTTGTCCGAGAGTCCTGGATGATCTCATCTCCTGAGGCATTCATTGCATCAAGCAGGTGTTGAACAAGAAGAGGATCGTTTTGCCCAAAAACTGCAATCGAGTCGCCGACGTTAAATTCGATGCCCGAATTTTTTAAATCGAGCACGACATGATAGGTCTCTTTTGTTGATCCCTCTTTTGTCAGACGAAAGCGCTCTTTGAGGGTCGCCATGGCGGGCCTCGTGCGGGTGGGCTTGGAATCATTAACCCGAGGGGTAAAAACATGACAATCTGCTTGCTGTGGCTTTGCCATATCACTCCTCTCTCGTTGCCCATAGTTTTACTATGGGCGCCTCACTCGGAGCGCTTACGCTTTGATCTGGCTTTGCCTCGCTGGCGCACCTTGTCATCTTTTTACCCCTCGGGTTAATAGAATTCAGCGAATCTGAAATTGTCATGGACAAGAGTTGGAAAAAAAGGTTAATAACATGATATGCATTCTTTTGTGTTTCTTTGTCTCTTTCTAACGAGTCTTCTATCCGGCTGCCTAAGTAGCGGCTACAATCAGCCTGTTTACATCATTTCCGACAGCACGCTCGAAGAAGAACAAGCACGCTTGCAAGACGAAGAGATCAGGTAGTCGCTGCGAGGAGTTCTTTACAATCGCGTTTCGTCCAGCCTTTCATGAGGCCATCTAGTTTCTTATTCGAAATACCGCCTAAAAATTCAATCGCCTGCAGAAGACGCGCACGTGTGCGGTCTTTTCCGAGGAGTCCTACTGATTCGAAAAGGGGAAGGCCAAATCGTTTTCCCATGATGGCTCCGTAGAGCAGCGGCATGATCACTTTCTTATGATTTGCACCGAAGATCTCTGCAACGGTATGCGATGCTTTTTCAATGCCTGTTTTTCCCCAATCTTCTTGCTCGTCTAGGCTCCAGATAATCGCTTGGAGGAGTGGAGCTACTTTTTCTCGAGGGAGTCCTGCGGGGCAGAGAAGCTCATCGGAGTAAGCGATATGGTTGATGAAAAAGAAGTTGCAAAGCTCCATGAACTCGCCAAATGTCTTAATGCGCGTATGTACAAGCGGCATGAGCTTCTGCATAAAGACGTCGTTAAAGCTCCAGCCTTTAATCTTTTCCCAGAGTTGATTTTCTGGGATCTTGTTAATCAGATACTGCTGGTTGAGCCACTCGAGCTTTTGCATGTCGAAAAAGGCGCCTGAAACGCCGATGCGTTTCGGGTCGAAGACGCGGGTGATCTCATCGAGATCGTAGATCTCCTTATCCCCTTCCATGCTATAGCCCATGAGGGTCATAAAGTTCATGAACGCTTCAGGGAGATAGCCGCTGTCGCGGTAGTAGAAGATCGATGTGGGGTTTTTGCGTTTCGAAAGCTTCTTTCCGTCTTTTCCGAGAAGAAGGGGCATGTGCATAAAGACAGGGGGTTTCCACCCAAATGATTCATACAGGAGGATATGCTTAGGGGTCGAACTCATCCACTCATCTCCACGGATCACATGGCTGATTTGCATCAGATGATCATCGACAACGTTTGCGAGGTGGTAGGTGGGAAATCCGTCCGATTTCATGAGGATCTGATCATCGATGTCAGCCCATGGTGCGGTTGTGCGGCCCTTGATGCCATCTTCATAGACACACTCTCCCGTTAGAGGGACTTTTAGGCGGATGACGTAGGGCTGCCCCTCTTTTTCGCGTCGCTCAACCTCTTCCGGGCTGCAATTGCGGTATCGGCGGTCGTAACCGATGCGCTGACCCAGCTTAACGCTCATCTCGCGCATCTCAGCGAGCTCTTCTGGTGTTGCAAAACATTTGTAGGCTTTGCCAGCATCCAAAAGCTTTTGACAGTATTCGCGGTAAATTTCGGTGCGTTCAGACTGACGGTAAGGTCCAAAGGGTCCGCCGACATCTGGTCCCTCATCCCACTTAAGACCCGCCCAGTGGAGTGCGTCGTAGATGCTCTTTTCATATTCCGGACGCGAGCGCGTGCGGTCGGTATCTTCGATGCGGAGAATGAACTTGCCGTCAAAGCGGCGTGCAAAGATCTGGTTGAAAAGGGCCATGTAGGCGGTCCCTACGTGAGGGTCGCCGGTAGGAGATGGAGCGATGCGTACGCGGACTGTCATTTTTTTCTTGAATCCTCTGCTAAATGAGCCTCCATTTTTAGCGTTTTAGCCAAAGATTGCAAGGCAGAAGACGATTAAGCTGGGGCGGGTTGCCCTTCAGCTCTTGGGGCTTCGATGTAAACAGCTGGTCTACCTTTCGCTCGAGCATAACCCAATGTAAGAAGAGGGAAGAGACTGCCGTAATGAAGCGTTCCTTCAAAAATATTTCTCACAAAAGCATTTGTGCAAGAGATCGTGTTGGCTAGAGATATGAGAGAGCCGGCGCCAAGCACTTCAATGGCAAATCCAAGAATGTCATCAGCCTCACGTTCACTTCCACAGCATAAAGCTGGAATTAGGATTGGAATACACGCATAAAAAAGAATTCCACGAACAACGGTTTCTACAAGGGAAACAACGACCAAAGCCGCGTAGCCAAGTTCTCCGTACACCCTACGGCCGATCAATTCGATGGGATGCGGATTTTCGACGCCGACGCCATTGCGATAGTCGGTATTGTGCACCGTCAAGAAAGCCGACAGTGATAACCCGATAGAGCCTACTTGTCTAAAATCGTGAGCAATTCCCATGTTAACTCCAAAGTTTATGCTGAAAAGTCTGGAAGCTGCACGTTGGCCATGCATCCCGTAAATGGAGTACAGAGGCTGTCATATTCAAAAGTTCTCTCAAAAATATTTCTCACCAGAGCAATCGTGGAGCATGCCGCGTTACCGAGAGAGGTAAAAGCTCCTACTGCTCCTAACAAGAAGGCTACTTTAAGAACGATTGCCTCATGGTCATCGCATGCGAAATAGGTAATCAGACCAACCAGCGCAACGATAGGGCCTAAAGCAAGCCTTGCAACTACTTCAACAAGAGAGGCAACAACCAGCGCAGCATAACCGAGCTCACCGACGACGCGTCGCCCAAATTTTTCAAATCCGTCTAAATCTTGTCCATTAGCGTGCTGCTCATTTCGATAGTGGGTAAGCTGCACTGCACAATATGATGATGCAGAGAGCACGGCGGATCCAGCGCCGCGAAAATAGTGCGCCATACTATCAGAAGAGAGAGAAGACATAAAAAACCTCCGAATAATTTTTAAATCGGGGGTATTATAAAGGCTATTTGCTTATGTGGAAATAATAAAAAATCATTTATTCGCATTCAGCATGTAGATCAAATCTTTCATGATGCTGAGGGTCTCGTCGAGCTGAAGATCGACCTGGCCATAGGCAAGAGAGTCATCGGAAAAGGCCTCTTTCTTGGCGATCTCTTTAAGAAAATTTTGATAGTTTTTGTTCTTCTCGATCCGCTCCTTAGAGTTTTTTAGGAGGGGCTCGCGATAGGGAGTGTATTGGGTTAAAACGGGTTGGAGGTTGAATTTGTAGAGCTTGGCGATCTCTGCTCGATGGTGCGAGGGGATATCGGAAAGGTCATCATCAAAGCTGGGCGCGATCTGGTCCGATTCAACGGGGAATTTCGCAAACTTTTCGCCGACTTCGAGTTCAGAGAGAATCCCGGGAACGACGATGTCCGCTTGAACACCGATGAGTTGGGGGCTTTTTCCGGAAACGGTGTAGTATCTTCCACGCGTAACTTTATACTCCCCTTTGGGGTTCACCTTGCCATAACCGGCAGACTCGAGCGTAAAGGTCTGGAAGGTTCCTTTGCCGTAGGTCTCTTTGTCTCCAACAACGAAGGTGCGGCCATACTCCTGTAAGGTTTGGGCAACAATCTCTGCGGCGGACGCGCTCGCGCGGTTGGTGAGGATAAGAAGAGGGCCATCCCATGTGGTTTTGGATTCGATATTCCGGAGACGTTGAATCATGCCCGAGTTGTCTTTTACAGAGACGACAACACCCTTTTTAATGAAAAGGCCTGCAACAGAAACCGCCTGAGGAAGAAGTCCTCCTGCATTGCTGCGAAGGTCGAGGATAATCCCTTTTAAATTGTGCTCTTTTTTGAGGTCTTCAATGGCTTTTTGTAGATCGAGTGTGGAGGAACTATTTGCATCTTGATAAAAAGAGAAGAGGTGCAAAACACCGATAATCCCATCGCCATAGGGCTCATAGAAGGTTTCAAGGCGACTCTCTTTAAGAACAACTTCGCCTCGCACAATATCGACTTCCAGCTTCTCTTCCTGCTTCTTATCATCTTCTCCAACGGAGCGAAGAACCGTGAGTTCGACACTGGTATTTTGGGGGCCGCGGATGAGCTCCACAGCTTCTGTGATATCCATTCCGACCACAGGCTCTTTATCGACGGCTATGATGCGATCTCCGACTTTCAATTTCTTTCCGCGAAGAGCGGGACCCTCGTCGAGAAGGCGCATGATTGTAAAGCCGCTCAGATCGTCGCGGAGTTGCGCGCCAATACCGAAGAGCTTCTGCTGAACTTGGATCAGAAATTGGCTCGCTTCGGAGGGGGTGAAATAGTTGGTTTGAGAGTCGAGGGCCGAGCTTGTTGCCTTGAGCACATAAGATAGGACGATCTGCTTTCTCTCTGTGGGGGATTGGCCGATAAGGTCACTTTCCCGATTTTTGCGCCGTTTTGCGAGTCTCTCCAAAAACTTAGCTTCACTCTCTTGGCCAAGCTTCTGCCCTGCTTCAATTTGGAGGGATTTGATCCGTCCCAGTCTTTCAATCAGTTCCTCTTCTGTTTTTGCCCACTTAACATCTTTAAATTCAGTGGGTTGAACGTTTTTTGGAAGAGGCGTAGCCTGGAGCTTCTCCTCGAGTTTATTGCGACGCGCGATGGCTTCTATAAGGACATTATGGATCGATTCAAAAAGGGAAAACTCCTCGCTTTTATAGCCCTCAAGAGCCATGAGCAGGAGTTCATCAGAGGGGTTTGTCCATTTAAGTATCTCAGATTCAATGAAATACGTTTTTGCAGGGTCGACCTCTTCGAGATAGTTCTCAAGCGCACGTTTTACGATCTCTGGAGTTAGGTGTTGGTAGCTGACATGAACTTTTAAGATCTCCTCGAGCTTCGTCCGGGCATCTTTAGGGGACAAGGAGGGGGGTTTTGCCTCGAGAAGAGGAGCAAAAATTAGGAAAAAAAGGAGTGACAGTAGCCTAAAAAGCATCTTTTTTCCTCTAGGGCGGTATAGACGTAGCTTACAGCAAATCAAATGTTTAAGGCTACGGGAAAAGAGTTTTCTATGCATGTCAAATAAAAATTTTACATATTTTTTCTTCAAGAGCGTTGTGTTCAATTCAATATTATGTCATAATTATTCATCACCTTAATAGATGATAGCCCGTAATAATAAAAAGAAACCTATTTTGGCGAAGAAAAAGTTAAACGAAAGGCGGCTGTTGTGAAGCGGCGGCCTTTTTTAAGAAAAAAAAGGTTATTTTTTAGGAGGATTTTAAAATATGGAAAACGACACACAGCATCTGACAGAAGGTGTCATTGTCGAAGATTCTCCATCGACGAAAAAGGTTGTTTCCATCACGGAAGCTGCACGCATTAACAATGTAACGCGGCAAGCAATCTACGTTGCAATTAAGCAAAAAAAGCTTAAAGCATCGAAAGACACAACGCGATGGACAATCAATCTGGAAGACCTTGAGAACTATAGAAAACTCAAATATTCTAGAACGAAGTCGATGTTTGATGGAGAACTTTTGTTTGACAATCACAAAGGTTTTTACTCTGTCAATCAAGCCGCGAAAGTATTGGGCGTTCCTGCGCAGAAGATTTATTATGCTACGCGCGTGGGTCTTCTCAAGGCTTCTCGAAAAGGAGCTGCTTGGGTCATTCACATTAATGACATCAAGGGTTACCAAGAGAACTATCTCAACAAGAGAAGTCAAAATATCGAAGTAGGCTCATAAGGCCTTCTTCGGTATACGCATTTTTCGCGCGAAAAATGGGATCACCTGACGGGTCGCTCGTCAGGTGATTTTTTTTATCTCTGAAATGACTTGGAAGTCACGAATCTGGAGCTGAATGCTCGCCTTGTTAAGGAACATGTTCACATGCGGCGTAAAGGCGATGCGGAGCTTAAGGTTCTTTTTAGCCAATTTGCTGCGCTTTTCTGCCATACCAAATGCGATTCCTTCTAATAGTCTCTCGTTCTGTTCGAGGTAGAGCTTAAGGTGAGTTTTGCCGACAACCTTTGGAGGCCAAACTTGGGTGCAGTCACAGTAGAGGATGGGCGGCGGGTTTTCGTTGCCGAAGGGTTCGAGAAGATTAAGTGACTCGAGAAAATCAAACGTGAGTTCTCCAAAAGTAATTTGCGCATCCAATCTCAATTTCGAAAGCACATCATGATCTTTTAAGCGGATGTTGGCGGCTTCAATGAATTTTGCTTTAAATGCTGCAATCTTCTCTTTTTTGATCGTGAGACCGGCGGCATAATCATGGCCCCCAAAATTCAGGAGGAGGTCTGCGTTTTCGCGCAGAACGGGAAGAAGAGGAAACTCGGGAATCGTGCGCATGGAGCCTTTTCCGACACCCTCTTCGATGGCAATGATCAGAGTTGGGCGATTGTAGAGTTTTGCAATGCGCGCCGTGATGATGGGAATAATGCCTGGATGCCACTTTTCCGATGCGAGAACGAGAGCTTTTTCATTGAAAATTTGTGGGTGTGTTGCGAGCTGCTGATCGATATCCTCCGCATCTCTTCTCTCGATTTTTTGCCTCTCAAGATTGTTGAGGTCGAGCTCTTTTGCAAGAGCTTCGGCGGGTTCACTTTCAAGAATAAGAAGAAGTTCCACCCCTTTTTTAGGGTCAGCGATGCGACCTAAACTATTGAGGCGGGGTGCCACCTTTGAAGCGAGGTCCATGGGTGTAATGTCTGAGGCTTTGAGTTCGCAGACGGTGAATAACTTGATAAGGCCGATGCGGCGGGTTTTTCGCATCTGTCTGAGTCCATAACGGACGAGGATGCGGTTCTCATCTCGGAGCGATCCCATATCGGCGATCGTGCCAAGGGCAACAAGATCCAAATAACGCTTTAGATCGACTTTGGCTTCCGACATCTCTTCGCGTTGAATGAGGGTATTGGTAATCGCATGGGCGAGCTTAAAGGCGACTCCGACCCCTGTAAGTTCTCGATTGGGATATGTGCTTCCCTCTAATTTTGGATTCAGCGTGGCGACGCAGTGAGGGAGCTTGGCTGTCGGTTCATGGTGGTCGGTAATGATGACATCGACTTTGCGTTTTACGGCTTCTGCAATCTCATCCACTGCGGTGATGCCGCAGTCGGCGGTAATTAAAAGTGTGCATCCATTTTGTGTGGCATAGTCGAGAGCATCGATCATAACGCTCTGTTTGAGTGAGACGCGATTGGGAAGATAGAAGAGGACTTTCGCCCCGATAAATTGTAGAAATTCGGTGAGAAGGGCGGTGGCGGTCATGCCATCTACATCGTTATCTCCGTAAATTAAGATAGTTTCGTTAGTTTTTAGAGCGGAGAGAACACGTGCCACAGCCTTTTCCATATCTGGAAATAGGTGGGGATCTAAAAGATCTGGTAATTTAGCATAAAGATAATGGTGAATATCTTCGAGGTCGGTAAAGCCTCGCGAGGCTAAAACCTGCGCAGTGACAGGATGGATGCTGAACTCTTGGATGATCGTCTTAATCCACTCGGGGTCAGCTTTTGGATATACCCAAAAAGGACCCGTCTCGCTCTTGCGATGTCTGGTTTCGACTATCCGTTTTTCACCAGCCTCCACTGTGGCATCAACTTTATCCGCATCAGAAATGCCCATGAGCGTCTTTTCTTTAAAATGTAAATCATAAGCGCATTGTAGCTTCACCACCGATTTAATACCTACAATCCTTTTCTAAGAATAAAATTTTTCTTAAGTCATCTAGCAGTTTTGAGGAAATTGGGCAATTTGTAGAGGAAGAATAGACGTGCGGGAACACGGCATTGCATGTCCGTGTTCCACTGCTCCGCAAAGCTAGAGTGCCACCGGCACTCTAGCTGGTCTCCGCAGCCCTCTTGAGCTTTAATCTGCTGCGATAAATCGAGTGCTCGGAGGTGGGGTGTGCGAAGCACTACCCCGCCCGCCTTCGGCTCTCCTGTGCTTCGATTTCTCATTGCAGCTTAAAGCCATCAGCTGGAGCTTCGCTTCCCTCTCCACTCCTTCGTCGTGGAGCCTCTTCCAGTTTTGCTCTAGTACCAGGCGAAGAGTTCCAAGCAGATGTCCGAGAATCTTAACCTGATACTGCGAGACGACGCGAGAAGGGGACCCAACCCAGAGGGTTGGGGAAGTGAGCGCGCGAGCAGCCCGACGACTCAGATCGCACAGAAAAATCATGGCACAGGAGAGCGTAGCGGGCGG
>LNFM01009063.1_pt1 | contig 17932 bp, 26 predicted proteins | sample 596031 | NCBI WGS metagenome assembly LNFM01 (sample SAMN04254537, study PRJNA301005) | activated carbon metagenome | isolation source: dual media filters at the Ann Arbor, Michigan drinking water treatment plant | place: USA: Ann Arbor | reverse complement strand
TGGAATCCAACCACCTCAGCCGGGTAGAACGAGAAGATGCCTGATTGCGCAGCCATCAGCCGCCTCCCTTGATGAGCTTGTACGCCTCCTGCACTTCATAGAGCTGCTCGGTGAGGCCCATGCCGGAGCTGAACTCGCGGAACCAGAAGCCGTACGCGAGTTCGACCAGCTTCTCGGGCGCGTTGTCGGCGAGGCCGAGCACGGCGTACGGGTTGCGCGGGCCCGCCTGCACGGCGGCTGCGTTCGCCTGCTTGTGGAACCGAGCGAAGTGCGCAGGGGTGAGGACCCCGTGCTCGATGGCGAGCGTCTCGACGACCGCCAAGAACGTCTCGGGGAACCACCACGTCCTCGACGTCGCGTCCCACATCTTCATGGGCACGCCAGCCTTGAGCGCGTCGATGAACTTCGTGTTGTACGGCGTGCAGACGCCGATGATGCGGCCCGCGAACGCGCGGACCTCGGCTGGTGCTCCCATGTTCCTCACGATTCCCTCGGCGGCCAACGCCAGACGAAGATGGAGTTGTCGAAGGTGTCAGGCGAGTCAGCGAACGCGCGAACAGCCAGCGCGTGCGTCTCGACCTCGCCCTGCGACGCGTACTGCATGGGAAACGACGTGCAGTGAATCGCCTCGTCGTCAGGGGTGGCAGCCTTCGTGACGATGGCCGCGTACTCGCGGTCGGAGTCTGGTTGGTCACGGCCTCGTCGCACGAGGACGATTCGGCCCTTGGTCGGTTTCATGTGTGCTCCCGGGTTGTCCGCTGGCGTGCCCTCCGAGCGGTGATGCCCCTGTTTCGCCCGGGGCGCTCGCCCCCTGAGCTGGGGGACCGCTACAACGGCGGGACCGAGACCGCGTCCTGCTTTCGACCGTAGAGGGAGTCGAACCCTCGCTCACTTCCGTAACGGCCACGCCCCGTTTTTCGGCCACAGCCGGGGCCCCGCTGCTCGCAAGCGGCTCTCACGTTGGCAGCCGGAGTCACCGCCCAGCCAAAACAACCTCGCCACCCGGGCCTCCAAGGAAAAGTGACTCTTTCCACGGAGGGCCTACCCCGGAGACCCGGGCGGCGAAAAGTGGAGGAGGCGGCTCATGGCAGGGAGGGCACCCGGCTACCGAAGTCGATGCGCTGACAGCCGCCTCGCTCCTCTATCTGCGCCCAACCTCTCATGACACTGAATCCATGTCCAGTGTCACCGGAGTCACGAGCCGCCGCCTGTTCAGCCTTCGGCGGGAGCGCCCTTGGCCTTCTTCCCGGCCTTGGGGGCCTCGCCGCCGTTCCAGACCGGCTGAGCGACCTGACCGAAGGCGGGCTGCGGGGCGTAGCCCTGCGGAGCCTGCGCGAACTGCTGCGGAGCGGCGCCGCCCTGCACCGGCCAGCCCTGCTGGGGCGGAGCGAAGCCCTGCTGCACCGGCTGCTGGAACTGCTGCGGAGCGAACTGCTGCTGACCCGCGGGAGGCGCGTACTGCTGCGTCTGCTGCGGCGCGAAGCCCTGCTGGGGCAGGAACTGCGCGGGGGCCTGCTGCACCGGGGCCTGAGCGGTCTGCACGCTGCCACCCGAGCGCGAGTAGCCGACGACCGTGAGCTTGTTCAGCGGCACGACCTTGCCGTTCGCGTCGGTCGTCGTCATCGGGACCGTGTACTCGCCCGCTTGGTCCTTCGACTTCATCTGCTCGTTGCCGTAGTCAACGAACAACTGGAGCCCGACCAGCTCCTGCGCGATGGCCGAGTCCGGAATCTCGGCGTCGGAGTCGATGGCCTGATTGATGAGGTTCGTGCCGATGGCGCGCATCTTCTTGCGGGCCATGCCTGCGCCCTTCGCCGTGCCGTCGGTGATGAGGTAGTCGGTCGACTCGGCACCGTCGAACGGCGAGCCGTCGGAGATGACGAGGGAGAGGACCAGCATCGACGCGCCCGACTTGTTCGACGTCGTGGCTTCGGCTGCCGTGATGGTGGAGAGACGGCGGCCCGGCGGCGGGGCGTTCAGGTTCTCGGTTGCTTGCGACATGTTCTTCATGGGTTCGTGTCCTTGTGCTGCGGTGTTTTCAACTGCGTGATGCTCGGGAACGCCCGAGCGGCGGTTGACGTGCCCTCCTAGACACGTCGGCGAGCGTTCGGCTGCTCGCAGACTCTCCAATGCCCGCGTTTGAGGACGATGAGCCCAGCTCGGCTCAGCGAGTTCAGCGCGGCTTCGACTTGCCACATCGGCCGGTCGAGTACAGCGACGAGCGTGCCCGTCGAAGCAGGCAACGACGCCACCTGACGACGAACGGCGGCTTTGAGCAGCTCGAACTGATTCATGTTCACGGCCTCACAGACTTCAAGATGAACCCGAGGTCAGCGGGGCAGGGCTCGGGAAGCAGGTGCGCGTACCGGCCGCCCGCGTTCTGCCCGTTCCAAGGCACGGAGTGCAAGAGGCGGCCGTACCCGAGATGGTCGGCGCCCGGCTGGCCCTTGCCGATGAAGCGCTTCTCCAGCACGAAGTTGTGCGTGGTCCGACCCGCGATGGTGCGCGCGAAGCGCTTGCCCGCGATGTCGGGCGCGGCCAGCTCCTGCCCGCCGGTGTCCGTCATGCCGGGCTCGCCCATCCACGCGAGCCAGACGACCGGCAGGTTCAGGTCCGCGAGCCGCCACCACAGCTCGTTGAACTGCGTGTACATCGTCTGGTAGTGGCTGCGCGGGTCGGGGTTCTTCGAACCGCGGCGCGCGTCCTCCAGCATGCGATACGAGAGGGTCGACGCGTCGTCGATGACGAGCGCGCCGTACTGCTGACGCACGGAGTTGATGTTCGACTCGACGAGCGCCACCGCCGACCGTGCGCGCGAGAACCAGTTCGCGCCCGGCTGCTCCGAGACCTTCACCGCGTGCACGGCATAGCCGCGCGCGATGCAGGAGTCGGGTCCGCTCGGGTCGAGTGCGAGGACGAGCGGCTGACGCTCGGGCGTCGGGAAGCCGAACAGCGTGGTGGTGAGTGAGCTTTTTCCGTCCTTCTCACGCCCGGTCACCATGATGAGCGGCGCCTGATTGTGGATGACGTTCACCGCAGTGATGCCGGTGATGCCCGACGGGGTACCGATGAGTGATGGCGCCATGGGCGCCAAGTTCTGCGAAGTAGTCATTTTTGAGTGCCCTCTGTGCGGCTGAATGCCGCGCCAGTCTCGTCCTTCTTCTGCTCTCAGCGAGTGCTCTGGTCAAGCCCAGTTCGGGCAAGCGCTGCGTTCAAATCCACGGTCATCTGCTGAACGATGCTGCGCATGGCGTGCAGGGCGCCCCGAGCCTTGAGTGCGTTCTCCGGGTCGCGCACGAGAACGCGGCCGCTCGTGTTGTCGACGTCGATGAACACGTCGCCATCAGCGAAGAACAGCTTGACCGAGAGCGTGTGCGTCGGCGGGACCACCACTGCCGGGGTCCACTTTGCGATGCTCGCCGCGAGCTTCTTGGTCTCGTCGGCGTGCGCTTGTTCGCGGCGCAGCCACTCAGGGCTCACCGTGTGGAGCGTCTTCGTTCCGTCCCAGCGCACGCGAACGAAACCAGTCGGTCCGAGACTGACGACCGTGCCGCCCGTCTTCGCGTCCTTCTTGAAGACGCGACGCACGACGCGCTGACCGACGACGAACGCACGCGGGTCCGTGATGTGTTCTTTACACCACGCCACCCCAACCTTGAGTGAAGCGCCGCCCCGCCCCATGGCTGCGAACGCTTCGGGCAACGAGGTGACCTTCAGCTCGGCGTCGGGGTGGTGTGCTCGGTCGGCATTGAACCGGTTGCCCGCCGCGTACACCGCACCGCGAGCGCAGTACGCGCAGGGGAGAAGACTTGGAGTCAACCCGGAGCACCGCTGCGTGCTCGTTTCACAGTAGCACCACCAGCCAGCATGCCACCTCGGCTGCGAACTCATCCGCGGTACCGCCGCATGTCCGGAGCCCGAACAGGTCTCGCAAAAGCTGAGCGAGAAGCCGGGCTTCTCGAACTTCGGCGCGATGCCATGGCCCTGACACGCTTCGCAGCGTGACCACGGCAGAGGAACGAGAGCGGGTGCGAGCTTCAAAACGGGGCCTCCTTCAGGTTGCGGGCTCTGATGTTGCGGTCATCGGTGTTGCACGACAGGCACAGCACTCGAAGCTTCACCCCGGCCTCGTACTCGCGCATGTAGCGACGTGCGCGTGCAACCGGGTTCAGCTTCCGAATCGGCCACCGGCGAGAACCATCGACGTGGTCGATGGTGAGCGGCGTCGTCTCGTCTCCTTCGCAGCGGTCGCACCGGCCACCGAGCAGGTCGATGAGCTTCTGTCGAAGTTCCTGCGCGCGTTCGCGGGCTTGAGCGTTGTTGCGTCGCCAGCGTGCACGTTTCTTCTTGAGGTCCCGGCTCACCGCGTGTGCGGCGGCTTGGGGTCGGGGAAGGCTTCGAGGAGCTGTTTCATCACAGCGTTGAGACGTTCGCGCGTGCCCTGCGGCGAGGGCGGCGGCCGGTCGTCGGTGAGCTTGCCCTGCATCTGCGCGTCGCGGAGCACCGTGAGGCAGGCGATGGCCTTCGTCAGGTTGCTCAGGTTCGCGGCCGAGTCGGCGTCGAAGTCGACGCCCTCCCACCAGTCATCGATGTGGCGACGCAGAGCATCGAAGTACACGGAGGCGCGCACGCCGGAGACCCGGTAGTTGTGCCGCCCGTACTTGAGCGCGCCTTCGAGCATGGCGAGCCCCAGCTCGGCGACCACGTACGCGGGCACCGTCGAGACCGGCGACTTCGTCACGCCGATGGCGTCCTTCGGGTTCGTGTCTTTCTCATTCGTCGTCAATGGGGTGCTCGTCTTTCTCCCAGCGGTCGTGCAGGCACGCTTGCAAGGCCTCGGGGGTCATCAGGTCGAACTGCTCAGCGGTGAGGAAGCCGTTGTTCACGAGCACGCGCTTCAGATGCTCAGTCAGCCCGTCACACCAGTGCGTCGAGTGCGGCACGCTTTCGCAGTAGAGGCACAGCTCGACGCGACGCGCGAGCGCGAGCACGTCGGCATCGCGAAGCAGGTCCCGCCCGGCCACGTCGCGCTCAGCATACCGGACAGGCGTGTGCCCAAGGGCCGCTCGAAACGACGAGATGATGTCGAATGCCGTCGCGCTGTTCTTGTCGTACTCGGCCATCAGTCACCCTCGTACGGCGTGCCGTCCTTGAGCGTGTACTCGCCAACTGCGCCCTCGTGGCAGAGGGACGTGTAGTCGCACGCGCGCCACCGGCCCCAGCACGCGTGCAGCATGCGCGGGTAGTGCCCGTGCTCGTCGGCGCGGAACACGACAGAGCCGTCGTCGGCCGCCGAGAGGTAGCGCACCGCGAGCTTCTGGTGAACGCGCCCGAAGTAGTCGGGGCCGATGCGCTCCACGTTCGGCGACGCGGTCTTGATGAGGCAGTCCCAGATGACGCCCGACATGCGGCCGTACGTCTTCACCAGATGCGGGTTCGCGTTCCAGATGGCGAACTGACACAACGCCTGTGCCGTGTACGGCGCGAGCGAGCCCCGGCCCGAGCGCGCCATCGTCTTCGCTTCGAAGCTGAACAGCTCATCGGGTGAGCCGCCGATGCCCGGAAGAACGACGATGGTGTCGTAACGCACGGTGCGGAAGATGGGCTTGTCGAGGCCGACGTTCGGAAGGTCGCGGCTCACGTCGGTGATGACTTCGACTTCGGTGCCGAGGTACCGGAAGCTGTCCTGCGCGCGCGGGTACATGGACTCGTACACGCGGAACATGATTTGCGCCTTGAGCCACGACTCGTACGGCAGTTCGCCTTTCCACAGCCCGAGCGCGTGCTCCACGGCGTCGTGCCCGTACAGGACACGGAGCGAGCGCAGGAAATGGCAGAGAATGCCGAAGTCGAGGTCGCTCAGTGCTTCACCGTCGCCGTACCACTCATAGCGGCGCGTGACGCCCTTGGCGTTGAGGCGCGAGCGCTCGGGGCACCCGAGCCAGTTCGACACGGCCGAGTACCCGGCCGCGGAGCCGCTCGACGCCTTGCGCACTTCCGCGAACGTGTTCGGGATGGTGATGCTCGGCTGAATGAGCTGCGTCGTCTCCACCGGCGGCGCTCTCACGATGGCAGCTCCTTCTTGATGCGTTCGAGCGTTCCACGCTCGATGGGGACGCCAGACAACGGCAAGATTTGGTCGATGAGCACCGGCCCGATGACCATCACCTCGAAGAGTGATGCAGCGACAGCTTGTTTGTGCTCGCATCGGCGGCACTGCTCGCGCCGAAACAGCATCACCGACGTGCCGATGTAACCGAGCGTCGCCATGCGGTGTCCAACAGCAAGGCACCAGAGCGACTTCGCCCACAGGCTGAGCCGCTTCAAGGCAGAGCCCTCTCGAAATGATGCGGACCCTCGTGCCCATGCAGCTCGGCGCAGTACACGTCGAGCTTGGCTGGGTCCTTGGCGTAGCAGTAGGGCCCGTGCAGCTTGGCGCGAGCCAGTGCGGCGAGGTTCTCTTCCTTCGTGGCCCATTCGCTGGTCACGGGCTCGGGCATCGTGGGGAGGTAGTCGTCGCTCACCCCGGCCGCCTTGAAGCTGACCTCGGGGTCCGTGTCGGCGAAAGGCTGCGCGGGCGGCTCTTTGCCTTCGACCCGGTCCGCGTCGGCAATCATCTGCTTCCCGACCTTGCGCAGGTACTCGGCTGCGCTGGTTTTCGTGACGCCGCTCCCGCCTGCGCACACGAGCGACGCGTACTCGTTCGTTGCCGGGTTGAACGCGCCGACCGTGAGCGTGATGCCGAGATGCTCTGCGATGACGTTCAGGTTGAACTGCGCCTTCTGCTGCCACGTCATCGTGTTGGCGACGGCCTGTTCGCGGCGACGCTTCAGGCGTTCCATCGTTGCTTTTGCGGTCATCGGGTCTCTTTCTGGTGAGCGAGTAGTTCTTTGATGGCAATGAGCGCGTACGCGTGCGCGTCAGAGAGCGCAGTCGCCCCGGTGATGTCCCGGAGCAGGTTCAGGGCCTCTTCGACGCGGTCAGAACGGCGCTTCGTCTTTCTCGGCTTCGGTTTCGTCATCGGTGTCCTCGGCATCTTCGTTGTCGGTCTGGTCGCTCACTTCGGGCGTTTCGTCATCGGCGAACAGCCGCGCGCGCAGGCCCGCGAGCACGGACTCGACAACCTCGACGCTGTCGCTGGAGAGGGAGAGCGTGTTCCGGTCGACGAGGCCTGAGTCACCGAGCGTCTGCGACAGCTCGTTCGACTCGCTGCCCGGGCCGACGATGTTGTCGATGCCGCGCAGCTTCTCGATGAGCTTCCGGCCCATGTCCTCGTCGATGGTCTTGCGCGTGAGCAGGTACTCGTACAGCCGCTTCGAGGCGGCTTTGCCGAGGTGAATGTCCTGCGAGCGCGACTCCGCCTGAAGGAAATCGGCGGGAACCCACGCCAGTTCGAGGAACAGCGACACCTCAGCGTCAGCGAGGTCGATGCCGACGCCTGACGCGAGGATGTTCACGAAGAGGACCGCGCCGCCCTGATGGGCCTTCCACGCGTCGACTTCACGGCGCCGACGCTCGGGGCCCATCCAGCCACCGGCGAGGTACGCGTGCGACTGCGTGCCCGCCTTCACCGCGCCTTCGACCTCGGTGTACTTCGCCTCCGCCGCTTTGAGGGTCTCGTGGTTGTACGCGAACACGAGCATCTTCACGCCGCGGTTGACCACGTGCTCGGTGATGCGCTCGCACATGACGTCGAGCTTCGAGTTCACGGTGAGCGCGGAGAGCTGCTTCAACGCGCTGAGCGCTGCGCTGGAATCGGACCCGCTCATGCCTGCGAGCGCTGCGTTGCCGAGCGCTGCTTCATGCTTCTGGTACTTCTTCAGGTCGGCCGCGCTCATGTTGCAGAGCACGACAGCCCGGTCGCTCGTCGGGAGCCACTGCGCGACGTCCTTGCGCGTGAGCCGAGTCATGACGTGTGCGAGCCGGTCGCGCAGCTCGGCCTCGTTGGTGCGGCCCTTGTCGACCCACCCGTAGTCGCCCATGTGCCCGTCGCAGTAGCGCGTGCCGAACTTCGAGCGCGAGCCCATCGAGTCGGGCTGGATGAAATCGAACATGACCCACATGTCGCGTGGGTAGTTCCGCATCGGCGTGCCGCTCATCGCCCACCGGACAGCGCAGAGCGGGTGCCGGACGACGTACTCCAGCACGAACTTCGTGCGCGGCGCCTTGGGGTTCTTGATGCCCTGCACTTCGTCGGCGACGACTGAGAACTTGCCACCGCGCGCCTCGATGAGCTTGACCAGCTCCTCGGAACGGGAGAGCGGTTTCACCGCCGGAGGCTGCCCGGGCTGAGGCCTCGGGGTGCGCTTGGTCGCGCTCATCAGCTCGTAGCTCAGGCCGATGGCGAGGTGCGGCAGGGTCCGGTAGTGCTCGAACTCTTCGGGCGTGAATCCGTCGACGCCCTCCATCATCACGAGGTCGAGCCCGGTCTGGCTCTTGAACTGGCTCTGCCATTCGTACGCGACGCCAGCCGGGTAGAAGAACACGGCGGTCTTCGTGGCGCCCGACGCGAGTGCGCACGCAACTGCCGCGGAAGCCGTGCGGGTCTTGCCGACGCGCTGCTCGTACGCGAGCAGGAACCCACCGCCGAAGTGCGCGAGCATCTTCTGCACGCCTTCGAGCTGGTACGGGCGGAGGTTGCCGACGAACGCGGGGTGCACCGGCGGGGCCGCCGGGCGCGGCGCTGCGAGCGCGACCGTGAAACGTGCGCTGCTGCCCAGCTCAGTCGCGAGTGCAGGGAGCGCGTGCTCGGGCGCGAACCAGCAACGGGCCTCGGGGTTCCAGCGGCACCCGGGAATGGACTTCACCTTCTCGACGATGGGCTTGGAGTAGGCGAAGCGCAGGTCGACCCAACCCGGCGCCGACGTCGGAACCACGGTGATGAGGTGCATGGCGGTGCTCCTGTACAGGCGGGTGAGTCAAAGTGAAAGAGTGCCAGCACGCGCAGGTGCGCCCGGTTCCTTGGGCGCACTCACCAGTCGTCGCCAGTCACCGAGCGCAAGCGGCGCCACCGTGTCTTTTTGCGCTTGGGCAACGTGCCCGCTGCCTTCTTCTCCCGGTACTCCCGGCGCTGCTTTTCGCTCTTGAGCGCGGCCGACCATGCCTGCTCGATGGCACGTTGCCTCATTGCCGGGTCGAGCGCATGCGCGATGATGGTCGGCGCGCAGTCGACGTTGTGCGGCATCGTCGCGCAGTCGCACGCGAAGTCGGCGGGGTGGTCGACTGTCCCGGGCAACAGCGCGCGGATGAGACCAGAGAGCACACCGCGGGCATCCGAGTCTGCGAGCACGGCGGCGAGGTCGTCCTCGCCCTGCTCGCGGAGCCAGTCGAGCATTGGTGCGGGGAACTGCGTCATCGCTTGACCTGCATGACCAACTGAAGCGCTTCGAAGTCGTGGACCTCGCACAGCGCCATGACGGCCTTGACCATCCGGGCGCGCAGCACGTTGCTCTCATCAACCGAGCGGCCCTCCAGCATCTCGGCGCCCTCGGCGTTCATCTGTGCGACGCGGAGCTGTCCTTCGAGGTCGGCAACTTGCGCCTCGGCTTTGTGAAGCTGCTCGATGCAATTCAGCAGGCATGGCTCACAGCCGAGCGTGAACTCTTCGTGCTGTGCGTGAGGCCGAGCATCACCACTCACCTGCGCCCGCAGCGCGTCGCGCTCCTCGACGGTCTGCCGACTGACAGCCAGCGCGTCACCCCACGTCTTCCGCAGGGCGGCGCACTCGGCCTCGGCCTTCTCTGCACGTATGTCGTCGCGCATCCGCTGCTGAGCTTCGGCGACGAACTCCGCGTTCTCTGCCTCCAACTCCGCGACCCGCGCCTCCAGAGCCTTCGAGCGCGCCAGCAGACCGGTCTCATGCCCGAAAGAGACCAGTTCACCAGCGGTCAATTCACCCTTGCGCCACTTCTCCATGGTCTCCGGGGAGATGGCCGCATAGGCCGCCTCCAACGTGGCAACCTGCGCCCGCAGGTCCGCGACCTCAGACACGAACGCCGCCTTCTCGGCGAGGTTCTCCCGCCACTCCTGCTCCTTCTGCACCCGCAGGGCAGTGATTTCGTCCGCGAGCGGCGTCGCGGTGAGGCGCGTCGAGAGCACACCTTCGATGGCGGACTCGATGCCGCCGTTCCATGCGCCAGCGAGCGAGTTCGGCCCGCCAGTGAGCGCGTACTTCGCTTTGCGTGAGCGCGCGATGTCTTGCGCCCGCTGCTCCTCCCTCGCCGCAGCCCGCCGCGCGGGCTCGCCGTCGATGTGTCGCTCCATGTCCCAGAGTGCAGTGCGAATCAGCGGCTCGGCGCCGACGATGCCCTCAATCTCACTGAGCCTGTGGTGCGCCTCTTGGTACTTCGAAAGCTTCACGTCGTCGTTGCTCATCGGCCACCCCGGAGCAGCTTGGGGAGTTCCAGCCGCGCCAGCGTCGACTTGAACGGGGCGGTGGCCTCGTCGAGCAGCCGCTGTGCACGCGCCACCTCCTCCCGCGACAGCACCACGTCCCCGCGCTTGCGCTCGATGAAGGGCGTGCTGTTCGGCACTTTCCAATCGGCGACATTCCTAGGCCCTCCCAAAAGCAACGGGTTGCCCTTCTTATGAAACCGAACCCATACCTTGCGCCGCTTCGTCATTTCTTTCATGCCCGGTCCGATGCAGGCCGGTGCTCAGTGTTTCGGTTCCGAGGAACCGGACCCGAGCAGGGGCATCGTCGGCGCGCCCGAGTACGCGGCTGCGATGTACTCGGTCGCAATCTTGGCGAAGCGTTCCGAGCCCTTCGCACCCGGAACCATTACGTGCGCCAAAAACGCCTCTTCGAAGGTCTCGACGCCTGCTTCGATGCTCACCAGCTTGCTCTTGATGGTGAGCAGCAGCGCGCGCCAGCGACTGCGACAAGCCTGCTCCCACGCCTTCTGCTGCTCGGTCGCAGAGCGCGTGATGGGCGGGCCCCACCGGCGGCGAGACGGCTTCGTCGCGAACGTGGTGCGCTCAGGGAGCTTCAGGTCAAACATCACGATTCGGTCGTGCAGCTTGAAGCAGACCGCGGCGACCCCGACGTCTTCCTTCAGGATGAACTGCGCGCCGCCACTCTTCATCACCAGCGTTCGAATCTCTTCGATGGAACGCATCACGCTGACGCTCGTGTCTGCTGCGTAGGTCATGGGGCCACCCGCTTCTGTGCGTAGAACTCGACGGCGGTGTTGAAGCCACGCGTGGCCCAGTGCGTGTGGTCGGCCTCGCTCACCGGCGCCGGACCGAACATGAGGAATTCGAGCCGGTGCGCCAGCTCGTGGCAGAGCGCGGCGTAGTCGCGACCGATGACGATGTTGCGCTCGTTCTGAAGGCCTGCGACGCGACGACCCCAGTCGTCGGTCCACTCGTTCTCGGGCATCACGAAGATGCGCACGTCGCGGAGGAGGAAGGCGGCGAGGTCTGCGACTTCAGTCCGGTTCCCGGCCGACGCTTCCGGGAAGCAGTAGGTCGCGAGCGCGACCGTGGCCAGCTCGAAGGCGGCCCGCAACTTCGCGGGGTCGGTCTCGTGGCCCTGCGCGACGTAGACGACGTCGCGAATTCCAAGCGGCTTGAACTTCGGCTGCGCGAGAACCCACCGGATACCGATGGACGCGAGCGCGAGCGCGATGACGCTCGCGGTGATGATGACCAAGACCATGAGGCCTCACAAGGCGCACGAACGCACAGGCGTAGGGAGCGCGGTTGAATCAGATTGATGGTGCTTCGGTGCCCTCTGCCACTGCTCAGCTACACGTCGCCGTGTCTCGCCACTCGAACCGCCGCCGCCCGCTGTGAAACGAATCCTTGTAGTTGGGCGAAGCGCCTGAGTCAATCCGATTGACCACACATTCGAATCGAGCGACAGAGACGAGCACGCGGAACCACAGCCGCAGCGCGCACGCGGGCACGTGCGCGACAACCACGGAGACATAATGAGCCGATTTCTGGCGAACTGGCGTACCTTCTTTTTGAAGGCAACCGACGCATCGTACGAGTATTGTGAAGCCGCTGGATTGATGGCTTTGAGTTCGATGGCTCTCGGGAGGCGCTCCCTCGACGTGGGCCGCGGTTTGCAACCAAACCTTTTCATGATGCTTGCTGGTGACAGCTCAATCGCTCGCAAAAGTACGAGCGTGGGGCTGTGTAAGGCACTCATCGACCGCGTCGACCCGATTCGTGTTGGGCCGCGCGACTACACGGTCGAGGGCCTGTTGAAGTGGATGGCTTCGGAGAAGGACCCGGCCACGGGCAAGAGCAGGAACAAGGTCGTGCTGTTCGCCGAAGAGTTCGGCTCTGACCTCGCACGCATCGAAGCGTATGGCGGCACCACCACGGCCGACTTCTGCGCGCTCTACGATGGGGGCACGTTCGAGAAGGTGCGCGCGAAGGCTGCCCCGCTCATCGTTGACAAGCCTCGGGTGAACCTGTTCGCAGCCGCCGCGTACCAGATGCTTCAAACGTACCTGCGCACGCGTGACTGGCTCTCCGGGTACATGATGCGCTTCGTCTACGTGGCGCCGGTGAGTCTGCGGCCGCGCTTCACGCTGCCACCGAGCTGGCCCAGCAACGAATTCGAGGCCGCAGTCATCTCCGCGAAGGTGTTGAAGGACGACCTCACGAAGAAGTACCTCAAGCTCGGTCTCGACCCAGTCGCGCGCCGCATGTTCGAGCAGTGGTCGCAGTCGGTCGAGATGTACACGCAGGCGATGCCCGACTCGGTCATCATGCACACGTACACGGGCCGCTTCCTCGTGAACGCGCAAAAGCTCGCTCTCCTCTACCAGCTCGACATCGACCCGTTCGCTCCCATCGGGCCTGCGGCCGCTCAGCTCGCCATCGACTTCGCTTCGAACATCTGCTGGCCGAGCTTCGCGCACGTGCAGCAGGTCACGACGCTGGACGATTTCACCACCACTGCACGAACCGTCATGCAGTTCGTGAAGTCGTTCCCGGGCGGCGTGGCCTCGAAACGGACCATCGAATCCCGTTTTTCGGGAGAACGGATTCGGAAAGTGCTCGACCACCTCGTCTGGGCAGAGCAGCTCGGGGTCCGGAAAACGGACCGCGGCGAAGAGTATATGGCGAAGTGAGGGTAAAAAGTGGGGGTTGATAGGGGAGGCATGACCCGTCTTAGAACGGCTGTAAGTAGGAGATATTACTAATATATTCATAATATCCCTTATTTGATTACAGGTTCCACCCGCCGACGTGTGTAGCCAGAATCTCTCTTCTCTCCAGACTGCCGCCCTCCTCCTCTTTTCCTCCTACTTGCCGGAGACCGGTCGGTCGTGTTTTCATTAGTAGTTAATGGGGAAGGTGCCGCATGAGCCGTCCGCTTAGCCTGAAGACCTGCGTTTCGTGCGGCAAAGAGCGGCCCGGTTCGCTGGTCCGCCCAGAGTCCGGAAAGCAGGGCGCGCCGGGCGTTTGCTACGCCTGCATGCCGACCGGGCGGCTCACTGCCGAGCACGTGCTCAAGGTCGAAGCAGCCCAGCGTGAACGCGCAAAGCTCATCGAAGCGGACCGCGCCCAGAAGAAGGCTCGACCGAAAGGTCGCATCATTGACGGCTTCTCGCGCAGCCAGCTCGTGGAGAAGTTGGTCGGCCTGCGCGAGTCCATTTCGAAGGAGGAGGAACTCGTCGCGTTCTTCGCTTCGACGCGGCTGCCCCGGTGCGCGTGCTGCCACACCGCTGAGAGTGTGCAGCCTGATTCGAACGGCACTCCATGGTGCCCAGTCTGCGCGCACTACGTTTTCGCGTGTGGCCACTGCCCTGCGCACGCGTCGCAGGTCTTCTTCCCTCAGCTCATCGACAACCCTGAGCCGCCCCCGCACCCGTCTCTGCTCCCGCCGGTCGACTACGCGTTTTCTGGAGTTGACGAAATCGAAGAGGCGTGAGACACGGTTCCGCTCAGGCTAGATAGGGCGGCCATGAACTCAACCCAGACAGTGCGTCTCGACGCTGATTTGCGTCGGAGGCTGGAACAGTTTCGTGTTGAAGCTGGTCTCGAAACCCCATCGCAGGTGATTCGGGCCGCGCTCCTGCTTGGGCTCACACGTGGCGAGGCGCTCGACGCAGCGTGGCGTCGTGCCGTGGCCACCGAAGCAGCACGCGACGTGTCCGCGCGCATGCGCAAAGCGCTCCAGCGCGAACTCGACGAAATCAGCAAGTGACCATGGCGACCCCACGGCCCAAGTCACGTCAGACGTTGCCCGTCACGACGCGTGAAAAGCTCGAAGCGGCAGTCGCCGCAGGCAAGCCCTTCAAGGCGGGCGTGACCTTCAGCCCCGAAGAGATGCGCGAGCTGCTCCTCTTCATGCAGGAGCACGAACTCCACGAGCTGTCGACCGCGGTCAAGGGCGCAGTCCGCCTCGCGGTCACGACTGGTCCGAAGTCCTCGGTGCTCCAGAAGATGAAGCACAGGGCTGCGGTGCACGAGATTCGCGTGTGGTACTTCCGCGAGCTGTCCATCGCGGTCGGCCGCATCAACGAAGAACTCCGTGAGATGAGTCAGGGCTCCATCGACGAACTCGCGGCGCTTGCCGAAGAGATTGCCAACCACACACCCGAGGAGTGACCACGTGAAAATCAAGCAAGACCTGCTGCACATCACCAACACGCCGACGCTCGAAGACGGCACTCCCACGGAGCCTGAGCAGCAGACGGCGTCGCGCGTGTTGCTCACGGACGCAGACGCGTCCACGACCACAGGCCAAGCAGTCGGCGCGATGAACGCACAGGTCGTCATCGAAAGCTCCGCCGGTGAGATGGCCCGAGCCCTGCGCGGCATGTGCTCGAACTGCAAGCACTACGACAACCCGGCCTTTCAGCGATTCCTTTCGCAAGCTGACCACCCTGCGTCTCCGATGCACGTGCGTGAGGGCATCAACGAACTTCGCGGCGCCCTGCTCCAGACGTACAACGCCCAACTCCAGACGATGCACTCGGGCATGGACGGGGACATGGACGTCGAGCACGCGTTGAAGCAACTCGGCTTCTGCCGCGCTCTCGGCGAGATGCTCAAGGACGACATCGTCGTCCACCCACTCTCGTCGTGCCCTCCGGAGACCATCACCGAATCGACGCCGAGCGGCCTCTATCAGTCGCGTGACCGCTCAAGCGAGCGCGCGGGTGACAAGGCGTACGACAACATCCTCAAGCGCGCCGCTGGGAAGGTCGACTGATGGAGCCCACCAAGCTGTTCATCTACCTGCTCGCGTCGTTCGGTTTCGCCGCTGTTCTCGGGCACAGCGCCATCACCGTGCGCTTCCGCCGGTGGCTCGGCGGTGTCCCTGAGCAGACGTTGACCGACGAGAAGGGCAACCACCTTCGTGTGCTGCCGCGCATCCCCGGCGCACTCGGCCCGTTCGGTGACTTTCTCTGCGAACTCATCGAGTGCCCGATGTGCCTCGGCTGGTGGACGGGGGTTCTCAGCGCGCACGTCGTGCTCGTCGTTGACGGCCCTTTCGTTGTCCAACTTTGGTGGTGGCTCGTCGTCGGCTTCTTCACCAGCGCTTCGAATTTCATCCTCGCCCGTCTCACCAACCTCTGAAAGGAACCGTCCTCATGTCTGCTGGAATCCCTCCCCGCATGTGTCCGCTGCTCACGATGGCCACCATCAAGGTCCCGGAGAAGCCGAAGGTGCTCACCCTCGGTGGTGCCCCGGTCCAAGAAGACGAAGGCTTCACCGCGGTGCCCTGCTCAGGGCCGCAGTGCATGCTGTTCCACCCGGTCTTCGATGCAGCGACCAAGCGCGTGGTCGATGGAAGCTGTGCGCTCGCGCTGATTCCCCTCACGCTGTCTCACATCAACCACTCGGTGCGGCAGGCAGCCGCCCTCGATGGCGCGGCTGCGGTCGCCTCCCACGCTGATGATGACCCCCGAAGAGACGATTCGCATGTTGCAGGAGCGCGCCAAGCAGAGCGGCGACCGCTTCCTCGTGAAGGTCAACCGACGCAAGGGCTACGCGGGCCTCTTCGAGCATCTCGCGACCTTCGCCGAAGCGACCGTCGAGCACATCGCGAACGCCGAGACGTGGCTGCCGCAGTTCTGCGGCGGTGGCGAGTTCAACCTGCGCTGCACGCACATGGACGACATCAACACGCCCATCGGTGGCCCCGTCCCGCTCAAGCTCATGGGCGAGCCCATGCAGCCGAAGCTGACCGCCACGACGTCGTCGAACTGGCGCGGACCGGGCCAGCTCATGTTCCCGCTCGCTGAGCCGCCGTCGCTCACGATGTCTTCGCAGCCGACCGGCGTGCCCGTCATCGCGCACCAGCCCGTGCCTGCGAACCCGTTCGCGCCGCAGCCGCCCTACTACCCCTCGCCGTACGACGACCGGCTCGTCGCCGAGCGCGACCGGCTGGAGAAAGCACGCGCGGAGCTGGTCGAGAGCAAGGCGAAAGCTGAGCGCGAGCAGCAGCAGCGCGAGCACGAGCTGAAGGAGAAGGAGCGCGAGGCGAAGATGCGGCAGGAGTTCGACACTCGACTTCGTGAGCAGGAAGCGAAGATGGCGGCCGCGGCTGCCAGCGCGACGAAGCCCGGTGAACTCATCACTGCGCTCACCACTGCGCTCTCACCCCTGCTCATCGCGTTCATGGACAACGCGACCAAGAACCGCATGGAGATGATGAAGATGGAGCAGGCTGCCCAGCAGCGTCAGCAGGAGCTGATGGCGGCCGCGGCCCTCGCGCAGCGCGACCAGCAGCAGCAGATGATTACCCTGCTCACGAACAAGGGCATCGACCCGACCGTCACCACGATGATGGAGATGGTGCGCTCGAACGCCGAAGGCAGCGGCCAGATGATGTCGCGCATCGTCGATGCCATGGGCACGGTCTCGAAGACCAGCATCGGCATGATTGAAGCCATCGCTGACCTTCAGCTCGGCGGCCAGCCCGAGTCGCCCATCCTTCAGGCCGTGAGAGAGGGCGTGAAGGCGATGGCGTCGCTGTCGAAGGGTGCCGAGACCGGCGCGCGGAAGCAGGTCGCCGCCGGAGCGCCGCAGCAGAAGAAGGCGCTCCCGCCGAACGCGCAGCCCCCGGCGCAGAACGGGACGAACCCCGCCCACGTGCAGGTGTTCGAGCGCCCGAACGCGCCCACGCCGAACCAGCCCCCGGCCACTGAGGCGCCGCCTTCGGCTCCGCAGGCGCAGGCCTTCGACGGCGCCGAAGTCGCGGAAGATGGTCTCGGCGAGCCGGTCGAGGGCGAAGTCCTCAACGTCCTCGAAGCGGCCATCCGTCACCATCACGACCCCGACGAAGTCGCTGACTTCTTCGTGCTCGCGGTGAAGACCGCCGAGCTTCAGGCCGCGCTCACGAAGGCGAACGGGGACCCGAACGTCCTCATCGCTGAGCGCCTCGGCATCGCGTGGGTCATGCTCGAAGAGAACCGCGAGTACCTCACGGAGCTGGGCCACGCGGTGCAGGAAGCTGGCGTCGAGGCGGGCATCATCGAGCCCGACGAAGCTGAAGGCGACGATGCCGCTGTGGCCTCCGAGTAGGTCATAGAGGGCGCGTCTGGGCTTTGACGTTCGTGGGGCACGTTCCGTACTTTCCGGACCGTGCCCCACTTCGGTTACGCGAAGACCGCTGTCTCCCCTGTCGAGACGACCCGTCTGCTCGACTTGCCGACGCAGGAAGCCTCGCTCCGCCAGCTCGCGGAGCTGACGGCCCGCTCGGTGCTGAAGCCCTTCGTTCGCAACACCGCGCTCCGCATTCGGTCCGAGTGCGCGAACCGCGACGACATGTGCGAGCTGAAGGCCATCTTCGACACGCTCAAGCACGGGAACCCGGCAGTGCCGCCGTTCGTGAACGGGTTCGCGTACGTGGCTGACCCCCGGCTCGCCGACTACTTCACGGCGCCGGAGGACAGCATCAAGAACTGCCTCCGTGGTGCGTGCGGTGGCGACTGCGACGACCACACGGCGCTCGTCG
>LNFM01007064.1_pt1 | contig 17932 bp, 19 predicted proteins | sample 596031 | NCBI WGS metagenome assembly LNFM01 (sample SAMN04254537, study PRJNA301005) | activated carbon metagenome | isolation source: dual media filters at the Ann Arbor, Michigan drinking water treatment plant | place: USA: Ann Arbor | reverse complement strand
CGGTGATGATGCCGTTTTCGCTCCGCTTCACCTTGTCCACTTCGCGCGTTTGGGCGGCGATGCTGAGGTTCTTGTGAATGATGCCGAGGCCGCCCTCTTGCGCGAGCGCGATGGCGAGTTCGCTCTCCGTAACCGTGTCCATGGGGCTGGACAGGATCGGGATGTTGATGCGCACGTTCCGCGTGAGCTGCGTGCGCACGTCGGTGTCTTTGGGGATCACGTCGGAGTAGCCCGGTTCGAGGAGCACGTCGTCGAAGGTGATGCCCTGATACGCGATGCGGTCGTGCATGGCGGCGCGCTCCCGGAGGTCGAAGGGGATTCGGGATTATAGGGAGCGGGGGCAACCCGCGTCGATGCGGGTTCGGGCGCGAGCCGGGAAGAAGGAACTCTTTCGCAGTTCCCCACGACATGGCGGGCAGCGGGAACGCGGCATACACTCAAGCACGCGGGGAGCCGCACCGGTGGCTCGGGGGCACGGTTGGCGCGCCCGAGTTCCGGTCCACCAACGGAGGTTTGCGATGAGTCTGAACGGGAAGCGGGTCGCGGTGCTGGTGGAGCAACTGTATCAGGAAATGGAAGTGTGGTACCCGGTGTACCGGCTGCGCGAGGCCGGGTGCGTTGTGGAACTGGTCGGCCCGGAGGCGGGCAAGACCTACACGAGCAAGTTGGGCTACCCCGCGAAGGCGACGCTGAGCGCGAAGGACGCGAAGGGCGACGACTTCGCGGCCGTGGTGATCCCCGGCGGCTTCTCCCCGGACTACATTCGCCGCAGCGCGGACCTGCTGCGACTGGTGCGCGAGGTGTACGCCGCGGGCAAGCCGGTGGCGGCGATCTGCCACGGCCCGTGGGTGTTGTGCAGCACGACCGCGCTGAAGGGCCGCCGCGTGACGTGCTTCCACTCGATCAAGGACGACGTAACGAACGCCGGCGGCACCTATGTCGACGAGGAAGTGTGCATCGACGGCAACGTCATCACGAGCCGCACGCCAGAGGATTTGCCCGCGTTCGTGGTGGCGATTATCGAGATGATGCGCAAGGGGTGAGGTTGCGCTATGTATCAATGGGAGTTTCTTGGTGAGGAACACGCTGACATCGTCCGCGCGGCTGTTCGACGCAAGCCGAGCGGGCGCAAGTGGCGGCTGTTCGCGGTCGTGTGTTGCCACCGCGTGCGGAGCCATTTCGGTTGGAAATGGGAACTGGTCGAGTTGGCAGAAGAACTCGCGCACGGTCGCGGTTCGGTTCACAAAGCGGCGCGAGAGCTGGCGAGCCTATCCGAGGCCGATATTTGGATTGACGACGCGCATGCCGCATTTGATGTTGCTCATGTCGAAGAATGGCATTTGCTGTGTCACGGAGCAGGAAACGAAGTTCTGTCGGCAGTTCCCGACGCGCGCCCGGACAACTACAGTTGGTTCAATGCCGCGCAAACGGCACGAGGCTGTTCCTTTCTGTTGATCGACGATGCGCTGAAATGCACGGAACTCGTTGAGGACCCGCCGGAGGTGCTTGCCGAACGGCAGGCACAATACCCGCTGTTCCGCGACATCTTCGGGAACCCATTCCGCCCGGTCGCGTTCAAACCCGCTTGGCGCACCGACACCGCCGTTGCCATCGCGCGGCAGATGTACGACTCGCGCGACTTCGGCGCAATGCCCATTCTCGCCGATGCGCTCCAAGACGCGGGCTGCGACAGCGACGCCATTCTGACGCACTGCCGCGACGCGAACCAACCGCACGTTCGCGGGTGCTGGGTCGTAGATTTGGTACTCGGCAACGAGTAATGTGGTAAACGCTGCTGCAAGGTGCCGACGTTCCCGCGGAGCGCCCGACCGGTGGAAGTTCGCGTTACCAGTTTGCCGGAAGCCCTCGCCGAACTGCTCGCGCTCCTTGAAGCGCAAGCGCCGAACGCGGCCACGGCCCAACAGGACGCACTCGCTACCGCAATTACTTATCAAGCAGACTTGGAGCAACTGTTCGTTGAGAACGAGGGCGAAATGCCGGGCGCACGACTCGAACAGAATCGCCTGCGCCGCTGGTGGCAATACACCGACCGTCTGTGGGTCGTGTACGAAGTGACCGACCGTCGCCGCCGGTTCCGCAGCACAATTCGCACGGTCACGATTGTTGGTTTTGAAGCTGCGCTGCCCGGCGCTTAAGCTCCGCGATTGCGTCCGCAACCGGAATCGCGGTGTGGAGCCGGGCCGAGCGCGCGTCGAGTTCGGCCTGACGTTCGGGCGAGATCGGCGGCAACTCGCCCTCCTCGGCTTCGGGCGGCAGAACGGACACCTGTAGTTCCCCGTCCGCGTCCGCGACCGAAACCGCGGTCGCGCCCGCGAGCAGGTCTCGCGCCAGAAGCGCGAACAACTGCTTCTTCGCGTCGGGTGTCAGGTGGCTAATTGGCGGCAATTCCGCGGTCGACATCGTTCGGCCCTCGTGCGGTGTGTGCCATTCTACCGCGCGGCGCGCCGGTGCAACACGGCGGGTTCGCGCTTCCGCGGGCGCGGCGGTCGCGGTATACTCTGCGCATTCCCGCCTTTCGCCTTCGGCACGCTCCCCATGCCCCGCACGATTCTCCTTCTTGCGTTACTGTGCGCCGCGCCAGCAAGCGCGGCGGAGCCGTTGCACGCTCGCGTTGATGCACTGATCGGGGCGAAGGCGAAGGGCGATGGGGTGACACTCAGCGCGCCCGCGAGCGACGCGGAGTTCGTGCGGCGCGCGTACCTCGACTTCGCCGGGCGCATCCCCACCGCGGCCGAAGCGAAGGCGTTCTTCGATGATTCGAGTAAAGAGAAGCGGGCGAAGCTGATCGACGCGCTGCTCGCGGCACCGGGGTACGCGGAGCGCTGGGCCGATGCCTTCAACGTGATGCTCATGGAGCGCCTCGGCGACCACGCGGAGTGGACGAAGTTTCTACGCGACTCGTTCGCCAAGAACGCGAAGTGGGACGAGATGGCCCGCGCGATGCTCCGTGCGGACCACAAAGACACCGACCGCGCCGGGGCCGCGTTCTGGCTCGTGAAGCGGTTGGAGAACTACGGGCAGAACCCGGTCGATTACTCCGCGCTCACGCGCGACGTCGGCCGGCTGTTCCTCGGCAAGAACTTCCAGTGTTGCGAGTGCCACGACCACCTCACCGTGGACGACTACAAGCAGCAGCACTTCCAATCGCTGCACGCGTTCTTCAAAAACACCTACCTGCCGTCCGCGAACAAGCTGATCGTCGGCGAGAAGCCGACGCTCGATAAGACCGCGTTCGCGTCGGTGTTCACGAAGGTGCAGATGCTCACCGCGCCGGCACTGCCCGGCGGCGCGATGTTGGAGATTCCGAAACTCGCGAAGGGCATGGAGTTCGCGGAGTTGCCGGACAAGAAGACTGGCGCGCCCGGGGTGCTGAAGTTCAGCCCGCTGAAGGAAGTGTCGGAGCGGCTGCCGACGAAAGCGAACGCGGACTTCGCGCGCAACGGCGCGAACCGGCTGTGGTTCCTGCTGCTCGGGCGCGGCCTCGTTCACCCGCTGGACCTGCACCACAGCGGCAACCCCGCGAGCCACCCGGAACTGCTCGATCTGCTCGCGCGCGAGTTCGCGCAACACAGTTTTGACATCAAGTTCCTGCTGCGCGAAATCGCGCTCAGCGGCACCTACCAGCGTTCGAGCGTGCTCCCCGCCGGCACGAAGGAAGCCCCGCACGCCAAGTATTTCGCCGTCGCGCTCGAACGCCGGTTGAGCGCCGAACAGTTGCTGCAAAGTGTGATCGTTGCGACCGGGGCCGACGCGAAAGCGGCCGACGTGCTGCGCCCGAAGTTCGTGAAGGCGTTCGCCAACCAGCCGCGCGAACCGGAAGACGAGGTGCAGCCGTCGCTGCGCGCGGCGCTGTTCGTGTTGCACGACCCGGCAGTTCTTGGTTTGCTAGAGGCTAAACCGGGCGCGCTCGTGTCGCGCGCCGCGGCGCTTTCGGACGCCGAAGCGACCGACGCGCTGTATCTGGCGCTGCTGTGCCGCGCCCCGAGTGCGACCGAACGCGCCGCGGTGGCGAAGGTGTTGGCGAAGCACGCCGACAAGCGGGCCGAAGCGCTCGGCCGCGTGGCGTGGGCGCTCTTGGCGTCGATGGAATTCGGAGTGAATCACTAAAGGGTAGTAGGCACGCTCCGCGTGCCGTTCTGCTGAGCGCGGAAACAATCGCGCACAGTCGGTTAGCTTGAGCGGCCCGAACACACGGCACACAGAGTGTGCCTACTCCCATGAAGACGCCGCGCGACTGAAGCGGCTCGAACACACGGCACACGGCGTGTGCCTGCTACTCTGAGGAACGACATGTCACGGACGATCTTTGCGGGTGTGCTGGCGTGCTCGCTGGCGGCGCTGGGCTGCGGCTCGAAGCCGGACCCGCAGCCGGCCCCGGACAAACCGCTCGACCCGCAACCGCCCGCGCCCAAGCCGCCGGACGCCGACGCCAAAGGCGGTCTGCCGCCGATCCCGGTGCCGCCCGCGCCGAAGCCGACTTGGGAACCGGACGTGACGAAGCACACGATCCCGGCGTCGCCGGTGTTCGGGAGCGCCGGCGGCGCGGAGTTCGTGCCCGCGGTCGCGCTCGAGGGCGGCGACCTCTCGTTCCGCACCTTCAAGGGGAAGTCGCCGGAAGTGGAGCGCGGGATTTCGCTCCACTGGAAGCTGCTGCCGAACGAGAAGCTCGCGGTCGATCGCAAGCTGGTGTACAAGCACGACGCGCCCGCGGACCCGATGCAACCGGAGATTTGGCTCGAAGTGCCGGGCAAGCCGATCACGGTGTTCCCGGCCGGCTACGGCCTCACGCTCGAACTCGGGCCGCGCAGCGCCGGCAAGCTGACCGGGAAGATCTACCTCAGCCTGCCGGACGAAGCGAAAACGTTCGTCGCCGGCACGTTCACGGCCGAAATTGTCCGCTCGCACACCGAGAAGCCCGGCGCGGACGAAGTGCCCTACGTCGGCGGCGAGATCACCGTGACCGGCGCGAAACCGGAGTCGGAGATTCGCACTACGTACGCTTCGCTCGCGGCCGGGAGCATCGCGTTCAAAGAGCTGCAAATCCCGTTCGACGCGATGCCGGTGGAACTGGCGAAGTGGACCCGCGACGAGACCGACAAGCCGCGCGTGTCCACGCTGGTGTCGGGCGACGGCAAGGCCCGCGCGTTCCGCTACGAGCACGTCAAGCTCGCACCGGGGCGCTACCTGCTCTCCGCCGCGGTGGTCGGCGGGCCGGCGGTGTGGAAGTGGGTGGACGTGCCCGCGAACGGCTCCATCGCCGAGAACTTCGCGCTCGACGCGACGAAACTCGGCGGCGTGGAAGTGCAACTGCCGGCCGACGCGAAGGGCAAGGTGCTGTTCGCCCCGGCCGACGACCCGTCGAAGCCGGCGCTCGAAAGTGATCTGTTCCAAGCACTCGGAGCGCAGGTGATCCGCAAAGACGCGGAGATCGTCGCCGGGCGCGCGAAGGTGACGGACCTCGGCCCCGGCAAGTACGAAGTGCGCGCCGGCGACCTCCGCGGCTTCGTGGACGTGGTGCCGGGCAAAACCGTCGATCTGGTGCTGACACCGAAGAAGTGAGCCTGCTGGTCGAACCGCCGGCGTCAGCCGGTGGGTCAAGCGATACCCACCGGCTGACGCCGGCGGTTCGACAAACAACGAAAGCCCTCCCATGCTTTGCACGCCGGGCGAACACCGGGTTACGCGGCGCAAGTTCCTCGGCGCGAGCGCCGGCGCGGTCGGGCTGGGCGCGCTCGCGAACCCCGCGGTCGCCGACGAACTGAAGAAGCAGCGCCGGCAGGTGCTGTTCGTGTGGCTCGACGGCGGCATGAGCCAGCTCGAAAGCTGGGACCCGAAGCCCAACACCCCGTTCGGCGGGCCGTTCCGCTCCATCCAAACGAGCGTGCCCGGGGTGCGCGTCTCGGAACTGCTGCCGCAGTGCGCGAAGCAGATGCACCGGTTGGCGCTGGTGCGCAGCGTCAGCACGCAAGACAACTCGCACTCCGCGGGCGTGGACCGCATCCAGCGCGGCGACCCGAAGAACCGCGGCGTGACGTACCCGTACTTCGGCTCCGCGGTGGCGAAGCTGGTCGGCGCGGGCGACAGCGGGCTGCCGCCGTACGTGTGGGTGAAGCCGATGAGCGGCGGCTTCATCTACAAGCACGCCGGGTTCTTGGGGCCGAAGTTCGGCGCGCTCGCGCTCGGCGACGGCAAGCCGCCGGAGAACCTGCTCCGCCCCAAAGACCTGAGCGCCGAAGCCGACGACGAGCGCAACGAGCTGCGCAAGTTGCTCGACAAAGAGTACGCGGCGAACCGGCGACCGGAACTGACCGAAGCGAACACGCACGCCTTCGAGATGGCGGCACAGTTGCAGAAGAAGATCGAACTGTTCGACCTCTCAAAACTGCCGCAGAAGGACCAAGACCGCTACGGTTCGCACGACCTCGGGCGGCACCTGCTGCTCGCGCGCCGGCTGCTCGAAGCCGGCGTCACGTTCGTGAAGGTGACGAGCTACGGGTGGGACACGCACGGCGACCACTTCAACGGCGCGGCGAGCCTGCATCCCAAATTCGACAAGCCGTTCGCCGCGATCCTCGAAGACCTCGCCGACCGCGGGATGCTGGACAACGTGTTGGTGATCGCGTGCGCGGAGTTCGGCCGCACGCCGCGCATCAACGGGCACATCGGCCGCGACCACTGGCCGGAAGCGTGGAGCGTCGCGATGGCCGGGCGCGGCATCAAACGCGGGGTGGTCGCGGGGCGCACGAACGACACGGGCACCGACGTGGCGACCGACCCGGTCGATATCGGCGGGCTGTTCCACACGTGGTTCCGCGCGCTGGGCGTGAACCCGGAGGAAGTGCAGTACCGCAACGCCGGTCAGCCGCTCCCGATCGCGCACGACGACATGAAACCGGTGAGCGAGGTGCTGGCGTGAGCGCTCAACCCAAAGCCGCGTCGAACGCGCCGAAAGAAGTGGGCAAGCCGATCGCGGTGCCGGTACAGGCGTCGCGCGTGCGGTTCTCGCCGGACGGCAAAGTGCTTGCGGTCGCGTGCTTCGACGCGAAGGCGCGCCGCTACGACGTGAGCGGCAAGGAACCGGCGGAACTGCCGGCGCTGGGCGAACACAACGGCTGGCTCTCCGCGCTCGCGTTCGGCGAGGAGCGGCTCTTCACCGCGGACAGTTGGGGCCGGCTCAGCGCGTGGGACGGCGCGACGCGCGCGTGGACCGTCGAAGCCGCGCACGACGGCTGGCTCCGCGCGCTCGCGGTCACGAAGGCGCACGTCTTCACCTGCGGGCGCGACGGGTTCGTTCGCGCGTGGAGCGCCGCCGACGGGAAGAAGATCGCGGAGTTCGACGCGAAGGCCGACGTGCTTTCGCTGTGCGCGAGCGAGAGCACGCTGTTCGCGGGCGACCTGTTCGGCACCGTTCGCACCTTCGAGCTTCCCGCGTTGAAACCCGGGCGCGCGTTTGAAGTCAAAGAGTTCTACAAACTCGACCGCATTCAAGACGTGGGCGGCGTGAAGTGCCTTGCGCTTTCGCCTAACGGGAAAAGTTTGTTCGCGGGCGGCGCGGAGCCGAAGGGCGGCGGGTTCGTGGAGTGCACGCCGCTGCTCGTCGCGTTCGACCTCGCGAGCGGCAAGCGCACCTCGCAGTGGAAGGGCGCGAACCCCGCGGAGGGGTTCGTGACGGACCTCGCGCCGCACGCGGACGGGCGCGTGCTGTTCACCACCAGCGGCCAACCGGGGCAGGGCAAGTTGCACGTCTGGAAGCCGGGCGACGCGACTACAAGTTTCAGCGGCGGGAAACTGCCGAACTGCCACAGCGTCGCGCTGCACCCGAACGGCGAAGTGGCGGCGGTGAGCGCGACGAACGCGAACAGCAGCGGCAACGGCCGCGTAAAGGGCACCGGCGGCGACTACCCGAACAACGCCTCGCCCGTGCAGATGTGGAAGGTGTGATGCCAAAGCAACCGTGGCGCGCGTTCCTGCGCGACCTGTCCCCGCGCTGCAAGTTCGCACCGCCCGCGCCGGAGCGCGAGATTGAACTCGCCGTGCGCGAACTCGGCGCGCTGCCCGCGAGCCTGTGCGAGTTTCTGCGCGAAAGCAACGGCGCTCACGGCGCAGACGGGTCGGGCCTCGTGTGGACCGTCGAGCAAATCCGCGCGGACAACAAGAGGTTCCGCGCGCATCCCGACTTTCCCGAACTGTACATGCCGTTCGATTGTCTGCTGTTCTTCGCGGACGCGGGCAACGGGGATCAGTTCGCGTTCCGCGTTCTGGGCGGTCAGATCGACGAAAACGTGTACGCGTGGAACCACGAGAACGACAACCGCGTGTGGGTCGCGTCGTCGTTCCGGCAGTACCTCGAATGGCTGCTCACCGGGCGCATCAACCTGTAGTGCGCCGCGCTACTTGTCTTTCTTCTTCGCGCGGTCGGCGATCTTGTCGGCGTAGCCCTTGAGCGCCTTGCGGGTGGCGTCGTCGTGGTCCCCGATCGCGCCCGGTTGCGCGAGGTCGGCGATCAGCTTGCCGAGCGTCCAATCCACTTTCAACTCGTTGCCGCCGGGGGGCGCGTACCGCAGCGGGTGCGCGAACAGGTCGTTCTCCGCGAGCAGGTCGAACGTGCCTTTGCCGTCGAGGAACTTCACCATGACGCGCGCGAACTCGCCGTAGGCTTCCTTGCTGCCGCCCTTGAAGGTCGGGTGCGGGAACGCGTCGTTCACCCACTCCAACCCGACCGTGCGCCCGGTGTCGAGGAACGGCACCTGCGCGCCGTCCGCAGCCGCGTTCCAGCGCGCCATCGCTTCGCCGAGCGCCTTGTCGCGCGCGGCCCGGTCGCGCGCGGCCCTCTCGTCGTCCGTGCAGCCGCAAGCGGCGAGCAGGGCCGCGCAGAACGCGATTCGGGTGAGCACGTCTCTAGCTCCAAAGGGTGTCACGCGCCCCACGCGGCGCGGGCGCGGTCGAGTGCGTCCGGCGCGCCGGCCGGGACCGGCACCAAACTCGGCAGGTGCCGGAACCACGTGAGCTGGCGCTTCGCGAACTGGCGCGTCCGCGTGCGGATCGTGTCCGCGACTTCGTTCAGGTCGCCGCCGGTGTCGAGCCACGCGAGCAACTCGGCGTACCCCAGTGCTTGGCGCGCCTCGCGGCTCAGCGGGTGCGGCAGCGCCGCGAGCGCCCGCACCTCGTCCACCCAACCGGTGCTCAGCATCGCGCCCACGCGCCGGTTGATGCGATCGTACAGCACCTCGCGCGGCAACTCAAGCACCACGGCGGGAATCGCGGCCGGCGGCGCGGCGCTCTCCGAAGCGAACGCGGGCGTGTCCCACGTCTGCTGCCAATCCGAGATCGGCTTGCCGGTGAGCGCGAACACCTCCAGCGCGCGCACCACGCGGCGCACGTCGTTCGGGTGCAGCCGCGCCGCGGTCTTGGCGTCCACAGCCCGCAACCGGGCGTGAAGTGCGTCGTTGCCAACAGTCGCGGCTTCGGCTTCGAGTCGCGCGCGCAGTTCCGCGTCCGCGGGCGGGCCGTCGAACAGGCCGTGCAACAGCGCCTTCAGGTAGAAGGGCGTGCCGCCGACGAAGATCGGGCGCTTCCCGCGCGCGACGATCCCTTCGCACGCTTCGGTCGCGCGCGCGAGCCACCACGCCACCGTGAGCGAGTCCCACGGGTCGAGCACGTCAATTAAGTGATGCGGCACACGGGCGCGTTCGTCGGCGGTCGGCTTCGCGGTGCCGACGCTCATGCCGCGGTACACGGTCATGGAGTCGAGCGCGACCACTTCGCCGCCGATCCGCGCGCACAGGTCGAGGGCGAGCGCGGTTTTGCCGCACGCGGTGGGGCCGGTGAGGATCAGTGCGTGAGCGAGCGCGGACATGCCGGGCATTATAGCGCGCGCCGGCCCCTACAATGGCCCGCATGGAACCACTCGCGCGGCTCCGGTGGCCGGTGGCGCTTTCGATCGGCGCGGCGCTCGTCACCATCGGCATGAAGGGCACCGCGTACGCGCTCACCGGCTCGGTGGGGCTGCTCACGGACGCGCTCGAATCGGTCGTGAACCTCGTCGCGGCGCTCACGGCGTACTTCGCGCTCGGGTACGCGTCGCGGCCGGCCGACCCCGGGCACCCGTACGGACACGAGAAGATCGAGTTCTTTTCCAGCGGCCTCGAAGGCGCGCTCATCTTCGTCGCGGGCCTCGGCGCGGCGGCCTACGGCGTGCAGCGGCTCATTTACCCCGAACCGCTGGCGTCGCTGGAAGTGGGCGGCGTGCTCGCGCTCGCGGCCAGCGCGATAAACTTCGCGGTGGCGCGCGTGCTGCTCCACTACGGGCGCGCACACAAGTCCATCGTGATGGAAGCGGACGGGCAGCACCTGATGGCCGACGTGTACACCTCCGCGGGCGTGCTGCTGGGCCTCGTGCTGGTGTACCTCACCGATTACACGTTCTTCGATTCGCTGCTCGCAATCGCGATGGGCGCACACATCACGTGGCTCGGCCTCGGCCTCATTCGCCGCTCGTTCGACGGGCTGATGGACCACGCGCTGGAACCGACCGAACTGGAGCGCGTGCGCGAGCTGATCCGCGCGCACCTGCCCGAGGGGGCGACGTTCCACCTGCTGCGCACGCGCCTGTCCGGGGCGCGGCGGTTCATCGAGTTCCACCTACTGGTGAACGGCGACCTCACGGTGCGCGCCGGACACCGCCTCGCGGAAGCGCTCGAAAGCGCCATCTGCGCCGCGATGCCGGAAGTCGCGGTCACGATTCACGTGGAACCGGTGGACGAGGAAGAGTCGTGGGAACCGGAGTACATCCGGCGGCTGGGCGAAGACTCGGTGCCGCCGGCTTCGGGGAGTTCCGCTTCGTAGTCGGCCGCACAGGGCTTCCGCCCTGTGCTATGGTAGGCGACCCTGCTCCGCAGGGTGCTCAGACAACAGGCGCGCGATTGTCTTCCGCCCCGGAGGGGCCGGCGACCGTAGCACAGGGCGGAAGCCCTGTGCGGCAATCGCGGAGACCGGGAAACCTCGAACATGACGCTCCTCGAGCAACTGAACACGTCCGCGGTGTGGGTGCCGGCGGCGGGCACCGCGGCGCTGGGCCTGACCGCGGGTGCGGTCGGGTCGTTCGCGGTGCTGCGCCGCGAGAGCCTTCAGGGCGACGCGGTCGCGCACGCGGCGCTGCCGGGCGTGGCGCTGGCGTTCCTGCTCGGCGGGCGGTCGCCGCTGGCGCTGGTGCTGGGCGGCGCGGCGGCCGGGTGGTGCGCGATGCTCGCGGTGCGGTTCGTGGTGCGCAACTCGCGCGTGCCGTTCGACGCGGCGCTCGCGGGCGCGCTGGCGGTGTTCTTCGGGTTCGGCCTCGTGCTGTTCACCTACATTCAGCGGCACGCGACCGGCGGCGCGCTCACCCCGCTGGAGCGGTACCTGTTCGGCCAAGCGGCGCTGATGCGCGACGCGGACCTGTGGGTGATCTTCGGGTTCGGCGCGGCCGCGCTCGCGGTGGTGTGGGCGTGCCGGAAGCCGTTCGAGCTGATCAGCTTCGACCCGGCGTTCGCGGCGTCCGCGGGCGTTCCGGTGCGCGCGTTCGAGTTGCTGCTCACCACGCTGCTAGTGTGCGCGGTGGTGGTGGGGCTGAAGGCGGTGGGCGTGGTGCTGATGACGGCGCTGCTGATCGCGCCGTGCGTGGCGGCGCGGCAGTGGAGCGAGAAGCTGCGGCGCGTGGTGCCCCTCGCGGGGCTGTTCGGCGCGCTCGCGGGGCTGGGCGGAACCGTGGCGAGCCACCTGCTGAGCTACCAGTTCCCGAAGGCCGGTTCGGTGCCCACCGGCCCGACGATCGTGCTGTGCGCGACGCTGCTGGTGGCGCTGTCGCTGCTGTTCGGCACCGCGCGCGGTTGGGTGTGGACGTTCCGCCGCGCGGCGCAAGAGTAGGCCGCTCGCTCCGCGAGCGGCCATTGGCGTGTCCAACCACATTGAACTGAGCTCGCACCGCAAATGGTCGCTCGCGGAGCGAGCGACCTACACTTGAAGAGGCGCGCGTGAACCCGACGCTCGAACTGGCGCTGGTGCTGGCGGTGACGGCGGGCGCGTGCGCGCTGCCGGGCGCGTTCCTCGTGCTGCGCCGCTCCGCCATGACCGCCGACGCGGTCGGGCACGTGCTGCTGTTCGGCATCGCACTCGCGTACCTCGCGGTGCGCGACCTGAATTCGCCGTGGCTGATGGTCGGGGCCGCCGCGTCCGGGGTGCTCGCGGTGGCGCTCGTCGAAGCGCTCGAGAAGAGCGGGCGCGTGAAGGCCGACGCGGCGCTCGGGCTGGTGTTCGCGGCGCTGTTCGCGGGCGGCGTGCTCGTCGTCAGCGCGAGCGTGCGCAACGTGCACCTCGATGTCGATCAGGTGCTGCTCGGCGTGCCGGAGTTGGCGACCGAACCGCGGTGGGAGGTGTTCGGGACCGCGGTCGCGCCGGTGTGGTGGGTTGTGCTCCTGCCCCTTTGGTGGCCTGTGGTGTGGGAACTGTTCGGCAATGCGGTCGCGCCGGTGTGGGTGCTCGGCGCGGTGCTGGTGCTGAACGCGGCGCTCGTGGCGCTCTTCTACAAGGAATTGAAGCACACGACGTTCGACGCCGGCCACGCCGCCGCATTGGGGTTTCGCCCGGCGGCGATCCACTACGGGCTGATGACGGCGGTTTCGCTGACGGCGGTCGCGGCGTTCGACGCGGTGGGTCCGGTGCTGGTGGTCGGCTTCTTCGTGCTACCGGGCGCGACCGCGTACCTGCTCACGAACCGGCTCGGCGTGCTGCTGCTACTCGCCGCGCTTGTGGGCGCGATTGGTGCGCTGAGTGGCACCTTCGCCGCGAGCACATACGGCACCACCACCGCGGGCGCGGTCACGACCGCGCTCGGAGCGCTGTTCGTGCTGGCGCTGGCGTTCGCCCCGGAGCGCGGGTTGGTGGCGCAGACGGTGCAGCGCGTGCGCCGCAAGCGCCGGTTCCACGAACTGATGCTCGCGGTGCATTTGCTGACGCACGAGGGCACGCCGCAAGAGGCCGATGAAGCGCGGCTCGACGGGTTGCACGCGCACCTGAACTGGCCGCCGGAGTTCGTGGCGCGAGTACTGTCGCGCGCGGAGCGCAACGGCTGGGTGCGGCGCGCCGGCGAACTGCTGAAGCTGACGGAAGCCGGGCGCGGCGCGGCGCGGGCCGTGTTCGCCGCGTGATACCAAGTAGTGGTTCGGGAACGGTTACGGGCGCGGGGCGAGTCCCAGCGCTTCGAGCAGGCGCGACCCGGGCGCGACGCGTTCCACGAACAGCCCGCCGACGAAGAACGCGCCGACCGCCGCGAGCGCCAACCGCCAAGAGTCCCATTCGGCGCGCACCGCGAAAGCGACCGCCGCAATCACGATCGCCGCGAGCACCGACATGTTCGCTACTTCGTGTCGAATCATTCGCGCCTCGGTGCTGTGGCGTGCCACAAGTACCCGCACGCGCCCGCGAGCGCACCGAGTATCGCGCTCGCGCTCACAACCCACTCCCACTGCACCCCGGTTCCGCCCTTCAGGTACACAACGCTACCGTCCGCTTCGAGCGCCGTTGGCGTGCGGAAGGTGACGCGCGCGGCGACCACCCCAGCCGCTCCCGCGACGGCGACCGCCCAGAACAAAGCGAAGCCCAGTCGACCGGTCATCGCACGCGCCCTCCGACGTGAGGACCGCTCGCGGGTCGGCGCGCAGTTCGCGCGACCCGCGCTTTCCCGCCGGCTGCCACAATTCGGCGGGAGCGGTCGCTACCGCGGTACCATCAGCGTAAACGGCGGCACATAGGCTTGCAGCGCGGTGAGCGCGCCGACCACACACGCCAAGAGCACGCTGTGCCAGATGACCGCTTTGAAGATGTCGGCCTCGCGGCCCACCTGATTCGTGCCCGCGGTCGCCACGCAGATGCTCTGCGCGTCGATCATCTTGCCCATCACGCCGCCGGTGCTGTTCGCGGTGCAGATTAGCGTTTGGGCTTGCTCCAGCGTGAGGTTGCTCATCGCGCCGGCGCTGTGCGCGGTCCACACTTCGGTCGCGGTGATCTTCTGCAAGCCGCCGAAGAGGGCGTTGCTGCCCGCGTCGGTGCCGGTGAGGAACACGCCAAGCCAGCCGAGCAGCGCCGCGAAGAACGGGTACAACACGCCGGTGCCCGCGAACGCCACACCGAGCGTCGCGTCCATGCCCGCGTACTTCGTCACATAGCTCAGCCCCAGCATGAACGCGATCGTCGGGATCGGGATGCGCATTTGGTGGAAAGTCTTCTTCCCCACGCCCCGCACTTGCGCGCGTGTCATGCCGAGCAGCAGCATGGAGAGCAGCGCGGCGAGCAGCACCGGCGTGCCGGGCGCGGTGAGCCAGATGAACTTGAACACCGCGGGTTCGAGCTTCTTGTCGTCTGGCGTGCCCGGCGGCACGAGCCGCTCCGCGCGCTGCACCTGCTTGTGAAGCCCCGGCACTTCGATGTCGTAATAGGTCTTCACGCCGAGGAACTCGAGCGCGCCGTTGTTCTTCTTCTCGTAGTGTTTGACCAACCCGCTGCCGACCAAGCACAGCGCCATCAGCAGCCACGGCATCCACGCGACGAACACCGAGCGCGCGGTGAGCGGGGCGTCGTTGCCTTTGTCGTTGGCGAGCAGCGCGGCGGCCTCTTCGCGCGCCTGCGCCGCGTGCGGATCGTCGCTCGCGCTCCGTGCAGGTGCGGGTTCCGGCTTCGGTTCGTCCGGGAAGCGCCATTCGTCCTTCGGCTTCCACACGAACTTGAGGAACAGCCCGAGGGTGGCGAGCGAGAACAGCCCGCCGCCGATGTCGGTGAGCTGCCAGATGGGCGGCAGCCCGTACTCGTGCGCGGTGGCGAAGAAGAACTGGAACAGCGCGAACGACCCGCCGCCCACCGCGAGCGCCGGCCAGATGGCGAGCGTCTCGCGCCACGTGCACATGCACTTCACCATGTACAGCGGGATCAGACACGACAGAATCGGGAGCTGGTGCCCGCACATCGTGCTGATCTTGTCCGCGGAAATGCCGCTGGACGTTTCGAGCGTGATGATGGGCACGCCCAAGCCGCCGTAGCACACCGGCGACGTGTTCGCGATGAGGCAAATCACCGCGGCGCGGAACGGCGGAACGCCAAGCCCCACGAGCATCGCGCCGCAGATCGCCACCGGCGACCCGGCCCCGGCCGCGCCTTCCATGAACGCGCCGAACGCGAACCCGATTAGCACCGCCTGCACGCGGGCGTCGGTGCTGAGGCTGCCGATGCTGCGGCGGATCACGTTGAATTGACCGGTTTCAACGGTGACGTTGTAGAGCAGCATCGCGGCGAAGACGGTCCAACCGATGGGCAGCAGGCCGAACGCCGCGCCGTACACGAACGACGCGCCGGCCATCTCCGCGGGCATTTCGTACACGGCGACCGCGAGCACAATGGCGACGATGCTGCCCGCGGCCCCGGCCCAGCTCGCGAGCCAGCGCCGCCCGACGAGCAGGTAAAAGAGTACGACGACGGGTAGCGCGGCAACGATGGTAGAGAGAACCGTGAACCCGCCGCCGACCGGCAGCGGGTTCAGGTTCTGGACGTACGCGAACGGCATGGGGGAGAGGCCCTAATTCAACCGCGGGAGGGAGCAACCAGCGTGCGATGCTACCGCTTGGCGCGCGCGCCCGCGAGCGAAAAACCCATCGCAGCGCGTCTTGGTTTTTGCCCTCTCCCCTTGCGGGAGCGGGTGCCCGCGCTTCGCGGGCGAGTGAGAAATGAGCTGAACAACTGGTTCAGCTTCGCGCGAATGGTGTTGTCGAAGCGCCCCTCACCCGGCCTCGCAAAGCCTCGGCCACCCTCTCCCACGCTCCGCGGGGAGAGGGCATGAAGAGAGCGCGCGGCGTAACGCGCGCCCTTGCCGCAGTTCCGCGCGCGCCTTATCGGTGTATCACGACCTCCGCGCGCACCACGGACGAAACACCATGATCGAGGTCGAACACCTCACCAAGTATTACGGCGAGTACCCCGCGGTGCGGGACGTGTCGTTCGCCGTCGAGAAGGGGCAAGTGGTCGGGTTCCTCGGCCCGAACGGGGCCGGGAAGTCTACCACCATGCGCATCCTCGCCGGGTTCCTCACCGCGACCGGCGGCAAAGTGACCGTCAACGGCAAAGACGTATTCTGGGACCCGATTGCAGCGCGCCGCAGCATCGGCTACATGCCGGAAAGCTGCCCGCTGTACACGGACATGCGCGTCGAAGAGTACCTGTGGTTCCGCGGCGGGCTGAAAGGGTTGGCCCGGCGCGAGCGCAAAACGCGCCTCGGGTACGTGCTGGAGCGCTGCTGGCTGAAGGACGTGAAGCGGCAGATCGTGGGCACGCTCTCGAAGGGCTACCGGCAGCGCGTGGGCCTCGCCGACGCGCTCATCGCCGACCCGCCGGTGCTCATTCTTGACGAACCGACCGCGGGCTTGGACCCGACGCAGATCCTCGAAACCCGCAAGCTCATGCGCGAACTCGGGCAGCAGCACACCATGCTGCTTTCGACGCACATTCTGAGCGAAGTAGAAGCGACCTGCGATTCGGTCATCATCATCTATCAGGGCAAAGTGGCCGAAGACGGCTCGCTGGCCGCGGTGCGCCAGCGGCACGGCAACAAGCCGCTCGAAGACGTGTTCGTGCGGCTCACCGGCCAAGAGGGGATTTGATGCGCGCCACGTTCTACCTGATCCGCCGCGAGTTCGCCGCGTACTTCACCGGGCCGGTGGGCTACGCGGCGCTGTTCGCGTTCCTCGTGCTCACCGGGCTGCTGTTCAACCTCGCGCTCGGGCTGCTCACGGAGCGCGGGCCGCGCGGCCTCGAGTACCCCATGCAGGCGCTGCTCGGCGGCCTCGACTCGCCCGATACGGCGCGCGTCGCGGGCGTGCTGTTCTGGGGGCTGTTCCCGGCCGTCACGGGCATCATCACGTCGCGGTTGATCGCCGAAGAGCGCGGCACCGGCACGCTCGAAGCGCTGCTCACCGCGCCCATCCGCGACTGGCAGGTGGTACTCGCCAAGTTCGTCGCGTGCTTCGCCTTCTACGTGCTCATGTGGGCCATCACGCTCGTGTACGTGCCCGTGCTCGCCGACCTGCACTGCACGTGGAACTTTGCGATCACGCCGTTCAGCGTCATGCTGCTTGTGGGCATCGTGCTGTGGGTGCTGGCGAAGGTGGCGTTCTGGTTCGAGTGGAACGGGTGGCTCATGCTCGCGCTGAGCGTGCTCGGGCCGGCGCTGGCGCTCACCGGCGGCTACCTGCACGCGACGCAAGATGAGGTGAAGTTCGTCGAGATTGTGGCGGGCATCGACCCGCGCCCGGTGCTCACGTCGTATCTGGGCGTGCTGCTGGCCGGGGCGATGTTCCTCGCGCTGGGGTTGCTCGTTTCGAGTTGGGTGAAGAGCCAACTGGTCGCGTGGATGCTGTCGCTGCTGTTGGGCCTCTTGTTCGTGCTGCCCGCGTACCTGCGGTGGCAGTTCGACAGCAGTTCGGTGGTGTACCCGGCGCTGTACTACGTCAGCGTGCCCGAACACTTCCGCCGCGACTTCACCCGCGGCGTGATCGACACGCGCCCGCTGGTGCTGTACGTCTCGGTGACGCTCGCGTGCCTGCTGCTCACGGTGCGCAGCCTCGAAGCGCGCCGGCTCCGCTAGGGAATGAAAAGTGCAAAAGGAAAAGAGAAAAATGGAGGCACCACTTTCCTGACATTTACCTTTTGCAGCGGAACTGTGCGCCACCCGTGAGGTTGGAACGACTTCAAAAGGAACAGTGCGAAGTGCGGACGCCGCTTCCCATTTTTCCTTTTTCCTTTTTCCTTTTGAACTGAAACGATGGCCGATTCACGACAGAAAAAGACGTGGGGCAGCCGGTTGCGGTTCCTGCTGCGGGGCGTGGGCCTCGCGGGG
>LNFM01007063.1_pt1 | contig 17932 bp, 11 predicted proteins | sample 596031 | NCBI WGS metagenome assembly LNFM01 (sample SAMN04254537, study PRJNA301005) | activated carbon metagenome | isolation source: dual media filters at the Ann Arbor, Michigan drinking water treatment plant | place: USA: Ann Arbor | reverse complement strand
CTGATCTCCTCCGGCCAGCATAGCCGCGGCGCGACCGACGGCATGGTGCGGCATGACCGCATCAAGATCGCTTCTGCACCCACTCCTCGACGCTGCGGACGCAGCGTTGGATGTCGTCGCGGATCTCGTAGACCCAGAAGCGCCGGACATCGTAGCCAAGCTCGAACAGCCTCTGATTTCTGATCTGGTCACGCCGGCAGAGCTCGCCGGTCCAGTTTCGATGATAGCGCTCTCCATCCACCTCGATCGCAAGCCTTCTGTCGCCAGCGACCACGAGGTAGTCCAGGATATACTTCTCCACGGGATACTGGGGTATCGGGCGAATTCCCGCAGCAAATAGCGCCCGATAGAAAATGTGTTCCCAGTCGGAGACGAGCTCGGGTCGGGCGACGGGCGGATACTCGCCCCCCAAGGATACGAGCCTGGATTCGATATCGTCGTCACGGACCACGCCGAGTGACGCAGTGTACTGCGCGAACCGCGAAAGGTACCCGACATCGCTTCGCAAGCATGCCGCACGATCCCCGACGACGATGAGCTGCGCCCGCGCCCGCGTGATTGCGACGTTGAACAGGTTCGGATTGCTTCGCAGGAACCCAAGCGCGCCGTCGGGCATGTCAGAAGCAAGGACCGATGAGAACACCATGACGTCGCGCTCGTCGCCCTGGAATTTATGCACCGTATCGGCAAGGAAGTCCGCCCGCATGAGCGCGGTCGAGAGCGCGTCATCGGCGTTGACCGCCTCGGTCACGGCGTTGGCCTGCGCCCGGAACGGCGTTACCACGCCGATCGTTCCTGCATATCCCTTCGACAGCATCAGGTCGCGCAGCGTACCGACGACTGCCCGAGCTTCAACCATGTTCACGGCACCACCTGACGCCGGCTTCGTGGCATGTCCTTGAACATCAATCCACGTGACGCCCGGCTCCCCTTTGCTAGGGGTCTTCAAGCGATCATAGCGCGTGGCAACACGCAGCCGCTGCTCGTAGAATTCTTTGTTCGAGAAGCCGATGATGTCGGCGTGGGAACGGTGGTGGTCGACGAGGGTGACGATGTCTTCGGCACCAACCTGCGTCGCACCGAGCGCGAACAGCGACTGATGTGCATAGGCCCACTCAGCGAAAGCGGGGAACAGGCCGTGCTTCTCCATAAGCGCATGGTCCTGCCCGCGCGGAAGTCCGCTAATGTGTGAAAGCTGTTTCGCATCGCCAATCACGACAACAGACTTCGCTCGATACAGCAGCGGAAGGGCCGAGGCGATGTCGCACTGACTCGCCTCATCAAACACCACGATGTCGAATAGCCCCGGATCGAGCTCGATCCTCCCACGCGCAGACAGCGAGGTAACGGCCCAACACGGGAGCATCGGTGCGACCTCCCGCATCAGGCTGCGATACTCGGCCCAGGCACTTTTCGACAGCTCGCCTTCCGTGCCGGCCTCAATCACCATCTTGAGAACGGCGGAGTACTTCCCGAGGCGTTGTCTCTGCGCCGACGGCATGCGCGACGGCTGAAGGCGCAGCCACAGCTGCCACAGTTGCAGCGAGTTCTTCGCAATTCTGGCTTGGAGGCTTGCCTGCTGTCGCGCGATGTCTTCGAGCGAGCGGGCATGCTGAAGGCGCTGCAGCGCGACCCGGTATTGCGCTACGGCCTGCACATCGCGGGCACGGGCGCGAGCGGCGTCGCAAATCACACGGGACCGCCCGATGCTGGATTCGTCTGCGGCGATGTCGCCAACTTCGATACTGAGTCGGCTGACAGCGGATGCGAATGGCCGAATCGCCTCGGAAAACGCGCGCAGACGCTGCTTCCGGGAGAACGGCCAGAAGAGTCGCGTGAAGTAGGAAGCCTTCGCTCGGTCAGCTGCATCGGCAGCCGCGTTCAGTGCAGCAGCTTCCCTTTCGATTTCAACCAGATCGATCTCAGCCGCCCGATCGAACAGCGTCGACGGAAGCCGGCCCCGTGCACCCTCCACCTGCTGTTCCAGTCTGTCCACCTCGTTCCGGAGGGTGACAAGCGTTCGGCTGTTCTCCTCAAGCGCTTGGAACTCCCGCAACAGGCGCTCGTGAATCTGCTTGGCCGCCTCGAAATCCTCCTTCTCGGAAGCTGTCGACGTGGCTGCCAGCAGTGCCAGCACGTATTCGGCGAGCCGTGCCTGGTAAGCCTTGGAGCCGACGCGCAGCAGGATCGGCCGCGGCCCGAGGGCATTCACACGCGCCTCGACAACGTCCACCGCCTTGTTGTTCTTGCTCGCGAATAGGACGCGCTTGCCCATCCATGCCGCGTTGATCAGCAGATTGGTCACCACCTGCGACTTACCCGTACCGGGCGGTCCGGTGATCACCGTCATCGGACGCGTGAGCGCGGCGGTCACTGCGTCCCGCTGTTCCGAGTTCATCGGCAGCACTTCCAGCAGTGGTGCCGCTGGTGGCGAATCGCTTGGTGGTGCGGGCCCGTCAGCGTGGCGGAGCCAGCGGCCTATCACCGTGTCTCGGTAGCGCGCCTCCGGCAGGCGGCCCAGGTCGCGAAGTTCCTGCTCCAAGCCCTTAGTAAACGGCGACTTCTCCGCGAGAATCAGAACGGCGCGGTTGTAGATGCCGGCTTCCGTCATCTCGCTGATGGGGCTGCGTGCGCCCGAAAGCTCGTCGGGATAGATTGGCTCTCGCCAGGGCCATTCCGACCGCACGGATTGCAGGCGCATCGCAAGTTCATCGAGCTCCGGCGGCTCACCTTCGCGGCCGAGGCCAAGTTCCTGCTCCAATTGCACGAGCTCGTTCATGAGCGCGTCCGGCTCGGCGTTGGTGAATGCTCGAAGTGACTTCTGGTTGATGAGCGGGAAGCTCAGGTCGAGCGTCAGCCGGCCCGTTGACTGATCCTGCTCCACGGGAAAGAGAAGGATGGGCTCGACCATCAGCCCTTCCCAGGATGACCGACGTGAGCGGATGCGGGCGATCGCGGTCGGGTAGCCGAAGTAGAGGCCGTAGCGCGCACGCTCCGTGCGTTTGCGCCCGAGAAGCTGGCGGGCGGCGTTGCTGTCGGCGAGGGCTGTGGGGCTATTCGGGAGCACGGTGAGCTCGGCGTAGTCCAGATCGCCGTATCGCGACGTCAGAAAGGTGGACAGGCTCCGTGCGGAGGCAGATGTCCTCCGAAAGCTCCACCACCAGAACATCGTTCGCTTCATCGACACCCTCACCGTGTCGGGCCGCGAGGCGATTCTCATGGAGAAGGCGGGCGACAGGACGCTCGCGGAGCGCCTGCGCGGCGACGAAACGCCGTCGCTCGACCTCATGCGCCGCTTTGGCGAAGACCTGCTCCAGGCGCTGGATCACCTCGAGCAGAACGGCGTCGCGCACCGGGACATCAAGCCAGACAATATCGGCATCGCGCCCGCTGGCGGCAGCGGGCGGCTCCGGCTCGTGCTGTTTGACTTCTCCCTGACCAAGACACCGCCGGAGAACATCCAGGCCGGCACCCGGCCCTACCTCGACCCCTTCCTGCATCTGCGGCGCCCGCCGCGCTGGGATCTACACGCCGAGCGCTTCGCCGCCGCCATGACGCTGCATGAGCTAGTCGCCGGCTCGCTGCCGGTCTGGGGCGACGGCAGCGGTGACCACCTCGTCACCGACGATGAGGCCACCATCGCGACCGAACGCTTCGACCCAGCCCTCCGAGAGGGTCTTCGGCGCTTCTTCAACCAAGCGCTGCGCCGCAATTCGGACGAGCGCTTCGGCAACGCCGAAGACATGCTCCGGGAATGGCGCCGCGCTTTCGAGCCGCTCGACCGCGCGGCGCCGGCCGAGGACAGCGTCGAAGTCATCGCGCGGCGGCTGGAGCGACGCAGCACCATTGCCGAGGTCGGCTATGGGATGGAGGCCAGGGACATTCTCGACCGCATGGGCGTGCACACGGTGCAGCAGCTGCTCGCGGTCGACCGCATCCGCTTCCGCTACCTGCGCGGGGTCAGCGACAAGGTCCGCAAGGAGATCCGTGAGCGGGCGAAGCTCATAGCCCAGATCCGGCCCGACCTGTTGCCGGGCGGCGGATCCGAGGATGCGCAGGGCTGGGCGAGCGTGGATAGGCTAGCCGAGCAATTGCTCCCGCGGCGCCCCGCCGGTGACGAGACGGCGGACGACAAACTCCTCGCTGAATACCTCAGCCTTGAGGGCGGCCCAGAAGGTGGCGGCTCGGGGGGCGGCGCGGGCGCTCTGGCCTGGCCCGCACCCGGCGACGTCGCCCGCTCCGCAGGCGTTGCCAGGAGCGCCGTCGCCACCGTGATCGGCCATGCGCGCGAGCGCTGGCACAAGAGCCGGGACCTGAACGACCTGCGGGCCGAACTGGCATCCCTGCTCCAGGCATCCGGTGGCGTGGCAACAGCCGAAGAGCTCGCCTCGCAGCTCCTCGCCTCCCGCGGCTCGGTCGAGGAAGACGAGACGGACCGCGCCCGCCTCGCCCGCGCGGTCCTGCGCGCCGCCGTCGAGCTTGAGGTCTCCGTCACCACCCCCCGCTTCGCCGCCTACACCGAGATCGCGCCGGTCCTGGTCGCCAACAGCGCCGAGCTGGCCGACCACGCGCGCAAGCTCGGGGCCGCAGCGGACCGCCTTGCCCGCGAAGAGCCCCTGCCGGCGCCCGGCCGGGTCGAGGAGGAACTTGCCCTCATCGCGCCGCCGACCGGCGCCGCAATGCCATCCGGTCGCACACTTCGCCTGGCGGCCTTGGCCTCGACAGGCGCCGCCCTCTCCGCACGCTCCGAGCTCTATCCGAGGGGCATGCCCGCCGCGACGGCGTTGCGCCTGTCTCTCGGCTCCCTGGCCGGCCCGCGCATCCTGACCGAGGCGGCCGTTAGGGAACGTGTCCGCGGGCGGTTCCCCGAAGCCGAGCCTCTGCCACCACGCCCCGAGCTCGACCGGCTGCTCGACGATGCGGGTGCCGAGCGCGTCTGGCGCGAGGGCGGGCCCGACGGGTCAGGCTATGTCAGTCGCTTCGCAAGCGGCTCCGAAACCGGCACGTCAGCGGACCTTCTGCGCTATGCGACGGTCGCCGCCGCACCGCAGCCCACGACGGAGATCCTCGACGCCCGGGGTCTCGAAGAGAAGATCACGCATGCGGCGCGCACGGGGGCCTTCCTTGCCCTCACCGTGGACCCGCGCCGCGCGATGCGGGCAGAGACCGAGCTTCTGGGCCGTTTTGCACCACGCGACCGGGTCAGCCTGGAATCCGTGCTGCTGCGCGCCATGCGGGCGGAGGCGGAGGCGCGGAAGGCGAAGTGGCCGGTCGTTCTCAAGGCCGACGCAGACACGCGCGATGGCAAGGACTTCCGGAACCTCCTCCGGCTTGCACGGTCGGCTGCGGAACGGGCGCGCGCGGAGCTGATGGCGCTGGACCAGCCTGCCCTGCTCGTGAATCCGGGCCTGTTCGCGCGCTATGACCTGATGCCGATCCTGTCCGACCTCGCCCAGGTTTCGGGCGCGCGCGGGGGGCCGCCGAGCCTCTGGCTGCTGATCCCGCAGGCCGACGACGGCATGCCACGGATTGATGGTGCCGTGCTGCCGGTGATCGGTGCGGGCAACTGGGCGCGCCTCACCAGGCCTTGGCTGGAGAACGCGCATCGCGCCGGGACTCGACCGACGGCCGCATGATCCACCTGCCAGCAGGCGCAACCGCGCGCCGAACCACGAAAAACAACTGTGCTCCGGGACTCCGATGATCGACGCCAAGCGCCTGCTGACTGATCTGAAGCGCCTCCGGCGCACGCTCGATGCCGACCTCCGGACGGCGCATGCCACCGGCGCGCATCGTGATGCGGTGCAGGGAGAGTGGCAGGGCGCTTTCGACAGCGGCCGCACGCGCGAGACCTTCGAGGCCTTCCTCGACGCCGCCTTCGACCAGTCGGTGGTGCACTGGGTGCTGGGCTGCGTCTTCCTGCGCTTCCTGGAGGACAACGGACTGGTGGACCGCCCCTTCCTCTCGGGGCCGAGCGAGGACCGGCGCGACCTGGCGCGGGAGCGGCAGGAGACCTATTTCCGCGCCCGCCCGCACGATTCCGATGCGGAATACCTGCTCGCCACCTTCGAGGAGGCGGCGCGGCTGCCCGGCCTCTCCGGCCTGTTCGACCCCGCGCACAACCCGCTCTTCCGCCTGCCGCTGTCGGGCGACGGCGCCATGGCGCTCCTCCGCTTCTTCCGGGAGGTGGTGCCGGAGACGGGCGCGCTGGCGCACGACTTCACCGAGGCGGAGTGGAATACGCGCTTCCTCGGCGATCTCTACCAGGACCTCTCGGACGACGCGCGCAAGCGCTACGCGCTGCTGCAGACGCCGGACTTCGTCGAGGCCTGGATCCTCGACCGCACGCTGGAGCCGGCCATCCAGGAATTCGGCCACGAGCAGCTGCGGATGATCGACCCGGCCTGCGGCAGCGGCCACTTCCTGCTGGGCAGCTTTGCGCGGCTGCTGCGGGAGTGGCAGCGCCATGCGCCCGGCCTGCCTGCGACGGAGCAGGCCCAGCGGGCGCTGGATGGCGTGGCGGGCGTGGACCTTAACCCCTTCGCGGTCGAGATCGCGCGCTTCCGACTGCTTGTGGCGGCGTTGCGCGCTGGCGGCGTGTCGCGGCTGGCCTCGGCGCCGGCCTTTCGCATGCAGCTCGCGGCAGGCGACAGCCTGCTGCACGGACAACACTTCGCGCGGCACGAGTTGGGTGGCGCGGCAGAGGGATTTCGCCGAGTTCTGCGCCACCATTACGCGGCGGAGGATACGGCGGAACTCGATGCCATACTCGGTCGCCAATACCACGCCGTGGTTGGCAACCCGCCGTACATCACGCCGAAGGATGCGGCGATGCGGGACGCCTATCGCGAGATCTATACAAGCTGCCACATGAAGTATGGCCTCGGCGCGCCTTTCACGGAGCGTTTTTTCGACCTGGCGCTGCAGGGCACGCGGGACCAGGCGGCGGGTTTCGTCGGATTGATCGTTGCCAACAGCTTCATGAAGAGGGAGTTCGGTAAGAAGCTGATTGCGGAAGTCCTGCCACGGTTGGACCTGACGCATGTGGTGGACTGTTCTGGTGCCTACATTCCCGGCCATGGCACGCCGACGGCGATTCTGTTCGGGCGAAACCGTCCACCGGTGGCCAGCGTGGTGCGGACGGTGCGGGGCGTGCGGGGCGAGCCTGTGGCGCCTGAGAATCCGGCGGAGGGGCTCGTCTGGTCGGCCATAGTTGCGCAAACGGACCAGGATGCTTCCACGAGTCCCTTCATCAGTACCGAGGATACGCCACGCGCGACGCTAAGCGCGCATCCTTGGAATATGGGAGGCGGAGGCGCCGCAGCGGTTCAGGAGGCGATCGAAGAAGACCGACCATTTCTAAGCCGTATAGCGGCATCTATTGGCATCACGTCCTTCACCTTGGAGGACGATTTGTTCTTGCTTGATGTTAGAAGCGCACGACGCCAGGGCCTCGAGATATCGTTTTTACGGCCTATGGTGGAGGGTGACCTGATCCGCGACTGGTCAGTCGCTACAGCGCCGGTCGCCGTTTTCCCCTACGATGAGAACTTTGAATCCCTGCGTACACTGCCGCCGAGGGTGGGACGCTATATGTGGTCCGGACGGACCGGCATTTCGCAGAACAAGATGTTCGGCGGCCGTACGAAAGTAGAGACTGGCCTTAAGTGGTTCGAGTTTGGCCGGCTCACTGCCGAGAAACTTCGCACCCCACCCCCAACGCTGCTGCGAGGTCCTCACAGTCGGCGCCGTCGACTGAGAGCATCTCCGCGATGGCCCCTCGGGCCCGGCGTTCGAGGCGGCGCTCCACGACCACCAAGCCGCTGCCGTCCGCGCGCTCAAGGGTCAGGCGGACGGCGGTCCGCACACGGGGCACGCCCCCGACAGACCGAAGTTCTTCGGCAGTGGGCATCGGGACGATCGGAGGTAGTTGGAACTCACGAGATCCAGGCGGAAAATCACCGTTGTGCTCGTCAGATACTTGGAAGGCAGTGTCCACCCCAGGCTTCGCCGGCGCCGTCTGCGGACGCTGGATCAGCCCTGTCAGAACCCAGGAGATCGCGTTGGCGAGGGAGCTCTTCCCGGCGCCGTTTCGTCCGCGGCAAGCGACTAGCGCCTTCTCCAGGTTTAGGCGGAGCGGCGTCGGATCCGCCCCCTCGGTGGCGCAGTGCGCGTGCAGACCACCAAACTGCTCGATCTCAACCCGAAGGGGCCGCCACATGGCAGCGCTGCGTTGCGTTGGCATTGGCGCCTCGGAGGCGTCCTGATCGGAGGCGGCGAGGGCATCTATCAGTTCCCGAACCTCGGGCTCCGTGACGTTGCTCGGCGCCGACCACCAGAGCTGACGTCTCCGCGCGTAGAAGGCCAGTGCTTTCCGAGCCGCCGGCGGAAGCGAGCCCGCACCACTGCCCTGGGCGTCGATCGGTCGCCCGGAGATTAGCGACGAGATCAGTTCATCCAGCGTCAACCGCGCGACATCGGAAAGCTGTTCGGACAATCCTGCCTCGAGCAAAATCCGCCCTCGGAATGTCCGATTCGGTCATCTCAGGGCGTTACGAGGATGTCCTGCGACGCATCGCTGTGCAATCACGAGTAGCGGGAGGGCAATCGCATTCCCCAACTCGCGTAAGTGCCGGCCGAATATTTCAAAGTGAAATCAGCAGCTTGGATCTTGTTGACCGAGCCGACCAACTCCCAAGGTCAGGAGAGAATACGCCGTCCGGAGAAAGAATTCCGACCTGTTCCGACCTCGACGCTGCCAAGGTCGGTTCGCCAACACTGGCGCAACCTGCGCCTCACCGCGAAGCGGTCTGGCGTAGAGACAGGTTGCTGCAATGGGAAGTGGCGTAGGAAAAGGAACTGAGGACTGAAATTCTCCGGGGGGAAGCCATCAAGATCGCAAGGCACGCACTACTCGAAGCGCAGGCCGAATAGCCCCCCGGTGTCCGTCGCATCGGTCAGCTTCGTCTCCATAACATGGGAACGGATATCGAAGCCGGCCTTGAACCCGTCACGCGGCAGCGCGTCGGAGTTCATCGTGACAATATACTGGAAGCCGGCAGCCTCGGACCGTTCAGCTCCAAGTTGCAATGCCTTAGCTACCTGCCGTTCGTCTACGCCATCGAAAAGGTGGCTGTCGTGGATCAGGAAGCCTGGACCGCGGCCGTTCTTCATACTGATCTCGGTCAACATGAGATCGAAGCAGAAGATCTGCATGTTGGTGATGCCCTTGCTTCGCTGTCCATCGATATGCACCTCGAATTGGGGGCCGCTTCCGGTTTCAGAAATCGTAAGGCTGCCTGCCTTCTCGTAAAGGGACTCCGAGAGTGACTCAAAGGCCAGGACGGCTTCTCGGATGATGCCTGCCCGCTCGTGGATGTCGTCACGCAGCGCCTTGGTCAGGTTTGCACGCTCGATGTCGAGCTCGGCCTTGGTGCTCTCGATCCGCTCGGCTGTGTCGAGCCGCTGGCGAAGCCCTTCGACCTCCGCCTCGGTCCGGCCGGCTTCCTCGCGCAGTGAGGTGTAGTGTTCGAGTGCGCCGCCAGAGCGCAGCACGCCCATGATCTGCCGCCGGCGCCGGTCGCGCTCGGCAGTGCGCTGATCGCGCTCGGCGACACGGGCCTCGGCCGAGGCGATCTCGGCGCTCAGGTGCGCACGTCGGTTCTCGATAATGGTCCGGTGGAAGCGCTCGACCTCGTCAAAGCGACGCTGCACCATGTCGGGCAGGACAACGCCGGCCTCGGAATAGAGCTTCGTGACATCTCGCAGGTCGGGCGCATCCTCGTCAGACAGCGACGCGCGAAGTTGTTGCAGGAGATCGCCATCCATCACGTTCTCGACGTTCATTCCGTCGATTTCACGCGTGATCTCGTTCGCCTCGCGCTCCAGGGCCTTGTATTCGGGTACCACCTCGAACGTCTCAAGCTGCTGGCGCAGCCGCGCGGCGCGGGCTTCGGCGATGGTTAGCTTCGTCCTGAGATCTGCCGCCTTGCCGAAGAACCGGCCAAGGTCGCCGCTCCGGGCAGCCTTGCGCAGCTCCTGAGCGACCTTCTCCTGCGCTCTCAGGTCCTGAAAACGGCCAGGAATGCTCCAGTCGAGACCAAGCAGGTAGCAGATCGAGACCTGTTGATCCCATGCTTGCTGCATCGCTGAATGCTGCATCGGCTGCTGGAAGCCACCGCTGTTCTGACGGCGGACAAAGTAGGAAAATAGAGAGCGAAACGATGGCTGGAAACGCTCGGCTTCGTCTTCGGCCGAAATAGGAAGGCCGAACCAAATCTGTCCAAGATTGGCTTTCCAGTTCTCATTGGACAGATCGAACGACCCGGAGCGGCTATCGAACTGCGGCGGGACCGGCCAGTTCTCGACGGAGCCGTCTAAGGCGAGCCGGCTCGGCTTGGCGCCGCTGCGCGCCGCCGAGATGGTTTCGTCGGCGATGTCGACGGCAACGTCGAACGTCCAGGTCGCCAGCGCCTCGGAACGGAAGATGCTGTCTTTGCGCACATCGGCGCCGAACAGGAAATGCACCAGTTCGATGAAGCTGGTCTTCCCCGCGCCATTTCTCGACTGGCGATCGTTCGCGCCCTCGCTCTTGTCAGCCAGTAGGATGTTCAGACCGGGCTTAAAGGATAGCGTCTTGAACGACGCGAGGTCGCTGCCGAAACGGCGGATCATGATTGGACCCTCCGTACGAGGCCACGATCGAAATCGACGGCTCCGATCATGAAGAGGAGGTCGAGAGACAGAATGAACCACTGATAATCGATCGGGGCATTGGGGGCATGCAGCGAACGGCGCCCGCGCATCTCGTCCCACAGCCGCGACATGGTCATCGGCTGTTTGAGGATGTCGAGGACCTCGGCGCCAACGCCGATCAGTGCGCGGTCAGCACGTACATGCTTCGTCGGGAGGATCATGACGCCTCCACGGAACCGGGGATCGGGTCTTCGAAGATGTCACAGCTATCGAAGAAATAGGTTAGGACCGCTAACGCTGCGCCTTGCCGCTTCGGTTCACCGTTGAATCCGGCATAGTCCTGAAGGTGTTTGAAAATCGTATCGGCCGGAAGATCGAGCGCCTTCAACTCGGCGTACCGCAGACGGAAAGCCTCGGCGATTCGTTCGCCGAGATCGGGACGCGGAATCTTTCGGAAGAATGTGTCGACGAGCGCCGACTTCCGACGGCCAATGCGCAGGAATAGGCCGGAGTCTTCTGAAAGGGCGTTCTTCGCCAACTTTGCTGGCGACGGCGGGGTCAGGGGCGGATCGCTTGGACTGGGCTCCTGCCGCTGAAGCGCCTCGATGATCGGCACCAAATCCGACATGACCAGGCGATCCACGATAGCGATCGAAGCCGCAGGGCCGAAGAGCGCTTGAAGCGCCGCCAGATCGAGCCTCATCGTGAGATCAAGCAACTCCGGCTCAGACCAGGTTGCGATCATAAGCGGCGCATGGTTTTGGCGAAGCCCGTCAAGGTACTTGACCGCATTTGGCGGAAGTCCACGCCCGTCGTTATGGACGAAAACCCACTCTTGCATACTTCCGGACCAATGCTTGCGCGCGCCGTGGAAGTCCGCGTGGACCTTGGCAATAAGCTCGGACTCCTTCATGGCCTCCGGCGCATAGCACTGAAACACGGAACCCGAGCTGATGCGGCGGCCATCGCATTTTAGGTCGCCGTAGGACCCGTAGGGCCGGACCTCCTCGAAATCAGGGCCGAAGGCGTGGCCTGCTAGGAGGACGAACCAATCCTGAAAGGCGGTGCCCTTCTTGGTGTGGAACGCCAGGCGGAAGCGATCGACGTAGATGGACCGTTGCAGCTCATCCATGGCGCTGCCTCTGCGATAGAGCGCCGTCTCTTTTCCGTTCGGGAACAACGCGATGAGACGCAAGCCCGCCCAGATGATGAATCTGCATTGCCGGCCGTTCGGGCAGCTTCACCATAAGCTCCAATTCGCCGCCGATGGCTTCCACATAGCTGCGCAGCGTCGAGAGATGCATATCCCTTTGCTTCTCGATCTTCGACACTGAGGGCTGGGTAATATTCAAAGCGGACGCGATTTCCGCCTGCGCTTTGCCGGCGATGCGCCGTAATTCGCGTAGTCCGCTGACTTCCTGGTTCAGTTCCTGATGATGAGCCTCAGGCGCCGCTCGCCGAGCATGAGCAAGACCATTAGTGACGTCATCAGGGCTCCGGCCCATCTTGCGGCGGTTCCTCATTTTTCTTCTGCAAAGCCCAGATTAGCCGCTTAGCTGCCGAAGAAATTATCGACCCTTAGCGCGCAATCCATAACACTTACCAGATGATTTATAGCCTTGCGGCTATGTCGGGTCAATGGCGTCGACACACCTTCGGCCCGCATTGGAGCGGCGTGGGTATGCCGTTGGGTGGCTCAGGCGGGTAGCGATCGGGGCCGGAACCTTCACCAAGGGCTGGAGGAACTTGATCTCCTTGCCCGGCCGGGCACGCGTGGCGTGCCGTGCCCCATCGGTCCGCCCTACCGAGGGCCGGGTCCTTGCAACATCGCCAGTAGTCGCTCCGCGTCCGCCAGATGCTGCCGGATCGTCCCGATCGCTTCGTCGGCGGAAGTCTGATCGCGTCCTGCCAGGCGCAGCACAGCCAGCCAGACCGCGTCGGACCGCTGCATCAGCGCCATCAGATGCTCGCCGCTGGGCCCCTGCCTGCCACTGATCCAGCCTTTCACGGATCTCTCGCTGGCGCCGGTCCAGCGCATGATGACCTTGGCCGAGACATTGCCCGCAGCGGTGTCACTGCGCAGTGCCTCGCCAATCGCGCGCGCATAGCCGATTGGCGGCTGCGCTTCCACAACGGAAAAGGGCAACTTGTTGCCCTTCGAGTGCAACAAGTTGCCCTTCTTCGTCCGCACAGCCCGATTCGCCCCCGCTAAACTGCGGGCGAAGGTGCAATGCACTCGACCACGTAGCCCGAGTTTCCGGGCCGTGATGAAGTCGCTGCGTCCCTTTTTCAGATGCGAGACAGGGACGTGTTGTGAGCGATCAACCGGACGCAAGTCAGCCGAAAGAATTGGGAGCGATTACGCCGCTTGTCCGCGCCGCCGAGTATGTGCGGATGTCCACGGACCACCAGCGCTACTCGACCGAGAACCAGGCCGATGCGATCCGCGAATACGCTGCGCGGAACAGCATCGAGATCGTTCGCACCTACGCCGACCACGGCAAGAGCGGCTTGAGCATCGCAGGGCGCGACGCGATGAAGCAGATGCTCGCCGATGTGGAGGGGCGGAAATGCGATTTCTCCCTGATCCTCGTCTACGACGTCAGCCGTTGGGGGCGCTTCCAGGACACGGACGAAAGCGCCTACTACGAGTACAAGTGCAAAAAGGCCGGCGTCCGGGTGATCTACTGCGCGGAGCCGTTCGATAATGACGGCAGCGTGGCCTCCGAGATCTTCAAGAATATCAAGCGCACCATGTCGCGGGAGTACAGCCGCGAGCTGGCGAACAAGGTCTTCAAGGGCCAATGCCGCCTGATCGAGTTGGGCTTTCGGCAAGGTGGCTCCGCTGGCTTTGGGCTACGGCGTTCCCTGGTCGACGGCGGCGGGATGCCGAAGGGCGAACTGAGCCGCGGCGAGCACAAGAGCATTCAGACCGACCGCGTCGTGCTGACGCTGGGCCCCGTCGACGAGGTCGAAACCGTCCGAGGGATCTATCGCAGCTTCGTGGAGGACGGCCGCAACGAGGACGGGATCGCCCGTGACCTGAATGAGCGCGGCATCCTCAATGACGTTGGACGCCCCTGGTCCCGCGGCACGGTCCATCAGGTTCTGATCAACGAGAAGTACGTTGGCGATAACGTCTGGAACCGTGTCTCAATCAAGCTACATGAGCGACGGCGCAGAAATGCGCGCGATGAGTGGATCCGGCGAGATGGCGCCTTCCCCGCCGCGGTAGACCGGCTGCTCTTCGAGGCGGCGCAGGTCATCATCCAGGAACGCGCGCGCAAGCTCACCGACGACGATATGTTGGAGGCCCTTCGTCGGGTACTGGCGACGCATGGGCGCCTCAGCGGGATCCTGATCGACGAAGCGGATGACGCGCCATCCAGCAGCGCCTACTCGCAGCGCTTCACCAGCCTCCTGAAGGCGTATCAGCTGATCGGTTACACGCCGGAGCGCGATTTCGCCTTCCTCGCGGCAAACCGGGCCGCCCGGGACATGCATCCCACCGTGGTGGCGGAGATCATGGCCGGCCTCGAGCACGCTGGCGGCAAAGTCACCCGTGATCCGGATACCGACTTGCTCACGGTAAACCAGGAATTCACGGCCGCGGTCGTGCTGTCGCGATGCCGGATCGCACCAAGCGGCACCCGCCGCTGGCTCGTCCGCCTGGATGAAGGTCTTACCCCGGACATCACGGTAGCTGTTCGGCTGGAGCCGGGCGAAACAGCGGCACTCGATTACTACCTGCTGCCGTGGATCGACCTCCAGCTTTCGTCGCTGCGTCTCCGGCAGGCGAACGGCTTTGGGTTCGATGCCTTTCGGTTCGACACGCTGGAGCCGTTCTTCGATCTCGCGGCGCGGGCACCGATCAGGGGAGTGGCATGATGGCCCAGGGTGAGACCATGAGCGAAGCGCAGGACATTGCCGTGGAGCTGATCCACATCGCCAACCCCCGCGTGCGCAGCCAACGCGCGTTTGACGAGTTGGTCGCCAGCATCGCCTCGGTCGGCCTGAAGCGGCCCATCACGGTCGCGGCGCGTCCATCCAGCGAGGGTCTCCGGTATGACCTCGTCTGCGGCCAAGGGCGTCTCGAAGCCTTCAGGCAGCTGGGCCAGCCGCTGATTCCGGCGGTCATCGTCGAGGCTGACGCGGAGCAGCTGCAGATCATGAGCCTGGTGGAGAACCTGGCGCGACGCCAGCACCATGCCCTCGATCTCCTGCATGACATCCAGGGCATGCGCGAGCGCGGGCATTCCGAGATCGAGATCGCCCGCAAGACAGGCCTGACTGGGGAGTATGTCCGCGGCGTCCTGCGGCTGATTACGAAGAGCGAGACGCGCCTGCTCGCCGCCGTGGAGAAGGGGACCATCCCGGTGTCCATCGCCGTCGACATTGCCCTGGCCGCCGACACCGATACCCAGCGCGTGCTGCAGGAGGCTTACGAGAAGAACCTGCTGCGAGGACACAAACTCATGGCGGCCAAGCGCCTCGTCGAGCAGCGCCGTCGAAAGCGGGGTTACGAGGGAGGGCGCGATCGCGAAGCACGCGCGCGGCCCCTGTCAGTCAACGCGCTGGTGCGAACCTACCAGCAGGATACCGAGAAGAAGCGCCTTCTCGTTCGTCGGGCCCAAGCGACGCGCGATCGGCTCGTCTTCGTCGTCGAGGCGCTTCGTACCCTCATGGCCGACGCCAGCTTTGCTACGCTGCTGACGGCCGAGCGGATCGAGACCTTGCCCCGCAGCCTGAACGAACGCCTGCGTGCGCGGGAGGGCGCATGATGGCGAAGTCCCCGCAAGGCAAGGTTGTTCAGACCTGCTTCGAGCAGAAGCTCGTCTCGCTTCCAATCAGCCAGATCGACTTCCTGCGGCCTGTCGCGTCGAAGGTGCGCCGATCCGCGAAGTATGCGCGCATCGCGGCTTCGATCGCCGAGGTTGGGATGATTGAAGCGCCTGTCGTCGCCCCGCGCCCTTCGCATGACGGGAGATACCTGCTGCTGGACGGGCATCTTCGCGTGGATGTCCTGGCGTCCCGCGGTACCGAGCATGTTGCTTGCCTGTTGGCCACCGACGATGAAGCCTTCACGTACAACAAGCGGATCAGCCGACTGGCGGCGGTCCAGGAACACCGCATGATCTTGAAGGCGATCGAGGATGGCGCCTCGGAGCAGCGCATCGCGCGCGCCTTGAATATCGACATCCAGACGCTGCGCGCGAAGAAGCGCATGCTGACCGGCGTGTGTCCGGAAGCAGTGGATCTGCTGAAGGACCGGCCGATCGCGGAGGGCTTGTTTCGTATCCTGAGGCGCATGCAGCCGTTGCGCCAGATCGAGGCGGTGGAACTCATGATCGCGATGGAGCGGTTCACGATAACCTACGCGGAGGCACTGCTGGCTGCCACGCCACAGAACCAGCTCGCGGCCGATGAGCAACCGAAGCAGGTCCGCGGTCTGACACCCGAACAGATGGCGCTGATGGAGCGCGAGAGCAGCCAGCTCGAACGGGAGCTGCGCGTCGCGGAGCGGAGCTACGGGCCGGACCACATGCATCTCGTCGTCGCTCGTGGATACCTCGGAAGACTACTCGGGAACGCGCGCGTGGTTCGGTATCTGGCCCAACAGCATCCAGAATTCCTCGCCGAGTTTCAGCGTATCATCGAGGGCAATACGGCAGCGGCGTGATACTCGGACGGCCGATGGATGGGGACCCGGACCCGAAAGCGCGGGGACCGCCGGAGACGCTGCACGAGGGGCAGATCGAGGGCGGTGGTGGGGATGGCGGCGAACCCGTCGGGAGCCCACCAGGCCGGCCGCCATAGGGCCGGCCAAGAGGGATGGAGCGTGCCCAGCAGGTTGCCGCTGTTGGGCACGCCTATCCGCTACTCGCCGGCCAAACAGGTCACGGCACCTGCCGCTTTGCCACGCCCACCGACAGCGTCGCCGCCGCCAGGTCGAACGTCGCGCCTGAGATGTTCCGCGCCATCACCCGCACCGTGTTGTTCGACCAGACCGCGGCGTCGAGTTCGATGAAGCGCGTCGAGGATACTAGCGACGCCGCCGCCAGGTCGCCGGCCCGCGCCCCGTTCACCGTGACGTCGAGCAGCGCGGTTGCCCCCGGCGCGAGGCTCGGCAGGTCCCAGGACACCTCCGCCGCGAACTCCCGTCGCCCAGAGCCGAACAGCGCCCCCGTCAGCAACGGCGTGCCGTTCAGCACCGCGGGCGCGGCTTCCGGCAGCCCGTAGAGCCGCAGCGACTGCAGGTCGATCGGCCCGTCAAACCCGATCACGCCCACCTGCGCATAGGCGACGGCAGCGCCGACACGGATGGTCTGCCGGCGATTGAAGTTGGCATCATCCATCGGCGCGCCGGCGTTCCAGCCCTTCGCCGGCCCGTTCCACTGCATGGTGGTGATCGAGGCCAGCACGTCGCCCGCGATATCCTCCCGCACATTCCCCGCTCCATCGAACACCCGCACGAACAGCCGCCCGCCCGAGGCGCCGCTTGTCAGCCAATGTGCCAGGGCGAACTCCTTCGCCTGGGAGGTGTCGAGCATCCAGCCCAGCCCACGGTTTGCCGCCAGCGTGACGGCCCGATCGGTCGGCGTCAGGTCGGTCAGCCCGTTGAAGCAGAAATCCGCCATGAAGGTAGCGGTGGTGGTCGAGGTGGCGATGGTGATCAGCCCCTCCACACCCACCTCGGTCGCCGACTGCCGGAAGGCCGCGGCCCGGGTGTTCGGCACGCCGGCCAGGAAGCGCTGGAAGCGCGACGCTGGCGCGCGGTGCCGGTTGATCACCGCATTCCCGCAGCGGTTGGCTGTGGCCGTATAGTCGATGCCGACCAGGTAGGTGTTGGTCCAGGCGATGTCGTACTCGCAATCCTGTGCCCCGGCCGTGTGCCGCGCCGCCATCGGCGAGCAGGCCTCCATGCGCATGTTGCGCGCGATGATGGCAGAGCCCGAGGTCTGGTTAAGGAAGGGAATGGCGATGTTGCTGCCCGCCTGGCGCAGTTCGAAGTTCGGTGCGTCAAAGACGTGGCGGTTGTGGTTGGAATAGGCGCCAGGCTCATTGCCGAAGCGTACCCCGAAGCGATCCTGCGCGGCATTCACGCCCGTCGCCTGGGCGAAGTGCCCGCCGTAGTAGCGGATGGAGGTGTTCCAGGCCGTGGCCGTCGCGCACCAGATGTCGAGACCGATGCGGTTGTTGACGATGCGCCCGAGCGTGAAGGTGCTGTCCTCCACGC
>LNFM01007062.1_pt1 | contig 17933 bp, 17 predicted proteins | sample 596031 | NCBI WGS metagenome assembly LNFM01 (sample SAMN04254537, study PRJNA301005) | activated carbon metagenome | isolation source: dual media filters at the Ann Arbor, Michigan drinking water treatment plant | place: USA: Ann Arbor | reverse complement strand
AGTTAAACGAAAGGCCTCGTAAAACATTAGATTACGAGACCACAGCAGAAAGATTTAAAGCGTGTGTTGCGTCGACCGGTTGAACTCACAGCCGTAAACAGACATCAATCGTGTGACGATTATAGGTCTTCATAAACTGTAACGACTTGATATTATCGGTAGTAAGAGAAGTATCTTTTAAATAGGAAATAAGGGAGGTTAATAAAAATTTTGAGTTGTATAATTTTACGTTCCAACTTTATTACTAGAATTCATATAATGAATTTGTCATAATTAATTTGTACGTTCCAACTTAATTCACAAGGCTCAGATCTTGGGTACCATAAATCAAGGGGATATAACCATTTTACGTTCCAACATTATTACCCGTGAACACTCCCAAATTTAGTGAAACAAAATTTCATTGCATACTCTGTGGGGTATATTCAAAACAAAATTGGGGAATATTATATATAAACACTCCGGGTCGATTATTTCAAAGTCCTTTCCATTTTTCAGCATGTGAGCATTGCAATGATAAATGTTACTGGTATCAGGAAAGGATGGTAATACCCACTGAAGCACCAGTTCCGCCTCCACATTCAGACTTTCCGAATAACTGCATCGCAGAATATAACGAAGCTAGAGATATTGTTGCTCGCTCACCCAGAGCAGCTGCAGCACTTTTGCGCTTATGTTTACAAAAGCTTTTAATTGAGCTGAAAGAAGTAGGTAAAAATATCAATGATGATATTGGTTCGTTAGTTAAAAAAGGCTTACCAATTGAGGTGCAGCAAGCCTTAGATTTTTGTAGAGTTGTTGGCAATAATGCAGTTCATCCTGGTGAAATAGAATTAACTGATAATCCACAAATATCACACACCTTATTTGAAATGCTTAATTTTATTGTTGAAGACAGAATTTCAAGACCTAAGAAAGTAGCTCATCTTTATAGTACTTTACCTAAAGGGGCTGTTGAAGCAGTAGAAAAAAGGGATGCTGTAAAAAAGATCTAATTTAATTAATTTTTTACAAGTCGGGGTTGCCCGACGGCAAGTTACTTTCTTTTGCTTGTCCAAAAGAAAGTAACCAAAGTAAACGACACCCCATGCCATGACCTTCGGTTTCCCTGCGCTGCTCAAAAAGTCGGGCAGCTGCGGAGCTCGGGCTAAAGCCCTCAGACAGTCCTCGCTGAAATCCCCCGACTTTTCTGTGCTGCTCGGCATGGCATCAGGGGGATTAAAGGTCAAAACCATTTCAGCGCCGTCATTCTCGCGTAGGCGGGAATCCATTTTGAATTTTGTTATTTAGCTATTCTAAAAACAAAAATGCCCAACTAATTAGTTGTGCATCTTATTTGAATTAACGGTTAACTTAATTCGCCGTGGTTGACCATTGTTTCATGGCATCTTCGCCAGAACGGTCTATTTTTACTTTGCCGTTAGATGTTGAAACTACCCAGTCTAAAGGAATATAGTGATGATGGCCTTCTTCATCTCTTTTCAATTTGATTGTATCAGTACCTTCTAAATGATCTACTTCGGCAAATTGGCCGTCTAGTGAACAGACAACAGGCATATCAGGTTTAATGGTGTTTGCGTTAATCATGGTTCTTCTCCAAATGGGTTAAGGAAAAATATCCTAAACGTTATTAAACAAGATTTGATTACTGCCTTTCATAGGGGAATGTCCTATAAATTTGTCAGATATTAGGGGCTATCATTAGGCGCTGGGTTCTTTCAGAAAAATAGGCGTTAAATCAAAGCTACCATTATCGTTGCTGACCAATATTTGCTTATCTTGAATGGTTAAGCTGATTTGCATGCCTCTATTGGCAATGCTGGCTAGCTCTTGCGTTTCGGGTAGGTTAATTACGGTTAAATTATTCAACTTTAGCAAGCCTTTGCTGTTTTGATCCCACCACATATCGGCAATTCTGCCGCCATATAAAACCACCACCACTTGTTTGGCGCGCCCTGCTGCTTTGCGGATATCTTTTTCGGTAGGCAAGCCAACGTCCATCCACAATTCAATCGCGCCTGTTAGGTCTTTTTGCCATAAATCGGGCTCTTCGTCATCACTCAAGCCTTTGCCGAAAATTAGCGATTCTGTGGCGTAAAGCGCAAAGCCAATTAGCCGCACCATGACGCGCTCATCGGTTTCGGATGGGTGCTTGGCCAGCGTTAAGCTATGTTGCGCGTAATACTGCCTGTCCATATCGGCGATATTCAGGTCAATTTTATAGATGGTAGATTTAAGCGCCATTTGGTTTAGCAAGTTATTTTAAGTAATTGCATTATACCTATTCGCAGGCCTGCCCTGCTTACCAGTTAAGCCTGCTTTCTGTTAAGCTTTCATTCTTTCAAATTAGCAAAAAATCATCATGGCTCAATATGTAATGTCTATGCTCCGCGTGAGCAAAATCGTGCCGCCAAAACGGCAAATCATCAAAGATATTTCTTTATCTTTTTTCCCTGGTGCAAAAATCGGTTTGCTGGGTTTAAACGGCTCAGGTAAATCTACCGTGCTGCGCATTATGGCGAATGCCGATAAAGAGTTTGAGGGCGAAGTGCAATGGCAGCCCAATATGACGATTGGCTATTTGCCGCAAGAACCGCAACTAGACCCTGAGAAAACTGTGCGCGAAGAGGTAGAGAGCGGCATGGGTGAAGTGATGCAAGCGCAGGCGATGTTAGAGGCTGTGTATGCCGCCTATGCAGAGCCTGATGCCGATTTTGATAAACTGGCAGAAGAACAAGCCAAGTGGGAAAACATCATCGCGGCTAGTGGGTCTGATTTAAGCACGCAATTAGAGATTGCTGCCGATGCGCTACGTTTACCGCCTTGGGATGCCAAAATCGGCCCATTATCTGGCGGTGAAAAACGCCGTGTGGCCTTGTGCAAATTGCTATTATCCAAACCGGATATGTTGCTGCTAGATGAGCCAACCAATCACCTAGATGCAGAATCGGTAGAATGGTTAGAGCAATTCTTAGTGCGATTTACGGGCACAGTGGTAGCGGTTACGCATGATAGATACTTTTTAGATAATGCTGCGGAATGGATTTTAGAGCTGGATCGCGGCCATGGTATTCCTTGGAAAGGCAATTATTCCAGCTGGCTAGACCAAAAACAAGCACGTTTGGCGCTTGAAGAATCACAAGAATCATCACGCCGTAAAGCCTTGAATACCGAATTGGAATGGGTGCGCCAAAACCCAAAAGCGCGCCAAGCCAAAAGTAAATCGCGTATTGCGCGCTATGAAGAGCTAGCCAGCGCCGAATACCAAAAACGCAACGAAACGCAGGAGATTTTTATTCCTGCAGGTGAGCGTTTAGGCGACCAAGTGATTGAATTCAATAACGTGACTAAAGCGTTTAAAGACCGCTTATTGATTGATAATTTAAGCTTTAGCGTACCAGCTGGCGCGATTGTCGGCATTATCGGCCCCAACGGCGCAGGTAAATCGACATTATTCAAAATGATTATGGGGCTAGAAACGCCAGATAGCGGCGAAGTGAATATTGGCCAGACGGTTAAATTGGCTTATGTTGACCAAAGCCGTGACGATTTGGGTAATACCAAAACGGTGTTTGAAGAGATTGCCAATGGCTCAGATATCTTAACGGTTGGCCGCTATGAAACGCCAAGCCGTGCATACATTGGCCGCTTCAACTTTAAAGGCGGCGACCAGCAAAAAATCGTTGGTCAACTTTCTGGTGGTGAGCGCGGACGTTTGCATTTGGCTAAAACGCTGATTTCTGGCGGTAATGTATTGCTGCTAGATGAGCCATCAAACGACTTGGATGTGGAAACTTTGCGCGCGCTAGAAGATGCCTTGCTGGAGTTTGCAGGCTGCGTATTGGTGATTTCGCATGATAGATGGTTCTTAGACAGAATTGCTACGCATATCTTGGCGGCTGAAGGCGAATCGCAATGGACGTTCTTTAACGGTAACTATCAAGAATATGAGGCGGATAAACGCAAACGTTTGGGTGAGGAAGGTGCTAAACCAAAACGAATCAGATATAAACCGATAACGCGTTAAATAAAAAGGCTAACAATTTGTTAGCCTTTTGCTTTAGTCATTACTTAATCTAATTCTAACGACTGCATTTAGCCTGTTCGTTATTATTCAGGCTAGTCACATTCTCAGAAATCACTTTTATGGTATCTGCTACCGCTTCTTTCACGCCTTTGACGACAGCAGCCATATCACTAGTTACCGCCTTGCTAATGGTGGCTTGGCATGACAAGGCTTGAGTGTTTATTGCACCCGCATCTAATGGCTTAGCTGGGTTTAATCGTGTAATTGTCCAGCCGAAATTAGCTTTTACATCTTCACCTGGCGTAGCGCTAAATTGCTGCAGCACAATGGCAATGCGGTAAGTGGGCTGATTCGCTATACGCCCACCGCGTGAAATATCAATCGCATTTAATTGCTGGCTTATGCCGCTTACAAACGCATCTTGTAATTCGTCATTGAATGATGATGACCAACGGTCATGTTCTAAAACTTTCAGTTGAGCCGAATTTTTGCTATTAAGCACAAGCTGCGGCCGTTTTAGGCGTTCTGGCACATTCACTGGCAAAACTTCAATAGCAATTGGCGTGGCTACAGGCAGGTTTTCAATTGCGCTTTTAGCTGGATTATTTGCCAAGGTATAAAAGCGCGCGCTTGTTGTGGATGTTGCGCAGGCGCTTAATATTGATGCCAATGCCAATGCCAATGCCAATGCCAATATTAATACGCTCGATTGACTGAAATTCATCTAATTATTCCCATTCTGTACTGGTTTTCATAAAAATCGTAGCTATGCATGCTGCTTTCGCCTTAAGGATTATCCAAAGCTTTGCCGCGAATCAGCGATTCGGGATGTTGCTCAAGATAATCGGTTAGCACTTTTAATGAAGCCGCAGCGCGTGATAAATCTTGCAGTGTTTGTCGCAAATCTTGCTGCAAGGGCGCATCTTCTGACAATGTTCGATCGGCATTAGAAAGTGTACGGTCTGCGTTATCCAATGTTTTGCGAACATCTTTCATTGCCGCTGTTACTTCTGGTGCAACATCTTGATTCAATGTTTTTGCCAGTTTTTCGGCACTGCTTAAGGTGTTATTTAATGTCGCCAATGATTTTTGTAAATCTGTACCAATTTCGTCAAACGGTACTTTGCTTAGTTTGTTGGCAATAGTTGAAATTTGCGTTTGTAGTTCGTCTAAGCCATTTGGAAGCGTTGGTAGTTCAATAATCGCGCTATCCTGCAGTTCGATTTTAGGCGCTTTAGGAAAGAAATCGAGCGCAATATAAAGTTGGCCAGTAAGTAAGTTGCCCGTACGCAATTGCGCGCGCAAACCGCGGCTAATCATAAACTGAATGCGTTGCTGTTGCGTGTAAGGCGACTGCGCTTGATCTTTAGCGTATTTAAGCCCTAATCTTGCAGGATAAATCTCAATGACCACTGGCATATCAAATTCGCGGCGTTCAGGATCATATTCGATGCCAACCGATTTCACCTCGCCCAGTACGACGCCACGAAAATCGACCGTAGCACCTGGGGTTAAGCCACGTATAGATTGGTTAAAACGCAGTATGGCAATTTCTGAGCGGCCATCAGGTTGTTTAAGTGCCTCGGCTTGATTATCGGCCAATAAAAAAGTGGTATTTTCTTTTGAAAGCGCGCCAGGGTTATCATCGACCGATTGAAATGCCAGCCCACCCAATACAACGGTTGCTAGTGACTGCGTATTAACCTTAAATCCGCTAGCATTCACTTGAATATCTAATCCGCTAGCATGCCAAAAGCGCGTATTCATACCCACAAATTTGTCATAAGGCGTGTCAATAAAGATGCGCAAGGTGACGCCTTTGCCATCAGCATCTAAATCGTAGGCAGATACTCGCCCAACTTTGATGCGGCGATAATAAATAGGTGAACCAATATCAACAGAACCTAAGTCATCAGTATGCAGCATAAATTGCTTACCCGATGCATCACGCGTTACCGTTGGTTGTACTTCTAGCCCTGTGAATTTTTTAGAAGTTTCTTCCGATACGCCGCCATCGGCGCCAATGTAAGCGCCAGATACCAATGTGCCTAAACCAGAAATACCCGCCGCGCCTAATCTTGGCCGCACCACCCAAAAACGCGTATCGGCAGCAGTAAAGCTTTCAGCATTTTTAGATAATTGTACAGTAGCTAAAACCTCAGATCGGTCTTTGCTAAGCGTAATTGCTTGCACTTCACCAATATCTACCTCTTTATATTTTACTTTGGTCTTGCCCGCTTCTAGGCCTTCACCAGTATGGAAAGAGATGGTAATCACTGGGCCGCGATCAATTACAATTTTAACCATGAGCGCGATACCAATCAGCGCGGCAACAATAGGAATCAACCAAACAAGTGATGGCAGCCAGTCACGCTGCCGCTCACGCTTTGGTGCAGGCAAATTGGCGTTAGCGTTTTGCGCAGTATTTGTATTAATGTCTTGTTCGCTCATTGTTTTCTTTCTTAATACGCTTTCTAACGTTTTGCGCTTATGTTTTGGCAACGCTGTTGTTGATTTCAGAATCGGCTTGGTGAGTTAGCGCGTGTTGGCTGTAATCTTGGCTGTATTCAGCATCCCAAATCAAGCGTGGATCAAAGCTAATAGACGCCAGCATGGTTAATACAACCACCGCACCAAAAGCCACAATACCAATACCTGCATTAATCTGTGCAAAGCCTTGCAATTGCACCAAACCCGCCAACAATGACACAACAAAAACATCTAGCATAGACCAGCGCCCTATCAGTTCTATCATGCGGTATAGCTTGGCGCGCTGTAGCTGCCGCCAAGTGCTTTTTTGCTGCGCGCTAATAAGTAATATAAACAATGAAGCGAGTTTAAGCAAAGGCACAAGAAAGCTGGCAATAAAAACCACCGATGCCAATCCCCATTCGCCAGATACCCAAAAAAATAATATGCCGCTTAAGATAGTATCTTGATGCGAATCAAAAAATGTACTGGTGATCATCACAGGCATTATGTTGGCGGGAATGTACATAATACAAGCCGTAATTAGCAGCGCCCAAGTACGATTAATGCTGTTAGGTTTGCGACTGTGCAAACGGGCATTGCAATGCGCGCAACGCTCACCCTGCTGTGCGTTTTTCCATAACTTTCCGCATTGATGGCAAGACAGTAAGCCCATGCTGCTGACGGTATCAAAACGCGTGTTTTGCGTGTTTGTGTGGTGATCAGTTTTGGGCATAATCTTCATTTTTAAGATTCTTCTAGTTGCCACAGATAGCGCGGATTAAAAGACACTACAACAGTAAGCATAATGGTTAGCATGCAAAATGCCCATAAGGCAATTCCTGGGATAATGGTCGCCATATTAGAAAGCTTAATTAACGCGACTAATACGCCTAACAAAAATACTTCTATCATGCCCCAAGGACGCAGCGCTTGCATCAGGCGTATCAGCACACTAAAGCCAGGTCTATCAGCAGATAAATGGGCGTTATCTTTAGAAGGTACTAACAAATAAAACAAAATTAGCATTTGCATAAAGGGAAACAAAATAGTGGTAGCTAAGACCAGCAATGCCACTAGCGAAATTCCCTCTGTTGTTAGCGATAAAACGGCGCCAACTAAAGTGGTTTGGCTGTGCAAGCCTTGTAATTCCATTTCTACTATTGGAAAAACATTGGCAATAATAAAGATGATTAAACTGGCTATGGTCAATGGCAGCAAGTGTTTGCGGCGCTGTTGGGCATTTCTATCCATTTCGGCGCCACAACGTGTGCAGCGCGCGATTTCGCCATCGGTTAGCGATAGCTTTTGAAAGACAGCATCGCATTGCTCACAGGCAATCAGATTGGATATTTCATGCATAGGCTAAAGGCTTAAATTATTTTGATGCTGTTTTAGTCAAGTCAAACAAAAAAAGGTTAAAAAGCAGCGGTGACGAATAGTCTTACTAAAACAGCAAAAATACAATCGGCGTCGTCCTACATACAATTTTAATATCACCGTATTTTGCTACTAATATTTAAAGCCAATCCCAATCTATACGCTTTTTATGCGGCGCGTTTTTCATCAAATAATCCCATAAACGCGCTGGAATTAAGCGCATTAATTTAGCCACAAGGCCCATTTGCCAAGGAATTACTTGATAGCGCGCTTTGTTAGCCACAGCATTGGCAAATTTGTAAGCAAATACATCTGCATCCATCAAAAATGGCATTTTATATTGGTTAATTTCTGTCATTGGTGTGCGAATGTAGCCAGGCGCGATGGTGCTAACCGCAATATTGAAATGCTGCATTTCGGCGCGTAGGCTTTCACAATAAGTAATTACGGCAGATTTACTGGCGCTGTAAGCCGCGCTACCTGGTATGCCACGTATGCCAGCCACACTTGCAACCCCAACCAATTGCATGTTTTGGTTTTGTTGTGCGGCTTTTTTCATGGCAGAAATAAAGGGCTGAAAAGTATGCACCATGCCCATCACATTAATATCCATTACCGCTTGAAAAGCAGGAATATCTGCTCTGTATTCAGTTAAAGTGCCACGGCTAACACCCGCGCTGGCAATTACAATATTGGGTGCGCCAAATTTGGTGATGAAATCTTGCGCGGCTAATTGGCAAGCCAAGCTATCGCGTACATCTAAAGGGTAAATACTACAGGTGATGTGAAATTGATTTTGTAGCTTATCTGCTAAATCTTGTAAGTGCTCACTACGCCTAGCAGCCAATCCAATTATACAATTAGTATTGGCGTAACGTTTTGCATACTCATGCGCTAAGGCAAGGCCAATGCCGCTAGAGGCGCCTGTGATAAAAATATTCATAAGTTAAAGTGTAGCGCATTAAAAACCCGCTGTGCACAGAAAATGGCTCTGTGCATCAGCGGGTTGTGCATTACTTTAAATACTACTTTTTAACAATTACTGCCGTTTTAGATGAAACGGTTTTATTTGCTAATTTGGCCTTGTTGGCCGCTATTACTTCTTTACAGCGGGCGCTTTTGTGGTTTGCGTTGCTTTGTCTTTACGTACATTATCAATAATGTAGTCAGCCACTTTTAACGCCTCAGCATTGCCACCACTCATCGTGCTAGAGGTAATATATTTGCCATCAATCACCAAGCTTGGCACACCAGTTGCGCCAGAAGAACGGAAAATTTGCGCAGCGCGATTTAGGTTGGTATTAATGGTGAATGATTTAAACGCTTGCTCTACTTTTACTTTATCCATACCGCTGGCTTTCGTTACCCAGTCAATTGCTGCTTTTTCATCAGTTGGATTTAATACCTTTTGCTTGTGCACCGCATCAAATAATTGGGTATGTAGTTTTTCTTGCACACCTAATGTTTCCATTGCAAAAAACGCTTTAGCCATTGGCGCCCAGTCAGCGCGAGGTAAAGCTGGCATGCGTTTAAAATAAACATCAGCAGGTAATTTTTTAACCCATGCGTTTAGTGGTGCTTCCATTTGATAGCAATGAATACAACCATACCAAAACACCTCCATTACTTCAATTTTGCTGGCCACATCAGTGGAAATTGGCTGGGCAACAGCATCAAATTCTGATCCTACTTTAGGCGTATCAGCCATAGCAGCGGTGCTCAACAACAACATTAAGATACTTAAATATTTTTTCATGGGTGATTCCTAGTTAACTTTAAAATTTATTTTTAATATAGCGATTTAAATCGCTATTTAAAATGATTAACGAATAATAATTGATTCAGATGACAATTATTAGGGCTGGCTATTCTGATTTAGTTTCAGTGTGTACCTTAATTAGATCCGTATTAAAGCCGCCTGTTGTTAGCTCGCCCCTAATTTTATTGATTTGGCTAATATCACTTAAAGGGCCAACGCGCACACGATGCCAAACGCCTTTTTCAGGAATTGTTGCTGTTTGCACCACAGCTTCAAAGCCCTGCAAAGCCAGCTTGGCTTTCATGTTATCTGCATCTGCTTCATTTTGAAATGCGCCAATTTGCAAAAAATAATTATCTTTTTTAACGGTTAGTGAATTATTTTTTACCTCTTGCTCAGTAACAGTACTTTCGGTTTCGGGCAGAATTGTATAAAAATCAAATTGATTATCTGTTTTATTTTGCGCGGTTTCGTCAGGATTTTCTTCTGATGGTAATGCACTTTCGGTTGCTATTTTTTGCTTGGTCAATTTTTCAGAAAGCATTTCTTTGTTGCTTGGCGTGGCACTTTTATTATTAAATGGGCTATCTGAGCCTTTAATATACATGGTGACAGCAAGCGATAAGCCTACTCCAAGCAACAGGCCGACTAATAGGCCTGTAAAAAACGGGCTACCTTTGCTGCTAGTGCTTTTTTTAGGGGTGGGCTTGTAATCTTTACTCATGTTGCTTCCTTAATATTGCTTTATTTTTTTGTCTTATTGTGTGGCTTACATTTGTGTGACTTACATTTTATTCGGTGCGCCTACGCCCAGCAAATTTAAGCCATTTTTAAGCACTTGTTGTGTTGCTGCAATTAACGCCATTCGCGCTAGTTTGGTTGGCGCATCGTCCACTAAAAATTTCGTATCATTATAATAACTGTGCAAATCGGCTGCACACTCTTTTAAGTAATTGGCAATCGTGTGCGGCGCTAATTCGGTGGCGGCATTGCTAACCACTTCAGGATACTCGCTTAAACGTTGCATCAATTTTGTTTCATTTGGCATATTTAGCGGGCTTAAATCTGCAAGTTTTAAACTGTCCATTTCACCATTCCACTGCGTTAGTACGCTACAAATACGCGCATGCGCATATTGAATGTAATACACAGGGTTGTCATTGGTTTGCGCGCGCGCTAAATCAATATCAAAGATTAATTGTGAATCGGCACGTCTTGCAGCAAGAAAATAGCGCGTTGCATCGCAGCCTACTTCATCAATTAAATCGCGCAAGGTGACATAGCTGCCCGCGCGTTTAGAGAGCTTTACTTCTTCGCCACCGCGCATCACGGTGACCATTTGGTGCAGCTCATAATCTGGCCAAGTTGAGGGAATGCCCACATCTAAAGCTTGCAAGCCAGCACGCACGCGGGTAATGGTGCTGTGATGATCTGCGCCCTGCTCATTAATCACGCGAACAAAGCCGCGATTCCATTTATCTAAATGGTAAGCGACATCTGGCACAAAATAGGTGTAGCCACCATCAGTCTTGCGCATGACGCGATCTTTGTCATCGCCAAAATCGGTGGTTTTTAGCCAAAGCGCATCGTCTTGCTCATAGGTATGGCCGCTTTTAATTAAATTTTGCACAGTGCTTTCCACTTTGCCAGTGCTGTATAAAGCACTTTCTAATGAGAAAACGTCAAATTTAATTTGAAATGCTTTTAAATCTAAATCTTGCTCATGCCTTAAATAGGCCACAGAAAAGGCGCGCACAGATTCAGTGTCATTCAAATCGCCACTGGCGGTCACTTGCATATCATCTGCCACAACTGTACTTTTTGCTAAGTAAGCATTGGCAATATCCACAATATAGTCGCCGCGATAGCCGTTCTCAGGAAAACTGGCGTCATCGGTGGCAATGCCTTTGGCGCGCGCCAATACAGAAATCACCAAGTTATCAATTTGTGCGCCAGCATCGTTGTAATAGAATTCGCGCGTCACGTCCCAGCCATTGGCATCCAGTAAACGTGCCAAGCAATCACCTACCGCCGCACCGCGGCCATGCCCCACATGCAAAGGCCCTGTTGGGTTTGCGGATACAAACTCCACTTGTACTTTTTCATTTTTACCAGAATCATTGCGACCAAATTGCGCACCTTGCTGCAAAATTTCATTTACCACGCTTTGTTTTGATTGTGCGTTTAAAAAGAAATTAATAAATCCTGCGCCAGCAATTTCTACATTTGCGATATATTCGCTTTGTGGCAGCGCATTGATTAAACTAGTGGCTAACTCACGCGGATTTTTGCGTAGAGGCTTGGCTAACATCATGGCTAAATTGCTAGAAAAATCACCATGCTCGGCCGATTTTGGGCGCTCAAGTATTAGATTAATCTGTGAGATATCTGCACCGATTTGGGTGGCGGCTTGTGCTAATAAAGTGGATAAATGAGCTTTCAAAAAAACGGATGCTTTCTTAAATAGTAGTTAATTTGTGCAAAAATGGTATTTTAACCCAAGCAAGATTTTAAATCTAAGATACTGTTAAATATGGTTTACTGTCTAATCGCAGTTACTATATTTGTCGCTATGTTAGCCGCTTAGCAAACAACTCATTATGCGCTATACAAAATCCTTTAAACATTTTCAGTAGTATCCCCTGTTAAATGCAAGACATCATTTTTCGTGTAGCTTTAGATGTGCCGCTTAATCGCCTATTTGATTATTTAGGCGGCGGCTTTGTTGCGCAGGTGGGAAACCGTGTTGTTGTGCCATTTGCAGGCCGTAATTTAATTGGCGTTATCGTGGCTATCAGCAATCAATCCGAATTTCCGATTGAAAAATTAAAGCCAGTCAGCCATGTGTTTGATGAGGTCGTTGTAGACACTGCAAGCTTTAAATTGCTCAATTTTTGTGCCGATTATTACCATTATCCACTGGGTCAGGCTTTAATTTCTACCTTGCCGTTGCGTTTAAGGCAAATCAAACCTGCCGTTTCGCGCAAAATGTTTGCTTATCGATTAACAACAAATGCAGACGTATCTTTGATTTCACCCAAAAAAGTGGTGATGCAACGTATATTCACTATGCTGCAATCAAAAGAAGAGATGACTGAGGCAGAGCTTGCTTTAATCTCAGCTACTTGGCGCAAAGCGATTGCTGAATTAAAAGCATTAAATCTAGTGACTGCGCATGAAGTGGTTGCAGTAAAAGCTTCTTTACCTGCATCGACAATTGAGCCCATTTTAAATAATGAGCAAAAAAATGCAATTGAATGTGTGTTAGCGCTCACTCACAATTTTAAGCCTTGGTTATTGTATGGCGTAACGGGTAGCGGTAAAACAGAAGTTTATATTCAGGTTTTACAACAAATACTTAACCAGAAAAATACACAAGGAATAGGTGCGCAAGTGTTGGTTTTAGTGCCAGAAATCAATTTAACACCGCAACTAGAAGCACGTTTTAGAAGCCGTTTGAGCCAATTTTCATTAGTCACATTGCATAGCAATCTGAGTGAGGGAGAACGCTTACAAAATTGGCTGGCCGCTAGCTACGGCGCCGCTAAAATTGTGATTGGCACGCGCTTAAGCGTGTTTACACCCATGCCGCAACTTAAAATGATTGTGATGGATGAAGAGCATGATGGCTCTTACAAACAGCAAGACGGCATGCGCTACCACGCACGCGATGTGGCAATGGTCCGCGCTAAGCAACTGAATATTCCAATTATTTTAGGTAGTGCCACGCCTTCTTTAGAAACTTGGTTTAATACGATTAATCAGCCAGTAGACGACCAAAAATCTAGCCAAAAGGCCGCGTCAAAACAGCAGTATGGGCTACTCACTTTGGCTAAAAGAGCGGTTGAGAATGCGGTACTACCCGATATTTATTGCATTGATATTGCAAAATCACCGACTGAAAATGGCTTATCACCTTTGCTAGTTAAGGCTTTGCAGGAGCGTTTAGCTAAAGGTGAGCAAAGCTTGCTGTTTATTAATCGGCGTGGTTATGCGCCTGTTTTGCATTGCAATGCCTGCCAATGGGTAGCGCCCTGCACGCGTTGTTCTGCGCGCTTGGTGGTGCATTTAAGCCAAAAAAGATTGAAATGCCACCATTGTGGGCATGAGCAGAAAATCCCTTTGCAATGCCCAAGTTGCGGTAATGCGGATATGCGTCCAGTCGGCCACGCCACGCAGCGCTTAGAGCAAACACTGCAAACTTTGTTGCCAAACGCCAGAATCGCGCGCGTGGATCGCGATAGCATGCGCAATAAAAATGCGCTGACCGATTTGTTGACACAGGTACACAATCAAGAAATTGATATTTTGGTAGGCACGCAAATGTTGGCTAAAGGCCATGATTTTCCGAATCTGACTTTGGTGGGTGTGATTGATACCGATAGTGCTCTATATAGCCCCGATTTTCGCGCCAGTGAGCGGCTATTTGCACAGCTGATGCAGGTTGCAGGTCGTGCTGGGCGCGCGGATAAAGCGGGGCAAGTGTTGATTCAAACCGCATTTCCACAGCATGCGCTGTTTCATGCCCTGCGCGCGCAGGATTATGCCAGTTATGCAGATGAGCTATTGCAAGAGCGGCGCATAATGCAGTTTCCACCCACGCGGTTTTTTGCTTTGCTGCGTGCAGAAGCCAGTGATTTTGGTTTTGTTCAACAGTTTTTAAACCAAGCCGTTAATTTAGCGCATGCCTTAAAATCAGAGGTCATGATATATGACCCGCTTCGCCCGCAGATGGAGCGGCTTAAAAGCATGGAGCGTGCGCAAGTGCTGCTGCAAGCCAATACCCGCGGTGCATTACAGCGATTATTAAAAGTATGGATGCCGCAAATTCGTGCGCTGCCAATTGCCACGAAAGTGCGTTGGAGCTTGGATATTGACCCGTTGGAATTTTAAGCTGGCAGTGCTTTCTTATTATTCACTTAACCCTGAAATCAAAGCACACGTTAAGAGCTATATGCTCTTAATTACGTTAAAATAATATTATTTTTCAAATGACTAAAGCCATGACACCTACCCCGCCAACCGTACTTACTTTTGCAGCCACCGACCCCAGTGGCGGCGCAGGTTTGCAGGCTGATATTTTGGCTTTGGCCAGTATTGGCTGCCATCCATTATCGGTTGTTACAGGCATTACCGTGCAAGATACGGTTGGTGTTGAAAGCGTGATGGCACTGGATTCTGATTGGATTAATGAGCAAGCGCGCACGATTTTAGAAGACATTCAAGTTTCAGCCTTTAAATTGGGCTTATTGGGCAGCGTTGAAAATATAGCGGTAATCGCAGAAATTATGGCCGATTATCCCGATGTGCCTTTGTTAATTGACCCAATTTTAACGTCTGGCCGTGGTGATGAGCTGGCTAATGAAGAAATGCAAGCGGCCATGACGGAGCTATTATTTCCACAAGCCACCTTAATCACCCCAAATAGTTTAGAGGCGCGCCGTTTAGCTTTTATGGATGACGGAGATGAGATTCTGCATACTTCTTTAGAAGAAGCCGCGCAGCGCTTATTGGATTTAGGTACAGAATACGTGTTGATTACAGGCACGCATGAGCGCAGTACCGATGTGGTGAATTCGCTTTACGGCACCAGCCCGTCAGGTGCCAGCGGTTTAATCAAAGCTTATCACTGGGAGCGTCTAGCAGGTAGCTATCATGGCTCTGGCTGCACATTGACCAGCGCAATTGCCGCTTGCTTGGCGCATGGCTTGAGCATGGAAGAAGCGATTCAAGAAGCGCAAGAATACACATGGCAAACGCTGAAAAATGCTTTCCGTCCTGGCATGGGGCAATTTATACCAGACCGTTTCTTTTGGGCGCGCGATGATGAGTCAGAAGGTAATGAAAAAGTCCCTTTTATCCAGCATTAAAGGCATTTATGCCGTTACACCTGACATTGCCGATACCGATTTACTGATTAAAAAAGTAGAAGCTGCGTTAGCTGGCGGTGTAAATGTTTTGCAATATCGCAACAAACAAGCCAATCACAAGCTGCAAACCCAGCAAGCGCGCGCGCTGTTGCCTTTGTGCAAGCAATATAATGTGCCTTTAATTATCAATGATTCAGTTAAGCTATGTTTAACTTTAGACGCGGACGGCGTGCATTTGGGTGCAGATGACGGCAACTTAGCCGAAGTTAGAGCAAGATTGGGCGTGAATAAAATATTAGGCGCTTCCTGCTATAACCGTTTTGATTTGGCACTTTCAGCCCAAAATCAAGGTGCAGATTATGTGGCATTTGGTGCCTGTTTTGCTTCAAACACTAAGCCTAATGCGCCTGTGGCAGATTTAAGATTGTTCAGTCAAGCGCGCGCAGAATTAGACATTCCAGCTGTCGCCATTGGCGGTATTAACCTACAAAATGCAACGCAAGTGATAGAGGCAGGAGCAGATGCAATCGCCATTATTCAAGCCATTTTCGCTGCAGATGACGTAAAATTAGCCTCTCAACAATTTTCACAATTATTTAAGCATTAAGCCATGACATCACAAAACGCCAGTATTTCTCAAAATAAAAGCCTATTCGAAAAATCCCAGCAATTAATTCCTGGCGGCGTTAATTCGCCAGTGCGTGCGTTTCGCTCAGTGGGCGGTACGCCAGTATTTTTTAAAAAGGGTTTGGGCTCAAAGTTATGGGATGTTGATGGCAAAGAATATATCGATTACATCAATTCTTGGGGGCCGATGATTGTCGGCCATGCGCATCCTGAAGTGATTGCTGCTGTGCAAGCGGCGGCGGCCAATAGCCTGTCATTTGGCGCGCCAACAGGGCTTGAGCTGGAAATGGCTGCGCTAATCAACAAGCTAGTGCCTAGCATGGAGCAGGTGCGTTTAAATAGCAGCGGTACAGAAGCGACCATGAGCGCCATCCGCGTAGCGCGCGGTTTTACGGGCCGCGATACCATTGTTAAGTTTGAAGGCTGTTACCACGGCCATTCAGATGGTTTATTGGTTAAAGCAGGTTCTGGCTTGTTAACGTTCGGCGAGCCAGATTCTGGCGGCGTGCCAGCGAGTGTGGCCGCTCACACTTTAACTTTGGAATACAACAATACGCAGCAATTACAAGATTTGTTCGATAAGCGCGGCGATAAAATTGCCTGTGTGATTATTGAGCCAGTGGTCGGCAATATGAACTTAATCGTGCCGCATATGGAATTTCTACAAACTTTGCGTGCGCTATGTACCAAGCATGGCGCCATTCTAATTTTTGATGAAGTGATGACTGGCTTCAGAGTGCATTTGGGTGGCGCGCAAGCTTTGTATGGCATCACGCCAGATATGACTACGCTGGGTAAAGTAATTGGTGGCGGCCTGCCTGTGGGCGCTTTTGGTGGTCGTAAAGATATTATGAGTGTGCTTGCGCCGCTAGGTAAGGTATATCAGGCAGGTACGCTGTCTGGCAACCCTGTTGCGGTAACCGCCGGTTTGGCGACACTTAAATTGATTCAAGCGCCCGATTTTCATGCTAAATTAACCGCGCAAACAAGCAAGCTAATGGATGGCTTAAAAGAAGCGGCAAAACAAGCGGGTATCACATTCAACGCGCAAAATGTGGGCGGTATGTTTGGCCTTTATTTTAGTGAAAGCTGCCCAAGTAGCTATGCGGAGATTATGCAAAATAACAATAAAGAGCATTTCAATCGCTTTTTCCACAGTATGTTAGACAGTGGCGTTTACCTAGGGCCTTCTGCTTTTGAGGCTGGTTTTGTATCGGCAGCACATACCGATGCAGATATTGCCTTTACTGTAGAGGCCGCTCAAAAAGCGTTTGCTAATTTATAACTAGTTGATTGTAAGTAAATAATTAGCCTGCATGTGTCATGTTTAGTGTGCCATGTGTGGTCTATTATTAAGTCCAGCATTAGCGCTTTCTGAGCGTTTGTTTGCGGCCTCAATATGGTCAAGCTGCAAACTCGCTTTCATCATCACGTTCGCAATCCGTTGTATTAAGCTTGGATTAAGTCGCAGGCAGGTCATGCCCATTTCAAGCTCAACAATATTCTTATCTTTAAAATAAAATAGTTTGATGCCAAAGCTGTTGGCCAACAAAATTTTTTCATCGGGGTTCGTATGAGTAAAATAATTCATGCTGAATTCCTCAAAAAATAGTTAACAGATATTAATGATAATCATTCTCATTTGCATTGTCAAATTATTTTAATTAAGTTGTGTAATATTCTGCTAAAACTAGGGTCAATTACACGTTAAGCGATTGAACTTGAAAGCTTTAAACGGTATTATTGAAGGTTCCGCTAAATGTTTTGATAGTGAATTTTTGGGCAAAAATATGCAATTCTT
>LNFM01007061.1_pt1 | contig 17936 bp, 23 predicted proteins | sample 596031 | NCBI WGS metagenome assembly LNFM01 (sample SAMN04254537, study PRJNA301005) | activated carbon metagenome | isolation source: dual media filters at the Ann Arbor, Michigan drinking water treatment plant | place: USA: Ann Arbor | reverse complement strand
GCGCCGACCTCACCGTCGTCTACGGCGTCAACCACGACAAGCTCACCAAGGATCACCTGGTCGTCTCCAACGCCTCGTGCACCACCAACTGCCTCGCGCCAGTCGCCAAGGTGCTCAACGATGCCGTTGGCATCGAAAAAGGCTTCATGACCACGATCCACTCCTACACCGGCGACCAGCCGACGCTCGACACCATGCACAAGGATCTCTACCGCGCTCGCGCCGCGGCGCTGAACATGATTCCGACTTCGACCGGCGCCGCCAAGGCCGTCGGCCTGGTCTTGCCGGAACTGAACGGCAAGCTTGACGGCGTGTCGATCCGCGTCCCGACGCCGAACGTTTCGGTGATCGACTTCAAGTTCGTCGCCAGCAAGTCTACCACCAAGGATGACATAAACGCCGCCATCAAGCGCGCGTCGGAGCAGCAGTTGAAGAACATCCTCGGCTACACCGACGCACCGAACGTGTCGGGCGACTTCAACCACGATCCGCACTCGTCGATCTTCCACATGGACCAGACCAAGGTCATGGACGGCACCTTCGTGCGCGTGATGTCGTGGTACGACAACGAATGGGGCTTTTCCAACCGCATGTCCGACACGGCGGTGGCGATGGGCAAATTGATTTAACGACAATCCTCATCCTTCGAGACGGCGGCTGCGCCGCCTCCTCAGGATGAGGATCTATCTTCAGCCCTCATCCTGAGGAGCATCGCGTAAGCGATGCGTCTCGAAGGATGAGATGCCGGGTAAGAGTTTTCAATGAGCAACAGCTTCCGCACGCTCGATCACGCCGACGTCAAGGGCAAGCGCGTATTGATGCGCGTCGATCTCAACGTGCCGTATGAAAACGGCGTCGTCTCCGACGCCACGCGCATCGAACGCATCGCGCCGTCGATCACCGAACTCGCCGACAAGGGCGCCAAGGTCATCCTGCTCTCGCATTTCGGCCGGCCGAAAGGCAAAGACGCCACGCAGTCGCTTAAGCCGGTCGCCGCCGAAGTCGCGCACACCATCAAGCGCCCGATCAAGTTTGTCGGCGACTGCATCGGCGAGGAAGCCGAGCGCGCTGTCGCGGCGATGCATTCCGGCGAGATCATCTGCCTGGAAAACACGCGCTTCTATCCAGGCGAGGAAAAGAACGATCCCGCGTTCATCAAGTCGCTCGCCAAGCTCGGCGATCTTTATGTCAACGACGCCTTCTCGGTGTCGCACCGTGCGCACGCCTCGACCGAAGGCCTGAGCCACGAGCTTCCCGCCTTCGCCGGCCGCACGTTGCAGGCCGAACTGGAAGCTTTCGAGAAGGTGCTCGACAAGCCGCAGCGCCCGGTCGTCGCCATCGTCGGCGGCGCCAAGATTTCCACCAAGCTCGATCTGTTGAGCAACCTGCTCGCCAAGGTCGATGTGCTGATCATCGGCGGCGCCATGGCCAACACGTTCCTGATGGCGCAGGGCAAGAGCGTCGGCCGCTCGCTGGTCGAGCGCGATCTTCTCGACACCGCGCAGAAGATCATGGATGAGGCCAAGGCGGCCAAGCGCCAGATCCTGCTACCGGTCGATGCCGTGGTGGCGGAAAAATTCGAAGCTAACGCGCCGTCGCGCGTGGTCGATGTCGATCATATCGGCGACGCCGACATGATGCTGGATATCGGCCCGAGAAGCGTCGAGCAGGCTTTCTCGGTTCTGGCCCGCGCCAAGACCTTGGTGTGGAACGGGCCATTCGGCGCTTTCGAAATCGAACCGTTCGACAACGGCACCGTCGCGGTGGCGGAAGCGGCGGCGGAACTGACGCAAGCCGGCAAGCTTGTTACCGTGGCGGGCGGCGGCGACACGGTCGCCGCGCTCAACGTTGCTGGCGTCGTCGATCGCTTTACCTATGTCTCGACCGCCGGCGGCGCCTTCCTCGAATGGCTGGAAGGCAAGCCGCTGCCGGGGGTGGAAGTGTTGCGGACGAAATGACGCCGCAGGCGTCATCCCGGGCGCGATGCACCACTTGTGGTGCATTGCAGACCCGGGATCGACCGAATTTTTGACGGCCCCGGCTCTGCGGCGCACCGCTTCGCGGTGCACCGCGTCCGGGGCAAGTGAACACGAGGGGAGACTGAAATGAATCTCGCTGACCTGAACAAAATTGCGGTGGCAATGACCGCGCCCGGCAAAGGCATTCTCGCCGCCGACGAATCAACTGGCACCATCAAGAAGCGCTTCGACGCGATCAAGACCGAGAACACCGAGGACAATCGCCGCGACTACCGCGAGATGATGTTCCGCACCACCGAAGCGATGAAGAACCACATCTCCGGCGTCATCCTCTATGACGAGACCATCTGGCAAAAGGCCAAGGACGGCACGCCGCTCGTCGAGATCATCAAGGCCGCGGGCTCGATCCCCGGCATCAAGGTCGATGAAGGCACCAAGCCGCTGCCGAATTCGCCGGGCGAACTGATCGCCATCGGCCTCGACAAACTGGCCGACCGCCTGCCGAAATATTACGACGCCGGCGCCCGCTTCGCGAAATGGCGCGCGGTCATCGATATCGGCAAGGGCATCCCCTCCCACAACGCTATTCACGCCAACGCGCACGCGCTGGCCCGTTATGCCGCGCTCTGCCAGGCGGCGCAGATCGTGCCGATCGTTGAACCGGAAGTGCTGATGGACGGCGACCACGACATGGAGCAGTGCGAAAAAGTCACCACCTGGATGCTGCAAGAGACCTTCCAGGAATTGTATTACGCCGGCGTGTCGCTCGAAGGCATCGTGCTCAAGCCAAACATGATCGTGCCGGGCAAGGGCTCGAAGACCCGCGCCACTTACGAGCAAGTTGCCGAGGCCACCGTGCGCGTTCTCAAGAACTGTGTGCCGGGCGCGGTGCCGGGCATTGCCTTCCTCTCCGGCGGCCAGACCGACGAAGAAGCCACCGCCAATCTCGACGCCATGAACAAGATCGGCAATCTGCCCTGGGCGCTGACCTTCTCCTACGGCCGCGCGCTGCAAGCCGCGCCGCAGAAGGCCTGGGCCGGCAAGGCCGAGAACGTGAAGGCCGCGCAGGCGGCGTTCATGCACCGCGCCGAGATGAATTCGCTCGCCGCGCTCGGCAAGTGGAAGGCCGATCTGGAAAAGAAGGCGGCGTGATTTCTTCTTCACCTCCCCCCTTTAGGGGGAGGTCGATCGCCGTAGCTTTGCGGTGGCGATCGGGAGGGGGTAAGCAGGGAATAGAAGAAAGCCTTGCGCTTATTCAAGACCAAAAAAAGGCCGCCCACCCGGGCGGCCTTTTCCATGCATGTCACTCTACGCGCGACGCTACAACGCAATCACGCAGAACGTCACACTAGTCGCAAGTAGTCTTGCTGACGGTCTTCTCGCCAGTGAGACCCTCCTTGCGAACGGTTTTGTTCGTGCAATCGCCGAGCGCGCCGCTGCCGGTCGTCGTTGTCGTGGTCTTCGACTCGGTGCCAAGCAGGCCGCCGCGTTCCTTGGTGGTGACGGTGGTCGACGTCGATGGCTCCGGCGCAACGATGACGGCCGAGGGCGCGCGTTCTTCGGTGATGATGGTGGTCTGGGCGTTGGCGGCGAAGGTGGTCGCGGCCAGCGCGAGAGCAATCACGGTGAGCTTCATGGCGTCGCCTCCTGAAATGAAATCGATGCGCGACAACGCGCCGAGGCGAGGCTTGTTCCGCTGGCGCAACCAGCCACTGGGTTAACGCCGCTTTTGGCCGCAAAACCGCGGCCTTTTCACATCGCGCAATGCGTAAAGAGGGTTAGCAATCGTGATTGTATACATGGCGGCAACGCCTTACCTTGCGCGCCGGTTCCTGCCTTCCATTACATCCAAGGACATCCAACGTGATCGATCTCTACACCTGGACCACGCCGAACGGCCGCAAGGCCTCCATCATGCTCGAGGAGATCGGCCTGCCCTACAAGGCGCACGCCATCGACATCAACAAGGACGAGCAGTTCGCACCTCACTTTCTCAAGATTGCGCCGAACAACCGCATCCCGGCCATCGTCGATAACGAGACCGGACAGACGCTGATGGAATCGGGTGCGATCCTGATCTATCTCGCCGACAAGACCGGCAAGCTTTTGCCGAAGTCGGGCAAGGAGCGCTACCAGGTGATCGAGTGGACGATGTGGCAGATGGGCGGACTCGGCCCCATGCTCGGCCAGGTGCATCACTTCGTGAAGTATAATCCCGGCAAGGCGCCTTATGCCGAGGAGCGTTTCTCCAAGGAAGCGCAGCGCCTCTACAAGGTGCTCAACACCCAGCTCGAAGGCAAAGACTATATTTGCGGCGAGTATTCCATCGCCGACATTTGCTGCTGGCCGTGGGTGTCGCGCTTCGAATGGCAGGGCATCGACCTGAATGCGTTCCCCAACGTCAAGCGCTGGTATCTGAAGGTCGCCGCGCGCCCCGCCGTGCAGAAGGGTTACGCGGTGCCGAAGGACATGGGGCCGATTCCCATGCCGGCGTAAGCCGGCGAATCAAAAAGCCGGCGTAAGCCGGCGAATCAAAATGCCGGTGTAGGCAGTCATGCCGCTCAATAAAAAAAGCCCCGGCGCGCGCCGGGGCTTTTCGTTTATGAAGTAGAAAATTTACGGGCAGAACCAGACCGGCCCGACCAGGACGCAGCCGCGGCGGCTCCAGTCGCCCGGACGGCGGTCGTAGCGCCGCCAGCCGCTCGGCGCGCTGCGATAGCGTTGACCGGCGCGGTAGCGGCTGCGGTTGTCGCGGCGATAATCGCGGCGGTCGCGATCGTACTGTACGTCGACGAGCGGCTGCTCGACGGCCGGCGCAACGGAGAGCGGCGCCATCGGCGCAGCCGAGGCGGGAGACAATGTCGCGGTCAGCAACAGAGCGGAGGCGAGAAAAATCGCTTTCATGGCGTCATCCTATGGTGATGGGAAGCGTCCGCTAACGTTTGCACGCCGCATCGGTTCCAGAGCGCCTCACCGGGCTGGCCGCTACGCGGCCGTCAAGCATTGAACGGCCACGGCTGTCCGATCCTGTGGACGGAACCCCGGATTGGCGCTCTGCCAACAAGATGCTACGAGGCGCGGTCCGGCTTGCGGACGCCTATTTTCTGCCTGAAACGCCTATCATCTGGAAACCATGGCCCCACGCCCGAAAAATGCCGAACCGCGCCCGCAGCCGCGCCTCTATCTGATCACGCCGGCGCTCGACGACGCCGCGACTTTCGCGCTGACACTCGAGCCAGCGCTGGCCGCCGGCGATGTCGCCTGCGTTTTGTTGCGTCTGGCCGAAGGCGACGAGCGCACCGGCATCAACCGCATCAAGGCCATTGCGCCGCTGGTGCAGCAGCATGACGCGGCGCTCTTGGTCGACGGCCATACCGAACTCATTGCGCGCTCCGGCGCCGACGGCGCGCATATGAGCGGCAGCGATGCCATTGCCGAAGCACTCGGCAAGCTCAAGCCCGACTGGATCGTCGGTGCCGGAAACCTGACCACCCGTCATGACGCGATGTCGGCGGCCGAAGGCGGCGCCGATTACGTCATGTTCGGCGAGCCGGACGAGAACGGCGAGCGGCCTGGTTTCGATACTCTCCTCGAGCGAGTGTCCTGGTGGGCCGAAGTGTTCGAGGCGCCCTGCGTCGCCTATGCGGCATCGATCGACGAGATCGCGCCTTTGGTCGAAGCCGGCGCCGATTTCGTCGCGCTCGGCGACTGGATCTGGCGCGATCCGCAAAACATCGCCGCGACCGTCGCCAGCGCCATGCCCCACCTGCGTCTGCCGGAGAGCGCGGCATGAGGCGGCTGTCGATGGCGCTGCTCGCCATAGCGCTCGCCTTGGCGCTCGCCGCTCCGGCGATGGCGCAAAGTGCCCCAGATACCGCCCCAGACGCTGCCTTCGGCGCCTATCAGCGCGGCCTTTATCTCACCGCGTTCAACGAAGCATCAAAGCGCGCGCAGCAGGGCGATGCCGCCGCCATGACCTTGCTCGGCGAACTTTACGCCAATGGCTTCGGCGTCGGCCGCGACGATATGAAAGCCGCGCAGTGGTACAAGCAGGCCGCCGCCGCCGGCAACCGCGACGCGCTGTTCGCTTTGGCGATGTTTGCCTTCGAGGGCCGCGCCGGCGCGCGCAACACCACTGAGGCGGCGCGCCTGATGGGCGAAGCCGCCAAACACGGCCACCCGGCCGCCAACTACAATCTCGCTTTGCTGTATTTGCAGGGCCAGGAGTTCAAGCAGGACTTTGCCCGCGCCGCCGAGCTGCTGCGCGTCGCCGCCGATGCCGGCAATGCCGAAGCGCAATACGCGCTCGCCACCATGTACAAGGAAGGCCGCGGCGTGCCCAAAGACGCCAAACAGGCGGCGCTCTTGATGGCCAAAGCGTCGATCGCCGGCAATCTCGACGCCATGGTGGAATTCGCCATCGCCCAGTTTAACGGCGACGGGGTCGACAAGGATGAGAGTGGCGCCGCCCGCCTGTTTCTCATCGCGGCGCGGCGCGGCTCGCCGATCGCGCAAAACCGGCTCGCCCGCATCCTTATGGCCGGCCGCGGCATGACGGCCGACGCCACCGCCGCGATCCGCTGGCACACCATCGCCAAGCAGGCCGGCGCCGGCGACCCCGAACTCGATGTTTTCGCCGCCCGCCAGCCGCAAGCCGTTCGCGACGCCGCCAACACGGCCGCCCAGAAATGGCTCGCCGGCGATATCATGGCCCGCTAACCGCGCCGCCAGCCTGGTCTTGACGGCAAGCCCCCGCGCGGGCAGACCCCCTCCTTATGCACCATTCAGCCTTGCTCAACGTCATGATCGCCGCCGCGCGCAAGACCGCGCGCGCCCTCAAGCGCGACTTCGGCGAGATCGAAAACCTCCAGGTTTCCCTGAAAGGCCCGGCCAATTTCGTCTCCGCCGCCGACCGGCGCGCCGAAGAAACGCTTTACGCCGAGCTATCCAGGGCGCGGCCGAATTACGGCTTTCTCGGCGAGGAAGGCGGCATGCGCGACGGCGCCGACAAGTCGCACCGCTGGATTGTCGATCCGCTCGACGGCACCACGAATTTTCTGCACAGCATCCCGCACTTCGCCATTTCGGTCGCGCTCGAGCGCGAAGGCACGATCGTCGCCGGCCTCGTCTACAATCCGGTCAGCGAAGACCTGTTCGTCGCCGAAAAGGGCAAAGGCGCCTTCCTCAACGATCACCGCATCCGTGTCGCCGGCCGCAAAGTCCTGGCCGATGCCGTCATCGCCTGCGGCCTCCCGCATATCGGCCGCGGCGACGCCGAACTCGGCCACAAGGAAACCGGCGCCGTGCAACGGCAGGTCGCAGGCCTGCGCCGCTTCGGCGCTGCCGCGCTCGATCTGGCCTGGGTCGCCGCCGGCCGGCTGGACGCCTACTGGGAGCGCGACATCAAGCCGTGGGACATGGGCGCCGGCATCATCCTGGTGCGCGAGGCCGGCGGCTATATCTCAGACTGCTACGGCGGCGAAGAGATGTTCGCCAATGGCACCATCACGGCCGGGAACGAGACCATCGGCAAGGAATTGCTGAAGGTTCTCAAGACGGCGTAGGGCTAACTCCCCCTCCCCGCGTGCGGGAGAGGTGAAGACCACCCCAATTTCAACTCAATCGGCCGCTTTATAGTCGGTTTCCGGCCGCCCCAATTTTTCCTTGTCACCAGTCTGTGTCATATTGATTCGTGGACTCTGAGCCGGCTCGGCGCTTGGTTTTAAATCGGAACCCATTTCCGCATGGCAAAAGAACTCGATCCGCTGAAGTTGTCTTCGCCGCGCATTTTCCTGTTCAGGATGATGGTTTTCGTCATCCTCGGCGGCCTGGTCGCCTTCCTGCTCCACAAGCAAATTCAGGTGGCCTTCATGGCCAATCCGGGGCTCAACGCCGTCATCATCGCGGTGCTGCTGATCGGCATTATCCTGGCGGTGCGTCAGGTGGCGCGGCTTTATCCGGAAATCGCCTGGGTCAATAATTTCCGCCTCGCCGATCCCGGCCTCGCCGTCGAGCGGCCGCCGGTGCTGCTGGCGCCGATGGCCGCCATCCTCGGCAGCCGCGTCGGCCGCATGGCGATGTCGGCGCAACTGATGCGCGGCATCCTCGACTCGATCGCGACCCGCCTCGACGAGGCGCGCGACATCCTGCGCTACATGACCGGCCTGCTCGTCTTCCTCGGCCTGCTCGGCACCTTCTGGGGCCTGATCGAAACCGTCTCGTCGGTCGGCAATGTCATTCAGGGCCTCAAACCCGGCGGCGATGCCGGCTCGATGTTCGACACCTTGCGCGAGGGCCTCGCCGCGCCGCTGTCCGGCATGGGCATTTCGTTCTCGTCATCGCTGTTCGGCCTCGCCGGCTCGCTGATCCTCGGCTTCCTCGATCTGCAATCGAGCCAGGCGCAGAACCGCTTCTACACAGAACTGGAAGACTGGCTGTCGACCACGGTTTACGATCACAGCTCCGAACCAGGCGAACACACCGCCGGCGTGTCGTTCGAAGTGCGCGGCGCCGTCGAAAAACTGCGCGAGGCGGTGGAGCAGACCGGCTCCGGCAAGGCGGCTTCCGCCGCCATGGCCAACCTCGCCGAAGCGATCCAGGGGCTGGTGCATCACATGCGCACCGAGCAGCAGATGATCCGCGACTGGGTTGACGGCCAGGCCGAGACGCAGCGCGAGATCAAGAAGCTCCTTGAGGTCATGGCGCGCGAGAAGATCGGGCGGTAGCCCCCGCATAGCAGAGTGAACTGAATGCCCCTTGCACGATCGCGCCGCGGCGGCGAAGGAATGAACTACTGGCCGGGCTTCGTCGACGCTTTGTCGACGCTGATCCTGTCGATCATCTTCATTCTCACCGTCTTCGTCGTCGTGCAGTTTTTCCTGCAACAGGAACTCACCGGCAAGGACACCGCGCTGACCCGGCTGAACGCGCAGATCGCGCAGCTCACCGACCTGCTGGCGATGGAAAAAACCGGCAAGGCCGACACCGAAGCCCAATTGCTGCAATTGCGCGCATCGCTCGCAACCGCCGAGACCGAGCGCGACCGGCTTAAAGGCGTCGCCGAAGGCGCCGGCGCCGGTCTCTCCGCCGCGCAAGGCCAGGCCAGCGCGCTGGAAAACGCACTCGAAGGCGAAAAGAAAATCTCGGCGCGCGCTTTGGCGCAGGTCGAAATCCTCAACCAGCAACTCGCCGCCTTCCGCCGCCAGCTCGCCGCCATCGAGCAGGCCCTGGACGCCTCCGAGCGCAAGGAAAAGGAATCGCAGAGCCGCATCGCCGATCTCGGCCAGCGTCTCAACATCGCGTTGGCGCAGAAGGTCGAAGAGCTGACCAAGTACCGCTCCGACTTCTTCGGGCGCCTGCGCGAAATTCTCGGCAACCGTCCCGACATCCGCATCGTCGGCGACCGCTTCGTGTTGCAATCCGAATTGCTGTTCGACGTCGGCAAGGCCGAATTGAAGCCGGCGGCGCTCACCGAGATCGACAAGATTGCCACCGCGCTGCTGGAACTGAGCGGCAAGATTCCGGCCGATATCGCCTGGGTCGTGCGCGTCGATGGCCATACCGACGTGCGGCCGATCTCGGGGCCGATCTTCAAATCGAACTGGGACCTGTCGTCGGCGCGCGCCATCGCGGTCGTGCAGTATATGGCCAGCAAAGGCATCTCGCCGCAGCGCCTGGTCGCCGCCGGCTTTGCCGAATTCCAGCCGATCGATACCGGCACCACCGACGAAGCCTATCGCCGCAACCGCCGCATCGAGTTCAAGCTGACGGAGCGGTAGGTTTAATCCGTTACCCTGAGGTGCGCGCTCTTGCGCTCGCGACCTTCGGTCGCTCGCACCTCAGGATGACGGAGACAGGTTGAACGGAATAAACCATGGCAGTTTACGTCGACGATCCAATCTGGAACTGGCAGGGCCGCAAGTGGTGCCACCTGCTCGCTGACGATATTGACGAACTGCATCGCTTCGCGCGCGAGATCGGCCTGCACCGCTCGTCCTATCAAGGGCCGCCAAAGACCGCGAACCCGCATTACGACATCACCGGCTTCGAGCGCAGCCGCGCGCTGGCGCGTGGCGCCATTGCCAGCGACCGTACCGCGATCGTCATGGTGCTGCGCCAATTGCGCCGCCAGGCAGCGTGAGATGGCTCCGGCTACGCTGCGCCCCTACACGCCCGCCGACGAAGATGCCGCGATTGAGCTCTGGCGGCGGACCTGGGCGCAGCATTACCCGCATATCGACTTCAATGCGCGGGTGAACTGGTGGCGCGAACGCTGGCGGCAGGAACTGCTGCCAGTCGCCTATGTCGTGCTGGCGGAAAACGACGGCCAACTACTCGGCTTCGTCACCGTCGATCCAAAAACGAAATATCTCGATCAGATCGTGGTCGCGCCGGAGCATTGGGGCTCGGGCATCGCCGAGGCTCTGCTCATCCAAGCCAAGCGCTTGTCGCCCGATGGCCTCGACCTGCTGGTCAACAAGGACAATGCCCGCGCCATCCGGTTCTATGAAAAGCACGGCTTTGCCTATGCCGGCGAAGACAAGAACCCGGTGTCGGGGATCGCGGTGAATCGGATGAGGTGGCCGGCCAGCGGCGGCTGATACGTGGCCGTCATGTGACAGGCTTTCCCACAGCCGCTTGTATATTTTCGGTGGCCGCCGCGCGATATTGCGCGTTCTGATTCTGCCGGATCACCGGCCCACACGGACAGACGGCACAGTGCCAGGTAAATTCATCCAGGCGGCGGGTGGCATTGTGGTGCGCGGCGGAGCGCGCCCGTTGTTTGCCGTCGTCCAGCGCAGCAAGGACGACAAATGGGTGCTGCCGCGCGGCAAGCTCAAGCGCGACGAAAACCCGATGGCCGCCGCGCGCCGCGAAGTGATCGAGGAAACCGGTCACCGCGTCGAGGTCAACGAGTATCTCGGCGCCATCACCTATCGCGCCGGCGGGCGGCCCAAGATCGTGCAGTTCTGGCAGATGCAGGCCGAGGATGAAGCCAGTCTCGATTTGATGGCCGATATCGTCGCGGTCGAGTGGCTGCCGCTCAAAGCGGCGGCGCGGCGCTTGAGCTATCCGCTGGAGAAATTGTTTCTGCGCAATGTCGGCCGCCGCGCCGCCAAGCCGCGCCGTGGCCGCAAGGCGCCGCGCAAGTTGCCGGTCCGGGCAGCGGCGAAGAAGGCCGGCAAAAATAGCGTCGAGAAAGCCGGAAAGAAAGCCGGCAAGAAAGCGGGCAAGACCAAGACGCGCAAAAGCAAAACCAAAAACAAGCCAAAAAATAAAGCGAAAAACAAAGCGAAAAACAAAAGCCGCAAGCGCAAGTGAGACGCCGCCTGCCTTCGGCGCCACAATTTCTCCGCAAATGCCGCCAGTGCCTTGCCCTCGAATTATTGCGGAAAAGTTTAAGCGGAACCCGCGACCGCGCGCTTATTCACCCTGTGTTCACCACGATAATCGGAAACTCGTTTCCAACAGCGGCGTTGTTTCGGTAGACGTGAACCGCAAAAAGCACCGCAGGAAATAGTGAACCGGGCCGTTAATTCCACAGCCCACAATCAGCGAACCTAGGAGGTGCGCTATGACCAGAATTAGCAAGACACTGACTGCCCTCGCCGCGGCCGCGACGTTGACTGTGGCGACGCTTGCCGCGCCGCAACAGGCCGAAGCCCGCGGTGGCCGCGTTGCCGCCGGTATTATCGGCGGCATCGCCGCCGGCGCCATCATCGGCGGCCTCGCCTCGAACGCCTACGGCGGCTACGGCGGCTACGGCTATTACGGCGGCCCGCGCTACTACGCGCCGGCCCCGGTCTATTACGGCCCGCGTTGCTGGTGGCAGCGCGACCGCGTCTGGGACGGCTATGGCTGGCGGCTGCGCCGCGTGCGGGTCTGTAACTAGCCGCCAATTCTCGCTCTAACCACTGAAGAGCCCGGAAACGCCTGTTTCCGGGCTCTTTTTTGTGTGCGCCGGTGTGATCGGTGTCACAGACCGCCGCCAAGTTCCGACATAATAAAATCACCTACAGAGGCTCGAATTCGCGTCGCGTCTTTCATCGAAGGGAGGGTTCTGTGAGAAAAGCCATTCTCGCGACCGTCGCCGCCGCCATCGTGGTTGCTGGCACGCTCGCCGCCCCGTACGAGGCCGAGGCCCGCCGCGGCCGTAACGCCGCCATCATCGGCGGTGTCGCCGCCGCTGCCATCATCGGCGGCGCCATCGCCGCCAACAGCCAGCCGCGCTATTACGCGCCGGCCCCCGGCTACGTCGCCTATGACGGCTATTACGGCCGCTACCCGCATTCCTGCCGGGGCGGCTACTGGGCCCGCCGGCCGGTCTACGACCGCTGGGGCAATGTCCGCGGCTGGAGCCGCCCGCGCTTCATCTGCCCTTAAGAATAGCGTAACCGCTCCGGTGCAAACTCGGACCCAAACCATCCCCGGCCTTCGGGCCCGAAAGGAACTGACATGAACCTCAAGGTCATCGCGCTGGTCGCGGCCGCCGCGCTGTCGGCCGCCGCCCTGCCTGGCACCGCGGAAGCGCGCTGCCGCGGCTGCGCCACCGGGGCTGCCGTCGTCGGCGGCCTGGCGCTCGGCGCCATCATCGGCTCGTCGATCGCCAACAGCCAGCCGCGCTATGTCGTCGAAGAGCCGGCCCCGGTCTATGTCGCCCGGCCGCCGCGCCGCGCCTATGTCGAGGAATATGTCGAAGGCCCGGTCTGCCACATCGAGCGCCGGCGCTTCTGGGATGGTTATGGCTGGCGTCACCGCCGGGTCGAAGTTTGCGACTGATCTGACGCAGCTTTGAAATTCTGATCATGCCCGGTCAAAAGCCGGGCATGATTTTTTTACCGCCGCATATGGCTGAGCACCGCCGCGGTCGGCCAGCAATCGACCTTCAAGCCGTTGGCCTTTTGATATTTGCCGAGCGCGGCGCGCGTCAGCATGCCGGCCTTGCCGTCGATCTTGTCCTTGTACAATCCAAGTTCGATAAGGCGCTGCTGCATCGCCTCGACCTCCTTGGTCTTGAGCTGGTCGCTCTTGCTCCACGGCGTCTCGAACGACCTGGCGCCGGCGATGCGGTCGGCGAGATGGCCGACGAACAGCACGTAGAGATCTGAGAAATTGTATTCCTTGATGACGTAGTAATTCTTCGACGTCAGGAAGGCCGGGCCATAGCTGCCCTCCGGCTGCAACAGCGACGCCGGCTGCGCCAGGGCCTGGGCGGAAAGCTTGCGCGGCGGCGCCAGCGCAAAACCGCGCCTGATCCAGTCGCCGACCGGCATGGTGACGTCCGGCGTGCCGATCGAGCAATCGGCGTTTTGCGGCGCGCGCACTTCGTAAGCCCAGCGCTCGCCGCTCTGCCAGCCCTTGCTCTGCAACTGCCGGGCGGCCGAGGCCAGCGCATCCGGCACCGAGCGGAAAATATCGGCGCGGCCGTCTCCGTCGAAATCGACGCCGAGCTTGTAGAACTCCGACGGCAGGAACTGGGTGAGGCCGAGCGCCCCGCCCCAGGACGAGCGCATGTCGGCGCGCGGCGTGCCGTCCTGGATCATTTTCAGCGCGTAGAGAAATTCGCTCTGGAACAACTCTTTGCGCTTGCCGGTGTAAGCCTGCGTCGCCAGAACGCGTAGCGCGTCGTGCGGCAATTTGTAGGAACCGTAATCGGTTTCGCGCGCCCAGATCGCCAGCACGATGTTGCCGGGCACGCCGAATTCCTTCTCGATGCGCGCCAGCGTATCGCGGTAACGGACCGACAGTTCGCGGCCGCGGGCCGCCAGCCGGTCGAAGCTCGACTCGCGCAAATATTGCGACGGCGTCTGCACGAATTCGGCCTGGCCCGGCGGCGGCTTTTGCGGCCGGCCCGCAATGTCGAGATCGGGCAGCGTGAGGTCCGGCTCAAGCCCGCGTATCGAGGCGTCGAACACGGCGCGCGACACGCCCATTTGCTGTGCGCGCGGCCACATGCTTTCGAGAAACGCGCTGAACGCCGCGTCGGCGCGCACCTGATTCGGCGCGAGCAACGCAACGATCACTGCAAACACCGCTAGATGTGGACCAAGGCTCCGCGGCAAACACATCATCGGCGAAAACCTCGAACGTTCGAAGAACATGCGCGAATCAGGGAACGGATAGTGTCCGGTAAACCGCCGATTAACGCGGCGTTCTTTCACCGATTCAGCGCGCGAAGCTTGTCGATGCGTTTTCGTCACGCGAACCGGCACCCACTTCGCTCGAAAACCCTTTAGTGTTGCGGCGGATGACCGTAGCTCGACTGGCCGAGCTTCTCGACATAGGCGATGCCGATCGCCGAGATGACGAACAGGCCATGGATGATCGCTTGCCACATCACGCCGGTCTCGGTGTAAGGCCCGCCACCTTCCTGTCCCAACTGGCCCGCATAGATGAACGTGCGCAGCAGATGGATCGACGAGATGCCGATGATCGCCATCGCCAGCTTGATCTTCAACACGCTGGCATTCACATGGCTGAGCCATTCCGGCTGGTCGGGATGCTTTTCCAGCTCTAACCGCGACACGAAGGTCTCGTAGCCGCCGACAATGACCATGGTCAAAAGGTTGGAGATCATCACCACGTCGATGAGCCCGAGCACCACCAGCATGATTTCCTGCTCGGTGAATTTCATCGCGCCGCCGACAAGGTGGGTCAGCTCTTTCAGAAACAGAACGACATAGACGCCCTGCGCGACGATCAGTCCGAGATAAAGCGGCAGTTGCAGCCAGCGCGACGAGAAGATGAGCGCTGGAAGGGGCCGAAGTTTCTTGGCCAATTCCTTCGGCGGAATCGCGTCGTCGGCGGACATCGACATGGAATTATCCTCTCTGCGGCGCCCGGCGAAAATCGCGGGCCACCGGCTCGCGCTGAGTTATAGGCGATTCGGTCGCGGCAAAGGGGGCGCGCCAAGACGTCGCATAACGATACCTTTTTCTGCCTTCGTCACCGGCCCGTCATACGGGGATTACGGGGAAGCGGCGATTGACGGAATCACCCGGCAATGCCTTCATGCCGGCAATGTTTTCGCGTGTGAGAAACTATTTCAAAGATGCCCGGCTGGCGCGCATGAGCGACGGCTCGCTGTGTCTGGTGCGCGACCTCGGACCGGTCAAAGGCGGCAAGGGCATGAAGCACCACGAACTGGTCATGCCCCTGAGCGTGCGCGGACTGATCAGCGCCGCGCGGCCGGTCGTTTCGACGACCGATTGGCGGGTGCCCTCGCGCGGGCTGGGCGCTAGTTAGCCGCCCCTTCCACGACCTCGACCATCGCCTCAACTGCCGCCGCTTGTTCGAGCCCGGCCTGCTGCACCAGCGTCCGCCAGGTGTGAAAGCTGAGTGCGAGATGCAGTAGCGCGCGCTGCTTGGCGTTGAGCGTCTCGCCCAGCAACTCGTGCCAGCCTTTGACGACGGGCGCGGCACGCGTCCTCTGAATTTCCTGCACCATCGGATGGCGCTCGACGTCGCGCATGACGTTGCTCAGCAGCGAGGCGTTGCGTCCATACCAGCCGTAGATGGCGCCAATGGCAGTGGCAAGCCGCTCGGCCTGGCCGTTAATTCCGCGCCAGGCATCGGCCGTCGGGATCGGATCACGCTCGTGCGCCAGCCCTGAGCAGGCCGTGAAGATGCTGCGCTCGTCCGGGAAGTGCGCATAGAGCGTGTGGCGCTGCACCCCGGCCTTCTCGGCGATCATGCTCAAGGTGGTCGCCGCCGGGCCGATGGTCGAGTGCAGGTCGACCGCCGCCTCAACGATGCGCTGGCGGGTCTCCGCCTGCTGTTCGGCCCGCTTTTTCAGGGTGTAGGAGCGTGTTTTTTTCATTGCACATCCTTGTGCACTCATATTGACAGAGGTGCGATTATTCGATACACACACATGTATAGCGAAATTATACGGCTGTCCATCGCGGATCGCCGCAACCCTGGGAGAACAGACATGCAGACCAAAATCGACGAAATCGCCGACGGCATTTACCGCCTCTCGACCTTCGTGCCGGAGATCGCGCCGCCGGCCGGATTTGCCTTCAATCAGTTTCTCGTCCTCGGCGACGAGCCGCTGATGTTCCATACCGGCCTGCGCAAGATGTTTCCGCTCAACCGCGACGCGCTCGCCCGCATCATACCGCCGGAGAAACTGCGTTGGATCGCGTTCGGCCATTACGAGGCCGACGAATGCGGCGCGATGAACGAGTGGCTGGCGGTAGCGCCGAACGCGCAGGTCGCCCACGGCCAGACCGGCGTGATGGTGTCGCTCAACGACATGGCCGACCGCACGCCGCGCATCCTCGCCAATGGCGAGACGATCGATCTCGGCGGCGGCAAGCGGGTGCGTTACATCGACACCCCGCATACGCCGCACGGCTGGGACGCCGGCGTGATGTACGAGGAATCGACCGGCACCTTATTGTCAGGCGACCTGTTCACGCAGCTCGGCGACAACCCTGCCCTCATTCACGGTGGCGACATCGTCGGACCGGCGATGGCGGCGGAAAACCTGTTCAAGTATTCCGCGCTCAATCCGGACATGGGATCGACGATCCGCAACCTCGCCAAGCTGGCGCCGAAGACGCTCGCCCTCATGCACGGACCGTCCTTTGCCGGCGATGGCGCCGCCGCGCTCACCGCGCTGGCGTCCGAGTATGACCGGCTGACCGCAAGCCACCGCGCCATGCTGGCGGAGGCGGCCTGACCATGACGACAAGTGTTTACGACATCGGCCTTGCACCCGGCGCGGCCGACAAAGCCGAAGGGCAACGCTGCGGCGCGCGGATCGCGGCGTGGATGCGAAGACTCGCGGAAGCCGAACGAGCCCGCCGCGAGCTGACCGCAATGTCCGACGTCGAGCTGAAGGATGTCGGCCTCACCCGCGGCCAGATCGGCACGGTCCTCCACGAAAATTACCGGCGATAACCGCCGTACTCCAGACGACCAAAGCAATACGCGGCGGCCTCGGCCGCCGTCCCTGGAACCCCTCACACCCGCTCAGGAGAAAGGCAATGTCTCGCAAGTTCATCATTCTCGCGGCGTCCGCGCTCGTCATTGTGACCGCAACGGCGGCGCTGGCGCATCTGCTCATTCCCAATGAGGCGAGCCGCATCGACGCCTCATCGTCGCCGCGGCCGGGCGAGCCGAGTCTCGCCGATATCCGCCGTGTCACCGAGAAGTACCGCGACATCAAGGTGGCGCTCGCCGAAGGCTTTATCCGCGATCCCGCCAATATGTGCGAAACCGCCGACATGATGGGCCTGCCGGCGGAAAGAGGCGCGATGGGCATTCATTACGTCCGGCTGGACCTGCTCGGCATCACCAGCCCGCCGAACCCACGGGTCGATGGCACCAGCACGCACACCGATTTTCTCAAGCCCGCCATCCTGCTGTACGAACCGCAGGCCGACGGCTCGCTCGAACTGATCGGCGTCGAGAACCTGGTGTTCGCGAAATCCTGGGAGGCCGCGGACAACGATACGCCGCCGTCGTTTCACGGCGTCGCCTACGACACCATGATGGACAATCCCGCCACGGCGATCGACGAGGCTCACAATTTCGAGCCGCACCACGACCGGCACGTCTGGCTGTACCGAGAGAATCCGAATGGCGTGTTCGCGCCCTTCAACCCGCGCGTGACCTGCAAGCACCACAAGGGCCATGGCGCACACCAGCACCATGCCGGGAAGCACTGAGTACGCGGCGCGGTGGACGACGCATTAAAAACTAGAATGGCTTAAAGAAGTTCTCGCGCCGCTCAGCGCGAGAACTTCTTGTACTTCAGCCGATGCGGAATGATGCTGTCCTGGCCGAGCCGGCGCATCTTGTCCTTCTCGTAATCCTGGAAGTTGCCTTCGAACCATTCGACATAGCTATCGCAATCTGGCCTGCACCCGGTTTCGAAGACACCAAGTTAGGTGTTTTAATGGAACCGGAGGTGCGTCATGGAACGTCGGAAGTTTACACGGGAGTTCA